>Ga0308171_1000339_pt1 | contig 113388 bp, 100 predicted proteins | sample PhyGR1_FD_202135 | JGI IMG/M metagenome (GOLD analysis project Ga0308171, IMG submission 202135) | Phyllosphere microbial communities from UC Gill Tract Community Farm, Albany, California, United States - DLSLSG.R1 | ecosystem: Host-associated > Plants > Phyllosphere > Unclassified | place...
TATGGCCAAGATGCTGAAGGAGGGCGGCAACGTCCTGCTGCTCGACGAACCGACCAACGACCTCGACGTGGAAACGCTGCGCGCGCTGGAAGAGGCGCTGGAGACGTTCGCGGGCTGCGCCGTGGTGATCAGCCACGATCGCTTCTTCCTCGACCGCCTCTGCACGCACATCCTGGCGTTCGAGGGCGACAGCCATGTCGAATGGTTCGAGGGCAATTACGAATCCTACGAAGAGGACAAGCGTCGTCGCATGGGCGATGCCGCCGATCGCCCGACCCGGTTGGCATATAAGAAGCTGACTCGCTGATCCCTATCCGGACCAGCAACGCGGACGCCCTTCCCGAGCGATCGGGGAGGGCGTTTTTGCGTCCGATCGGCTCTACTCGGCCCGTAATGCGGGGGCTTCGGGTTTAAATCGATTAACCAAAGCCCTATTCTGATGCGACAAGGGCGAGGATGACAGGGGTTCGATCACGAATGGCGGTAGTGGAACAGGCGCAGGGCGACGATCGGGAAAGCGCCGGCGCGGGTCAGCTGCATTATCGCCTTCGGCAACAATCGGTGCTGGCGGCGTTCGGGATCGCGGCGTTGCGGGCGCGCGATCTGGACCCGATGCTCCAACGGGCGACCGAGCTGTGTGCCGAGGGGATGCGTTCGCGTTTCTGCAAGTTTCTGGAATATCGGCCGGATCATGAAACCCTGCTGGTGCGCAACGGCGTCGGCTGGGGGCCGGGGGTGGTCGGATCGACCGAGATGCGGACCGATATGGGCTCGCCCGCAGGCTTTGCGCTCCAGACCGGGCAGGGCGTCATCTCCAACCATCTCGACCAGGAAGAGCGGTTCCGCACCCCGCAATTCATGGCCGACCACCAGATCCGGCGGGCGATCAACGTGCTGGTCGAGGCGTCGGGCCGACGCTACGGCGTGCTGGAGGTGGACAGCCCCGATGAGGGCCGCTTCGAGGAGGCCGATCTGGCCTTCATGCAGGGTTTCGCCAACCTGATCGGCGTCGCGATCGAGCGGCAAGAGGCCGAGCGTCGTCTGGCCGAGGCGGTCGAGCATCAGCAATTGCTGACCCGCGAGGCCAGCCACCGGGTGAAGAACAGCCTGGCGCTGGTGTCCGCGATGCTGAACCTGCAGAAGCAGGAGGACGACGACCCCCGCGTGTTGCGGATGCTGAACGATGCGCAGGCGCGGATCACCGCGATCGCGCAAACGCACGACCAGCTCTGGCGCGGTGAGCGGGTGGGGATCGTCTGCCTCGACGATCTGGCCTGCGGCATCGCGGAGCAGCTGGCGCAACAGGCGCAGAATCATCAGGTTCGCTGCGATATCGAGGCGATCGAGATGAACGCCGACACCGCCATTCCGATCGGCCTGATGCTGACCGAATTGCTGACCAATGCGATCAAATATGCCTATGACGAGGGCGGCGGCACGATCGATGTCGGGTTGCATGCGCGGGACGGCCATATCGTCCTGTCCGTCCGCGACCGGGGCAGGGGCCTGCCCGGAGATTTCGACATGAAGGCCGCGTCGCGGCACAGCCTGGGCATGCGGATGATCGCCAGCTTGGCGCGCCAGTTGCGCGGCGAGGTGCGGTTCGAGGATGCCGCACCAGGCACCTGCGCGACGCTGACCATGCCCGACCCCAGGGACTAGGCCCGATCGACATTCGGATATGCCCTTCTTTTCCCTCGCCCCTCACAGAGGGGAGAGGGTTGCGCAGACTTGGTCTTTGCGTGAGCAAAGGCTTAGTCGGAGCTGGGTGAGGGGTGTTGCGCTCGCGAGCCGAGCGCGCGAGCCTGCGGCTCGCTCGACCCCTCACCCAAGCTGCGCTAGCCAGCAGGCTGGCAAGCTCCGCTAACCCTCTCCCCTATCCAGGGGAGAGGGAAGAAAGAGGAGGAGCATGAATGTCGATCGGCCCTAAATCCTCCCCTTCCAGGGGAGGAATGAGATTTACCGCACCCGCTTGACGAAGGTGCGCCCGTCCTCGCGCCGTTCGGTCTGGAAATTGGGGACGGCTTCGATCAGGTCCGACAGCCGCTTGAACCCGTAATTGCGCGTGTCGAAGCTGGAGCGATTGCCCGCAAGCTGCCCCATGGCGGACAAGCTGGCGAAGCCGCGTTCGTCGCGCTTCACGCTGTTATAGGCGTCGACCAGAAGCTTGAGCAGTTCGTCGTCGATCGGGCGGGGTGTGCCCGCCGTCCGCTTGGACTGCTCGATCGACGGCGGCAGCGAGTCCGACAGCGGCACGTCTGTCGCGGTCGGCTTTGCGGCCATGGCGGGACGCGTCGCCTCGTTGATCAGCGCGCCGACATCGATGAAGCGGCTGCACGCCTGCTGGAACGCCTCGGGCGTGCGGCTGTTGCCGAAGCCATAGACGGGAAAGCCGTCCTGCCGGATGCGGGTGGCGAGCGGCATGAAGTCGCTGTCCGACGACATGATCCCGAACCCGTCGATCCGCCCCCGAAACAGCAGGTCCATCGCATCGATGGTCATCTTCATGTCGGTGGCGTTCTTGCCCTTGGTCAGGTCGAACTGTTGCTGCGGCTCGATGCCATGCTTGACCATGACGTCGCGCCAGCCCTTCAGGCCGGGCTTGGACCAGTTGCCATAAGCGCGGCGGACATTGACCGTGCCCAACTCCGCCAGAACGGTGAGCACGGGGTCGATGGCCGCCGACTGGGCATTGTCAGCATCGATGAGCAGCGCGATGTTGCGGGTCAGGGCGTTCATGCGCCCTGACTATCAGAGCGCCGCGTCAGCTTCCACGCCGCATTGCATCGACCCCGATCGATCCGCCGCCCGCCGCCGCGAGGTACAGGAAGGCGAAGCAATAGAGGATCGCCGCCTCACCGCCATTGGCGAGCGGCAGGAACCCTTGCGGTGCATGCGCCATGAAGTAGGCGACCGCCATCTGCCCAGACAGGATGAACGCCACCGGGCGGGTGAACAACCCGATCAGCAGCAGCGCGCCGCCGACCAGTTCCAGCACGCCCGCCACCGTCAGCAACGGGTTGAGCGGCATGGGGAAGGGTGGAAGGCCGAAGAATTTAGACACGCCATGCGACAGGAAGAGCAGGCCGAACACGGCCCGGAACAGCGACAACAGGGGGGCGGACCAGCGGACGGGAATGGGCATGGCCGATGACTTTCGCAAACAGCCGCGCCGATCGCGGCCTCATGCCGTCATCATGACCCATCCTTGATCCATGACAAGTATCGGTTGCGAAACGATTCGTTGCCCTATGCGCTCAAGCGTCGGGGTAGGTGATCGCAATCACTTCATATTCCCGCTCGCCCGCCGGCAATACGACCCGGCGGAGGTCGCCGACGCCCGCGCCCCGCAGCGCACGAACGAGCGGCGCGTTCCAGCCGACCCGACCCTGGCCCGCATCCGCCTCGTCATCGCCCACCAGGGTCAGCACCCGTTCGTTGTCATCCTCGTCGGCGATGGTGACGGTCGCCCCGAACCACACCTTGCTGCGGTCCTCCTGGCGCGCGGGGTCGATGACCTTGGCGGCCTTCATGCGCTTCGACAGCCAGCCCAGCCGCCGGTCGATCTCGCGCAGCCGCTTGCGACCATAGATATAGTCGCCATTTTCCGACCGGTCGCCATTGCCCGCCGCCCAGGCGATGGTGTCGACCAGCTTGGGCCGCTCGACCGCGAACAGCGCCTCATATTCCTGGCGCAGCGCGGAATAGCCCGCGGGGGTGATATAGTTGGGACGGTCCATCATCCCGCTCTATCGCCTGAGCGTCCCCGATCAACCCGGACGCGACTTGCCGAGATACCAGCTGAGCGGCGTCGCCCCCCGGCTGGTGGCGCGACCGGGGTTCATCAGGTCATAGACGACCGCATTCTCCAGCACGCGCTGCACATAGTTGCGCGTCTCAGAATAGGGGATCGCCTCGATCCAGTCGACGATATCGACCGCGCCGGTTCGGGGATCGCCGTTGAGCCGCAGCCATTTGTTCACATTGCCGCCGCCCGCATTGTACGCGGCGATGGCGAGCGGATAGCTGCCGTAATTGTTGCGGATCCGCTCGAAATAGCTGGCGCCGAGCTGGATCGACAGGTTCGGATCGGTGGTGAGCGAGGCGGGCGAATAGGCCAGCCCGATCTTGCCCGACTGCTCGGCGGCGGTGGCGGGCATCAACTGCATCAGCCCGCGCGCGCCCGCATGGCTGACGGCGGCGCGATCGAACTGGCTTTCCTGCCGCGCGATGGCGTGGATGATCGTCCAGCTCGATTCATAGCCGGACGGGACCGGCACGATGGGGAAGCCCGCCGCCGAATAGTCGGTCAGCCCGTTCTGCATCGCGCTGCGCCCCACCATCACTGCCAGATCGGGGCGGTTGATCGTGCGGGATAGGTCGGCGGCGAGCAGGTGATCGCTCTCGCTCTCCGCATCGGCGGCGATCTGGCGGACAAAGGCGCTCTGGTCCTGCCACTGGCCGATATTGCCGAGGAACTTGGCGGCGCGCACCGTCTCGCGTGCATCGAAGGCGGCGCGGGTCGCGGGGGGCACATTGGTCGCCGCGATGGCGGGCGGGGCGACCAGCGGGCGGCCGGTGCGCTCCAGCGCCAGTTGTCCGTAGAACTGATCGCGATACTGCGCCGCGCGATTATAGAATCCCGCCGCCTCGGTCGAACGCCCCGCCGCCTCCGCCGCGCGACCCGCCCAGTAAAAGCCCTTGGCCCGCGTCTGGGGCGACTGGCTGCCCCGGCCATAACGGTCGAACAGCGTCATCGCATCGGCGGGCCGCGCCAGCTTCATCGCGGTCTGCCCGGCCAGCCAGACCAAGCTGGTATAGTCGTCCCGCTCGCCATAGGGCTTGGTCGAGACGTCGGTCCCGACGGGATAGGCGTCGTCCACCTGCCGGGCGATGTCATAGGCGGTCTGAAGCTGATTGTCGGACGCCGCCGCGCGGGCGTTGAGCAGCAGCGTTTCGTAGAATTTCTCGACATTGCCGGGACGGATGCTCAGATTCCGCGACCGTGCGAGCCAGGAGCGTGCGGTCAGGCTGTCGCCGGTATCGCGCAGCCACATGGCACGGTCCGCGACATAGCCCGCGTCGTTCGCATAAAGCTCGGCAGTCGAGGCCGACAGGCTGGCCGCATCCGCCGATTTGGTGCGGAAGGCGAGGCGGGCGGCAAAGACCGGGCGTCGCGCCGAACTGGTATAGCCGAGCTGCCGGGCGGCGGCGCTGGTCTGTCCGCTCCACAGCAGCGAGTCCATCCGAGCATCATGATCCTCCGGCGTCAGCGAGGCGGCGAAGGTCGACATGACCAGCGCTTCGTCGGTCGGCGACAGCGTCCCCCGCCGCCACGCGATCCGCGCCGCCTGTGCCGCTTCGCCCGGCGCGCCGGTCGCCAGCAGCGCGCGGGCATAGGCGACCCCGCCCGCCGCCGACAATGGCGGGAAGCGGCGGAAATAGGCGACGATGCTGGACGGCGCAGCGGTGAAGTTCGCCGCCTGCCGCTCCGCCGCGCGGCGGAAGCCCGCCTCGCCCGGCCAGCCGGGATGCGCCATCAGGAACCCGGCATAGCTGTCGAAGGGCAACGAATCGGTCTGTTGCAGCGCGCGCCACTGCGCCAGAGCCGCCGCGATCGCGCCGTCGGCGGGGCTGGGCATGCCCTGCGTGCTCTGGTTGGGGCTCATATTCGCCATCTGGGTGCGATAGCGGTCGAGCTGGTCCTGCCCGCCCGGTGCGACCATCGATCCCGCCAATGTCGCGAGGAGCGCCCCCGCCTTCGTCAATGCCATCATAGTGGACAGAATAGGGACTCTACCCGTACATGTCCTGAACAAATTCCCTCATCCGGCCTAATTTCGGCGCAGCAGGAGCGCGTTTCCTCTCATGTTTTCAGGGTCCATTCCGGCGCTTGTGACGCCGTTCGACGATCGGGGCGATCATGTCGGCGGAGCATTCGACGAAGCGAAATTCCGGGATTTCGTCGAATGGCAGATCGCGGAGGGCTCCACGGCGCTGGTCGCGTGCGGCACCACGGGCGAGGCGGCTACCATGCCCAAGGACGAGCATTTCCATGTCGTCCGGGTCTGCGTCGACCAGGCGCGCGGGCGGGTGCCGGTGATCGCCGGGGCAGGCTCCAACGATACGATCGTGGCGATCGAGAATCTGAAAGCCGCGCAGGAGGCCGGCGCCGATGCCGCGCTGATGGTGCCGCCCTATTACAATCGCCCCAGCCAGGAGGGGATCGCCCGCCACTTCGCCGAGCTGGCCAAGTCCGCGCCGCTGCCCATCGTGCTCTATAATGTGCCGGGCCGCACGGTGACCGATATTCAGCCTGCGACGCTGATCCGCATCGTCCAGGCGGCGCCCGAGATATTCGTCGGCGTCAAGGATGCCAGCGGCGCGCTGGCGCGCGTGTCGCATCATCGCGGTGCGCTGGGCAGCGATTTCTGCCAGCTTTCGGGTAATGACGATCTGGCGCTGGCGTTCAATGCGATGGGCGGCGTGGGTTGTATCTCGGTCACCGCCAATGTCGCGCCGCGCCTGTGCGCCGATTTCCAGGCGGCTTGCGCGGCGGGGGATATGGCGCGCGCGCTGGAACTGCACGACCGGCTGTTCCCGCTGCACGAGGCGATGTTCGCCGATGCTTCGCCGGGGCCCGTCAAATATGCGCTCAGCCGGATCATCGAGCATTTCCCGACCGGCGTCCGCCTGCCCATGACCTGGCCGTCCGAGGCGGCGCGTGCGCAGGTCGATGCCGCCTTGGCGCATGCCGGACTGATCTAAAGTGCAAAATCGTTATGCGGGCGACATAGGCGATTATTTTAAGCTTGCGATCCTTCGAGTAATCGCACCAGGCAATGCCTTAGGGGTGGCGTGGTGGCTTTTCCCTGATGAAACCCATAACGGTGACGGTCGTCATACGGCGTATCTCGATGCACTAGCTGTCTGGCGATACATTGACCCGCCGTTATTTGATGCTTTGGCATCGATGGTGCGCAGTGGCGAGAGATCGGTTCAAGCCCTTCAAGCTCACGCGCTCCTCGACGGAGCAACTTATTACAGCCAACCTATTTCATCGCCCGAGATCGGGTCGCGCGCGAGGAGGGCCGAGCGCGACTTATGGATGGAGGGGTTGACCAGATGGGCATCTGATCGAGATGTTCTCTTTCTCGATCCCGACAATGGGCTCGAGCCCGCAACATATTCGGCGGGTTCGGCCAAAGCCGGAAAAAGCGTTACCGTCGATGAGATCATGAGGCTGACGTTCGGTAATCGGCCGTTGCTTGTGTATCATCATCAGACACGACGAGCTGGCGGTCACGTGCTTGAGTTGCAACATTGGGCCGCACGGTTGAGGTATTCAGGATGCCAAACGGTCGATGCTGTTCGCGTCTCCGCATTCTCTGCTCGCGCTTTCTTCCTTATCAATGGGACACCGGAGCTGAGGAAGAGGCTATCAGATGCTGTTGCCAGGTGGCAGTCGGCGAAAATCTGTTGGCATCCCGACTGCTGACCCGGCCTTTCTCGCGCCGCAATCCCCGACGAACCTCGGCGTCGCCGATCGGCGGCGTGGGGAGAGTCGGGCGATGTGGACGCTGGTGATGATCGCACTTCAGTCCGGCGCGGTGGCGGGGCCGGTGCTTCCGGTACCCCGGCGACCACAGACGGCGAGGCGTTGTCCGCCCAGCGATGCGGGCGACGACGTGATCGTGTGCGGCCGGTCGTCCGACGCCTACCGGATCGGTACGATACCCGACTATTCCTCGCCGACGAGGCTGCCCGACGCGCGGACCGACATTCCCGGTCTGGGCACCCTTTCTGCCGAGACCGAGCAGGCCGGGGTCGGTGGCTTTCCCAGCAACCGGGCGATGATCCGGCTGACGATTCCACTGGGCGGTCGTCGCAAGCGCTGACCGTTCCATTCCGGAAACGAGACAAAGGCCGAACAGCGGCTTTTCATGTTCGGTTCGAGCGCCTACATCGGCCCGTCCATGCGCCCGAAACCCCAAACCTTCGACAAGAAGAAGATCGTCGCCGAGAACCGGCGCGCCCGATTCGATTATGCGATCGAGACGACCTATGAGGCGGGGATCGCCCTGACCGGGACCGAGGTGAAATCGCTTCGTTTCGGCGAGGGATCGATCGCCGAGGCCTATGCCGAGGTTCGCGGCGAGGAGGTGTGGCTGGTCAATTCCAACGTGCCGGAATTCAGCCATGGCAACCGCTTCAACCACGAAGCGAAGCGCCCTCGTAAATTGCTCCTTCATGAGCGCGAGATAAACAAGCTCCACGGTGCGGTGGCGCGCGAGGGCATGACCCTGGTGCCGCTGATGATCTATTTCAACTCGCGCGGTCGCGCGAAGGTGGAGCTGGCTTTGGCGAAGGGCAAGAAGGCGCACGACAAGCGCGATGCGATCAAGGAACGCGATTGGAAGCGTGAGCAGGGCCGTATCCTGCGCGATCGCGGTTGATGGCTTCGGCCGTGCCCACCCTGTGGGGCCGTTCCATGGCCTGGGTCCGGCGCAACATGCCGACCCGCGATTCGATGGAGAAGAACCGGCTGCTCCGGCCGGTCGCGCACCGCGTGCTCGCGCCCGAACTGTGGCGCTTCACCCGGCGGTCGGTGCCGCGCGGCGTGGCACTGGGCGTGGTGGCGGGCTTCCTGTTCCCGGTGGCGCAAATCGCCATCGCGGCGGTCTTTGCGCTCCCCTTCCGCGCCAATGTGCCGGTTGCGGCGCTGACCACCTTCATCACCAATCCGCTGACGACGCCCATCCTGTGGCTGATCGCGTACCGCATCGGCACCTTCCTGCTGCGCAGCGAGACGCCGCTGAACACCCAGCCGGTGGCCGAGGCCGCGACCGGCTGGCTGCAATGGGCGTTCAGCGCCTTTCACTGGCTGTGGGAGCAGGGCCCCGCCTTCGGGCTCGGGCTTTGCGTCCTGACCGGCGGATGCGCGGTGGTCGGCTATGCCGCCTCGGCGCTCGGCTGGCGGCTGTGGATCGCGCGCAAGTGGCGTAACCGTCGGAGATCGCCTGCGATCTGATAGCGGTATCGCGCTTTGACTTGCATTTCTAACGGTTTGACTGGGCGTATCGGCTCGCTACAACAGCGGCATCCATCTCCTTTTCGGGAATTCAGATGCGCTCTCTGCTGATCGCCGCACTCCTCACGACCGCCATTTCCCCCGCCATCGCTCAAACGAAGAACCCGGTCGACAAGGCCGCGGTCGGTCCGGTCAAGCCGGGCGCAAAGAACGGCCCCGAAATCGGTGACTTCGGCTTCGACATGGCCGGTCGCGACACCGCGGTGAAGCCGGGTGACGACTTCTTCGATTACTCCAACGGCACCTGGTACAAGGCGACGACGATCCCCGCGGATCGGCCTTCCTATGGCATGTTCCATGTCCTGCAGGACCGCTCGCTGGAGCAGACCCGAACGATCCTGGACGAAGCCGCCAAGCAGCCGGGCAACAAGGCCGGTGACTTTTACGCCAGCTTCATGGACGAGGCCGCCGTCAACGCGAAGGGCGTGACGCCGGTCAAGCCGTGGCTGGACCAGCTGCGCGCGACCAAGGACCGCAACACGCTGGCGGTCGAGATCGCCAAGCTCCAGCGCCAAGGCGTCGGCGCGCCTTTCGGCGTCTATATCGGCCAGGACGACAAGGCGCCCGACACCTATATCCCCAATTTCGGCCAGAGCGGCCTGGGCCTGCCGGATCGCGACTATTACCTCAAGGACGACGCCAAGCTGGCGACGATCCGCACCGCCTATCAGGCCTATCTCGCCAAGATGCTGACTCTGGCGGGCGAGCAGAATGGCGAGGCGCGGGCGGCAGCGGTGTTCAACCTGGAAAAGGCGCTGGCGAACGTCCACTGGACGCGGATCGAGAGCCGCGACGCCGACAAGACCTATAACAAGTGGCTGCCCGCCGATTTCGCCGCCAAAGCGCCGGGCTTCCCCTGGGCGCAATATATGCAGACGCTGGGCGTCGCGGGCCGCCCGGCCTATCTGGTGTCGCAGCCCAGCGCGATCACCGGCGAGGCCAAGATCTATGCCGAGACGCCGCTGAACGTCCTTCAGGACTATGCGATGCTGAAGGTCCTGCGCAGCTATGCCGGTTATCTGTCGAGCGATTTCGACAAGACCAACTTCGCCTTTTACGGCACCACCCTGTCGGGCACGCCCGAGCAGCAGGCGCGGTGGAAGCGCGGCGTCGGCCTGGTCTCCAACGGCCTGGGCGAGGAAGTCGGCAAGCAATATGTCGCCAAATATTTCCCGCCGGAATCGAAGGCCGCCGCCGATGCGCTGGTCAAGAACCTGATCGCGGCGATGGGCGACCGCCTGCGCAATCTGGAATGGATGGCGCCCGAGACGAAGCAGAAGGCGCTGGCCAAGCTCGCCGCCTTCACGCCCAAGATCGGCTATCCCGACAAGTGGCGCGATTATTCGGCGTTGCAGATCGTTCGTGGCGACCTGGTCGGCAATGTCGCGCGCGCCAATGCGTTCGATTTCCAGCGGGACCTGAACAAGCTGGGCCAGCCGATCGATCGCGGCGAGTGGTTCATGACGCCGATGACGATCAACGCCTATGCCAACCCGCCGATGAACGAGATCGTGTTCCCGGCGGCGATCCTCCAGCCGCCCTTCTTCGATCCGAAGGCGGACCCGGCGGTCAATTATGGCGGCATCGGCGCGGTGATCGGGCATGAGATCAGCCATCACTTCGACGATCAGGGTCGCAAGTACGACGCGACCGGCAAGCTGACCGACTGGTGGACCGAGCAGGACGTGGCGCGGTTCAAGACCTTCACCGACGCGCTGGTGAAGCAATATGACGCGTATGAGCCGCTTCCCGGCCAGCATGTCCAGGGCGGCCTGACGCTGGGCGAGAATATCGCTGATCTGGCAGGGCTGACGGTGGCGCTCGACGCCTATCACAAGTCGCTGGGCGGCAAGCCCGCGCCGGTGATCGACGGCACCACCGGCGACCAGCGCTTCTATTATGGCTGGGCGCAGGTGTGGCGGACCAAGTGGCGCGAACCCGCGCTGCGCCAGGCGCTGCTGTCCGACCCGCACTCGCCGGGGCATGAGCGGGTGCTGACGGTCCGCAACCTCGATCCCTGGTATGCCGCCTTCAAGGTCCAGCCGACCGACAAGATGGCGCTGACCCCCCAGCAGCGCGTGCGGATCTGGTAAAGTCCTGTCGGGAGACGTGTTCGGGCGCAGGATCGCGCTTGACCCATGCCGGGTCGCCGGATGAAGAGTTTCATCATGGCGATCGCGTCTCCCGAAAGATTTACCCCGGTCCGCATCGCGGCCATCGTCTCGTTGGTGAGCGGGGTGGGGGCGGCGGCGCTGCTGTTCCTGGCGATCGGCAACTGGATCGTCGCGGCGGGATTTCTGGCCGCCGCACTGCTCGCCTTCGGGCTGATCCTCGTCTGGCGCATCCTGACCCCCAAGGTCGAGCAGACCCGGCGGAGCGTCGACTGGGATTTCGCGCGCGTCGTCGCGGATGCCAGCCATGATGCGATCGCGGTGACCGACCGGGCGGGGCGGCTGGTCTGTGCCAACGACGCCTATGCCTCGCTCTTTCCGATGATGCCGACGCCGCCCGGCGTGCCGCTGGACGCGCCCTCGGTCGAGGCGCTGGCGCAGGCGGGGCGGGCGGCGTGGCGCGACGGGCTGGGCCGGGCGGACCGGATCGCGGTGATGGGGACCGAATTGTCGGTGCTGGTGACGCGCGCGGGCGACGAGGCCGACCTGCTCGTCTGGCGTTTCGCGGTCGCGCAGGAACAGGATCTGGCCGAGACGGTCGAGCGGCTGATCGGCGGCATCCAGGGCGACCGGCTGGGCGCGGCGGGGATCATGGCGGCGCTGATCGCCCCCGATGGCCGGGTGCGTGCCGCCAACCGGGTGCTGTGCGCCCGCGCCATGGGCGGCGAGATGATGTCGATCGTCGGCCGCGACTTCGCGACCTTCCTGATGCACGATCCCGGCGGGCAGGTCCGCTTCGCCGCCGAACTCGGCAAGGGCGATGGGCGTCGCTTGCGTATCCTGCAAATCCCCTTTGTCGAGGGGGAGGGCGCGCCGATGCTGGTCGTCCTGCTCGACGAGGAGGAGCAACTCGTGGCCCCCGCGGGCGCCAGCGCGGGTAGCCATGTGCGGGGGCTCGTCTCGCTGATGCCCTTCGGCATCGCCTTGGTCGACCGGGACGGGCGCTTCATCCAGATGAACTCCGCCTTCATGCGCGCCGCCGGGGTGAAGGGGACGACCCCGCCGCTCTATCCCGGCGATCTGGTGGTGCGCGAGGACAAGGCGGCGGTCGCCGATGCGATCCGACGCTTTGCCGGGGGCGCGACCCATAGCGCCGATATGGCGGTCCGCTTGAAGGACCATCCCGAGGAGCCGGTAGCGCTGACCATCGCGGGCGCGCGTGGCTTGGGCGATGCGGCGGTGTTGCTGAGCCTGAAGGACAATTCGGAGGAGAGCCGCCTGAAGCGCGAAGTGGCGCAGGCGACCAAGATGCAGGCGGTCGGCCAGCTCGCGGGCGGCGTCGCGCACGACTTCAACAATATCCTGACCGCGATCATCGGGCATTGCGACCTGATGCTGATGCGCCATGCGCCCGGCGACAGCGACTATGACGATATCCAGCAGATTCGTACCAATTCCAACCGTGCGGCCAGCCTGACGCGGCAGTTGCTCGCCTTCTCACGGCAACAGACGCTGCGCCCCCAGATCCTGCAACTGCCCGATGTCGTGTCGGAGGTGTCGAACCTGCTCAAGCGACTGCTCGGCGAGCGGGTGCGGCTGGATGTCACCCATGGCCGCAATCTGGGCCCGGTGCGCGCCGATCCGGGGCAGCTCGAACAGGTGGTCGTCAATCTGGCGGTCAATGCGCGCGACGCGATCCTGGAGAATGAGCCGGCGGGCGGCGGTATCCTGACCATCCAGACGCGTGCGGTGTCGATGGCGGATGCACGCGCGCTGAACAACGACATCCTGCCCGCCGCCGATTACACCGCGCTGATCATCAGCGACAACGGGACGGGCATTCCGCCCGAAATTTTACCCAAGATTTTCGAGCCCTTCTTCACCACCAAGGAACTGGGCAAGGGCACCGGTCTGGGCCTGTCGACCGTCTATGGCATCATCAAACAGTCGGGCGGCTATATCTTCGCCGATTCGCCGCCAGGCGGGGGCGCGAAATTCTCCATCTACCTGCCCGTCCACGCCGCGCCTGCCATGCCGACCGCCAAGGCGATCCCGGAAAAACCGGCCGCGCGCGTGACCACGCCATGGGGGTCGGGCACCATATTGCTGGTCGAGGATGAGGATATGGTCCGCGCCGTCGCCGAGCGGGCCTTGTCGCGCCAAGGATATACGGTGATCGCGGCGGAAAATGGCGAAGCGGCGCTGGAGATGCTCGACAAGCATGGCAAGCCCGATCTGCTGATCTCCGACGTGGTGATGCCGACGATGGACGGCCCGACCATGGTTGGCCTCGTCCGCAAACGCTATCCCGACCTCGCCGTGCTGTTCATGTCGGGCTATGCCGAAGAGCAGCTTCGCAAGTCGATCACGCTGCCCAATGTCGGCTTCCTGCCCAAGCCCTTCTCGGTCCAGCAACTGGCCGAAGCGACGCAGGCCGCGCTCTCGCGGGACGGCGGATCGTAACAAGCGGCTGGCGGATGGCGCAAAGCATGATATGGCGGTGCCGATGACAGAGCCCGTGCAGATCCTCATCGTCGAGGACGAACCCCTTATCGCCATGATGCTCGAGGATTTCCTGGACGTCCTCGACAAACAGGTCGCCGGCACCGTCGACAGCGTCGACGACGCGCTGGCCCGGGTGGCTCAGGGCGGTATCGACGCGGCCATCCTCGACGTCAACCTGCGGGGCGGCCAGAAGAGCACCCCCGTCGCCGAAGCGTTGGCGGAACGCGGCGTACCCTTCGTCTTCGCCACCGGCGGATCGGACGATTCGGTCGACGAACGCTTCCGCGACCGCCCGCGCCTGCAAAAGCCGTTCACCATGGACGGCGTGGCCAAGGCGCTGGGCTCGCTCTAAAGTATCCTCCCCATCATCGATGGGGAGGGGACCGCCGCGAAGCGGTGGTGTAGGGGGACCGCCTCAAAGGGCTCCGCTGAGGAAGGCCCCTTCGCCAAACCTTCGGCCCGTTACCTCCCTGCCGGGGAGAACCGCCGAAGCCCGTCACGACGAAATTTGCTTGCGTCAAAGGCCTGTCTCGCGACATAGGCCTGCGCCATGACACGCCAATTCGACAAGTCCCGCCTGCCGTCCCGCCACGTTTCCGTGGGCCCGGAGCGTGCGCCGCACCGCAGCTATTATTATGCCATGGGTATCCAGGAAGAGGATATCGCCAAGCCCTTCGTCGCGCTGGCGAGTGCGGGCAACAATTCCGCCCCCTGCAACACGACGCTGGATGCGCAGGCCGATGCCGCGCAGGGCGGGGTCATCCGCGGCGGCGGCATGCCGCGCCGGTTCAACACCATCACCGTGACCGACGGCATCGCGATGGGCCACCAGGGCATGAAGTCCTCGCTGGTCAGCCGCGAGGTCATCGCCGATTCGGTCGAACTGTCGGTGCGCGGCCATTGCTATGACGCGCTGGTCGGCTTTGCCGGGTGCGATAAGTCGCTGCCCGGCATGATGATGGCGATGCTGCGCCTGAACGTGCCGTCGATCTTCGTCTATGGCGGCTCGATCCTGCCCGGTCGGCACCATGACCGCGACGTCACCGTGGTCGACGTGTTCGAGGCGGTGGGCCAGCATGCGGCGGGCAATTGTCCGCTGCACGACTTGATCGCGCTGGAAAAGGTCGCCTGCCCCGGTCACGGCGCGTGCGGGGGCCAGTTCACCGCCAACACCATGGCGTGCGTCGGCGAGGCGATCGGCCTGTCGCTGCCCAACAGCAACATGATGCCCGCGCCCTTCCTCGATCGCCATGGCATCGCCGAGGCGGCGGGCGAACAGGTGATGGAGTTGGTCGCCCGCAACCTGCGCCCGCGTGACATCTGCACTCGCCAAGCCTTTGAAAATGCGGCCCGCGTCGTGGCCGCGACGGGCGGCTCGACCAATGCCGGGCTTCACCTGCCCGCGATGGCGAACGAGGCGGGGATCGAATTCGACCTGTTCGACGTGGCGGAAATCTTCAAGACCACGCCCTATATCGCCGACCTGAAGCCGGGCGGCCGCTATGTCGCCAAGGACATGTACGAGGCGGGCGGCGTCTATATGCTGATGAAGACGCTGCTGGCCGGGGGCTTCCTGCACGGCGACTGCATGACCGTCACCGGCAAGACGCTGGCCGAGAATATCGACGAGATCACCTGGAACCCCGATCAGAAGGTCATCTACGACGTGAAGACGCCGCTGTCGCCGACCGGCGGCGTGGTGGGTCTTCGCGGCAGCCTGGCGCCCGAGGGGGCGATCGTGAAGGTGGCGGGCATGAAGCGCCTCCAGTTCGAGGGCGTCGCGCGCGTCTTCGATTGCGAGGAAGAAGCCTTCGCGGCCGTCGAGGCGCGCGACATCGCCGAGGGCTCGGTCATCATCATCCGCTATGAAGGGCCCAAGGGCGGCCCCGGCATGCGCGAGATGCTGTCGACCACCGCCGCGCTCTATGGACAGGGGCTGGGCGAGAAGGTCGCGCTGATCACCGATGGCCGTTTCTCGGGCGCGACGCGCGGCTTCTGCATCGGCCATGTCGGCCCCGAAGCGGCGGATTGCGGCCCGATCGCGCTCGTCGAGAATGGCGATCTGATCCGCATCGACGCCGAAGCCGGGACGATCGACCTGGAGGTCGAACCCTCGGTGCTGGACGAGCGCCGCGCCCGCTGGACCCCGCGCGTGAACGATTACCAGTCGGGCGTGTTGTGGCGCTATGCCCAGAATGTCGGCCCCGCGCATCAGGGCGCGGTCACTCATCCCGGCGCCAAGTGCGAGCGCCATGTCTATGCGGATATCTGATCCCCGCTGGCTGGCCGGTGCCCTGGCGCTGGCCGGCTGTTCGGGTGGGCAGGGGGCGGAGCAGTCCGACACCCCTGCCGCCGCCGAAAAACCCGGCCTGCCGATCGATTGCGCGCTGGCGGGGGCTAAGGCCTTTCGCCGCGACTGCACGGTCGAGCAGTCCGCGGCGGGGGCGGGCGTGATCCTGACGCTGCGCCATGCCGATGGCGGGTTTCGGCGGCTGCGGGTGACGCAGGACGGGCACGGCGTCGCCAGTGCCGACGGCGCACTGCCCGCCCAGGTCGCCCTTGCGGGCGGCGACCAGATCGAGGTTCGGGTCGGGGACGACCGATACCGCCTGCCCGCGACGGTCGGCACGCGATGATCCCGATCGATGGGGCGCCTGTCCTGACCGCTGCACAGATGCGCGCGGCGGAAGGCCAGGTTATGGCCGGGGGCGTATCCGAGGCGGAACTGATGCAGCGCGCCGGGGAGGGAATCGCCCGCGCGGTCGCGCGGCTGGCGGCGGGACGTGAGACACTGATCCTGTGCGGCCCCGGCAACAATGGCGGCGACGGCTATATCGCGGCGGCGGCGTTGCAGCGGCAAGGCTTGCGCGTCCGTGTCGCCGCGACCGGCGAGCCGCGTAGTGACGGCGCGCGCCGGGCCAGGGCGGCCTGGAACGGTACCGTCGAAGCCATGGCCGATGCCGAACCCGCACCCGTGCTGGTGGACGCGGTGTTCGGGACCGGCCTTTCACGCGCTCCCGATGCGGCGGTTCAGGCGGCCTTGCGCCGATTGGCGTCGGCGGCGTGGCTATCCATCGCGGTCGATCTGCCGAGCGGGATCGCCAGCGACGATGGCACGCCTTTGGGTGACGTGCCGGGCTTCGACGTGACGCTGGCGCTGGGCGCGGTCAAACCCTCGCACCTGCTCCAGCCCGCCGCCGCGCTGATGGGGCAGGTCCGGTTGATCGAGATCGGCGTGGCGTCGGATACGAAAATCCGGGCGATGAAGCGACCCGATCTGCCTCAGCCAGACGCCACCTCTCACAAATATAGTCGCGGGATGGTGGCGATCGTGGGGGGCAGCATGTCGGGCGCATCCGAGCTGGCGGCGATGGCGGCGTTGCGCGCCGGGGCGGGCTATGTCCTGCATCTGTCGTCCGATCCGCCGGGTGGTTCGGCGCGTCCGCATGCCGTCGTCCGCCGGGCCTATGCCCCCGATGCGCTGGGCGAGGATCGGATCGGTGCGGTGGTGATCGGCCCCGGGCTGGGCCGGGATGAGGATGCACGGGAACGGTTGGAGACCGCGCTGGCGAGCGGGCGGCCTTTGGTGATCGACGGCGATGCGCTGCGGCTGGTCGATATCGCCACGCTGCACCGGCATGAGGGCCCCAAGATCCTGACTCCCCATGGCGGCGAATTCGCGCATCTGTTCGGTGAGATGCCCGAGGGCAAGCTGGCTGCCACCCTGCGTGCCGCCGAGCGCAGCGGGGCGGTCGTCGTCCATAAGGGCGCCGATACCGTCATCGCCGCCCCCGATGGTCGCGCGATCCTCTGCCCCGAGGCGAGCCCCTGGCTATCGACCGCCGGGACCGGCGATGTGCTGGCCGGGGCGGTCGGCGCGATGCTGGCGGCGGGGATGGAGCCGCTTGCGGCGGCGGAGGCGGGGGTGTGGCTCCATGCGCAGGCGGCGCGAGCGTGCGGTGCGGCTTTCATCGCGGACGACTTGGCAGAAGCGCTTTCCGCCGTCAGAGGCTGATCGCATGAACGATATCATCATCCGCGTCGCCGCCCGAGGCGACGGCGTGACCGAAAATGGGCGACATGCCGCTTTTGCCGCGCCCGGCGATACCCTGTCGGCGGACGGCGCGGTCATTCCCGGCCCGCATCACCAGACGCCGCCCTGCGGCCATTTCCCCCGCTGCGGCGGGTGCCAGCTTCAGCATCTGGACGACGAAAGCTATGCGGGCTTCGTCACCGACCGCATCGCCGCCGCGCTCGACGCGCAGGGACTGACCGCCTCGCTTCGCCCCGCGCATCTCTCGCCGCCGCGCAGTCGCAGGCGGGCGACGCTGCATGCCGAGGCCAAGGGGGGCCGCGTGCTGATCGGCTTTTCGGAGGAGAAGAGCCACGCGATCGTCGATATCGCCGAATGCCATATCCTCGATCCGCAACTGTTCGCTCTGGTCGCACCTTTGCGGGCGCTGTTGCAACGTCTGGGGTTCAAGCGGCGGGGCGATGTTCATCTGGCGCTGGCCGATCAGGGTGCGGATGTGCTCGTCACCAATTTCTCGCCCGACGGGCTGGAAGCGGCGGAGACGATCATCGGCTTTTGCGAGCGCCACGGCGTCGCGCGCTTCTCGGTCGATGACGGGCTAGGTGCGGAGACGCGGTGGGAGCCGGAGCCGGTAACCATCACCCTGGGCGGGGTCGGCGTTCCCCTGCCGGCCGGCGCATTCCTTCAGGCGACGCCCGATGGCGAGGCGGCCCTGGTCGCCGCCGTGCGCGAAGCGGTCGGCCAGCCGCGCACCACCGCCGATCTGTTTGCCGGGCTGGGCACCTTCGCGCTCGCGCTGCCGGGCAAGGTCTATGCGGCGGAGGGCGCGCGCGACGCGATTCTGTCGCTGAAGGGGGCGGCCAATGCGCAGCACCGCCCGGTCTTTGCCGAGCATCGTGACCTGTATCGTCGTCCGTTGACCAAGGCGGAGCTGGACCGGTTCGACGCGATCGTCCTCGACCCGCCGCGTGCGGGGGCGCGGGATCAGGCGGATGCGCTGGCCAGCGCCGATGTGCGGGCCGTCGCCTATGTCTCGTGCAACCCGGCGAGCTTCGCCCGCGACGCCAAGGCGATGGTCGATCAAGGCTGGCAGTTGCAATGGGTGCAGCCGGTGGGGCAGTTCCGCTGGTCGACCCATGTCGAACTGGCGGCCAGCTTCGTGCGTCAGCCCGCGTCCGGGTAATCCGCCGCCACGAAGAACAGCCCGTCGGACGGCGCGTTGAGCCCCAGTTGCGCGCGGTCGCGCGCCGCCAGCGCCGCCGCGACATCGTCGGGCGACCAGCGGCCCATGCCGACCAGCGCCAGGCATCCGACCATCGACCGCACTTGATGATGCAGGAAGGAGCGGGCGGCGGCGCGGATATAGAGACGTGCGCCGTCCCGCTCGACCGACAGCAGGTCCAGCGTCCGCACCGGGCTGTCCGCCTGGCAATGGACCGAGCGGAAGGTGGTGAAGTCGTGCCGCCCGACCAGATGCGCGGCGGCCTGAGCCATCGCGGCCTCGTCCAGCGGCTGCGGCACCTGCCACGCCAGCCCCGCCTCGAAGGTCAGCGGTGCGCGGCGGTTGACGATGCGATATTCATAAGACCGGCGGATGCACGAGAAGCGCGCGTGCCAGTCGTCCGCGACCTCGACACAGTCCAGCACCGCCACCGGCGCGGGCCGGGCGCGGGCGTTGATCGCCTCCATCAGCCGAAAGGGCGCGATCGGCTTGGCGATATCGACATGCGCGCGCATCGCCAGCCCATGGACCCCCGCATCGGTCCGGCCCGCCGCATGGACGGCGGTCCGCTCGCCCGTCACGGCATGGATCGTGTCCTCCAGCGTCTGCTGCACGCTGGGCCCGTGCGACTGGCGTTGCCAGCCCATGAAGGGCCGCCCGTCATATTCCACCGTCAGGGCGAAGCGCGTCAAAGCCGGGTGCCCGCCGGGATCGGAAAGCCGCGCAGCAGATCCTCCGCGCTCGATACGCCGCGCCCGGCACGCTGGACGGTGACGGGGCGGATCGCACCTTCGCCACAGGCGATGGCCAGCCGGTCGTCCAGAACCTCTCCGACGGTGCCCGTCCCATCCTCGACCTCGGCGGACAGGACTTTGATCCGCTCCCCCTGATATTCGAACCAGGCGCCGGGGGCGGGGTGGAAGGCGCGGACCTGCCGCTCCAGTTCGACCGCGCTTCGGGTGAAGTCGAACCGCGTCTCGGCCTTGTCGATCTTGCTGGCATAGGTGACGCCCTCGACCGGCTGGGGTCGGGGCGGATAGCGCTCCGGATCGGCGAGCACACGGACCATCAATTCGGCCCCCATGGCGGCGAGTTCGTCGGTCAGCTCGCCGGTGGTCTTGCGCCCGATCGGAGTCGATCCCTCCAGCCGCACCGGACCGGTGTCGAGCCCCGCCTCCATCTGCATGATCCCGACGCCGGTCACCACATCGCCCGCCAGGATCGCCCGCTGGATCGGCGCCGCGCCACGCCACCGGGGCAAAAGCGAGCCATGGACGTTCAGGCACCCCAGGCGCGGCGCGGCCAGGATCGGCGGCGGCAGGATCAGGCCATAGGCCGCCACGACCGCGACGTCGGCCTCGAACGCAGCGAAACGCTCCTGTTCCTCGGATGAGCGCAAGCTGACCGGGGTCAGGACCGGGATGCCCAGCGCCTCCGCCGCCTGCTGCACCGGGGAGGCCACCAATTGCCGCCCGCGCCGCCCGCCGGGGCGCGGCGGCTGGCTATAGCTGGCGACGATCTCGTGCCCGGCCCGTGCCAGCGCTTCCAGAACCGGGACGGCGAAGCCCGGCGTACCCATGAAGATGATCCGCATGGCGCATGTCTCTCTTCGCTGGCGGGACGGCGCGCAACCCCCTATCTGTTCGTCATGGCATCCCCCGAGATCGAGGCGCTGACCCAGGCGCTGGCGCGTATCCCCGGCCTTGGCCCCCGTTCGGCTCGGCGCGCGGTTCTGCACCTGCTCAAGAAGCGCGAGGCGGCGCTGACCCCGTTGCTGACGGCGCTGGCGGCGGTGGAGGAGCGGCTGGAAACCTGTGCCGTGTGCGGCAATATCGACACCGCCAATCCTTGCGCCATCTGCGTCGATCCCCGGCGCGACGCGGGCGCGCTGTGCGTCGTCGAAGAGGTGGCCGACCTGTGGGCGCTGGAGCGGTCGCGGCTGTTTCCGGGGCGCTTCCATGTGCTCGGCGGGCGACTGTCGGCGCTGGAGGGGATCCGTCCGGAGGATCTCGCGATTGACGCGCTGGTCCGCCGGATCGAGGAGGGCGGGATCGACGAGGTCGTGCTGGCGATGAATGCCACGCTGGAGGGCCAGACGACCGCGCATTACATCGCCGAGCGGATCGAACGCTTTCCGGTTCGCGTCACGCAGCTGGCGCACGGCCTGCCGGTCGGTGGCGAGCTGGACTATCTCGACGAAGGTACGCTGGCACAGGCGTTGCGGGCGCGGCGTCCGGTGGTCTGATGCGCCGTCTTGACGGTCCACGGCCCGCACCGTAGCGAAACCGTCATGGCCATTCTTCCGATCGTCGAAGTTCCCGACCCCCGCCTGCGTCTCGTCTCCAAGCCCGTGGAGGCGGTCGATGACTCGATCCGTCAGCTCGTCACCGACATGATCGACACCATGTACGACGCGCACGGCATCGGGCTGGCCGCGATCCAGGTGGGCGTCGACAAGCGCGTGCTGGTTATCGATCTTCAGGAGGAAGAGGATGAGGAGGGCAAGCCGGTCAAGAACCCGCGCGCCTATATCAACCCCGAAATCCTGTCGGTCAGCGAAGAGCTATCAACCTATAACGAGGGCTGCCTGTCGATCCCCGAGCAATATGCCGAGGTGAAGCGCCCGGCCAAGTGCCAGGTCAAGTGGCTGGACGAAAAGGGCGAGGCGCATGAGGCCGAGCTGGACGGCCTGCTCGCCACCTGTATGCAGCATGAGATCGACCATCTGAACGGCGTGCTGTTCATCGATCATGTCAGCCGGTTGAAGCGCGACATGCTGATGCGCAAGCTGACCAAGCTGCGCAAGGGCTGATCCGGACCGCATAAATCGGGCGGGGTCGATTGACCCTGTTCGATGCCCATCGTTCGTTCTATGTTCCGACCTGTCCTTGGTTCTGACAGGTTTACATGATGCCCGAATTGATCGTCGTCGCGCTTCTGGCGCTCCTGGTCGGGGGACTGGCCGGCTGGCTGGCCGCAAAGCGTGCCGCCGATAGCCTCGCCGCCGAACTGGCCACCGCGAAGGCCCGCGCGGCGGAGGTCGATCCGCTGCGAGCCGCCCGCGATGCCGCCGAGCGCGACAAGAGCGAGGCGCTGCAGGCACTGGCCGAATTGCGGGGCCGCGCCGCCGATCTGGATGTGATCCGGGCGGCGCGCGACGCGGTCGAGGCGGAGCGCAACGCCGCGCTGCGCGAACTGGCGGAATTGCAGGCGCGCGCGCAGGAACGCGAGGCGGCGCATGCCCTGACGCTGGAGGCGCTGGGCAAGGCGCGCGAACAGATCAACACGCAATTCGGCGAAGCCGCGGCGCGGGCGCTGGAAGTCGCGCAGCGCCAGTTCCTCGAACGTGCCGAGGCGCGGTTCCGCCAGTCGGAGGAAGCGTCGGGGCAAACGCTCAAGGCACTGCTCGACCCGGTCCATCAGCGGCTGCAACGCTATGAGGAAGGTGTGCGCAAGGTCGAGGACGAACGCCGCGACGCCTTCGGCGAGTTGAAGGGCCAGATCGAGGCTATGCGGATCGGGCAGGAGCGCGTCTCGGGGGAAGCGGCCAAGCTGGTCAACGCGCTGCGCAATGCGCCGAAGGCGCGCGGACGCTGGGGCGAACAGCAGCTTCGCAACGTGCTGGAAAGCTGCGGCCTGTCGGAACATGCCGATTTCCAGACCGAGGTCAGCGTGGCGGATGGCGAGGGCGGGCGGCTCCGCCCCGATGCGATCGTGCGCGTGCCGGGCGGCAAGGCGCTGGTCATCGATGCCAAGGTGTCGCTCAACGATTATCAGGACGCCTTCGGCGCGGTCGACGAGGTCGAGCGGCTGGCGGGTCTGTCACGCCACGCCGCCGCGATGCGCGCGCATGTCAACGGCTTGGGTAATAAGAGCTATTGGAACCAGTTCGAGGACGCTCCCGACTATGTCATCATGTTCGTGCCGGGCGAGCATTTCCTGTCCGCCGCGCTGGAGCATGACCCGACCCTTTGGGACTTCGCGTTCGACAAGCGGGTGCTGCTGGCGACCCCGACCAACCTGATCGCCATCGCCCGCACGGTCGCGGCGGTGTGGCGGCAGGAAAAGCTGGCGCAGGAAGCGCGGCAGATCGGCGCGCTGGGCAAGGAGCTTTACGCGCGGCTCGCGGTGATGGGCGGGCATGTGGCGAAATTGGGCAAGAATCTCGACACGGCGATGACGGCCTACAACGCCTTTGTCGGCAGCCTGGAGAGCCAGGTGCTGACCAGCGCGCGGCGGTTCGAGGCCTTGAACATCGACACTGGCGGCAAGAGTATCGAACAGCCCCCCATCGGCGAACAGGCGACGCGCCCGCTGACCAAGCTGATGCCGGTCGCCGAATTGACGGATGGTGGCGAGGGCGCGGAGGTTTCCTGACCTTCGTCGACGGTTCGGGGGGCTCGGGTCCGCGATAGCGACCGCCGATCGCATGCGCGAAGTCGAAGCGCACGGAATTGCGCCTGCGGTCAGGGCGGGGCGTGGCCTTCGACTTCGCTCAGGCTGAACGGGGGGTGGGGGATGGCTACACGGGCTTTCGCATCGTCCGGTCGCCACACTCGAAATGCCCGGCATTCCCCAACCGCCGTTCGCACTGAGCGAAGTCGAAGTGCATGGGATTGCGGTCGCGGTTAGGGCAGGGCGCGGCCTTCGGCTTCGCTTCGACCGCACGGAAGTCGGGAATGGCGGTCAGCCCGCCTTTGCGCCACCCTGTTGGGCCAGCACCTCATAGGCCATCACCGCCGTCGCGACCGCCGCGTTGAGGCTGTCCGCCTTGCCGAGCATCGGGATCTTGACCAGCGTATCGCAGGCGGCGGCATAGTCGTCCGGCATCCCCTGTGCCTCGTTACCGGTCAGCAGGAAGGTCGGAGCCGCATAACGCGCCGCCCGGTAATCCGAATCGGTGTCGAGGCTCAGGCCGACCAATTGCCCCGGCCCCTGGCGCAGCCAGTCGAGGAAAGCCTGCCATTCACAACGCACGATCGGCACGGTGAACAGCGCCCCCATGCTGGCGCGCACCGCCTCGACCGAGAAGGGGTCGACGCATTCGCCGATCAGGATCAGGCCGCCCGCGCCGACCGCATCCCCGGTGCGCAATATGGTCCCCAGATTGCCTGGATCGCGTAAGCGTTCGGCCACCAGCCAGATGCCCGAGGACGACCGGTCGAGCGCGTCGAGCGTGACCGCGAGTTCCTCGAACACCCCGACGACCGCCTGCGGATTGTCCTTGCCGGACAGCTTGGACAGGATGTCGGGCGTCGTTTCGATCGCCTCGCCCTCCGACGCTTCGACCGCGTCGATCAGTTCGCGTACTAGCGGATGGCCCGCTGACGGCTTGGCATAGAAGAGCAGTGTGGGCAGACGCCCCGTCTCACGCGCTTCGGTCAGGATGCGCAGCCCCTCAGCGAGAAACTGGCGCGACTGCTTGCGGTGGCGCTTGTCGCGCAGGTCGCGGGCCCACTTGATCAGCGGGTTGGAATAAGCGGTAATCTCGCGGGGCATCAGTCTTCGCCGAACTTCGCTTCCACGAGCGCGACCAGCGCCTCGACCGTCTCACCGGCGCCGTCGCCTTCGGCGCTGATCGTGATGGTGTCGCCCATCGCGGCGCCCAGCATCATCAGGCCCATGATCGAGGTGCCCGTCACCATGCTGCCGTCCTTGCCGACCCGCACTTCGCAGGGCTGGCTGGAGGCGAGGGTGACGAACTTGGCGCTGGCGCGGGCATGAAGGCCGCGGCGGTTGGTGATGAGGACGGTCCGCGTCTGCTCCGTCATGCGGCGGCCTCGCCCAGCACCTCGGAGGCGACCGAGATATATTTGCGCCCCGCCTCGCGCGCGGCGGCGACGGCGTCGACCACCTGCATCGACTTGCGCGCCGAACCCAGGCGGATCAGCATCGGCAGGTTCATCCCCGCGATCACCTCGACCCGGCCCCGCTCCATAAGCGAGATGGCGAGGTTGGAGGGCGTGCCGCCGAACAGGTCGGTCAGCACGATCACGCCGCGCCCCGCATCGACCGTGCCGATGGCGGCGGCGATGTCGGCGCGGCGTTCCTCCATATCGTCCTCGGGCCCGATCGCGATGGTCGCGATCCGTTCCTGTGGGCCGACCACATGAATCATCGCGGTCACGAACTCATCGGCGAGCCGCCCGTGCGTCACCAGAACCAGACCGATCATGTCAGACACGCATATCCATCATTGCTTGGCCGGCCCGGCTTCCAGTGAGTCTTTCGGCACGGCACTCAAATCACGATGTACCACCGTGGGGGAAAAACCGTCCCGGCGCAACCGTCCCGCGATCCGTTCGGCGACATGGACGGAGCGGTGTCTCCCTCCGGTACACCCGATCGCGATGGTGATATAGGACTTGCCCGAGGCGATGTAGCGGGGGACCAGCGTTTCCAGCAGCGTCTCGATCTGGCCGAGCGAGGTCTCATAGGCCGGGTCGTGCCGAATATAGTCGATCACGCCCTGATCCAGCCCGGTGCCGGGGCGCAACTCGGCGGACCAGTGCGGATTGCGCAGGAAGCGCATGTCGAACACCAGGTCGGCATTGCGCGGCAGGCCCTTCGAAAAGCCGAAGGACATGACGGTCAGGACGGGCTCGCTCAGCCCTTCGACCGCGTAATTGGCGCGGATCCACTGGCCCAGATCGTTGCTGGTCATGTTGGTCGTGTCGAGCAGCCGGTCGGCCATGTCGCGCAACGGAGCGAGCAGGGTGCGCTCATGCGCGATCCCGTCATCGGCGGCGCGGTCCATCGCCAGCGGGTGGCGGTGGCGCGTCTCCGCATAACGGCGCTTCAATTCCTCGCCGCCGCAATTGAGGAACAGCGTCTCGATCGCCAGATTGGGGCTCTCGTTCAGGCGGCGGATGCTCTGGGCGAGGTGCTCGGGGGCGAAGTCGCGGGTGCGCACGCCGATGCTGATCGCCAGCGGGCGGTTCTTGCCCTCCATGCCGCGCGGCGGTGCGGCTTCCAGCAGCCCGTCGAGCAGGAAGAGCGGCAGGTTGTCGACCACCTCCCACCCCAGATCCTCCAGCGTCTTCAGCGTGGTGGAGGTGCCGGCGCCGGACATGCCGGTGACCAACAATATGCGTTTGCGATCCATCACGGACGGTCCTTGTGACGCTTGGCCAGTAATTCGACCTTGATCGGGGCCGAAGCGGGGAAGGGGTTCAGCCTGTAGAGCGGAAGTGTGACGCCCGCGATGACCCTTTCGGCGGGCTCGGGCAAGCGGTCTTCGGTCTCGGCGCTCAGGTCGATCACGAGGGATATGGTGGTCGCACGGCGATGCGCCAAGGTGACTATCCCGACGCCGCGAACCTCGATCAGCCCGGCAATCGTATCCGGAACCGTCGCGCGAAGGCGTCCGTTCAGGGCATCGACCCGGACATAGTCGTCGCCGACCAGGACCGCCCCCCGATCGATGAGGCGAAGGGCAAGGTCCGACTTGCCCGCACCCGACGGTCCGCACAGCAACAGCCCGACCTCGCCGATCGCGATGCAGGTCGCGTGGACCAGCTCGCCCGCTCCGGCAGATGGCGCTTCCCCGATCATAGGACGGGCGCCAGCGGCAGGCGGACGACGAAGCGGGCCCCGCTCAATCGGTCCTCGCGCGATTCGACATGGATGCGGCCCTGATGCGCCTCGACGATGGTGCGGGCGATGGCCAGGCCCAGCCCCGAATGCTGGCCGAACCCTTCCGAACTGGGGCGGATCGAGTGGAAGCGGCGGAAGATCGCCTCACGCGCGTCTTCCGGAACGCCCGGGCCTTCATCCTCGACCCGGACGACCAGATCGTCCTGCTCGCGCGACAGGCTGATCGCGACGACCGCCTCGGCGGGGGAAAAGGACAGGGCGTTGGAGATCAGATTCTCGAACACCCGCTCCAGCCGCGCGCCCTCGCCGGCAATGATCGCGGGGCCGGGTTCGGTGGCGTCGAAGCGCAGGCGGATGCCGCGCTCGACCCCACGCGCCTCGCGCTGGTCGATCAGCCCGGCGAGCAGGGCGTGGAGATCGACCGGATCGAACTTGGCGCGGCTCAACTGCGCGTCCAGTCGCGAGGCGTCGGATATGTCGGTAATCAACCGGTCGAGCCGCCGCACGTCATCGCGGACGATCGCCAGCAACTGCGCCTGGAGATCGGGATCGTGCACCGTCTCCAGCGTGTCCACGGCGGAGCGGAGCGAGGCAAGCGGGTTCTTCAACTCGTGCGTGACATCGGCGGCAAAGGCCTCGGTCGCGTCGATCCGCGCGCGCAGGGCCAGGCTCATGTCGGACAGCGCGCGGGCGAGCATCCCCAGTTCGTCGCGACGATCCGGCAGGCGGGGCACCACGACCTCACGTGCGCGGCCCAGCCGGACACGGACGGCGGCGCGCGCCAGCCGTCGCAACGGACGGACGATGGTGCGGGCGAGAAACAGCGACAACAGCACCGAGATCAGTGCGACCAGCGCGAGGAGGACGCTCAATCGAAAACGCTCGATCCGCACCGTCTCGGTGATGAAGCGCGCATTCTCGGTCGCCATGATCGCGCCGCCGCTGGGCAGGGGGGCCGCGGCGGTGATGACGGGGGTGCGATCGGGCGCGCGCCAGACCGAGGCGGAGATGCGCCCCGCCCGCGCCGCGCGGACATCGGGCCATTCCGCGCCTTCGCGCCGCTCGCGGTAGAGCGGGGGGCGGGCGGCGCCGACGACCGTATCGATCCCGGCGTCGAGGAAACGCGCGATCGACTGCCCCAGGTCCTGCTTGTCGGGATCGCGCAGCACGACGTTGCGGATACCCAGCGCACGGCTGTCGCCGACCAGTCGTCCGGCCGCGTCGAACAGCCGGACCCGTGCGCCCGTATCCCGTGCCAGCCGCGTGACCAGCCGGTCGCGCTCCTCGCTCCGTACCGAGGTCAGCGCCTCGCCCATCAGGCGAACCTCGCGCAGCGACTGGGCGACGCGATTGTCGAGCAGCCGGGCCCGGTAGGAGTCGAGATAGAAAAAGCCGCCAGCGAGCAACAACAAGGCGAAGATATTGATCGCCAGAATTCGCTGGGTCAGCGAAATCTGGCCCGACCAGCGCAACGCCAGGTCGGGGGCTTCACTCCTCGGAGAATCGGTAGCCGGCGCCATAGAGCGTCTCGATGGCGTCGAATTCGGGGTCTACCTGTCGGAACTTGCGGCGCAGACGCTTGATATGGCTGTCGATCGTGCGGTCGTCGACATAGATGTCGTCCTGATAGGCCGCGTCCATCAACTGGTTGCGGGTGCGCACGATGCCGGGGCGCTGGGCCAGCGTCTCCAGAATCAGGAATTCGGTGACGGTCAGGGTGACGGGTTCGCCTTTCCACGTCACCCGGTGGCGCGCCGGGTCCATCGCCAGCGCGCCACGGGTCAGCGGCCCCTGTGCGTCGGCGGCGGGCGTCCCTTGCGGCGTGCCGACATATTCCGACCGGCGCAGGATCGCACGGATGCGCGCGATCAGCAGTCGCTGCGAGAAAGGCTTGGCGATATAATCGTCCGCGCCCATCGCCAGGCCCAGCGCCTCGTCCAGCTCGTCATCCTTGCTGGTCAGGAAGATCACCGGAATCTGGCTCTTCTCACGCAGGCGACGGAGCAGTTCCAGCCCGTCCATGCGCGGCATCTTGATGTCGAAGATGGCCAGATCGGGGGGATTGTCGATCAGCGCCTTCAACGCCGCTTCGCCATCGGCATAGATTCGCGTGACGAACCCCTCGGCCTGAAGCGCGATCGATACGGACGTCAGGATGTTACGGTCGTCGTCGACCAGCGCGATCGTCGCCGTCATGCGATCAACCCCAGACCATTGTCGTGTGAAGGAACCGCCATGCGCCTCGGTTAAGCCAAAGCGGGACACGGCTCAACCGTCTTTGCACATCCCCCTGTTTGACGTGTTAAACAAACGCGCTATGGATCGTGCAACGCATACCTATTCGCATGCGGTGAGAAACGGTGCCCGGTCCATCGCGGTCGGCGCCCTGGGGAACGAGGAAGCTCTTATGAACGAACGGATTCCGGAAATCGGCCTGCAGGCGCAGGGGATCGAGACCCGCGCGACGCTCCACTGGAACCTGGTCACCGCGCGGCTGATCGAGACCGCTGTGGCGCGTGGTGAGGGCAAGCTGTCGGCGGACGGCCCGCTGGTGGTCGAGACGGGCGAGCACACCGGGCGTTCGGCGCAGGACAAGTTCATGGTGCGCGATGACGAGACGCGCGATACCGTCTGGTGGGGCAAGACCAACAAGCCGATGAGCCCTGACGACTTCGCCGCGCTGAAGGCCGATTTCTTCGCCGCGCTCGGCCAAAAGGAAGACCTGTTCGTCCAGGATCTGTACGGCGGATCGCAGCCCGAGCACCGCGTGCGCGTGCGCGTCATCAACGAGCTCGCCTGGCACAATCTGTTCATCCGCACGATGCTGGTCCGCCCGGAAGAGCATGAGCTGCGCAAGTTCGTCGCCGACTATACGATCATCGACCTGCCCAGCTTCCGCGCCGACCCCGCGCGTCATGGTTGCCGCTCCTCGACCGTCATCGCGGTCAACATGACCGAGAAGCTGATCCTGATCGGCGGCACGCGCTATGCGGGCGAGATGAAGAAGTCGGTCTTCGGCCTGCTCAACTATCTGTTGCCGACGACGGGCGTGATGCCGATGCACTGTTCGGCCAATATGGGCGCGGACGGGTCGACGGCGGTGTTCTTCGGCCTGTCGGGCACCGGCAAGACGACGCTGTCGGCGGACGCGAGCCGCACCCTGATCGGCGATGACGAGCATGGCTGGTCGGACACGGCGGTCTTCAATTTCGAGGGCGGCTGCTACGCCAAGATGATCCGCCTGTCGCCCGAGGCGGAGCCGGAGATTTTCGCGACCACCAAGCGCTTCGGCACGGTGCTCGAGAATGTCGTGATGGACCCGGTCACGCGCCAGCTCGACCTGAACGACAACAGCCTGGCCGAGAACAGCCGGGGTGCGTACCCGATCGACTTCATCCCCAATGCGTCGAAGGACAATATGGGGGGCGTGCCGCGCAATATCGTGATGCTGACGGCGGACGCCTATGGCATCCTGCCGCCGATCGCCAAGCTGACCCCCGAACAGGCGATGTACCACTTCCTGTCGGGCTATACCGCGCGCGTGGCGGGCACCGAGATCGGCGTGACCGAGCCGGATGCGACCTTCTCGACCTGTTTCGGCGCACCGTTCATGCCGCGTCACCCGTCGATCTATGGCAATCTGCTGAAGGAGCGGATTGCCAAGGGGGGCGTGGATTGCTGGCTGGTCAACACCGGCTGGACCGGCGGCAAATATGGCGTGGGCAACCGGATGCCGATCAAGGCGACCCGCGCGCTGCTCAACGCCGCGCTCGACGGCAGCTTGAACCAGGTCGAGTTCCGCACCGACCCGAATTTCGGCTTCCAGGTGCCGGTTGCGGTACCGGGCGTCGATCCGGCGATCCTGAACCCGCGCGACACCTGGGCCGACAAGGCGGCCTATGACGCGACGGCCGCCAAGCTGGTCGATCTGTTCAACGAGAATTTCCAGCAGTTCGCCGAGCATGTCGACGAAGGCGTTCGCGCGGCGGCCCCGAAGGTTTCGGTCATGGTGTAATCTGAGGGCGGGGAGGGCGCTTGGGTGAGCGTCCTCCCTTGGCCTTCGACTGCGCTCAGGCTGAATGGAGAGAATCCCGTCATCCCAGCGAAGGCTGGGATCTTCTCCATAGCCAAAGGCCCCAGCCTGCGCTGGGGCGGCGGGCCGTGCGTTCAGCCTGAGCGAAGTCGAAGGCCACGCCCTACGGCCAGCCTCGATCCGACAGAGGCTCGACCAGCAAAACCCCGCCATCGACATGCGCGACCCGCAACCTGGTTCCGCTCTCCGCGTCCGGCCCGCGCACTGGCCACTCGCCATCGCCCAATCGGGCCCGACCCTCGCCCCCGACGATCGGTGTCGTGACGGTAACGACCTGCCCCCGCAGCCGCAGGGCGGGCGCATTCAGGGCCGGGGCGTCGCTCTCGACCGGAAAATCCCGGTACCAGCGCCGCCCGATCACCACACATACCACGCTCCACACCGCGAAATCGGCGAGTTGCAGCCCGATCGGCAGATCCGGCAGCGCCCATGTGGTGAGCGCCGTCACCCCCGCCGCAATGGCGAGGAAGATCAGGAACACCCCCGGCACCAGCAGTTCGGCAATGCCGAGCGCCAGCCCCGCCGCCAGCCACAGCGCGGCGGGATCGATCTCGCCGAACGTCACGGCTGGGACTGGTCGAACGGCCCCGGCTTGGTCGTGACGCGCGGGGTGGCGGCGTCGGACTTGTTGGGGGCGAGAGCTTCCTTGGCGAGTTCGCCTATCCCGCCCAAAGTGCCGATCAACTGGGTCGCCTCGACCGGGAACAGGATCGTCTTGGCATTGGGGCTGGTCGCGAACTTGCCGACCGCCTCGACATATTTCTGCGCGATGAAATAGTTGATTGCCTGGGTCCCGCCCGACTCGATCGCTTCCGAGACGACACGGGTCGCCTTGGCCTCCGCCTCGGCGGCGCGTTCGCGGGCTTCCGAGTCGCGATAGGCCGATTCGCGGCGGCCTTCCGCCTCCAGGATGCGCGCCTGCTTCTGCCCCTCGGCGCGCAGGATTTCGGACGCGCGCGAGCCTTCGGCCTCCAGGATGTTGGCGCGCTTCTCGCGCTCGGCCTTCATCTGGCGGGCCATGGCGTTGACGATGTCGACCGGCGGGCGGATGTCCTTGATCTCGACGCGGGTGATCTTCACGCCCCAGGGCGTCGTCGCATGGTCGACGACGTTGAGCAGCCGGGCGTTGATCTCGTCGCGCTTGGACAGGGTTTCGTCCAGGTCCATCGATCCCATCACGGTGCGCAGGTTCGTCGTGACCAGGTTCAACAGCGCGACATAGAGGTCGGACACCTCATAGGCCGCCTTGGGCGCGTCCAGCACCTGGAAGAAGACGACCCCGTCGGTCGAGATCATCGCATTGTCCTTGGTGATGATCTCCTGCCCCGGAATATCGATCACCTGCTCCATCATGTTCACCTTGCGGCCGACGCGATAGAAGAAGGCGGGGTAGAAGTTGAAACCGGGGACGGCGGTGCCGGTATAGCGGCCGAAATGCTCGATCGTGTATTGGTAACCCTGGCGGACGATCTTGATCGACATCATCAGGTACATAAGCACCAGCAGGACCGCGAGCGCGGCGACGATCAGTCCCATGGACGGCTCCCCCATATCTGTCTGGGACGGCTTCTAGCATGGCGGTGCAGCAAGGGCCTAGCGGGAACGGCTCGCTTTGGTTACATGGCCCGCCACTTGTTCCCTCCGCAGGATTTGGCAGCCCCATGGATATCCGCCTCGGCCTCACCTTCGACGACGTGCTCCTCGTGCCCCAGGAGTCCGACGTTCTGCCGAGCACCGCCGACACGCGCACGCAACTGACCCGCTCGATCGCGCTCAACATCCCCGTCCTGTCGGCGGCGATGGACACGGTAACCGAGGCCGACATGGCGATCGTCATGGCGCAGCTGGGCGGCATGGGCGTGCTCCACCGCAACCTGACCGTCGAGCAGCAGGTGGCGGCGGTCCGGCAGGTCAAGCGGTTCGAGAGCGGCATGGTCGTCAACCCGATCACCATCTCGCCGACCGCGACGCTGGCCGAGGCGCAGGCGCTGATGGCGCGGCACCGGATCAGCGGCATCCCGGTGGTGGAGTTCGACGGACGTCTGGTCGGCATCCTGACCAACCGCGACGTGCGCTTTGCCGAGAACCCGCAGCAGCCGGTGTCCGAGCTGATGACCCGCGACGATCTGGCGACGGTCAAGGTCGGCGTCGGCCAGGACGAAGCGCGCCGCCTGCTCCATGCCCGGCGGATTGAGAAGCTGCTGGTGGTCGATGAGAGCTATCGCTGCGTCGGCCTCATCACCGTCAAGGACATCGAGAAGGCTGTGACTTATCCGTCGGCCACCAAGGACGCCGCCGGTCGTCTGCGCGTCGCCGCTGCGTCGACGGTCGGCGAGAAGGGCTTCGAACGGACCCGTGCGCTGATCGAGGCCGAGGTCGACTGCGTCATTATCGACACCGCCCATGGTCATAACCGCGACGTCGCGCGCGCCGTGGAAGCCGCCAAGAAGCTGTCCGACACTGTACAGGTTATCGCGGGCAACGTCGCAACGGCCGCCGCGACCCGCGCGCTGATCGACGCGGGTGCGGATGCGGTGAAGGTCGGGATCGGGCCGGGCTCGATCTGCACCACCCGCGTCGTCGCTGGTGTCGGCGTGCCGCAGTTGACCGCCGTCATGGACTGTGCCGAGGAAGGCTGGAAGTCGGGCGTGCCGGTGATCGCCGATGGCGGTCTGCGCACTTCGGGCGACCTCGCCAAGGCGCTGGCGGCGGGCGCCGGCGCCTGCATGGTCGGCTCGCTGCTGGCCGGTACCGAGGAAGCGCCGGGCGAGACCTTCCTGTACCAGGGCCGGGCCTATAAGTCCTACCGTGGTATGGGATCGGTCGGCGCGATGGGCCGGGGTTCGGCGGACCGTTATTTCCAGGGCGATATCAAGGACCAGATGAAGCTGGTTCCCGAGGGCATCGAGGGTCAGGTCGCCTATAAGGGCCCGGCGCGCGACGTGATCCATCAGCTCGTCGGCGGCATCAAGGCGGCGATGGGCTATACCGGCTCGGCGACGCTGAAGGATTTGCGTGAGCGGGCGCAGTTCGTTCAGATCACGGGCGCGGGGCTGAAGGAAAGCCACGTCCATGACGTGACCATCACGCGGGAAGCTCCCAATTACCCGACCCGCTGACCTGAAAGGCTTGTCCGCATGACGCCTGCCGCACGCACCCAGGCGGCGATCGAGTTGCTCGACGCGATCGTCGCCGCTGCGGCGAGCGGCGGGGCGGCGGCGGATACGCTGATCGCGCGCTATTTCGCGACGCGCCGCTATGCCGGATCGAAGGATCGGCGCGCGGTGCGCGAACTGGTCTATGCCGCCATCCGCCAGGCGGGGCCGGTGCCCGTCTCCGGCCGCGCCGCGATGGTCGCGGTGGCGGATCGTGATCCGGCGCTCGCGGCGACCTTCGACGGGCAGGGCCATGGGCCTGCACCGATCACGCCGGACGAACCCCGCGCGGAAGGGGGCATCGCTCCCGATTGGCTGGTCGAGGCGCTGACCGCGTCCGGGCTGGACAACGCGCAGCAGGCCGCGCTGGTCGATCGCGCGCCGCTGGATGTTCGGGTGAACAGCCTCGCCACGACGCGGCAGGCGGTGCTGGAGCAATTGCCCGACGCCATCCCCACCCCGCTCGCACCGCTGGGGCTTCGCCTGGCGAGCGGAACGCCGATCGAGCAATCCGATCTCTACCGCGCCGGTCTGGTCGAGGTGCAGGACGAGGGCAGCCAACTGGTCGGGGCCGCACTGGCGGCTCGGCCCGGCGAATGGCTGGTCGATCTGTGCGCCGGAGCGGGCGGCAAGACGCTCCAGATCGCCGCCGCCATGGACAATCGTGGGGCGCTGCTCGCCTGCGATATAGACCGGGCGCGCTTGCAGAAGCTGCCCCCGCGTGCCGAACGCGCGGGCGCGACGATCATCGAGAGCCGGTTGCTCAATCCCGGTCACGAGGCGGAGATGCTGTCCGACTGGGCGGGCAAAGCGGACGGGGTGCTGATCGATGCGCCCTGTTCGGGCACGGGAACCTGGCGCCGCAACCCGGAGGCGCGCTGGCGGCTGACGCCCGATCGCCTGGCGCGCCTGCGCGTGATGCAGGGGCAGGTGTTGTCGGTCGGGGCCGGGCTGGTCAAGCCGGGCGCACGGATGATCTATATCGTCTGCTCGCTGCTCGATGCCGAGGGGACGGAGCAGGTCAGGGCGTTCCTGGCGAGCCATCCGGGCTGGTCGGCCGAGCCGGTCGAACCGGCGGTCGGTGCACGGCATGGCCTGGGCCACCGGCTCGATCCCGCCAGCCACGGCACCGACGGCTTTTTTGTCGCCTGCCTCCGGGCGCCATGCTAGCATTCGGCTTAGTGCCCAGTCCGGAGTTCCTCATGCGTTTGACGTCCCTGGCCGCCGCCGCCGCACTGGCGGTGGTATCGGTTTCCACCTCACTCAGCGGCCAGCGCCCCGACAGCCAGATCGATGCCCGGTCGCTGCAACTGCTGGAGCAGGGACGCAGCCTGAAGGCGGCGGGCAATCTGGACGGCGCGACCGACGTGCTCGAAACGGCTGTGACAGTCGATCCGCGCAACCGCGCCGCCTTCGTCCTGCTGGCCGAGGTCGCCGACGCGCGCGGGCTACCGGGCAAGGCGATCCGGCTCTATCGCGAGGCGCTGTTGCTCGATCCCAATGACCTGAAGGCATTGCGCGGGCAGGGCGAGGCGTTGGTGCAGCGCGGGGCGGTCGCGAGGGCGAAGGATAATCTCGCCAAGATCAAGACGCTCTGCAAATCCGATTGCGCCGAGGCCACCGCGCTCGCCGCGCAGATCGCCAAGGGTCCGCCCGCACCCGTGACGACCGCGCAGGTCGATACCAAGGGTCAGACGAAGCAGTAACCACCCTCCCCGCGAGCGGGGAGGATGTTCAGCCCAGCGCGCGGGCCAGGGCGATGAACTCTTCGACCGACAGCGTTTCCGCCCGACGCGCGGGGTCGATCCCGATCGATTCCATCGCCTCGACCGCACCGGCGACCGGCTTCAGGCTCTGGCGCAGCATTTTGCGACGCTGGCCGAAAGCCGCAGCGGTCAGGCGCTCCAGGGTACGGAAGCTGACCCCCTCCGGCGCGGGCTTGGGGGTGATATGGACCACGGCCGACATCACCTTGGGCGGCGGGGTGAAGGCGGAGCGATGGACCGGCATCGCGATGCGCGATTCGCTGCGCCACTGGGTCAGCACCGCGAGCCGACCATAGGCCGACTGATCGGGCGCGGCGACGATCCGCTCGGCGACTTCCTTCTGGAACATCAGCGTGCAGGACTGCCACCAGGGCAACCAGGCGCCCGACAGCCAGCCGACCAGCAGCGGCGTCCCGACATTATAGGGCAGGTTGGAGACGATGTGCGGCTTGTGCTGGAACAATTCCGGCGCGTTGATGCGCAGGGCATCGCCCTCGATCACCTTCAACCGCCCCGGAAAAGCCTCCGCTAGTTCGGCGAGGGCGGGGATGCAGCGGCGGTCGCGCTCGATCGCGGTCACCCGTCCGCCCGCCATCAACAGCGCGCGGGTCAGGCCGCCGGGTCCGGGGCCGATCTCCAGCACGTCCTGGTCGGTCAGATCGCCCGGAATGGCGGCGATCCGGGCCAGCAACTGGCCGTCGAACAGGAAATTCTGGCCCAGCGACTTGGCCGCCGACAGGCCATGACGCGCGATCACCTCGCGCAAAGGGGGCAGGGGCGTGACGGGGTCCATGTCAGGCGGCGGCTTCGGCCCGGCGTCTGGCGGCATCGCCTGCCATGGCGATGGCGGCGATCATCGCGCCGGGATGCGCGCGGTCCTGCCCTGCGATACCGAAGGCAGTCCCATGATCGGGCGAGGTGCGCACGATCGGCAGGCCCAGCGTGATGTTCACGCCCTCGTCGAAGTGCAACGTCTTGATCGGCACCAGCGCCTGATCGTGATAGCAGCACAAGGCGGCGTCATAAGCGGCCCGCGCGCGCGGGTGAAACAGCGTGTCGGCGGCGAAGGGGCCCGTCGCGTCGATCCCTTCAGCGCGAAGCTGCGCGATGGCGGGTTCGATCAGCTCGATCTCCTCGCGCCCGATCGCGCCGCTCTCGCCCGCATGGGGGTTGAGCCCGGCAAAGGCGAGGCGCGGCGTCCTGATCCCGAAATTCTTGCACAGCCCGCGCGCGGTCGCCCGTCCCTTGGCGACGAGCAGGTCAACGGACAACAGCCCCGATACGGCGGCGAGCGGAACATGGGTGGTGATCGGCACGACCCGCAAGGACGGCCCCGCGAGCATCATCACCGCATTTTCGCCCGCGACCCCGCAACGCTCCGCCACGAATTCGGTCTGGCCGGGATGGCTGAAGCCGATGCCGTAGAGCTGCGCCTTGCTAACCGGTCCCGTGACCAGCGCACTCGCCGCCTCCGAGCGGACCAGCCCGACCGCCAGTTCCAGCGCATGGAGCGCGCAGCGTGCGCCCTCGACATCCGGCTGGCCCGGTCGAATCTCGCCCCCATCGTCGACGGACAGGATGGGCAGTGCTTGGTCGAAGGCGGCGACGGCGGCCGCCATGTCCGACACCCGGACTGTGGGACCGCCCCACACCCGTTCGATCGCGCGGGCATCGCCGACCGCCAGGAAGGGCGGCAGTCCGGCATCGGCCCGCGCTGCCCAGGCCTTGGCGATGATCTCCGGCCCGATCCCCGCCGGGTCGCCCATCGAGATCGCAAGTGGCCGGATCATCGCATCGGTCCCATCAGCGATATTCGATCACCGCGTCGCGACGAAGATCGCGCATCTTCTGGTTCGCGCGCAGGTTGACCCGCTGTTGTTCGACTTGGTTCTGGATCTGGTCGCTGGTCGGCAAATTACCCGAACGCGGCTCTTCGCGGTCGCACAGCACCAGCGAGCGGACACCCTGTTCCGGCGAACCGAAGGGCGGCGTCGCCTGTCCGATCTGGAGTTTCAACAGGATTTCCTGAAGCGGCGCGGGAAGCTGGCGGATGGTGACCTGGTCGTTGTCGACCACCTCGGCCTTCAGCGTGGTCGCCACGCGCTGCACATCGCCACAGCCCCGGATCGCCTGCGTTGCCTTGGCGAACTCGGCCGCGCGCGCGCTGGCCTGGGCCTGGGTCGTGCCCGCCGGGAACTTCACGGTCAACTGCTTGAGCGACAGCCGCGAATCGCGCGGATCGGCGGTCAGCACCTGGCGCTTGTCGGTCAGGTACAGGATCGAAAAGCCGCCCGGAATCTGGATCGGTCCGGCGACCTGGCCGACCTCCATCTGCTGCGCCGCCGACTGAAGCTCGGGCGGCAGTTGCGCGGCGCGAACCCAGCCCAGGTCGCCATTGACCGCGCGGGTCGACGCCTCGGAGAAGCTGCGCGCGAAATATTCGAAGGGCTGCTGCCCCTTCTGGATCTCGGCGATGATCTGGCGCGCATTGGCGAAGACCTGCTGCTGCGTCGCCTCATTGGCCGAAAGGAAGATTTCCTTGAGGTTATATTCCTCGGTGCCCTTGGCGGCTTCCAGGCGGGCGCGGATCGCGTTCACCTCTTCGTCGCCGACATTGACGAACGGCTCGACCCGCTTGCGTAAGTAGCGGCTCCACGCGAGTTCGCCCTCGATCTGGCGGCGCATCGAACGATCGGACGAACCGACCGAGCGCAGGAAGGTCGTCATCGCGGTCGGCGTCTTGCCGAACTGTTGCGAGAAACGGGCATAGGCCTGGTTGATCTCGTCGGGCGTGACCGTGATGTCGGCGGTCTTCGCCTCCTGGATCTGCAACGTCTCGTCGATCAACTGACGCAGGATCTGCATGCGCAGGCGGTCGCGATCCTCGGGCGACAGGTTGGTGACGTTGTTCAGCGCCATGGCCAGTGCCATGCGCTGGTCGATGTCAGTCTGGGTCAGGACCGTGTCGTTGACGATCGCGGTCGGCTTGCGGACATTGGGGTCCAGCTTGCCGAAAAGTTGCAGATTGGAGGGGATGTTCAGCCCGCCCGTATCCGGCACCGCCTGATCGGGCACGGTCTGGGCCAGCGTGCCGGCGGCCGCCGCGGCCATCATCATCGTCACGCCCGCGCGAAGAAAGCGGCCCTTGGTACGAATGTCGTTCTTCACCGTGTCTGTGATCCTCATCGCGCCTGAATGGGGCGCGTAACCGTCGCGATATGGCTCGACCATGCTGAATACCGGCTTAGCGACCGAGATTGGTGAACGCCAGCGTCAACAGGAAGCTGTTGCCCGCCCGCGCGTCGCCGGTGTTCACATAGTCCCGGCGCCAGGTGAAGCCCAGGCGGAGGCAGTCGTCCTCATATTGCACGCCCAGCCGGTGGCGAATCGGATCGAAGCCGTTGGACAGCGACAGCGCGTCCTCCCGCCGGTCGGTCAGGTCGATCACGGTCGATCCGAAGGCCGACCAGAAGCGCGCGAACTGCACCCGCCCGGCCAGCCGGACCTCCTCGCGATCCTGCAAATCTTCGATCGATGTGAAGATGTTACGGTTCAACCGCAGATAGCCCGCCTGGAAATAGGTGGAGCGGGAGCCGACCGTTGCGTCGATCTCGTTCCGGCGAACCGCGAAACTGTCCTTATCCAGCCGGAAGCGGTGGGTCAGCGAGACGAAATCGCGGAAGCGCAGCTCGGTCCGCCCAGCGATATCCGACCAGCGATCCGACAGGCCGGTGCCCGGATAGAGTATGGTCGGGCGGTCGTTCAGGCGGAAACTCTGTCCGACGATCGTGTCGAAGGTGAAGCCCGGCAGGGTCAGCGACCATTGCGCGCCATAGGTGATGCGGGTCGAATCCTCGAATCGGTCGTAACCGGGGAAGCGGTTCAGCGCGAAGAGGTTCGAATCCTCCAGATCGACCGAGCGGGCATCCTCATTCGGGATTTCGATATTCTTGATCTTGGGGCTGGCGACGATCTGCACGCGCGGCGTGAAGCGCTGGCTGCCGCCCCAGAGCTCGCCGACGAACGGCCATTTCACATCGACCGCGAGCGCACCGATGGCGCGCCCCTGAAACCCTTCCAGCCCCTGATAGACGAGCGGGGTGGAGACGATGTTGTTGGAATTATAGGCATCGCCGCGACCATAGGCGGTGAAGGTCACCTCCTGACCCCAGTTGGTCAGGCGGCGCAGGTCCCAGCGCAGGCTGGCGAAGGCGCGCTGCGTATCCTGGCCCGCGGTGCGGCTGATCGCCAGGGTGTTGAGCTGCATCTCGAACTTGCCGCCGAGCAGGCCGTCGTCGAAGCGTCGGCGATAGTCGATCTCGGGCAGGGCGATCGGCTGTTGTCCCTGCGGATCGTTGACGCGCAGCGTTTCGACATACCAGCCGGTCAGCGAGAAATAGCTGTCCTTGTCGATATGTTCGAGGCTGGCGGTGGTGCGCAGCCGGTCGTCGCGCGAAATGTCGTAGCGGCGCAGGAAGGTGCGGTCGGTGGTGATCCGCATCGACCCCGACAGGCTCCATTCGGGCGAGAACTGGTAGCGCCCGACGGCATCCAGATAACCGCGAAACGCCTGGGTCGTGTCGGTCGGGTTCAGGGTGTTCAGATCGTCGCTGCGGCGGCTGGCGGTGCCATAGCCGGTGACCCGGAACGCGCCCTTGGTGCTCAGCGCCTCATATTGCGCCTCCAGCATCGGCAGGACGGCGGTGAAGACATGGGGCGTGACGGTCAGCCCCTTGTTGGGCGCCAGCCGCCAGTAATAGGGGACCGCGACCTCGACGCCGTTGACCCGGTCCAGCCGGATATCGGGGGTCAGGAAACCGCTGTCGCCGCCCGGCCCGACCGGCGCGGACAGGCGCGGCAGCGGAATGGTGGGCAGGCCGAACAGGTTCAGCCGCGCACCGTTGAAATACACGCGCTGACGGTCGGGGCGATAGGTGACGCGGACCGCCGTGATCTTCCACGACGGCTCCTTGGGGCAGCCTTCGGACGTTTCGACGGCGCAGGGGGTATAGGCCGCGCGCTCCAGATTGACGGTGCCGTCCTGTTGTCGCGTGCCCCGGTCGGCGGCCAGGCGTCCGCCCTGTTCCAACACGACCAGCATATTGTCGACCACGCCGTCCTTCAACGAGTCGGTCAGCTCGATCTGGTCGCCATAGGCGATGTCGCCCTCGGGATTGGTGATGGCGATGTTGCCGGTCGCCAGCACCTTGCCCGTCTTGCGGTTCCAGGTGACCTTGTCGGCGCGCAGCCGCTCGCCCTCGCGGAACATGCGCACCTCGCCTGTGGCGGTGACGATGTCGGCGTTGAGGTCATATTCGAGCTGGTTGGCGCTGAACCGCACCTGATTGGGGTCTTCGGATGCGGCCCCCTCCGACGGCGGCGGCGAGACGGCGCGGTCCTGAAGGTCCTGCGCGGCGGCGGGCGCGGCCGCCAGCAGGGCCAGGGACAGGGTGAAGGGCAGGGCGCTGCCGGTCAGAAGCGTCATTCGCAACACGATGATATCTGGTCCGTCCTTGCCGACACGAAGAGAAAGCCGCCCGGGCAGGGCGACGCCGCTGAACGCCCGCCTATCGCATCACCGGCGGCTTGCTGCAATCGCGCGCTTGCCACCACGGTCCAAGAGCCTAGATGATAGCAACTGTTACGAGTTCATCAGAGGGTTCCCATGCAGATCGCCTTTACTTCCACCGTCGACGCCAGCGACGTTCTCGTCGTCCCGATCTCGAAGGACGGCGGGTTTACCGGACCGGCAGGGGGCGAGAATATGGCGGCGATCGCCAAGGCCGCAGCCGAGGCGGCGAAGTTCAAGGGCGAGGCGGGATCGCTGGTCGAGGTCTACGTACCCTTCGACGGTGCCGTGCGCCGCGTCGTGATGCTGGGTATCGGCGAGGGCAAGGACGCCGAATGGCGCAAGGCGGGCGGCGCGCTGACCGCCAAGCTGCTGACCAGTGTCGGCTCGGCTACGGTGCTGCTGACCGGGCTGGGCACCAAGCCTTCGGCCGACGCGATCGCGGAATTTGCGGGGGCGGCGGTCCAGCGCGGCTGGCGTCATGACGTGTACCGGACCAAGCTGCCCGAAACGTCCAAGCCGACCCTGACCCGGATTGCGATCGTCGATGCCGGGGCGGATGCCGAAGCGGCCTTCGCCCGCGTCCATGCGGTCAATGGCGGGCTGGAGCTGACCCGTACCCTGGTGTCCGAGCCGCCGAACAAGCTCTACCCCGAAACCTTCGTCGAACGCGTGCTGGCCGATGTCGAAGGGCTCGGCCTGGAAGTCACCGTTATGGACGAGGCGCAGATGCGCGACCTGGGCATGGGGGCGCTGCTGGGCGTCAGCCAGGGGTCGGTGCGTGAAGGGCGGCTGCTGGTCCTGAAGTGGAATGGCGGCGGCGCGGATGCCGAGACGCTGGCGCTGGTCGGCAAGGGCGTGACCTTCGATACCGGCGGCATCTCGATCAAGCCCGCCGCAGGCATGGAGGACATGAAGTGGGACATGGGCGGCGCGGGTGCAGTCGCCGGTGCCATGAAGGCGATCGCGGCGCGCAAGGCCAAGGCCAATGTCGTCGGCGTCATGGGCCTGGTCGAGAACATGCCCGACGGCAATGCGCAGCGCCCCGGTGACGTGGTCACCTCCATGTCGGGCCAGACGATCGAGGTCATCAACACCGACGCCGAAGGCCGCCTGGTGCTCTGCGACGCGCTGACCTGGGTCCAGAAGGTGCATGCGCCCTCGACCATCGTCGATCTCGCCACCCTGACCGGTGCGATGATCATCAGTCTGGGCAGCGAGCATGGCGGCCTGTTCGCCAACGACGACTCGCTGGCCGACGCACTGCTGGCGGCGGGCAAGGAGACGGGCGAGAAGCTGTGGCGTTTCCCGCTGGCGGACGCCTATGACAAGCTGATCGACAGCCAGATCGCCGACATGAAGAATGTCGGCCCGCGCGGCGGCGGCTCGATCACGGCAGCGCAGTTCCTGAAGCGCTATATCAACGAGGGCGTCGCCTGGGCGCATCTCGATATCGCGGGCATGGTCTGGTCGGACAAGCCGGGCGTCAACCATGACAAGGGCGCGACCGGCTATGGCGTGCGTCTGCTCGACCGGTTCGTCGCGGACCGGTTCGAGGCCTGATCGCCAAGGACGGCGCGGTCATGCAGGTCGACTTCTATCATCTGACGATCGCGCCGCTCGACCGGCTGCTGCCCGTCATCGCCGAGCGGGTGATGGCGGGGGGTAACCGCCTGCTGATCGTCAGCGGCGATGCGGACCAGCGCGCCGCGCTCGACCGGCAATTGTGGATGATCCCGCCGGACGGCTTCCTGCCGCATGCGCAGGCGGGCGAAGGGGACGATGCCGCGCAGCCGGTGCTGATCGCCCCCGATACGAAGGCGACGAACGGCGCGCGGCATGTGGCGCTGGCCGATGGGGTCTGGCGCGACGAGGCGCTCGACTTCGACCGGGCCTTCCACTTCTTCGACGGCGACCGGATCGGCGAGGCGCGTACTGCCTGGCGTACGCTCACCGATCGGGAGGGGGTGGAGCGTCGTTACTGGAAACAGAACGACCAAGGCCGCTGGGAACAGGCGGCCTGACCCTGTCCGGGCAGGCGGTGCGGGCCGGAAAGCTTCGGCCCGCGACCTACCTTCACGTGGGCCGCTGATCCTCCAGCAATTGCAGGATCTGCCCGCGCGGCCCGAACGCGCCGATCGTGCCGTTCTGCATGTGCATGATATGGTCGACCCGGTTAAGCAGCGGTGGGCGGTGGGTGACCACGATCACGATGCTGCCCTCGTCGCACATATCGGCGATCAGCTCGGCCAGCATCTGCTCGCCATCGCCGTCCATGTTGGAGGTCGGATCGTCGAGCAGCAGTAGGAACGGCTTGCCGAAGACCGCGCGCGCCACCGCGATACGCTGGCGCATACCGGCGGGCAGGGTCAATCCGTCGCGACCGACGATGGTCTCATAGCCTTCGGGCAGGCGCAGGATCAGGTCGTGCACCCCTGCACGCCGGGCGGCGGCGATGATCGCGTCGGTGGACGCCGCCGCATCGAAGCGGGCGATATTCTGCGCCACGGTGCCGTCGATCAGCTCGATATGCTGCGGCACATAGCCGATATATTTGCCGAGTTCCTCGGTATCCCATTGATCGAGCGACGCGCCGTCGAGGCGGATCACGCCGCGCGCCGCCGGCCAGACCCCGGCCAGCGCGTGGAGCAACGCGGTCTTGCCCGAGCCGGTGACGCCCATGATGCCCAGCGAGTCCCCGGCGTTCAGGATGATGCCGATATTGCTGACCACCGGACGCTGGGCGCCGGGGGCGACGACGAAAAGCTGGTCGGTCGACATCTCGGCCTGCGGGCGGGGGAGCAGCGTGGTGACGTCGCGCAAGGGCAACTGGCCGAGCAGAATGTTGAGACGGTCGAGTGCCCCGCGCGCCGTCTTCACCTCGCCCCATCCGCTGACCACCTGATCGAGCGGCGCGAGCAACTGATAGAGCAGCAGCGCCGCGATCAGCGCGGTGCTCCAGGCCGCCCGGTCGCTGAACGCCAGACCGGCACCGATGGACAACAGGACGATGAACAGCATCAGGCGAACGCCGCGCGCCGCGCCCGCCAGCCCGACCGAACGCCGGTGCAGCGCCCGTTCGGTCAGGATGGTGTCCTGCGCCATGCCCAGCCAGCGCTGGCGCAGGCGGCTTTCCATCCCCATGGCGCGTGCGGTCAGCGCGTGGCGACGCCCTTCCTCCGCCGACAGCCACCGCAGCGGGCGCATCTCGGCCAGCCATTCGGCCCGCCGCCCCGCCGATCCGCCCATCGCCCAGCCGACCAGCCCGGTCACGACCATCGCGGCCAGACCCGCGACGCCCAGCCAGACATGCAGCGCGAACAACATGATGAGCGCGATCGGCGCGACGCACAGGTCGATCAGCGCGGCGGGCATCGGGCCGGTCAGGAAATGGCGCAACCGGTCGGCGTCATGGACGGGGCCCAGGCCATCGCCCTCCAGCACGCCCGTCCGCGCGACGAAGGCGACGCCGTCATGGACGCGCGGCGCAAGCTGCTGATCCACCGCGCCCGCCACGTCGAAGAGCAGCCGCGCCCGCAGGGTATCGAGCAGCCCGAACACGCCGTACAGCACGACACCCAGCAGCAGCAGGCCCCAAAGGGTCGCGACATTGCGTCCCGGCACCGCCGCATCGGCCAGCACGCCGACCAGCAGCGCACCGAACATCAGCATGAGTTGCAGCACGACGCCGATCGCGACCGCCGCGATCACCCCGCGCCGCAAGGTCGAGGACAGGACCGCGCGGTCGTCCGGTGCGGCCGACAAGGCCGATGTACTCTCTCCCCAGATGACTCGTGCCATGCGTATTTGGTCCCCTATAGTGGCCCGGCTGTAACACGGCGTCCTGCACTCCGACAGCGGCGGCGGGCGGCGAAGACGGCTCGGTTTGACACGGTTTGCGGCCCTTCTATAGCCCGCAAGCGATTGGCAAGGGGGCAATGATTGAAACGGCTCGCGCTGATGGTCGGCTGGATGCTTCTGGCCCTGGCATGGGGGCTGGCGCTTTGCCCGGTGGTGGGGCGGGTCTGGCCGCTGGTGGACGCCTTCGCCTCCTTCCTGCCGCTGGCGCTGGTGCCGCTGGTCGCGGCACTCGCGATATCGCCGCATCGTCGGCGAGCGGTGTTCCTGGCACAGGCGGCCGGGGCGTTGCTGTTGATCGCGTGGCTGATCGTCAGCGAAGTCTCCGAGAGGCCATCTGTGGGCACAATCCCGGCCGGGGCGACGCGGATCGTTCTGGTGACCCACAATCTGCACGGCGGGCGGACCAGCCCCGATCGCGCCGCGCGGGTGCTGATCGAGAGCGGCGCGGACGTGCTGCTGCTTCAGGAAGCGACCGGGGCCGAGCCGTTGTTCGCGCGATTGTCGCGGGTCTTTCCCTATCGCAGCGCGTGTCGCGGTTGCCAGTTGGCGATCCTGTCACGTCTGCCGATGGGGCCGGTTCGCTGGCGGCTGCCCGCGCGTGGGGGCGGACTGGTCGGCCCAGCGCTCTTCCGGGCCGAGGTCCCGCTCGATCGGGTCGGGACGCTGACCGTCGCGACCGTCCATGCGCCATGGCCCTTCCCGCCGGGACCGCAGGCGCGGTTCCGATCGTCGCTGATCGATGCCGTTCGACAGGGGGCGAGCGATCATCTGGTGCTGACGGGCGACTTCAACCTGACCCCCTGGGGGCAGGGCATGGCGATGCTGGACGATGGGCTGCGACCGATGACGCGGGTGACGCGCGCGCTGTTTAGCTTCCCCGCGCGCATCGGCGGGCGGGATTGGCCGTTGCCGCTGCTGCCGATCGATCAGATTTTCGTCGGGCGCGGGGTCATCGCCGGACGGGTCGACACGCTGCCCCATACCGGCTCGGACCATCGTGCGGTGCGGGCCGAGCTCTACGTCCTGCCAGACCCGGCCTGACCGCGATCAGCGCTTGAGCGCGCGGTCCATCATGAAGGCGATCTTGCGGCGCATCCGGTCCGTCCGCAGACGCATCTTGGCGGCGCGCGTCTGTTTCCCGGCAAAGCGCGCCGGACCGATGGTGGAGGGGCGATAGGCCTCCATGATGGGGAAGGGGAAGAGGCAGCGATTGGGAATGCCGTTCTCCCAGAAGCGATCCGTCTGGTCGTCGATCGGGCGGACCGCGTCGTTGTAGAGTTCCAGGAAGCGCGCAGCGGCCTTCTTGGTGATGAAATAGCCCTGCGCACCATAAGGCTTGCCATAGAGGCGCACGACGTAAAAGCCCGGGACCGGCCAGTTGCGACGATCGGGCAGATGTGGCGAGGGGAGTTTGTAAAAGAGCTTCAGATACTCCATCCCCTCGGCGGCATAGTCGATCGCGCAGAGCATCCGGATCGCCGCCCAGTCGGCGATGACATCGTCCTCCAGGATCAGATACTGGTTGGTCGTCGGGTCCGCCACCAATTGCCGCCAGAGTGCGGCATGGCTGGAATAGACGCCGATCTCGCCGGGTTGCAGCGGACGGCCATGATGGCGGATCGCTGCGGCCTCGTCATAATGGATGCCGACCGGTTCGCGATGCGCATCGAAGAACCGCCAGTCCAAGTCCTGCCCCTCGATCGAGCGGGAGAAGGCCTCCCGCCGATCGATGGCGCTCGTCAGGCTGATGACGTGGATCGGCGTCGTCATGGCGCTTTCCGTACGGGCATCGGTCTTGGCCACAGGCTATCCTTTTCGTCTGGCGATCGACGGGCGCGGTGCGATCAGCGCCCCGTCCGTGGTTTCACGATAGCGGGGCTGGCGGGCGTCGTCACCGGGGGAGCGGGCGGCACCTCCAGCGGAACGACCGCCGTGTCGACGCGCAGCGCGCCGGACGGGTCGCGGATCGGGCGTTCGTCGCGGATGACGTTGCCGCTGACCAGATTGTCCGCCCCTGACAGCAGCGGGGTCAGCAACGGCACGTCGCCGCGCCGCTTCACGCGATCGAAATTGGCGTTGGTGTCATAGGCGGGCAGGCCGGTAATCAGCTTGGGCGCTTCCAGATTGCCCATCGCGGACAGAAGCTGTGCGCGGGCGATATATTCGCTCGCCTCGGCGGTGGCATAGCTGGTGCGGATGTTGAGCAGGTCGCGCGCCAGGTCGAGCACGTCGAGCGTGGTGCGGTCGCCCGCCTTTTCCTGGATGACCGCGCCGTCATAGGCCGCCTGCGCCGCCGCCGACGCGGCACGCAGATGTTCGAGCGAGGCGAGCGCGGCGCGATGCGCGTCCCAGGCCTGCGCCACCGACTGCCGCGTCTCGCGCAAGGCGGCGTCGACCAGTCGCCAATCGGCGTCATTCTGTTGCCGCGCCCGCTCGATCGACAGGCGGCGCACGCCCGAATCGATCAGCGGCATGGTGACGACCACCGAGGAGCGCAGATCGGTCGTGCGAAGCTGGTTCTGATAGAGGTTGGTGGGACCATAGGTGCCGCTGCTTTCCAGCGACACGTTCGGGTTGCGCTCCGCCTTGGCGGCGGCGACGGCGGCGCGCGACGCCTTTTCGCGCGACTGGGCGCCGCGGATGATCGGGCTGCCATTCTCCGCGATGCCATAGGCCGCTTCGAGCGAACCGACGCCCAGTGCGATTTGCGGCGGCGCGCTCAGTTCGCCTGGAAGACCGCCCGTCGCCTGGAGGAAGAGCGCCTGGCTCGCCCCCAATTGTCCTTGCGCGTTCAGCAACTGCGCCCGACCGAACTCGACGCGGGTCTGCACCTGTTGCAAGTCGCTGGAGGTGATGTCGCGGACCGCGAAGCGCGCGCGCCCGTCGCTATACTGGCGTTCGAGCAGCGCAAGGTTCTGCCGCGCCAGTTCCACGATGTTGCGGTCGCGGATCACCCCGACATAGGCGGAGATGACGTCGAACATGGTCGACGCCTCGACCAGCCGGAGCTGTTCGCGCTCCAGCGCGATCTGGGCCAAAGCGTTCTGTTCCTGCGAGGCGCGGCGACCGAAGGACAGGACCGGCTGCGAGAAGATGATCTGCGCGGTGCTGGAGAACCCCTCCGGCCGGTTGAACAGGCCGGGGAAGATTTCGCTGCGGGTACGGGTGAACTGGTGCGAGCCCTGGAGCGTGACCTGCGGTCCGTAATTGGCGCGCGCGAGCGGGTAGAGCGTGTCCACCGACTTCAGGGTCGAGCGTTCCGCCACCAGCGTCGGATTGCTCCAATAGGCGCGCGCGATGGCGGCCTCCAGCGTGGTCAGCGTCGGCGTCGCATTGGCGGCCAGCGTGCCCTCCGGCGTCTCGCGCGGCAGTTGCGGCTCCAGCGGCTGCGGCATGCCGGCGGCGGTCGGAACCTGCGCCAGCGCCAGGCCCGATGCCGACCCCATCAGGGCCAGGATCGTCAATCCGGCGCATACCCCCAGCGCCTTCCCCCTGTTCACCATCATTGCCCCACTCCGTATCTTAATTGTCTCGGAAAGCTCGCTCGAACTGATCGCGCAGCGGCTTCGTGATGTAAGAGATCATCGTCCGGTGGCCGGTTTCGATGAACACCTCGGCCGGAACGCCGGGGCGAAGCTGGATCTCGGGATAGCGGCGCAGCTCGGCTTCCTCGATCGCGACGCGCACCGGATAGAAGGCCTGCTTGCCCTCCGGATCGGTCGAGCGGTCGGCGGCCACGGTCACGACGCGGCCATGGATTTCGGGCGTCGCAGTCGAATTGAGACCGCTGAAGCGGATACGCGCCTGCTGGCCGACCCGCACCTGATCGATGTCGAGCGGCGACACGCCCGCCTCGACCATCAGTTCGTCGCTGTCGGGCACGATCTCCATGATGACCTCGGCCCCGCGCACGACGCCGCCGATGGTGTTGAAGGCCAGCTTGTCCACCACGCCGTCATAGGGCGCGCGAAGCACGCTGCGGTCCTGTGCGTCGACCGCCGAGACGCTGCGCACCTGTTGCTGGTTCAGCGTGTTGTTGATCTCGGCCAGCCGCGTGCCCGCCTCCGAACGGCGGGTCTCGCCCAGCTGGATGATCTGTTCGCGCGCCTCGGTGATGCGCGCCTGGGTCGAGGCGATATTGGCCTGGAGCGCGCCGACATTGCCCTGAAGATCGGCGGCGGTGCGTTCAAGCTGGTTGCGGCGGCTGATCGTGACCAGCCCCTTTTCCCACAGGTCCTTCACGCCCTGACGCTCTGGATTGATGAGCGCGGTCTGTTGTTCCAGCGCGTTGATCTGCGCGCGATAGGCGCCGATCTGCTGCTCATATTGCCGCACCCGCGATTCCAGCTGGGCGATCAGGCCCGATTGTTCGGTCTTGCGGATGGTGAACAGCTTGCGCTCGTCGGCCATGGCGCGCTGCGCACCCTCGCCGCCATTCACCAGTTCCGCCGGGAAGGTGATGGTCGGCGCACCCAGCCGCTCCGCCTCCAGCCGCGCGCGCTGGGCGAGCAACTGGTCGACGCTCAGGCTGGAATAGCGGGCATCGGCGTCGGTCACCCGGTCGTCGAAGCGCATCAGCACCTGGCCCTTGCGCACGCGCTGGCCGTTCTCGACCAGGATCTCGGAGATGACGCCGCCCGCCGGATGCGCGATCCGCTTGATCCGGCTCTTCACCCCGACCTGACCGGGCGCGATCACCGCGCCGCCGATCGGGATCAGCGCACCCGCCAGCCCGAAACCCAGCACCAGCACGAGGATCGCGGTCAGCGCGATGCGGAACTGCCGCTTGGCGCTGCGCAGCGGATCGTAAAGAGGGGCCCCTTCGTCGATCGCGGTCAGGCGCGTGCCGGGGCCGCCGGTGGTGACGATGCCGTTCATGACTTGCTTTCCTCAAGGGTACGCTCGGGCGTGGGCGTGCCATTGGGCAGCGCCGCGCGCGTCAGATGCTCCATGACCTGATCGCTCGGCCCGAATAGCTCGATACGTCCGTCACGCAAATACATGATCTTGTTGACCTGTCCCAGAACGCTGGGACGATGGGCGATGACCACGACGATCCCGCCACGCTGGCGGATCGACCCGATGGCGGCGGCCAGGGCGGCCTCACCCTCCGCATCGAGATTGGAATTGGGTTCGTCGAGGACGATCAGGAACGGATCGCCATAGAGCGCGCGGGCCAGGCCGATACGCTGCCGCTGTCCGGCGGAAAGCTCGCGGCCATCCTCGCCGATCTGGGTGTCGTAACCGGCGGGCAGGCTGGTGATCAGCGCATGGACGCCCGCATCGCGCGCGGCGGCGATGACCGCCTCCGACGTGGCCTCGGGGTCGAAGCGCGCGATGTTCTGCGCGATGGTGCCGCCGACGAGTTCTACCGATTGCGGCAGATAGCCCAGCGACCGGCCCAGATCGTCGGGCCACCATTGATCGAGCGCCGCACCGTCCAGCCGAACCGCGCCCGCCTGGGGCGGCCACAACCCGATCAGCGCGCGGCCCAGCGTCGTCTTGCCGGCACCGCTGGGGCCGATCAGGCCCAGCGCGTCGCCGGGATTGAGGCGGAACTGAACGCCGTGCAGCGTGGTGCGCTGCGTACCCGGCGGGCCGACGACCAGGTTTTCCACCAGCAGGCTCTGATGCGGGGCGGGCAGGCGGGTCATGCCGGGATCGGCGACGGGCACGCGGGTGAAGAGCTGCTTCAGCCGCGCCCAGCCTTGACGCGCGCCGACCAAGTTGCGCCAGTTGGCGATCGCCTGATCGACCGGGGCCAGCGCGCGGCCCGACAGAATGGAGGAGGCGAAGATCACCCCGCCGCTCGCCTTGCCGTTGATGACGAGCAGCGCGCCGACGCTGAGGATCACCGATTGCAGCAGCAGGCGCAGCACCTTGCTGACGCCGCCCAGCTTGGCGCTCTCGCGCGAGACGCGGTTGGACAGGGTGACATACTGGTTGTTCACCCGCTCCCACCGGTCGCGCATCCGCTCGCGCATGCCGAGGGCGGCGAACAGTTCGACATGGCGCATATTGGATTCGGCCATGGCGTTGCGGACCGAGGACATCTGGTGAAGGTCCGACGACGGCTTCTTCATCACCCGGTTGGTGACCAGCGTCAGCGCCAGCAGGATCAGCGCGCCGATCAGGGTTGTGACGCCCAGCCAGACGTGCAGCATGAACAGCACGCCCAGGAAGAACAGGATCCAGGGCAGGTCGATCATGGTGGCAAGGCCGGTGCCGCTGATGAAGCTGCGCACCTGGTCCAGATCGCGCATCGGACCCAGGCCGTCGCCCTGTGTCACCCGACCGTCGAGCGACATCTGCCCCATCGCGCCCTGCACCCGCCGCGACAGCGCACGGTCCAGCCCGTTGCCGACATCGGACAACAGCCCGGCGCGCAGATTCTCGAACAGCCCCTGAAAGGCATAGGCCAGCGTGACCATGATCAGCAGGCCGACCAGCGTCGGGATCGACCGTCCCGGCAGTACCGAGTCATAGACCATCATCATGTAGATGGACCCGGCCAGCAGCAATATGTTCAGGATGGCGCTGACCGCCACGATCATGCCGAAGACCGATCGAAACCGGCGCAACGCCATGCGCAGATCGTCTTGTCCCCCGTCGGCTGTACGCAAAACCCGGCCCTTCCTTACGCCACATGTCCCGTCGCGCCGGGTTTCCCGACGCTGTCATGTCCGTGGGCTATAGGCCCGATTGGTTAACGGGCCCATTCCTGCACCACCCCAACACGGCGCAATGTCACGATAATTGCAGGTTCGGCGTCGCTTCACCACGCGAGGAATTGAAACCGTCGTAACTTTTGTCCCCAAATGACACGTCCCCGCCGGACGCTGCCGGGGAGGGCCGTCACGCGACCTTTCGGCGCAGCTTCCCCAGCATGGCGGCGGCATCGCGCTCCAGCCCTTCGGGGCGACCCATGGCGAACCAGATCGCAAAGCGGGTCACCAGATAGACCAGACCACCGACGATGACGCGCAGGATCAGTTCCTGAGCCAGATCGAAACCCCCGATGACCCGCCAGCCGCGATCGGCGACGGCCCAGACGCCCAGCGACATCGTGATGCATCCGATCAGGGTGGGCATATGCGTGGCGATCTGCCGCATGATGCTGACGCCTGCCAGACGGCGGGCGAGCATCATCCCGACACTGACCTGATACAGCCCGGCCAGAACGCGCGTCGCGACGAGGCCGGGGACACCGAAGAAGATGGCGCCGACCACCATCAGCGGCAGGCGGACGAGCAGGACCTGCAAATCGCGCATGAACAGCAGACGGACATAGCCCAGCGCCATGCCCAGCGGCGTGGCCAGCCCCGCCACGCCCTGAAGCCCGAAGATCACCGCGAACGCCTGGATGATCGGCACGGCGGGCAGCCATTTGGCGTTGAGGAACAGCGCGACCATCGGTTCGGCGACCAGCGCGAAGCCGACCCCCACCGGCACGCCCAGCGCGACCAGCAACCGGTCGGCCTTGATATAGGCGGCGGTCAGGCGCGGCTTGTCGTGCTTGATCGAGGCGAAGGCGGGAAACAGCGTCTTGGTCAGCGGCAGCGTCGTCTCGCGCGTCGCCAGATTGGCGAGGTTGAATGCGACATTATAATAGCCGAGCACGGTGGGCGTCGCGATCTTGCCGACCATCAACTGGTCCGCGCGCCAGTTGAGCGCGTTCACCAGCTGCGACGCGCTGGTCCAGACCGAGAAGGACAATAGCGTCCGCCAGCTTCCCAGCGAGAAGCGGGGCAGGCGGGGCATGATGCAATAGGAAACGATGACGTTGGAGGCGTACATCGCCACGATCCCCGCGACGATGGCCCAATAGCTCTGGAAGTACCAGGCGACCGCGACGGCGACGATGACGTTGCTCATCTTCGACGCGGAGGACAGGACGAATTCCTGCCAGAAGACCAGCCGTCGCTGGAACACCGCCAGCCAGGGATTGGCGAGCCCGGATAGCAGCGCGCCGCCGCCCAGCACGATCAGGATCGGGATCAGCCGCTGATCGCCGTAGATATTGGCGACGAAGGGGGAGGAGGCGGACAGTATGACCGCGATCGTGACCCCGCGCAACGCCGACAGGGTCCAAGCCGAATGGAAGTCGGCGTCGGTCGGCTCGTCCAGTCGGATCAGCGCCTGCGACAGCGACATTTCGGTAATGGAGGTGACGATCTGCATCAGCGTCGCCGCGATCGCGACCAGGCCGAAATCGGCGGGGACCAGCAGGCGCGCCAGGATGACCGTGCTGACCATCCCCGAAAGATTGACGACGACCCGCGCCGCCGTCAGCCACATGCTCCCCTTCGCGATCCGCTTTCCGACACCTCCGGCTGTGTTGCTCATGCTTTCCTATTCCCGATGCGGCCCGAATTCCGGCCGCCCGCCGCCCGTGCGACCGTGATGTGACGCGCCGCCGATACCCGCTCCATCGGGGCTTTCCTACAGCTATAAAAGGAACATATGAAGAACAATGTCCCGGACGGTCCCGTTCGCGGCATTTACAGGGGGAAGAATAGCCATGGCCGATCCGTTCAATATCGACAGCCTGAGTGCACCGTCGCGCGCACCCTTCGCCATCGCGCCCAGCGACAACGCGCCCTTGGCCGTGGTGCCCAAGCGGCTGTTCGTCGGCACCGGCGGCCATATCACGCTGCGCGGGGTCGATGGCACGGCGGACGTCGTCTATCGCAATGTCGCGAGCGGGGTTTACCTGAATGTTCGCCCCGGCTTGGTACGAGCCACGGGCACCACCGCCGCCGACCTGATCGGGGAGGCGTGAGCGATATGGCGGGGGACTATGCGGGCAATCGCCCGGCCTTCGGCAATCCGCGAATGCTGGCGGATCGGGACCGCTATATGTTCTGGGCGACCGGCGCGCGGGTGCCTTCGGGCGCGCTCGTCACGGCGCAGGCGGACACGCGCTTCGTCATGACGAAGCTGATTTTCGGTTCGCCGCAATATGCGATCGACCATCTTCGGCTTCATTATTCGGGCTTCGCCTGCACGGAAGGGGGGAACAGCCCGCAGGAGACGGTGCTGCCGGGAAATGCGACTGTGATATATGGCGTCTGGATCGCGGTGAACGGCGGCGAAGCCCGGGCGTGCGGCTTCGGGGGCGCGGCGGGGACGAACATCGCCAGCGGCGCGCTGGGGGCATGGACCGACGACCTGTCCGTCGCGGTGCCGCCGCTGGCGCAGGTGACGGTCTATACGCTCTATGCGACCGCCGCCGGGGAAAAGCAGATCCCGGTGCATCAGATCATGCGCCAGCGCGGCGAGCGGGTATGGGGTGCGGACAATGCGGCGGCGCTGATCGCGCTGATCGGCACGGACACGGCCAGCACCGGCTCGCTCGAGGGGACATCCTTCCCGGCCTATTATGGGCCAGACTTCATGGTCGCCAAGGGATGGGACGGGCGTCCGGTGCCGCTGGTCGTGTGCGATTCGATCGGCGAGCGTCAGTCCGATAGCGTGCTGGCCGCCGATATGCGGCGCAATATGGGATGGCTTCGCCGCTGGCTCGATCGTGACGGCCCCTATGGGCGTATTCCGCACATGATGATCGGCCTGCCGGGCGCGGCGTCCAAGCGCGAATTGATTGCGACCAACTCGGCCAAGCGCTGGGATATCGTCGATCAGGTGGTGGCGATGAACGGCGGGCGGCGGCCCTTCACCTGCATCCTCAACCAGATGGGCCGCAACGATTATGAAAGCGGAAGCTATGCGACGACCCGCGCCAACTGGAAGGCGTTGAACGACCGTATCCTCACGCGTCATCCCGGAACGCCGATCGTCGCGGTCGGGCAGGTCATCCATCCCAACTCCACCGACGGGTTCCGGACGTTCGCCAACCAGGCGTACCAGGCCGGTGGCGAATGGCCGAACGGTGTCCGTTATCAGTTGGAGGCGGACAAGGAGGCCGGGATGGACGGCACGCTTGCGGGCTATATCGACGTGGTGCGCGCTGCTGGTCTGGCCGACACGCTGGGCAAATGGCCCGAACCCTTTTTCGTCACGACGCTGGCGCAGCAGGCGGGTACCGACGGCACGGCGACCTATGACAGCATCGTCCTGACCGATGCGCCGGAACTCGGGGACGTCCTGCAATGGATACCGGGTGGCGCGGTCGACTTCGCATCCGTCATCGCGATCACCGGGCAGCCGGGCGCCTGGACGTGCAAGCTCAGCTATAACGGCGCACGAACGGTGGTCGCGGCCGGAGGAGAGGTCTTCGCGCCCAACGCCAATGACGGATCGGGCACCCCGCGGACCGGCACTCATCCGCGACCACGCATGATCCGGGCGATCGCGGAGCGTGTCTCCCAGATGGACAAGGGCAAGCTACGGTAAAGGCTCTTGGAAAATTCATGGTCCGGGACTGGAATTCGGGTCTCGGACCATCTTTCCCGCGAATCCGATTCGTTTTTCGCTTACGGCAGAATGTGCATCGGCGGCGATGAACCGTTATCCGCCGGGGAGCGTCCTCATCTTCGGCAGCATGCGAAGGTCGATTTCGCCCTCTTGCCGGCGAGAGTCATCGCGCTTTCTTCATTGTGTAGTTTTATTTTCATCCAAACGGGCGAGCGGTGTCCTTCGGACGACTGAATGACCGATGCGCGCCCAACACGCGCGTATCGGACAGGCAATGTTCATATTGGCGGATGAAGATCGTTACGATATCGTTATAATATCATATCGTTTGCAATTGCGAAAATCCGCCATTTTCATAGTGGCTGATGCGTCGGAGCAGTTGCTACACTAGCTATTGTTTCGTGATCTTGGTCGCCCGCCCAATGAACAAGGGCAAAAGGGGCGCAAGAACACGGCAGGGTCAACTTAGTTCCATCGACAGAAACTGTGCGCCGCGCCGGGACTGCGCGCGCCGTCATATCCGCCTCATCATGGGACAGTCGCCAAAAGGCGCGAAACATTTCTGCTGTTTTCTGGTTAACACGGCGCTAACCATCTGGTCATCAACACCGGCCGCATGGCCAGCACTGCAATCCAAACCGCTATCAAAGCGAAAAACAGGGGAGTCCCTACAATGCCGAGTCGTCCCGACCTTCCGAATCAGAAGATCTCGTTCAACGAGAACGCCCGCACCATCTCGGGCAACATCCTGCAGAACGCGACCGACGCCGACGGCGACACGATCACCGTTGCTCGCGTCAACGACGGCTATGTCGCTGGCACGATCGGTGGCGGCAAGGGCGGCAATGTCTTCCAGGGCAAGTATGGCACGCTGACCATCGCTCAGGACGGCACCTACACCTATGAGCTGAACGCCGGTCTGAACATCAAGAACGGCCAGACCATGGTCGAAGAGTTCAAGATCAAGATCCGCGACAGCAGCGGCATGTACGATCAGGCCTATGTCTCGTTCGACATCGGTGGCGAAGCCAACCGCAAGCCGGTGGCGGTCGACGACTTCGTGTCGACCAACTCGGGCATCGTGGGTGGCAACGTCCTCTTCAACGACAGCGATCCCGACGGCGATACGCTGCACGTCGGCGGCGTGATCGATCTGGCCACCAAGACCAACTATCACATCACCAACATGACCGACGTGCAGATCAAGGGCGTCTATGGCACCCTGACGATCAGCAGCAACGGCGCCTTCACCTACCAGGTCGACTATTCGGACCCCGACACCATCGCGCTGGGCGGTGCTCAGGGCGTCGAGAAGTTCGCCTACAAGCCGCATGACGGCCAGAACGGCGAAGGCAACAACACCGACTACGCCCTGCTGAACATCGCGTTCAACTCGGCCGCGCCGGCTCTCTAATTCGCGATCGGTCGCCGCCCACACGGCGACCGTTTTCGAACTCCGCCGAACGCCGGTGACCGCAAGGTCGCCGGCGTTCGTGCGTCCGGCCTCCACGGATGTCCGACATCCTGCGCGGCAATCGCTGGCGCGCCGGCGACAGATGTTAACGGCATTGGCCGGTCGCGAAATTTACGACGGTCCGACAATGTTTTAGTGTGTACGAAACGTTAACCCTAGGATGTAACCCGTCGTTTCCTCCGTCGCTGCCACACGCTCCGCATCGGGAAGACCTCTGCTCTCTTCCCCGGAGAAGCCGGAACATGACGACCTATTATGTCGATGCCGCCAACGGTTCTGACAAGAACAGCGGCACGAGTGCGGGCACGGCGTTTCAGTCCGTCGCCAAGATTTCCAGTATGAAGCTCAAGGCCGGCGACACGGTTCTGCTGGCGCGTGGCAGCAGCTTTGCCGACATGCTGACCATCAACGGTTCGGGCACCACCGACCAGCCGATCACCATCGCCGCTTACGGGCATGGCGCGGACCCCACCTTCGTCGGCAAGCAGGGTATCTACGGGACGAAGACGAGCAACATCGTCATCAAGGATCTGACCTTCTCGACCAGCTTCAACGCGATCTACGCGGCGCAGACCGAGAACTGGGTCATCGATCACGTCTCGCTGATCAATGCCGGGGCCGGGACGGGAACCGGCAGCATCTCGATGAAGACGAGCAAGAACGTCACCATCTCGAACAGCAAGTTCGACAATGTGTCGAACGACGGCATCTATGTCGTCGACATGACCGACTTGAAGATCGTCAACAACGTCATGACGAACCTGAAAGGCGGCACTGCCGACGGCATTCAGGTGACCAACTCGTCCAACGTCCGCATGACCGGCAACGTCATCGACCAGAGCACCTCGCCGGATTCGACCAAGGGCGGGATCATCGTCAACAATTCGTCGAACGTCGTCGCGTCGGGCAACGAGGTGAAGGGCGGCAGCTTCGGCATCGCGATCAACGGCTGGGACGTCGAGATCACGGATAACAAGCTGAGCGGCCAGAACAAATATGGCTGGTCCTCGGCGATCATGGCGAGCGCCGGGATCAACCTGGGCAATTACAAGATTTCGGGCAACGAGATCGTCGGATCGAACTTCGGCGTGGCGCTGACCGGTCTGTCGCGCGATGGAGACGTCACGCGTCAGAATATCGACATCAGCAAGAACACCTTCGTCACCGTCGCGACCGCCGCGCTGAAGATCGACAAGCAGACGACCGGCACCTTCCACGACAATGTGGTCATCGATAGCACCCTGTCGCAGATCAAGGGCAACGGCCTGACCGGTGCGTTCAACGTCGTCGGCAACGTCCAGACGACGGCGGCCAATGCCCCCTCGGGCCTGCAAGCCGAAGCCGCCGCCGCCGTCCAGGCCCAGGTCGACGCCGCCGCCAAGGCGCAGGCCGTGGCGATCGCCAAGGCTCAGGCGGACGCCGCCGCGGCCAAGCTGCTCCAGGAAAGCTATAGCGAGAATCTGAACAAGGCGCTGAAGGTCGGGATCAACGCCGATCGCTATGCCATGGACGTGTCGGGCACCAAGATGTCGGGCAACATCATGGACAACGACATCAACGCGGCCGGCAACAAGCTGTCGCTCAGCTCGTTCAACGGCACGCGCATCGGCACCAGCGGTCTGGACCTGAAGGGCACCTACGGCACGCTGCACATCGACCAGAAGGGCCACTTCACCTATGAGCTGGACAGCAATGCGCTTGCCAAGCTGAAGAATGTCAGCGCGCCGGTCGAAAGCTTCCAGTACAAGGCCAATGACAGCGGCAAGGTCGTCACGTCGAACCTGACCATCGATCTGGCGGCCTATATCCGGACGCAGGACTCGGGCAGCGCGGCGGCCAAGGCGGCGCTGAAGGCCGGTCAGCCGATCGAAAAGGCCAAGGCGGTCGACGATTTCTACAAGATCGCCGCCAACAGCCAGACGGTGGTCGGCAATGTCTCGACCAACGACCTGACCTCCGACGGCAGCACCCTGTCGCTCCGCACGGTCGGCGGGCAGCAGTTGAGCAAGGGCGCGGTCGATCTGAAGGGCGCCTATGGCACGCTGCACATCGACGGTACCGGCGCCTTCACCTACACGCTGGACGCCGACGCCAATACGCGGATGGTGGCCGACCACAAGACCAGCGACAGCTTCGTCTACAAGGCGGCAATCGGCGGCAGCTATGACCAGGGCGCGCTGGTCATCGACCTGACGCCGCACCTGAGCGCGGGCGACATGCTGGTGCTGTAATCCTGCGCTCGGCCGGGGGCTTGTCCCCCGACCGGCGACCAGCGGACGAAATGACGGGCGGGCCGATTCCTATCGGTCCGCCCATCGTCGTTTTTCGGGCTCCGGCAGCAGCTTGGCGGCAGCGACTGCGCCCAGTGGTGCATCGTTTCGGTTATAGCATGATCGCGCATGATCCCAGGTGCTGGACGGGAATGGACCGCTCTGGAAGGAGCATCGCTGCAGGTAAGAAGCTTGCAGAGGATGTCGAGCAATGCAGGCAAGCGCGCCGAAGGCGGCGGACGTGGCATATCGCCGCGATATCGACGGACTGCGTGCGATCGCCATCCTGTTGGTGGTGCTGTTCCATTATGAGGTCCCGCTTTTCGCCGCGGGCTATGTCGGCGTCGACATATTCTTCGTCATCAGCGGTTTTCTGATCACCGGGATCCTGCGGCATTCGATCGAAACGAGGCGCTTCCGCTATCGCGACTTCTACCTGCGGCGCGCGCGGCGGCTGATCCCTGCGCTGTTCTGCGTCGTCATCGTCACGACGCTGGTCGCCTGCCTGATCCTGACGCCCTATGAATTGAAGATCTATGCGCTGACCGCGGCCGCGACGCTGACCGGGGTCTCCAACATCGCCTTTCTGGCATTCACGGACTATTTTTCGCCCAAGGCCGTTCGGCAATTGCTGCTGATGGGATGGTCGCTCTCCGTCGAGATGCAATTCTACCTCGTCATCCCGCCCGTCATCCTGTTCGGACTTCGGCGAGGCGGCGATGGCTTGCGGCGGATCGTCCTGGTCGCGACGTTATCGTCCTTCGCCGCCACCGTCTTGACCGTTCACTATCGACCGGTGACGGCCTTTTATCTCATGCCGTTCCGCCTGTGGGAGATTGGGACCGGGGCCCTGATTGCGCTCGGTTGGAGTTTTGGTGGGCTGGTCAGGCGGCGTGCGGCCCTGCTCCCGGCGGCGGCCCTTCTGCTCGGCCTGGCACTGTTCCTCCCGCCGAGCCAGCCGGTGCTGGTCCGACAGGTCCTCGCCGTCGCCGCCGCCGGACTGATCGTCATGCCGGGCGTTTCGGGCATGGGGCAGGAGCTGTTCGCCTCGGCGCCGATGGTCGGGTTGGGGCGGGTTTCCTATTCCTGGTATCTCTGGCACTGGCCGCCCGTCGCGGTGGTGCATATCCTGGGGATAGAGGTCGGTGCCGCCGTAAGGGGTGGGCTGATCCTCGGCACGCTGCTGATCGCCGTCGCGACCTATCATTTCATCGAGATTCCGTTTCGGCGGGGCGGTGGCGAGCGCGGAATCGCGGGGCGGCGCTATGTCGTCCTTTGGGGGGCGGGGATGGGTCCGCTGTTCCTGATCTTCGTCAGCGGCGGAATGGCGCGCTGGGCCGCCGCGTCGGTGAGGCAGGTCGACGCCGATGTCCGCAGTGCGGTCGGCAATGACTGCCTCGTGGCTTATGGCGCGACCGCCCCCCGATCGATGCGGGCCTGCCTGCCATCCGGCACCGGCGCGGCAATCGCGGTGATCGGGGACAGTCACGCCAACGCTCTGGTCGCCGGGATCGCGGATATGGCCTCAGCCCGTTCGCTGTCCCTGTACCAGATGACGAAATCCTCGTGCCAGCCGATCCTGGGCTACGACCATTTCCTCGCCAATCACCCGACCCATAGCGCGGAGTGTGCCGCGTTTCTAGCGGAGGCGCTGGCGATCGTCCGGACGCATCCCCAGATACGCACGGTCATCCTCGCGGGTTACTGGTCATCGCTGCTGGAGGCGAGCGCCGATGGTCGGGAGGACATAGCCACGCGACGGTTGGCGTTGGAAGCGGGACTGGGCCGGATGATCGATACCCTGAAGAGATTGGGGCGGACCGTCATCGTGGTGCAGGACATCCCGCGCTTCTCCGCCGATCCGCATAGCATGGCGTTGAACGACCTCATGCCGGTCCGAACCTCCCTCGCGCGCGTGCTGGGGGAGCGGGAAAGGGAGGTGCGGCAGGACCGCATGCCTTGGCAGGCCGTGATGCCGGATCGCGCGCGGGAGGCCGTCGCGCGGCAGGTGGCGCAGCGCACCGGCGTCATGCTGTTCGATCCGGTGCCGCCGCTCTGCGATCCGTCCGGCTGTCTGTTCCGCGACGGCAAGCGCCGGGTCTTCTACGCCGATATGCACCATCTCTCGACGGCGGGAGCGATCTATACCGCGCGTCGCTTGGCGGGCGTCCAGTCCGCCTTCGAAATCCCCCGATCGGAGGAGGGGCGGCGAAGGCGGCGCGTGCCGTCGGAAATGGCGATGCAATATAGCGACAGGACCAGGATCGGCCAGGTCGCCTGCGGGGCCAGCATCTGCCCCGCCTCGCTGGTGGACACGAGCAGCGCCATGACGATCGCCGCCAGCGCCTTCTGGATCGGGCGATAGTCGGGCGACGACGGATCGATCAGCAGGATGCCGCGGAAGATCGCCGCCAGCATGATCGCGACCCAGGTGAACAGCGCGGGGAAGCCCGAGTTCAGCGCGATCTCCAGATAGGTGTTGTGGGTCGAGCGCGGACCCCAGGCGATGGTGCTTGTGAACTGCTGGAAATAGGAGGTCTGGCGGAAGATCGCGAAGCCATGGCCCAGCCATGGCTTGTCGAGCGCGACCGGCCACAGCACTTCCCAGATTTCCGCGCGGCCCGACAGGGTCACGTCCTTGCCGAAGCTGCCCGCCACCTCGCCGAGCAGTGCGACACCCGCCCCGCTGGCGAGGACGATGACCAGCGACAGCGCCAGGGCGAAGGCGATGGCGCGCAGCGTGCGTTGTTCGATACGGCTCATGAAGCCCGTGATGACCACCACACCCGTACCGACGATCAACAGGACGATCGCGGTCGACGACAGCGACAGCTTCGCCCCCACCGCCGCCACGGCGCACAGGGCCAGACGAAGCAGCCTGTCCCAGCGCCGAATGTCAAAATCGGGCGGCAGCAGCATGACGAAGGTCAGCGCGCAATAGGCCCCAAAGGCGTTCTTGTGCACGAACATGCCCCGCATCGCGCCGTTCAGCGATCCGCTCATGAAGGCGATGCCCGGAAACAGGATGGAATAGGTGAAGTTGACGACCAGCAGCACCGCCATCACCCGCCACACGATGTCGAAAGAGGCTTTCGCACCGAAACAGGTTGCCAGGTACATCATCGGCAGGACGATAAGCATCATGGCGATGAATCCGCGCAGCGAGCTCATCGGATTGGCCGATGCCAGGATCGAGCCGATCAGGAATATGCCAAGCAGCCCGACGAGCGGCCCCAATCGCAGCACCGCGCGCGCGGCCATGCGCGGCAGTGCGATGGTCGTCAGCGCGATGAACGGCACCAGCGAATAGAGCACCATCTGCATCAGGAACGGGTCGTTGCTGGCATTCTCCGTCTGGGACGTCGGATAGCCGTACCACATCTGGGTACTACGATAGATGGCGATGATCGCGGCGGGCAGGATGAGGTAGAGGCGCACGAACCGGGCGATCTGCGCGGCGCGCGACGCCTCCGCCCGACGCCAGGGTGCGGCGGTCGTTCGATCCGCGGCCTCCAGTGCTTGATCCGTCAATCCCACCTCCACAGGCATTCACGCCCCCGGCGGGAGGCAGTCGTCATCCGGACCCGTCAACCGGATCAGAACCGATAGGTGGCACTGACCGCGACCTGGCCGTCCTCCGGCCCCAGATCGAGATTGAACCCACGATCGGTACGGCGAAGATAGCTGATCAACGGCTTGATCGTCCAATGCCGGTCGAGCAGCCAGTTTGCGCCCAGCGTCACGCCCGTCAAGGACGCGCGCCGGATGTCGTTGACATAGGTCGTCCATTGCTGGCGCAGGCCGAGCGTCAGGATGAGATTGCGGCGAACCTCTTCGCTGGCGCTGAGCGTCACGTTGGTAAACAGCGCCGCGCGTGCGTCCTGTTGCGCGGCGGTGCGCACCTCGCGCGAGCCCGACAGCGATATCGTCGTCCGCTCGCGCACGAGCCAGTCGAGCTGGGTATCGAAGGTCAGGCCGGTGATGGACGGCGCGGACGGTTCCTGAAAATCGACCCGGATGACGCCCACGCCCGCATGGCCCCGGATCAACTGGGTCAGCGCACCGCGCAAACCGGCGGTCAGGGTATAGACGTCGGCATTGCTCCGCTGCCTGGCTTCGGCCAGGTCGAAGCGGCGACGCTCGACATTCAACTGGCCGTACACGGCGCGGGTGCCCCACACGTCATGTTCGATCCGCGCCTCGCCGCTATAGCCGGTGAAGGTCCGAAACCGCTGGTCGGTAATCTGGCCCGCCAGCGAGCGATTGTCCCGAAACTCGGTCCGTGCCACGCCGCCCGTGGCGGTCAGTCGCGTCGAACCATATTCGATGCGCGTGCCCAACTGCCCCGAGGTCAGGTCGTAGATGCTGGGCAGCGCCAGGCTCGACACTTCCTCGACCGCGCTGCGCTCCAACTGGATGCGCTGGTGCGATGCCTCGCTGGTGAAGGAGATATGCGGGGTCGCGTCATAGCGTCCTGCCGTCACCAGCCGGTAGGTCGTCGTGTTTTCCGAAGTGTAGCGGGCATATTCGCGACGACGGATGAAGCCGCTGAGCACCGCGCGGTGCCGCCCCCAGTCCGAGGTGGCGTCGAAGCCGCCCAGGATATGGGCGAAGACGTCGGTCCGCGGATTTTCCTCGGCATAGACATTGGCGTCATAGGCCAGGCCCGCATCGATATAGGGACGGAGCACCATTCCCCCGACACGAAGTCCGGGTGCGTCATAGCCTGGGCGGCGGCGCGTCAGCACCGTCTCGCCCGGCAGCCGCAAGGCGCTGAGCGCGCGATCGGCGACCCGCGCGGTCGGCACTTCGGTCTGCTGGGTCGAACCGGAGGGCAGGGGAATATAGGCCGGGACGGGTATGGCGTCGCCCGACGGCGCGGCATCGACCCCCGTGTTCGCGACGCCCATGGGCTGTCCGCGCGCATCGACCGGCCGTCCGGTCTGCGGATCGACCAGGGGAGGCGGCATGGGCGTGCCAGGCTGTCGCGTGGCCATCGGATCGCTCTGGGCGGGCAAGGTCAGTCGCCCCGGCACCGAAGCGCCGGAGCGGGGCGTCTGCGTCGTCTGCGCCGTCGCGGGCATGGCCAGCGTCGACATCAGCAACAGCGTGGCGGACCCTGCCAGGGGAGAACGGACCACCCGATGACCCCTTGTCAGAAATGAACCTCGGGCACCCGGATCGTATCGCCCGGCTGCACCTCGACATCGGCGTCCGGATCGACGCTGTAGAAGGTCGGGCCATTGGCCCGGCGGAGCAGCACCCGATGCTCGTTGGCGCGGTAGGTATAGCCGCCCGCCAGCGCCACCGCCGAGGTCAGGGTCGTACCCTCCCGCGCCGGATAGGCGCCGGGACGCTGCACCTCGCCCAAAATCGCGAAGGTGCGGAAATCATACACCTCGACCGACACGCTGGGGTTGCGGACATAGCCATTGCCCAGTCGCTTGGTCAGTTCCGCCTCGACCTGGGCACGGGTCAGCCCCTTGACGGGCACTTCGCCGATCAACGGCATCGCGATCGACCCCGCGCCGCCGACAGCGAATTCGCCGCTCAGCTCGGGTTCGCGATAAACGTTAACACGCACCTTGTCGCCGACCCCCAAAGTATAGGGCTGGCGCGCCTTGCCGATCTCGGATGCGGGCAGGGGCGGTGCGTTGGTCGAGGCGCAGCCGGACAGGGCGACGCTGGCGGTCAACAGCGCGATCATTGCCGGGCGCAGGCGGGTAAGCCGCTGAAAGGTCGACATGGTATCCCCCTTGATCCGTTTCCGATCCGCAAATGGCATAGAAGACCATGGCTCGACAAGGCGCTGTGGGATGAGCCTTTTCGTGCCTAATTTTGCGTTAACCAGCGGGATTAAGTCTCATCTAAGCGCCAAGGGGTAAATCGGTCTTCGGTGCACTGTACCGTATGGGAACCCACATGCGAAACAACCTGGCTTACAAGAACAAGGTCGATGCCGCGACCGCGACCAAGGCGGGCGCGTCCGTCGACGCATGGCAGGGTCCGGCTGCGGGTTCGCCGGTCCATAGCTTGCAGGAAAGGCTGTGGAACGAGTTCGATAGCGAGCGCGAGCAGGCGGTCTTCGACAGCTTCAGCGCGAAGCAGGCGGTGGCCCCCTCGCGCATCCGCTGGATGATGACCCCGGCGCTGATCCTGTCCGGTGCGGTGGGCGGCTGGGCGCTGTTCTATGCCGGATCGGTCGCCGGTCTCTACTGACTTTTCCCGCCGGGCGTGGGGGCACGCCCGATCTTTCCCAAAGTCCCGGATCGAGACATGAGGTTGGAAACACGCCAGCCCTTGTCGCGGTCCGGTTTCGTCACCCTTGGCTCACACAGAGCCTCACGCAGCTTCCTTTAAAGGCTAACGGGCATGAATCAGGCACACGTCGTCGACATCTTCGCCTATGACGACCGGTCGGAGGAACGGACGCTGCTGCAGCGTCGCGGCGTTCTTCGGATCGATGGCGATGTGCGTCCTTATGACGTGGTCGTGCTCGACCTGACCCGCGAAGGGTGCCGGATCGAAACGAACCTGCCCATCGCGGAGGGAACGGGGATCGAGATCGGGCTGGCCAATATCGGCCGCGTCCGCGCCACGGCGGTGTGGCAGGGCGTCGAGGGGCTGGGCTGCGTCTTCGACCGGCCGTTGCCGTCGGGTGCGATCACCGCGGCACAGGGGCCGACGAACGTCTTGTCCTTTTCGGGCGAGGAAATGGCCAGCCAACAGGCCATGGGGCCCTATAAGCTGCGCGCGCGGACCCGGATGATGATCCTGGGCGGCTCGTGCCTGTTGTCGTGGGGCGTGATCGCCGCCGGGGTACTGATGGCGGTCTGAACCGCCGACGATCTGATCAAAACCCGCGCCGTCGCCTGGATCAGGCGGCGGCGCGTTCCTCTTCGATGATCGCACGTGCGACAACGGCGCATTGTCCGCATTTCGGTTGGCGCCCGAGCGCCTGATACATCTGGCAGGGAGTCATCGATCCGGCCCGCGCACAGTCGCGGACTTGTGATTCCCGGATGGCATTGCACACGCAAACGACCAAGGCGCTCTCCATCATCTACGCCCTTCGTTTAGCGCTAATGAGAGTGGATCGCAAGGCTGTTGAGATGCGTTTGCAGATATTATCGGGGTCGGTCGAAACCCGCCCGCACTCCGGCACGCCATAATCGCTCCAGCGGTCCCTGGCCGAAATGGTCGAGCCAGGGCTTCGACCAGAGCAGTATCAGCCCCCACATCGGCGCGACCAGCAGATACAGGCTCGCCCGCGTCCAATGCGCGAACTGGCCCAACCCATGGCCATAGAAGATGAGCGTCATGACGATGCTGGTCGCCAGATAATTGGTGAAGGCCATCCGACCGGCGGCGGCGATTCGCACGGTCCACCAACCGCCGGGTCTGAGCAGGAGCAGGATGAGCGCGGCATAGCCGAGCGTACCGATCAGCCGGAACGGCACGTTGAGGAACAACTCCACCAGCGACACCGCGCGCACGTCGTAACCGCTGGCCACGACCGCACTCGCCATCGCCGCATAGGCCGCGCATGACAGGGTAATGCCGAACGCGGCCCATCGCCGATAGCGCCGTCGCGGCCATTGCCCGGTCAGGAACCCCGACTTCAGCGCCGCCATCCCAAGCAGCATGGCGCTGAGCGTATCGGGACCGATCTGGATGAGGTCGAACAGGGGATTGCCGTTATTCGCCAGCCGGTACGCCGTGGAGGCGGCCCAGGAGCCGCGCATCGCTGCGATCTCCGGGGCCAGTCGGGCCGGGTCGGGTGTACCGAAGGCGAGTTGATACAGGTCCCACAGCGCCACCGATTGCGGCGTGTCGCGCGCGGCGGCGGCGAACAGGCCGAAACATTCCAGCCAGCCCATCGCCATCGACAGCCCCGCCATCGCGATCGCGGTCCAGCACAGCGCCCGCGCGCTCAGTCCGACAAAGCCCAGCGCGATCACCCCGACCAGCGCATAATGGGTCAGGATGTCGCCCGTCCATATGAAGGTCAGATGGACGAGTCCGAACAGGAACAGCACCGCCATGCGCCGCAAATGGATCGACGCGCCGTTCAGACCGGCGGCATCCGCGCGCTGGAGGATCAGCAGCGTCGATGCCCCGAACAGCAGCGAGAACAGGCCCCGCATCCGCCCGTTGACGAACGTCTCGGTCAGGAACCACGCGCCCAGATCGATCGGGCGTGTCCCGCCCCAGGCCATGGGGTTGGAATAGGCCGGGTCGGGCAGGGCGAAGCCCGGCAGGTTGGCGAGCAGGATCGCCATCACCGCCACGCCGCGCAGCACGTCCAGCGTCACCAGCCGTTCGCCCTTTGCGGCGACGGTGAGAAGCGAGGGGGCGGGGGCGGGACCGTCGACCAAAGCAATGCTCCGTTTGCGTATCGCGCGGACTTACCGGTCGCGGGTCAGGATGCAACCGCCCGTCCGCCGAAGCATTGCCATTCCATGGGATTATCACCTCGCCTGACCGGACGCGCCACCGCCCGCGCGCATCATTCACCGGCCGCCCAGGCGTTTCTTCACAAGGTCGAGCCCTTCTTCGCCGGGAGCGACGTCACCGGCGGGCCGCTGCTGATCGCGACGATCCTGGCGCTTCTCCTGACCAACAGTCCTTGGGCGGGGGCCTATGAGGGGTTCTGGGACACGCCCGTCGCGATCGGTTTCGGTACGGCGGAGGTGTCGCACAAGCTGGCCGAATGGATCGACCATGCGCTGTTGCCGCTGTTCTTCGTCATCGTCGGTGCGGACGTGAAGCGCGAGATGGTGACCGGGCCGCTCGCTCATTGGCGGAGTGCGGCCTTTCCGCTGGCCGGGGCGGTCGGCGGGATGCTCGTGCCGGTCGGGTTCTATCTGCTCGTCGCCGGGGGAACGCCCGCCGCGCCGGGCTGGGGCAGCGTGATCACCACCGATACCGCCTTCGGGCTGGCGCTGATCGCCCTGTTCGCGACGCGATTGCCGGTGGGGCTGCGTGCCCTGATGCTGGCCTTCGCGGCAGTGGACGATGTCGGCGGGCTGCTGGTCATCGCCTTTGCCTATAGCGATTCGATCGACGTGCGCGGGGTGATCACGGCGGGCGTCGCGCTGATGGGGATCGTCGGCCTACGCCGGGTCGGCTGGGTGTCGTCGGTCCCCTATGTCCTGCTGGCGCTGTTCGTCTGGGGCGGAGTGCTGGAGTCCGGCATCCACGCGACCATCGCGGGCGTCATGATCGGCCTGACCGTTCCGGTCGCCCCGCGCCTGGAACAGCGCGACTTCGCGCAGCGGGTGCAGCACCGGGTCGACGAGTTCCAGAGCGCGCACGGTGCGGCGGAGCAGGCGGGCGACGGTGAGGAGGAACAGCAGTTGCGCGAGCGCGCCGAGGAGCGGCTGGGCTATCTTCAGGAAATGGCGTCGGCGACCCGGGTCGCGAGCAGTCGCCTGATCGAGATACTGACGCCTTGGGTCAATTATGTCGTCCTGCCGCTGTTCGCGCTGTCCAATGTCCGCATCCACTTCTCATCGGATTTGCTGACGATGATCGGCAGCCCGCTGGTGCTGGGGGTCGTACTGGGCCTGGTGGTCGGTAAGCCCTTGGGTTTTCTGGGCTTTACCTGGGCGGCGAGCGCGCTGGGACTAGCGCGGCGGCCCGATCAGGTAAGTTGGCCGATGGTCATGGGCGTGGGCGCGCTCGCCGGGATCGGCTTTACCATCTCGCTGTTCATCGCGGGGCTGGCCTTTGGCGATGGCGAGATGCGCGAGGCGGCGTCGCTCGGCGTGCTGATCGCCTCGGTGCTGGCGGCGGTGACCGGCTATGCGATCCTCCGCTTCTGCGCGGAGCCCCGGCACGTGGCCGAAGTTCCGGCAGAGACTTAGGGCCGGCCTACATTCCCCCATTCCTCCCCTGGAAGGGGAGGTGGCAGGCCGCAAGGCCTGACGGAGGGGTGTCGCGCTCTCGATAGGGGGACACCCCTCCACCATGCTGCGCATGGTCCCCCTCCCCTTGCAGGGGAGGAATGATGACTCTTCCGCTCGAATATTCAATCGGCGTTAGGCGAGCGCGGCGTCGGCGCCCATCAGCGTGGGGAAGAAGCCTTCATGCGCGCGGCGCAGATCGTCGAGCGAGACGACGAAATCGCCATCCTCGCGCTCGAAGATCAGGCGGCTGCCCGCCGTGCGACCGATCCGCTCTACCTCGACGCCCGCTTGATGCGCGTTCGCCAGGAAGTCGATCAACGCGGTGTCCTCGACCGTGGCGACATACAGGCCCTGGTCCTCGGCGAAGAGTTGGCGGCAGGCTTCGCCCTGTTCGGGGAACTGGATGAGCGCGCCGATATTGCCTGCCAGCGCCATTTCCGCGACCGTCACCGCGATGCCACCGTCCGACACGTCGTGCACGGCGGTCAGATGCCCGGCGGTGATCGCTTCGCGGACCAGATCGCCGGTGCGACGCTCGGCGTCCAGGTCGATCGAGGGCGGCGGGCCCGCCTCGCGACCTTCGATCCCATGCACTTCGCGCAGCCAGAGCGACTGGCCGATCTCTCCCTTCGGCGTACCGATCAGGACGATGACGTCGCCGGTGCCCTTGAAGGCGATGGTCGCCGACTTGGACCAGTCGGCCATCAGGCCGACGCCACCGATCGCCGGCGTCGGCAGGATCGCCGAGCCGCCGCCGGTCGCCTTGGATTCATTGTAGAGCGAGACGTTGCCCGACACGATCGGATAGTCGAGCGCACGGCACGCCTGGCTCATGCCCTCCAGGCAACCGACGATCTGGCCCATGATCTCGGGCCGCTGCGGATTGGCGAAGTTGAGGCAGTTGGTGATGGCGAGCGGCTTGGCACCCACTGCCGTGATGTTGCGCCACGTCTCGACCACCGCCTGCATGCCGCCGGTCACGGGATCGGCATAGCAATAGCGCGGGGTGCAATCGGTGCTCATCGCGAGCCCCTTTTGCGTACCATGGACGCGGACCACGGCGGCATCGCCACCGGGGCGCTGCACCGTGTCGCCGCCGACCATATGGTCATACTGCTCCCAGATCCACCGGCGCGAGGCGATGTCGGGCGAGCCCATCAGCTTCAGCAGGTCCGCCGCCGGATCCTGGCAACCCGGCGAGGTGATCGCAGGCGGAACCTCGGTCGGCACATGCGGGCGGTCATAGAGCGGCGCGTCGTCGGCCAGCGGGGCCAGCGGGATGTCGCACACCACGTCGCCCTTGTGGCGCAGGACCATGCGGCCGGTCTCGGTGACGTGACCGATGACGGCGAAGTCCAGCTCCCACTTGCGGAAGATGGCTTCGGCGAAGTCCTCGCGGCCAGGCTTCAGGACCATGAGCATCCGCTCCTGGCTTTCCGACAGCATCATTTCGTACGCCGTCATGCCCTCTTCGCGCTGGGGCACGTCATCCATGATCAGTTCGATGCCGACGCCGCCCTTGGACGCCATCTCGACCGAGGACGAGGTCAGGCCCGCCGCGCCCATGTCCTGGATCGCGACGATCGCGTCGGAGGCCATGAGTTCGAGGCACGCCTCGATCAGCAGCTTTTCGGTGAAGGGGTCGCCGACCTGCACGGTCGGGCGCTTGGCGTCCGCATCCTCGCCGAAATCGGCCGAAGCCATGGTCGCGCCGTGGATGCCGTCGCGGCCGGTCTTGGAGCCGACATAGACGATGGGATTGCCGACGCCGCTGGCCGCCGAATAGAAGATCTTGTCCTGATCGGCGACGCCGACGGTCATCGCGTTGACCAGGATGTTGCCGTCATAGGCCGGGTGGAAATTCACCTCGCCACCCACGGTCGGCACGCCGACGCAATTGCCATAGCCGCCGATGCCATGGACCACGCCCGAGATCAGGTGGCGCATCTTGGGATGATCCGGCCGTCCGAAGCGCAGCGCGTTCAGGTTCGCGACCGGTCGCGCCCCCATGGTGAACACGTCGCGCAGGATGCCGCCGACGCCCGTCGCCGCGCCCTGATAAGGCTCGATGTACGAGGGGTGGTTGTGGCTCTCCATCTTGAAGATCGCCGCCTGGCCGTCGCCGATGTCGATCACGCCCGCATTCTCGCCGGGGCCGCAAATGACCTGGGGGCCTTCGGTCGGCAGCTTCTTGAGATGGATACGGCTCGACTTGTAGCTGCAATGCTCCGACCACATCACCGAGAAGATGCCGAGCTCGACGAGGTTCGGCTCGCGGCCCAGCGCGGTCAGGACGCGCTGATATTCTTCTTCGGACAGGCCGTGGTCGGCGACGATCTGGGGCGTGATCTCGGTCATGGCCCGCGCCTTTAACGTGGTGTCGCGGGTTCGTCACTATCGCTATGCGCGAAGATGCTATCCGAAGTGCATCGCCGCCGCGATCGCCAGGCCGGTAAAGGCCAGAGCGCCCGCGATCCAGCCCGCACCGGTGCGGATCGCAGCCTCGATCCCGCTGGTCGAGATGGCGGGATGGTCGCTTTCGAGCTTGCGCGTCGTCGCGCGGATCAGGCGGGGCAGGTCGTCGCCCAGCCGATCCAGTTCCAGCGCCAGCGCGGCGGCGCGCCGGGACCAGCGTTCGGGCGACAGCCGCGCCTCGATGATCCGGGCGCTCGCCCGGCGCAGGGCGGCGGACAGGTCGAAGTCGGGTTGGATGCCGCTCAACACCCCGTCGATGGTGATCAGCGCCTTGAACAGCAGCAGCATGTCGGGCTGGAGGACGATGCGTTCCTCGCGCAGCACGGGGAAGATATCGCCCAGGATGGCCGCCAGCCGAAGCGCACCGCCGCCATGCCGGGCGACCAGCCGGTCGGCGACGGCCTGAAAGCGTTCGGTCGGGATATCATCGGTTTGCGACCAGTTCTTCAGCGTTTCCGCCAATAAGGTCGGGTCGCTGTTGGCGATGGATTGGGTGAAGGCGATCACCTCCTCGCGCCTGCGGGGGGAGACATGGCCGATCAGCCCCAGGTCGAGCATCGCGATGCGGTTGCCGGGCAGGCAGAGCAGGTTGCCGGGATGCGGGTCACCATGGAACCGCCCGTTGATCAGCGTCATGTCGAGCACAATGTCCGCCCCCGCCTGGGCGATGGCGGCGGGATCGATCCCCGCCTCGCGAAGGTCGGCCGCGCTGCGGGGCGGCACGCCCGCGATGAAGTCCATCACCAGCAGCGTTTCGGAGCTATGGCTCCAATGGATGGCCGGCACGACGACGCGGGAATCGCCTGCAAAGTCGTCGCGCAGCCGGTCGGCGTTACGCCCTTCGTTGGTGAAGTCGAGTTCTTCGAGGATGTCGCGGCCCAACTCGCAGATTATCCGTACCGCGCCATATCGCCGCGCCTCGGCATTGGTCGCCTCGACCATCGACGCCAACTGGGTCAGCAGACGGAGGTCCGCCTCCATGACCGCGCGGATGCGAGGGCGACGAATCTTCAGGACGACTTCGGTGCCATCGGCCAGCGCGGCGCGGTGGACCTGCGCGATCGAGGCGGCGGCAAGCGGTTCGGCGTCGAAGCGGGCGAACGCCGTCTCGGGCGATTCGCCCAGGGCCGCCTCCACCTGGCCGCGTAGCTGGTCGAAGGGCAGGCGGGGGGCGGCGCTGTGCAGCCGCTCCAGTTCGGCAATCCATTCGGGCGGGAGAAGATCGGCACGCGTCGCCAGGATTTGGCCCAGCTTCACCCAGACCGGCCCCAGTGCCTCCATCGCCTGCCGGGTGCGGGCGGGGAGGTCGAAGGGCAGGGCGTCGGGATCGCGCCGCGCCGGATCGAGCCCCAGCCGCGCCAGCAACAGGTCAAGGCCATAACGCGATGCGGTCGCGATCACCTCGGCCAGTCGTGCGCGGTCGCGCGCCGCCACCCGGATCGCGCCCAGCATCATGGCCTCAGACGTAAGGCGGCTGGGTATAGCCCGCCGGGCTGAGCGTGAAGATCTCGCAGCCCTCTTCGGTGATGCCGATCGAATGCTCGAACTGCGCCGACAGCGAACGGTCGCGCGTCACCGCCGTCCAGCCATCGTCGAGCAGCTTCACATCCGGGCGGCCGATATTGATCATCGGTTCGATGGTGAAGATCATGCCGGGCTTCAGTTCGGGCCCGGTGCCGGGGCGGCCGACATGGACGACCTCGGGCGCGTCGTGGAAGAGCAGGCCCAGGCCATGGCCGCAGAAATCGCGGACGACGCCGTAGCGATGCTTCTCGGCATGCTGCTGAATGGCGTGGGCGACGTCACCCATATGGTTGCCGGGCTTGGCCTGCTCGATGCCCAGCATCAGGCATTCATAGGTCACTTCGACCAGCTTGCGCGCCTTCAAAGGCACGTCGCCGATCAGGTACATGCGGCTGGTGTCGCCATGCCAGCCATCGACGATCGGGGTCACGTCTACATTGACGATATCGCCGGACTTCAGCGTCTTGTCCGACGGGATGCCGTGGCAGACGACATGGTTGATCGAAACGCAGGTCGAATGGGCATAGCCGCGATAGCCCAAAGTCGCAGGGACCCCGCCACGCTCGACGATGAACTCGTGGACCAGCCGGTTGATCTCGGCAGTGGTGACGCCGGGCACCATATGCGGCACCAGCATGTCCAGCGTCTCGGCGGCCAGACGGCCCGCCTTGTGCATGCCATCGAATGCCTCGCGGCCCCACAGCTTGATCGCGCCGGTCCGCCCCTGGGGCGCGTCGGCGGAAACGGTCACATAATCGGTCATGACGGCGATATAGCGTGGCGCGTCGGATTTTGCGAGGCTATGTCCGGCACCATGGAATCCGTGCCCAACCAAGAGCGTATCTGGACCGCCGCGCTGGTCGTCATCGGTGACGAGATCCTCTCCGGGCGGACGCAGGACAAGAATGTCGCGCAGCTCGCCACCTGGCTGAACGTCCAGGGAATCCGACTGGTTGAGGTGCGCGTCGTCGCCGACCGGACGGAGGCGATCGTCGAGGCGGTAAACACCCTGCGGGCGCGCAACGACTATCTGTTCACCACCGGCGGCATCGGGCCGACGCATGACGACATCACCGTCGATGCGATCGCCGAGGCGCTGGGCGTCGCGGTGATCGAACATGCCGAGGCGCGGGCGATCCTCGACCATTATTATGCCGAACGCGGCGGCGTCACGGCGGCGCGGGCCCGCATGGCGCGGACGCCGGAGGGGGCTTCGCTGATCCCCAACCGCGTCTCGGGCGCGCCGGGTATCCGGGCGGGCAATGTCTTCATCATGGCCGGTGTGCCGCACATAACGGCGGGGATGCTCGACGCGCTGACCGGCACGCTAGAGGGCGGGCGGCCCGTCGTGTCCCGCACGATCGGATGCTGGGTCGGTGAGAGCGAGGTCGCCGACCTGCTGCGCACCGCCGAAAAGGCGCATGAGGGCGTCGCGATCGGCAGCTATCCCTTTTTCCGCGAAGGACGGACCGGCGCCAATTTCGTCGTGCGCAGCGCCGATCCAGCCCTGGCCGACGACTGTATCCGGGCGTTGATCGACGCCTTGGAAAAGGCCGGACATGCGGTCGTCCACGACGGCATATGATGCTGGTATCCTTTCGTTAGTCTTGTTCCGGCAGAAGGAAGCGAGCGCCGCCGGTGAAAGGACAGGCGCCACGAAAGGCCGTTATGAAGTGGTTTCCGATGCGAGGTGATGGCGGAGTGACGGGGTCGTCGGTGTTTCGCGACATGATGGTCGGACGCTGACCGTCATGACCGCCCCCATATTGGTGACCGGCGCGGCCGGATTCGTCGGCCATGCCACCGCCCATCGCCTGCTCGCCCGTGGGGAGCGGGTGATCGGGGTCGACATCGTGAACGACTATTACGACCCCGCGCTCAAGCAGGCGCGGCTCGCCAGTTTCGAGGGCATGGACGGTTTCACCTTCCACCGTCTGGACATTGCCGAGCCGGATGCCATCGCCACGCTGATGCGGCAGCATGGGATCACCCGCGTCGTCCATCTCGCGGCGCAGGCGGGCGTCCGCCACAGCATCGACCATCCCTTCGCCTATGAACGCTCCAATCTGGCGGGGCATCTCGCGGTGCTGGAGGCCTGTCGGCACCAGCCGGGGTTCGCGCATCTGGTCTATGCTTCGTCCAGCTCCATCTATGGCGACAAGCCGATGGGCGGGCAGGGCTTTCGCGAGGACGAGCCCGCTATCGCGCCCGTCTCGCTCTATGCCGCCACCAAGCGGGCCGGCGAGTTGATGAGCCAGTCCTATGCCGCGCTCTACGGCTTCGCGCAGACGGGTTTGCGCTTCTTCACCGCCTATGGGCCATGGGGGCGGCCCGACATGGCCTATTTCTCGTTCACCCGGCGCATCCTGGCCGGTGAGCCGATCGAGATTTTCGGCGAAGGCCGCATGGCGCGGGACTTCACCTATATCGACGATATCGTCGATGGCATCGTCGGCGTGCTCGACCGCCCGCACGACGGCGGCGAGCACCGCATCCTGAATATCGGCGGCAGCCACCCGGTCGGCCTGATGAGCATGATCGCCACCCTGGAAGCCGCGCTCGGGCGCGAGGCGATCAAGATCATGAAGCCGATGCAGCCCGGCGACGTGACCGCGACCTATGCCGATGTCTCGCGGCTCCATGCCCTGACCGGTTATCGGCCGAAGGTGGCGCTGGAAGAAGGGCTGGGGCGGTTCGTTCAATGGTACCGCGACTATCACCGCGTCTGACCCACCGCTTTACCCTTGCAACGCTCTGCCGGTTTGAATAGTGAGCGTGCACGCGATCGGACAAGGACATGCCAGTCCGAATGCCCCGCGGGTGTAGCTCAATGGTAGAGCAGAAGCTTCCCAAGCTTACGACGAGGGTTCGATTCCCTTCACCCGCTCCATCACATCCGTACATTCCTCCACGATCGGCTTTCCGGTCCCGCTTCACGGCACACCGGGGTTGTTCGCCCTGCTGGTGCAGTAAGAGCGTTTGCGGGCTGGGTTCCCGCTGGGATGCGCTTCCCTAGGTGTCGTGGCATCACGATCCGCACAATCGTGATGCCACGCCGCATCTAAGCGGGAACGGGTTACCGGGCGAAAGCAGCTGTGCCCATCAGCCGATTCTGGTGGTGCGCCCGTCGATCAAGGCAGTCGCCTCGGCGACTCCTGCGGTAAGGCTCGTCTTGCCCGCCTGGATATCGTCGGCGATGGCGAGCAGGCGGGCGCTGATCACGGTGCCGGTCTCGGCTTCTTCCGGGATGGCGATGCCGCCCTTGGTGTCCGCGACGCGGGTCCAGGCGGCCCGCACGGCGGCCCAATAGTCCTTCGTCTTGGCCCAATAATCGTCGGCGGCCTTTACATTATAGCCGTCGAACCGCTCATAGCTATTGAGCACCGATTCCTGGACGATGGGCAGGAGCTTGCCGTCCTTCAGCGCCATCTTGGTATTGTCCTGCCAGTGGATCCAGCCGGTCGGGGTCGGTTGGTGGCGGTTGATCGAATAATAGCGGTCATAGACCGGATGGCGCACGGCATCGCGGCGGGCGAGCGGCCGCCAGGTCCAGTTGGAGCGCCAGCGGCGGACACCGGCCTGCGTCTCGAACTGGCCCCATCCGGCATAGCGCGGGCTGTCGTCGACCTGATAGACGGTCTGCGACCAGCGCCCGGCGCGCATCCGCTCCGGCACCGCCTCCCAAACCCATCTACCCTGTCCCGCATAGACCAGCACGCGAGCGGGCTGATAGTCCCAGTCCTGTCGCCAATGCTTGATGACATGGGATTTACCGTCATGCTGGACGACCAGCAGGTGCTGGAGTGCGATATGATCGGGCGTGTCCTCGATCACGCGCACCACCTCGTTCCCGCCGGAGATCTTGCGCTCCAGCGGCGTATAGCCCGCCACCCAGGGCGTCGTTTCCTGCATGTCGAAGCGCACCTTGTAGTTGCCCGCCATCGCCAGGATCTCGGCGCGGTCGGCGGCCTTGGCGGCTTGCGCCTCGGCCGCGGTCTGCTTGACTGGGCCATCGGCCAGCGCGGGCACGGGCAGCAGCGCGAGCGCCGCGACGATCAGGATCGAACGGTTCTTCATCGGCTATGTCCTTTTCAGAAACGGAAGGTGAGCGAGGCGCTGGCGTTGCGGCCCGGCTGGGTGAAGGCCACCGGGGGCACATCGGCCGCGCCGGTGGGGAGCGGACGCGGGACCGACAGGCCGCGCACGTCCGACCACCAGGCATAGGTCGCGTTGGTCAGGTTGAAGACGCCCGCGCGCAGTGTCAGGGCATCGTTCAGCCGGGCGAAGACGGTCGCATCGAGGATGGTGAAGGCGGCGGGCCGGAAGCATTCGGTGCTGCACACACCGATCGTGTCGGACAGGGCCTTGCGCGCGCTGTGCGTCATGACGATCTGTCCACCGAACCGGCCCTGGCCCGGCTCGCGCCAGCCCACACCCATGACCAGCTTCAGCGGATCGACCGTCGACAGCGGCCTGCGCACGCCATTGGGGGCGATCTGGTCCCCCTCGGCATAGGAGATGGCGAGCTGCCCGGTCAGGCTGTTACCGGCGCGTGCGTCCAGTCGTGCCTCGGCCCCCTTCACCTTGGCGCGGTCCAGATTGATGAACTGGTACACGGCCGGGTTGGCGGGAGTGAAAGCGCCGCTGACCACCTCCTGACTGATGAAGTCGCGGTAATCGGCGCGGAATACGCTGGCCGCTACGTCGACCGCCTCGTTGTTCAGGCGCACACCCGCCTCGATCGCCTCGCTGGTTTCGGGCCGCAAATTCGGGTTGGGGGCCGAAGTATAGCCGAAGGCGAGGTTGAAGAAGAACTGGTTGATCTGCCCCGGTTCGGGCGCGCGGAAGCCCTTGGCATAGCTGGCGAATAGCCGCACCGTGGGGGCGAGCGCCAGGACCGCGCCGATGCGCGGGCTGACCCGGTCGGCGGACTGGCCCGCACCGGTGAATTGGGGCAGCAGCGGGTCCTTGTCGGGCGACAGGCGATACCAGTCATAGCGCAGCGCCGGGTGCAGGGTCAGCGGACCGATACCGATCTCGTCGCCGACAAAGGCGCCCGCGAGGGTGAAGTCGGTGCTGGGGAAAGCGCGGGTCGGGAAGGTCTCGCCCGCAGGGGGCACCGTGCCGTCGCGCAGGCCGCGCTGGCGCAGCACGCTGATATCGGCCCCCGTCACCAGCCGGTGGGTGATTCCGCCGGTGGCGAAACCCAGCCGTACCTCGCCCGAGCCGCCATAGACCCGGTTCTCCAGCGTGTTGAGCCGGGTACGGTCGGCCAGCGTCCGGCGATCCTCGGCGGTAAACTGGCGGTTCTCGGCGTCCTGAACATAGACCGCCGCCCGCGCGAATTGGACGAGGCCGGTGCCGTCATAGCTCCAGTCGAGCGCGCCACGCCAGCGCCGGCCCGTATCGCGCGCCTGCAACCCCGCGACGCTGGTGTTGATGCCGGTCAGCACATCGGTGTCGACCCGATTGTCCAGATACTCGCCCGTCGCGCGCAGGAGATGGCCGGGCGCCACGTTCCAGACCAGCTTGCCCATCAGCGCATTGGACTGGCCATCCTGTGGATTGGGCGCGGTGCGGGTGACGCCGGTGCCCTCGACATCGCCCTTGTTCTTCAGCTCGGAAAAATCGCGGCGGGTATAGGCCAGCATCGCGGACACCGCACCCGACTGCCCCGCGACCACGGCGGATTGGGTATATTCGTCGTCCGCCGAATTATACTGGGTGCGCAGCGAACCGCCGAACGCCTCTGTGCCTAAGATATCGGCCGGGTCGCTGGTCGTGAAGCTCACCGCGCCCGCCAGCCCGTCGCTGCCGTACAGGGCCGAAGCGGGCCCGCGCAGGAATTCGACCGACTTGATCAGGCCGAGGTCGACATAGTCGCCGCGCCCCACATCCTGCGCGCCGAAGCTAAAGCCATAGGGCACACGTACCCCGTCGACCTGGATCAGCACGCGGTTGCCCCCGATACCGCGCACCACGAAGCCCTCATTGCCCGCGCGCCCGGTCGTGCCCATCGCCGCGCCGAAGCGGGTGGGGGCGCGACGCACGCTGATGCCGGGTTCGAAGCGGACCAAGTCCTTGATGTCGGTCGCCAGTTCGTCGGCGATCTCGTCCGCGTCCTTGACCGAGACGGTCACCGGCGCGTCCTTCGCCTGGATCGGTGCACGCGTGGCGGTGACGACGACATCGCGTTGCTCGCCCGTGTCCTTACCGTCCTCCGCAGGCTCCCAAAGCGCCGCCATCGCGGCGAGCGTCAAAAGCATGCTCAACCCCTTACTAGCTATCAACTATCATTCGCAATAAGAAGGTCGATAGAGACGGGCAAACAAAAAATGCGAATGCATCGCATTAGTGGTATTTTGAGGCGGGCTATGTATGAGGCGGGTCGCACGGTGGCGAAGGACCTGAATGGGTGCCCAAAACGGCGGAAGGCTACGCTGACCGGCGAGACGCTGGAGCGATCATGGACGCCGCCGCGCCCTATCCGTCAAATGCTGGAACTCCGCCCGGTTTCCGCATGACGATAGGTCTGTTCCTACCATTCGCAGACCCGGTGATCCGGCTTCGGCTCAGCCCAGGATGCTCTGACCCATTTCCAACCGCTTGCCGTTGGTCACGATGACGCGGTCGCCCAGCTTCGTCGCGGCGAACAGCTTGCGCGCGAAGCCGAGCGGTACGCCGATACAGCCATGGGTCGCATTGCCATAGCGAACGTCGCTGGCGTGGATGGCCACCCCGTCATTGGTCAGCCGCAGCATATAGGGCATGGGCGCGTCGTAGAGGTTGGAGACATGGTCCGCGTCCTTCTGGAGGATCGGGAACACGCCGAGCGGGGTCGGCATATTGTCGGCGCCGAAGATCATCGCCGCCGCACCGATTTCATGGCCATCGCGAAAGATCGATACGACCTGCGCCGCCAGATCGACGGTGATGACGACCGGCCCCTGCGGCGCGCCGTTTTCGTCCCAGACGAATTCGCCGTGATGCAGCGGCTTGTCGATCGGCAGGATGTGGCGGACGACGAAGGGAGCGGGTGTCGGGCTGGGCGTCGGCGACGGAGCGGAGGGCGCCGGCACGGGGCTGGCCCTGGCGGCGACCGGAGCACTCGGCTCCGTATCCGTCCGAGCGGCGTGGCGCGACAGCATCACGCCACCGCCCCCCGCACCCAGGAGGATGGCGCCCGCGAGAAGTTGCAAGGGTCGCATCGACGCCACCCTAGCGTCCCGTGCTGAACGAAGGGTTAGCGGACTTCGATGGTGACATGGCCAAGCGCGCTCATCCCGTCCAGTCGCTGGTGAATGCTGGCGCTGCTGGGCGTGAAGTCCAGGCCTTCGACCGCCAGGACCACCGCATGTGCGGTCGGCCCGATCCGCCAGATATGGAAGTCGTGGATACGCAGGTCGCCCGGCCCCTCGACCCGGTTGCGGACCTCGCTCGCCAGCACGGGGTCGGCGGCGTCGAGAAGGACGGCGGATGCCTGCCGCATCAGCCCGACCGACCAGTTGGCGATGACGACCGCGCCCAGCAGGCCCACCGCCGGGTCCAGCCATAGCCAGCCCAGATACCGTCCCGCGACCAGCGCCAATATCGCCATGACCGAGGTCAGCGCGTCGGCGAGCACATGGATATAGGCCGCACGCATATTGGTGTCGCCGCCATGCCGGTCATGCGTATGGTCGTGGCCATGGCCGTGGCCGTGGTGGTGGTGATGACCGTGCGAGTGGCCATGATCGTGGCCATGGCTGTGCCCGTGCCCGCCGCCCAGCATCCAGGCGCTGATCAGGTTGATGAGCAGGCCCAGCACCGCGACGAGGATCGCATCGCCGAACGCGACGGGATGCGGATCGCTCAGCCGCATGATCGATTCATAGGCGATGCCCAGCGACACCAGCCCCAGCACCATCGCCGATCCGAACCCCGCCAGTTCGCCGACCTTGCCGGTGCCCCAGCTATAGCGGGGATTGGCGACATGTCGCTTGGCATAGGAATAGGCGAGGGCCGCGATTCCCAGCGCACCGACATGGGTCGCCATGTGGACGCCATCGGCCAGCAGCGCCATCGACCCCGTCCAATATCCCGCGACGATCTCCCCCACCATCATCCCCGCGGACAGCCAGACGACCAGCCGGGTGCGGCGCGCATTTTCGTCATGGGCATGGCCCAGATAATCATGGCTGTGGGTGGTCACGACATCGTCCTTTGCGATACGGTACGGGGTCATCGGGCTCAGCGGAAATGGCGGCGAAGCAGCTTGGCGAGTTCGGCGGCGGCGGCGTTGCGCTCCGCATCGGTCTGCCCCGGTGCGGCGACATGGGCGTGGAGATGATCCTCGACCAGTTCGTCCATCAAGCCCGCCACCGCGCCGCGAACCGCCGCGACTAGGTGAAGCGTCTCGGCGCAATCGGCATCCGCGACGACCGATCGCTCGATTGCGGCGACCTGTCCCGCGATGCGCCGGACGCGCGCGACGATCTTTTCCTTGCTGGTGGTGACATGGGCCATAACGGATAGGGGTATAGGGTATATTGCCATGGCCATCAAGTCGTGGGTTGCGTGCGCCGGTCGGCTTCGGCCACATGACGTAAAGACGGGATCGAATGGGGATGGATATGATGCGATGGACGCAGGGCTGGATAGCGGCGATGGCGGCGATGACGATGGCGGGGCCCGCCGCAGCCGAATCGATCCTGTTCGTCGGCAACAGCTTCACCTTCGGCGCAAATTCGCCGGTCATGCGCTATCGCCCCGATCTGGTCCGCGACCTGAACCGCGAGGGGATCGGCGGCGTGCCCGCGCTGTTCAAGACCTTCGCCGAGCAGGCCGGACAGGACTGGACCGTCAGTCTGGAGACGGCAGGCGGGCGCGACCTGGCTTTTCACTATGAGCAGAAGCGGCGCGAGATCGATGCGCGCTGGGATGTGGTGATCCTTCAGGGCTATAGTACGCTCGACGCGCAACGCCCCGGCGATCCGACCCGCCATGCCGAGGCGGCGGCATCGATCGCGGCGATGATGCGGCGGGCCAACCCCAGGGTCCGCGTCGAGCTGGTCTCGACCTGGAGCCGTGCCGACCTGACCTATCGCGTGCCCAGCCCGTGGCGGGGCCGGGCGGTCACCGCGATGGCCGACGATCTGGCGGTCGCCAATGCCGGAGCGATGCGGCGCTTTCCCGAGATTTCGGGCACCATCCCGGTCGGGCAGGCGTGGAACCGCGCCTGGGCGGAGCGGGTCGCCGATCCCAACCCCTATGACGGCATCGCCTTCGGCCAGGTCGATCTGTGGACGTGGGACCAGTATCATGCCAGCGCGGCGGGCTATTATCTGGAGGCTCTGGTGATCTTCGAAAAGGTCACCGGCTTCGACGTCCGGCGGCTGGGCGAGCAGGAGCGCGCCGCGCGCGACCTGGGGCTCGAACCCCGGCTGGTCACGCGGCTACAGGCGATCGCTCATGCCGAGGTGACGGCCGTCACGCCGTGACGATCGCCCCGTCGCGGACCGTGACCGGCCATGGCGTCAGCCGCTGTCCCATACATGGTCCGCCCAGGCAGGCGCCGTCCTCGACCGCGAAGAGCGCGCCGTGCCAGGAACAGGCGATCCGCCGTCCGTCCGGGGTCAGATAGGCATCCAGTTCCTGCGCCAGCGGCAGCCCCATATGCGGGCATCGGTCGACATAGCCGTGCACCGCATCCCCATGCCGCACCACGAAGCCGTGGAACCGGCCCGCCCGCATCTGAAGCACGAAGTTGCGCGCGGCCCCGTCGGCGATGGTATCGAGCGGGCCGAGTGCTATCCCCGGCGGTGTCGCGGACAGGCGTTCGTCGCTCATGCCGCGTCGCCCTGCACCTCGGGCGCGGCCTCGGGCACGCGCTGGCGCAGCCGTTCGGCGGCGGCGGTCAGACGGGGATAGGGGTTCAGGTCCACCCCGAACCGCTCGGCATTATAGACCTGGGGCAACAGATGACAGTCGGCGAGCGTCGGCGTGTCGCCATAGGCATAGCCCGCGCCATGCCGCGCGATCAGCAGTTCCAGCGCCTGAAAGCCTTCGCCGACCCAATGCGCGATCCAGCGGCGCACGGCCTCCTCATCCGCGCCCAACTCCTGCCGCAGCATGGTCAGGACGCGCAGATTGTTGATCGGATGGATGTCGCAGGCGATGATCGCCGCCATCGCCCGGACCATGGCGCGTCCTGTGCTGTCGCTCGGCAGCAGGGGCGGGTCGGGATAGCGTTCCTCCAGCCATTCGAGGATCGCCGGGCTTTGGATCAACGCGCCATCGGGACCTTCAAGGACCGGCACCAGCCCCTGCGGTTGAAGCGCGCGATAGGACGCCTCCCGTTGGGCCCCGATGCGCAGGTCATGCGCGACGCCGGTATAGGACAGGCCCTTCAGCGCCAGCGCCAGGCGGACGCGATACGCCGCGCTCGACCGCCAATAACCGTGCAGTGTCAGGCTCACGGCAGCCGGGCCTTGGGAAAGTCCTTCCACACCGCGTCATAATCGAGTTGCGCATGGGTAAGCGCATGGGCGGTGGGGCGATAGGGCCAGCAGCTTTCGACCATGAAGGCCATGGTCCCCTCGATCCGGTGCGGCTTCAGATCGGCGGCGCTCGCCCCCTGCCAACTCGCCAGGTCGGGGCCATGGCCCGCCATCAGATTGTGCAGTGACAGGCCGCCGGGGCGGAACCCCTCCGCCTTGGCGTCATACGCCCCGGAAATGAGGCCCATCGCCTCCGACATGACGTTGCGGTGGAACCATGGCGGCCGGAACGTGTCCTCCGCCACCATCCAGCGGGGCGGGAACAGGACCAGGTCAGCATTGGCGCGACCGGGCACGTCGCTGGGCGAGGTCAGCAGGGTGAAGATCGACGGATCGGGATGGTCGAAGCTGACCGTGTTGATCGTGTTGAAGCGCGACAAGTCGTAGCGCCAGGGGGCGAGATTGCCGTGCCACGCCACCACGTCGAGCGGGCTGTGGTCGAGCGTCATCGTCCAGAGCGAGCCGAGGAATTTCTGCACGACCTGGGTGGGTTCGTCGCGATCCTCGAACCAAGCGACCGGCGTCTCGAAATCGCGTGGGTTGCCCAGGCCGTTCGCGCCGATGGGGCCGAGGTCGGGCAGGCGGAACAGGCTGCCGTGGTTTTCCGCGACATAGCCGGCCGCTTCGCCATCGGGCAGTTCGATACGAAACCGCACGCCGCGCGGCACCAGCGCGATCTGGCCGGGCGCGATGTCGATCCGACCCAGTTCGGTCAGGATGGTCAGCCGTCCAGCCTGCGGCAGGAAGACCAGTTCGCCATCCGCGTCGACGAAGACGCGGTCCATGTCGCGGTTGCAGGCATAGACATGGACCGCGACGCCCTCCAGATCGGCGGGGTCGCGGTTGGCGAGCATCGTCGTCATCCCGTCGATCCAGTCCGTCCCCGCCTGCGGCATCGGCACCGGGTCCCAGCGCAGACGGTTGGGGGGCAGGGGGGCATCACTCGTGCCGGGGGCGAAGCGGGGTGCACCGTCGTATCGCTCATAGGGCGGATGCTCGGCCGTGGGGCGCAGGCGGTAGAGCCAGGAACGGCGATTCTCGTGGCGCGGCGCGGTGAAGGCGGTGCCGGAGAGTTGCTCGGCATAGAGGCCGAAAGCGGGGCGCTGTGGGGAGTTGCGGCCGATCGGAAGTGCGCCGGGAACCGCTTCCGTCGCGACGTGGTTGCCGAAGCCGGGGATGTAGGACGTTGTCATCTCTTTCCTCTCCACAACACGCCAGCGCTTCAGACGCGGCCAAGCCGCGCCTTATGCGCTGGCTTGGCCGTGCTGGCCGGGCTTGCTCGCGCACCTTCGTGCGCGCATCGGTGGACGCTCAGGCATCCACCGTAATGACGCCGCGCCGGATCTGGTCCAGTTCGATGCTCTCGAACAACGCCTGGAAATTGCCGTTGCCGAAGCCCTCATTGCCCTTGCGCTGGATGATCTCGAAGAAGATCGGGCCGACCATGTTCTCGGTGAAGATCTGGAGCAGGATACCCTCTTCGCCGACATTGCCGTCGATCAGGATGCGGTTCTTCCGCAGCCGCTCCAAGTCCTCGCCATGGTTGGGCACGCGCTTGTCGACCAATTCGTAATAGGTCTCGATCGTGTCCTGTAGCCGGACGCCGTTGGCGCGCAGCTTTTCGACGGTCTCATAGATATTGTCGGTAGTCAGGGCCAGGTGCTGGATGCCTTCGCCATTATATTCGCGGATGAATTCCTCGATCTGGCTCTTCTCGTCCTGGCTTTCGTTCAGGGGGATGCGGATCGCCTTGTCGGGGGCGATCATCGCCTGGCTGAACAGGCCGGTCGCCTTGCCCTTGATGTCGAAATACTTCTGCTCCTCGAAACCGAAGAGCTTGGAATAGAAGCCCGACCATGTCCGCATCTCGCCCCGCCGGACATTGTGGGTCAGGTGGTCGAGCAGGTCGAGCCCGACATTCCTCTCGGCCTCCGCCTGCTGCCAGCCCGCGATCTCGGTCCAGTCGGCGAACAGGTCGCCGCCCGCCTTGACCAGATAGAGATAGCTGCCGCCAATGCCCTCGATCGCCTTGGCATCGGGGGTCAGGCAGCCTTGCGCCGCGTCGACCGGAGTCGCGCCGCCGCGCACCGCATGATCGAACGCCTCCGCCGGATCGGCGACATAGAAACCCATGCCGCTGGCCGAGGGACCATGCTCGGCGCGGAAGTCCGCCGCCTGACCCTTGTCCTCGACATTGAGGAGCAGGGTGATGCGGCCCTGCTTGTACCGGGTGATCGCCTTCGTCGGATGGTGATGGGTGGGCACGAAGCCCATCATGTCGAACTGACGCGCCAGCGCCTCGGGTTCGGGGGTCGTGAATTCGCAGAAAGCGAAGCCGTCCAGCCCCAGCGGATTGTTCGGGGTGGTTGCCATGACGTCCAACTCCTGATCCAGTATCGTCGGTTACTAGATCGCAGAATGGGGAATTGGTGTCAAATGTTACGATCTCGCGAATTGCGGCTCGACGGCTTTCTTCCCTATCGCTTGTCGATCACCTCGAACCTGGTCAGTGATCATATCGCCAGCGCCTATCAGCAGCTGTTCGGCCTGACGATCCCGGAGTGGCGGCTGATCGCCATCGTCGCGGAAGAAGGCGCGGTCGCCCAGTCGGCGGTGTGCGAGCGAAGCCGGATGGACAAGGTCACCGTCTCTCGTGCTGCGATCGCGATGGTCGGGCGCGGGCTGCTGGAGCGGACGGCGCATGACGGCGACCGCCGCTCGCACCTGCTGGTGCTGACCGAGGCGGGGCGGACGCTCTACGCCGATGTCGCGCCCAAGGCGCTGGAACTGGAGGCGCAACTCTTCGCCGGTTTTACGCCCGAGGAACTGGAAAGCTTCGTCACCATGCTCCACAGGATCGACGCGGTGGCGTTGTCACTGCGTGGCTGACCCCCCGGTCACTGCCCCAATATGGTGCGGTAAAGCGCCAGATAGCGGTCCGCCATCCGGTCGACAGAAAAACGCTCCGCCGCGACCGCGCGGCACGCCGCCCGGTCGATCTCGCCAATGCGGCCGAGCGCGGCGATGGCCTGATCGATATTGTCGACCAGAAAGCCGTTCACGCCGTCCTGGATCAACTCGGGCATCGATCCGCGCCGGATCGCGATGACCGGGGTGCCGCAGGCCATGGCCTCCACCACCGACAGCCCGAACGGCTCGTCGAAATTGATCAGGTGGAGCAGCGCCTTGGCCTGGCCGAGCGTGGCGGTCCGCTCCGCGCCGCCGACGGGGCCGCGATAGACGATGCGCTCGCCATCGACATGGCGAGCGACCTCGCGCTCCCAATAGCCCTGATCCTGTACGATCCCCGCCATGACCAGTCTGTGTCCGGTCGCCTGGGCGACGGCGATGGCCTCGGCCGCGCCCTTGTCGGGATGGATGCGACCGAAGAAGAGGAGGTCGTTACTACCCACTGGATCGAAAGGAAAATCCTCGATCGGAATGCCGTGATGAATGGTTTCGGCATAGTGCAGCCGGGGGTGCCGATCCGCATCGGAGATCGCGACATAATGGACGCGATGCTGATAGGGCTCGTACATCGGCATGATCCGTTCGGACGAAAAGCCGTGGATCGTCGTGACCATCGGCGTATCGACCAACCCGGCAAAGGCGTGCGCCGGAAAATCCGCCTGGTTGTGGATCAGGTCGAACTCGCCCGCGCGCTCGAAGACGGCGGCGAGGTGGCGCATCTCCCAGACCTTGGCATCGACGCTCGGGTCCTCCGAATAAGGGGCGGGGACGGGGCCGGCCAGGGCCGCCTTGGTCAGGCTGTCCTGCGTCGCGAACAGCGTCACGTCGACCCCGCGCTCGACCAGCGCCTCGGTCAGCAGGCTCGTCACCAACTCCCACGGACCATAAGCGCGCGGCGGGGTGCGCCACGCAATGGGGGCGATCATCGCGATTTTCATGACAGGGCTTCGACTTTCAGGATCAGGCCCTCATCGGGGCGAAGCAGGGACGGCGTTTCGCCCGGCAGCGGGCCGGGCAGGGTGGACAGCAGGGGGCGACCGCGCGGCAATTCGACCGGCGCGGGGGTATGACCGAGATTGAGCGCGACGACGAACCGCTCGCCATCCTGTTCGCGCTCATAGGCGAGCACGGGTCCCTCCGCCTCGATCAACCGGATCGAACCAGTGGCGAGCGCGGGCGTCGCCCGGCGAAGCGCAAGGAGTGCGCGGTGGAGCGCCAGCATCGATCCGGGCTCGGCCAGTTCGCTCGCGACGTTTCGCCTTGGCCAGTCCTCCCCCAGCGGCAGCCAGGGCTCGCCGGTGGTGAAGCCGCCATGGTCGCTGTCATCCCAGGGCATCGGCGTGCGCACCGGGTCGCGGCCAAGCCCCAAGCCGGGCTCGCGCAACTCGCGGGGATCGCGGACGCGGTCGGGGGGGATGGCGCCATTCTCCATCCCCAGCTCATCCCCGTAATAGAGCGTCGGCGTTCCCCGCAGCGTCAGCAGCAGCATCGCCGCGACCCGCGCCTGCGCCGCGCCGCGTTTGGTGGCGCTACGGGGACGGTCATGATTGCCCAGCACCCAGTTCGGCCAGCCGCCGGGGGGCAGGGCGGCCTCATATTCGGCGATCATCCGGGCGAGATGGCGGGCGTCCCAGGGCGCGTCGATCAACTGGAAGTTGAAGGGCAGATGGACCCCTTCGCCCCGCTGCCCATAATAGCGCATCAGCCGCTCGACCGGCAGGTAGATTTCGCCGATCAGCACGCGCTGGTCCCCCTCGCGGCCGAACGCGTCGGCGATCGCGCGCATGTCGGCGGCGATGTCGTGCACTTCGGGCTGGTCGGTCGAGTGAAGCTGGAACACACGGTTCATCTCGCCGGTCGCCGGGTCCCAATCGGGGTTCAGCGGATTGTCGGGAAAGCCCGCATGTTTGACGATGTGCCACAGCACGTCGATCCGGAACCCGTCCACGCCGCGTGCGAACCAGAAGCGCAGCACGTCGAGCATCGCTGCCCGCACCTCCGGATTGCGCCAGTTGAGGTCGGGCTGTTCCTTCAGGAAGGCATGGTAGTAATATTGGCCGGTCGCCTCGTCCCAAGTCCAGGCGGGGCCGCCGAAATCGCTGATCCAGTTGTTGGGCGGCCCGCCATCCGGCGCAGCGTCGCGCCAGATATACCAGTCACGCTTGGGATTATCACGTGAGGACCGGCTCTCGACGAACCAGGGATGCCGGTCGGAGCTATGATTGGGCACGAAGTCGAGCAGGAGCTTCAGCCCCCGCGCATGGGCGGACGCGAGCAGCGAGTCGAAATCGGCCAGCGTCCCGAAGCGGGGATCGATCCCGCAATAATCCGCCACATCATATCCGAAATCAGCCATAGGTGACGGAAATATGGGCGAAAGCCATATCGCATCGACGCCCAGCTCGACGAGATAGTCCAGCCGCGTCTCGATCCCGCGCAGGTCGCCGATCCCGTCGCCATCGCTATCCTGAAAGGACCAGGGATAGATTTGATAGAGAACGGCGGACTGCCACCAGGGCCGCTGACTCATATGAACAGGCTCTTAGGCAGGCGGGTCATGCGGCATGCCAGGTCGGCCTCGCCGCTGGCGACCAGATAATGGTCGCCCATGTCGGCGATGCCCGTGGAGAAGACGACCGGGGTGGGCAGATACATCTGATGCGCGATCGAGGCGGTCAGCGCGGGGTCGGCCTCCAGGATCGGGCGGTCGTCCTCGATCCGCAGGATGCGGGTGGGGGCGTCGGCGTCGAACAGCGCCCAGAAGCTGCGATAGATCCCCACCGCATCGCGGCGTTCGACCCCGTGATACAGGGTCAGCCAGCCTCGTTCGGTCAGGATCGGCGGCGTGCCCCCGCCGACCTTCATCGCCGAGGTCGAGCTTTTGCGCGCGCGGATGCCCGGCGCTTCCATCGGTTTCCAGTGGAGCGCATCGGGCGAGGTCGCGAAGTTGATCGACGGCCCGCCGATAAAAGGGCTTTCGCCGGGATAGGCGAAATAGACCTCGCCCAGCGGTCGGGTCAGCGCCATGAAGCGCCCGTCGACCAGCCCCTCGAAAAACAGCATGTCCTTGTTCTGATGGTCGAGGATGATCCCCGCCAGCCGATAGTCCAGCCCATTGTCGGAGATGTGGAGCGTGGTCGAATGCCGCTCCGCCGAAACCGAGCAGGTGGTCATGTACCAGCGGTCGCCGACCCGGCTGATCCGCGCATCCTCGACGCCGTAATCCTGCCAGGTCGCTTCGGGCTCGATCGCCTTGTCGTAATGGACCGCGACGATCCGCGCGCCGTCGGGCGTCAACTCGACCGGCAGCAGCCATGACAGCGAGGTGAGGGCGAGGATACGATGCGCCCCGCCGCGGATGGCGAATTGCCGCGGATCGGCCATGTCGACCGCGTCTAGCGGATAGCGGTCGAGACCATAGCCCGCCGGGGTCCAGCGGATCGCGCGGACATGATCGCGCTCGATCGGCTCGCTCAACGCCTCCGCCACCCGGACCATCAGCAGCAGGTTGCCGTTGGCCATCCGGGTCATCCCCGGATTGAACGCCCCCAGCACATAGGTCGGCTCGGATATGCCCCGCCGAAGCGGGGATCGCGACAGATCGACATCATCGGGGCGAAAGATCAGCAGGTCATTGGCCATGGGCCCGCCAACGTCCACGCAGCCGCTCGCGTTCCGCTCAGCCCGCAGTCGCGACTTTGAGGAACACCGACCAGCGATGCTCGAAGAATGCGGCGGGGTCCAATCCGCCGAACGGATCGGGGATCGCGAACTGCATGCGGCGGCTGGGTCCGTCGAGCATGTCGGTCAGGAGGTTGAACAAGCTCAGCGGCGTTTCATCCTTGCGCAATTCGCCGACATCCTGCGCCTCGCGCATACAGGCGATCAACGGCTCAGAGATGATCCGGTCCCAGGCCGCGAAACGCTCGCGCAATTCGTCCGAAAAAACCGCCTCGGATGTCAGAAATGCCATGAAGCGGATCGACTCGGGCTCGACGCAGAAGAAAAAGAATCGGCGGGCGGCGGTGTGGAGCCGTTCCAGCGGGTCGGGGTCCGATGCGACGTCCAGGACTGCACGGCTCAGCCGGTCCAGATCGCGGCTCACCACGGCGTCCAGCAACGCCATCTTGCCCGCATAGCGGCGATAGATGGTGTGCTTGCTAACCCCAACGGACAACGCGATTTCCTCCATCGAGGTACCCTCGATGCCCCGGCAGCAGAACGCCTCTCTGGCGCCGGTCAGGATGATATCGTCGATATGCTGAGCCTGCTCGCGCGTCGGGCGCCCAGCGGTCCGTTTTATGATGGCCATGATCCCCTTTCTGCGACCTCCGAGGGTGTAGGTCAAATTTAATTGTACCTCATCGTTGCTTTTCTGCGGGTGCGGGGTACAGGGACCTGAATGACTCAAATGTCATGTGGTTCAGGGAGTTTTTCGGCGTGTCCAAATTTTCCGGCTTCGGGTCGTCGCTGGCGATGGCTTTTGCGTTGGCGGCATGCGGGCAAGGGGGGCAGCAACAGCAGGCCGCACCCCCGCCGCCGGTGGTGACCGCGATCACCGTCCAGTCGGCCGCCGTGCCCAACATCATCGAGCTGCCAGGACGGATCGAGGCCGTTCGCACCGCCGAGGTCCGCGCCCGCACCGATGGCATCGTCGAGGCGCGTCTCTATCGTGAGGGCACCGATGTCGCCGAGGGGCAGCCGCTGTTCCGCATCGATCAGCGCGACTATCGCGCCCAGGTGACGCAGGCCCAGGCGACGCTCGCCAGGGCGCAGGCGGCGCGCGCCAATGCCGCCTCGATCGTCCGCCGTTACCAGCCGCTGGTCGCCGAGCGGGCGGTCAGCGCGCAGGAATTCGATGCGGCCCAGTCCGACCTGCGCCAGGCCGATGCCAGCGTCGCCGATGCCCGCGCCGCCCTGTCCCGCGCGCAGTTGCAACTGAGCTATACGATCGTCCGTGCGCCCATTGCGGGGCGGGTGGGCCGCGCGCAGGTGACCGAGGGCGCGCTGGTCAGCGCCACACAGGCTACGCCGCTGACCCAGGTGGACCAGATGTCCCCCATCTATGCCGTCTTCACCCAGTCGAACGCGGCGCTGACCGACCTGATCCGGCAGGCGCGCTCGGGCGGGCTGAACCTGCCCGACCTGTCGCACATCACGGTGCGCCTGACTCTGGAGGACGGCACCGAATATGGCCCGACCGGGCAGATCGACTTTGCCGGGCAGACGGTCGACCCGACGACGGGCAGCCAGCAGTTGCGCGCACGCTTCCCCAACCAGAACCGCATGCTGCTGCCCGGCCAGTTCGTCCGCGCCCATGTCAATGCGGGCACGATCCGCAACGGCATCTCGGTGCCGCAGCGCGCGGTGCAACTCAGCAACCAGGCCGCCTCCGTCATGGTGGTCGACGGCTCCGGCACGGTCCAGGCGCGGCCGGTGACGCTGGGCGGGCAGGTCGGCAGCAACTGGGTGATCCTGTCCGGCCTGAAGCCGGGCGAGAAGGTGGTCACCGAGGGGTGGCAGAAGGTGCAGCCGGGCCAGAAGGTCCGTGTCCAGGCGGCCGGGCAGCAAGCGGGACAACAGGCGCAGGGCGGCCAGCCCGCCGCCGCCCGCTGATCGCCGGAGTAGAGCCCCATGAACCGCTTCTTCGTCTATCATCCGGTCTTCGCCTGGGTGATCGCGCTCTTCATCGCGCTGTTCGGCGTGATCGCGCTCCGGCTGCTGCCGATCGAGAGCTACCCCTCGGTCGCGCCGCCCGCGCTGAACCTGGCGATCAGCTATAATGGCGCCGATGCCGAGGTGATGGACCGTTCGGTGACCGCCGTCATCGAAAAGGAACTGAACGGCGTCGACAATTTCCTCTACATGGCGTCGACCAGCCGCTCGAACGGGACGGCCGAGATCACCGTCACCTTCAAGCCCGGCACCGATCTCGACGTCGCGCGCACCCAGATCCAGGATCGGCTCAGCCGCGCCGAACCGCGCCTTCCGCAGGAGGTGCGCGCGCTGGGCATTCAGGTGACCGAGAGTTCGGCGGGCTTCCTAGAAGTCATCACGCTCAGTTCCAAATCGGGCAAGACCAGCCCGGTCGAGATGGGCAATTTCGCCGAGAACAACATCCGCAACGAGCTTCGCCGGATCGACGGCGTGGGCGATGTACAGCTCTTCGGCTCGCCCTATGCGATGCGCATCTGGCTCGATCCGCAGAAGCTGGCGGGCTATGGCCTGTCCGCCTCGGAGGCGCTGGCGGCGGTGCAGGAGCAGAACAGCCAGACGGCGGGCGGTTCGATCGGCGCACAGCCGCTGAACCGCACGGCGGAGTTCACCGCCCAGATCATCACCCAGAACCGCTTCGCCACACCCGAGCAGTTTCGCCAGATCATCATCCGCGCCAATCCCGATGGCTCGGCGATCCGGCTGGGCGATGTCGCACGGGTCGAATTGGGCAAGGACAATTATGGTTTCCGCCTGACCCTGAACGGCAAGGAGACGGTCGGTCTCGCGGTCCAGTTGGCGAGCGGCGCGAACGCGCTGGCGACGGCGGACGCGGTGTCGGCCAAGATGAAGCAGCTTCAGGCGAGCTTCCCCGCCGACGTCACCTGGAGCGTCCCCTTCACCACGACACCGTTCATCACCGCCTCGGTCGACAGCGTGATCCATACGCTGGTCGAGGCGATGATCCTCGTCTTCCTGGTGATGTTCCTGTTCCTCCAGAACTGGCGGGCGACGCTGATCCCCGCGATCGTCGTGCCGATCGCGCTGGGCGGGGCCTGTATCGGCCTGCTGGCGTTCGGCTTCTCGATCAACACCCTGTCGCTGTTCGGCATGGTGGTGGCGATCGGCATCCTGGTCGACGACGCGATCGTGGTCGTCGAGAATGTCGAGCGCATCATGTCGGAAGAGGGGCTGAGCCCGCGCCGGGCGACGGTGAAGGCGATGGGCCAGATTACCGGCGCGATCATCGGCATCACCCTGGTGCTGGTCGCGGTGTTCATTCCGATGGCCTTCTTCCCCGGTTCCACGGGGGGCATCTATCGCCAGTTCTCGGTGACGCTGGCGGTGTCTATCTTCTTCTCGGCGCTCCTCGCCTTGACGCTGACGCCCGCCTTGTGCGCCACGCTGCTCAAGCAGGAGGACGCGCATCTGGACAATCGGCCCGAGCCCAGGCCGGGCGTCCGTGGCTTGCCGCGCCGCTTCTTCAACTGGTTCAACGACAAATTCGGTCGGGGCACGGAGAAATATACCGGCGGCGTCAAGAGGATGATGTCGCGCCCTGTCCGTTGGCTGGCGGTGTTCGCGGTCGTCGTCGTGCTGACCGGCCTGATGTTCACCCGCGTGCCCGGCGGCTTCCTGCCGACCGAGGACCAGGGCTATATCTTCGTGTCCTATGACGCGGCACCGGGCGCGACGCTGGAGCGGACCGGCGAGGCGATCACCAAGGTCGAGAAATTCCTCCATGCCCAGCCGCAGGTGTCCGATATCGTGTCGGTCGCGGGCTTCAACTTCTTCGGTCAGGGCCAGTCGGCGGGCATCTCGTTCGTCAACCTGAAGCCCTGGGAAGACCGCAAGGGGACCGAGAACAACTCGACCACGCTGGTCGGCAAGACGATGGGCTTCGTCCAGTCGATCCCGGAGGCGACCATCTTCGCCCTGGACCCCCCGCCGATCCAGGCGCTGGGCAATGCGACCGGTTTCTCGATGAAGATCGAGGACCGCTCGGGCCTAGGCGAGGCCGCGCTGCAACAGGCGCAGGGCGCGATCCTGGCCAAGGCGTCGCAGAACCCCGCGCTGATGGGCGTCCGCCCCGAAGGCCTGGGCCCCGCGCCGCAGCTTTATGTCGATATCGATCGTATCCAGGCCCGCGCGCTGGGCCTTCAGATCGCCGACGTGAACCAGACGCTGTCGATCGCCTTCGGCTCGGCCTATGCCAACGATTTCGTCCGCGAAGGCAATGTGTTGCGCGTCTATCTTCAGGCCGATGCGCCGCAACGCATGTCGCCCGAGGACGTGCTCGCGCTGCGCGTCCGCAATGCGCAGGGCAATATGGTGCCCTTCTCGTCCTTCACGAAGGTCCGCTGGCAAAACGGGCCGCAGCAGTTGGAGCGGTATAACGGTTATCCGTCGCTCACCATCTCGGGCATGGCGGCACAGGGTCAGTCGACCGGCACCGCGCTGAACGAGATGGAGAAGATCGCGCGCGAGGTGATGCCCGCGGGCATGAGCTTCGAATGGACCGGCACCGCCTATGAGGAGCGTCAGGCGGGTGGCCAGATCGGTCTGCTGCTGGGTCTGTCGCTGGTCGTGGTCTTCCTATTGCTCGCCGCGCTCTATGAAAGCTGGGCGATCCCGCTGGCCGTGTTGCTGGTGGTGCCGTTCGGCGTGCTGGGCGCGGTGCTGATGACGATCCTGCGCGGTTTCTCGGCGGACGTGTACTTCAATGTCGGGCTCATCACGATCATCGGTCTGGCAGCCAAGAACGCGATCCTGATCGTCGAGTTCGCCATTGAGGACCAGCAGGCGGGCCGAACGCCGTTCGAGGCGACGGTGGAGGCGGCGCGGCAGCGTCTGCGCCCCATCCTGATGACCAGCCTGGCCTTCATCCTGGGCATGGTGCCGCTGTTCATCGCCAGCGGCGCGGGCGCGGCCAGCCGCCGCGCGGTCGGTACCGGCGTGATGGGCGGCATGATCGCGGCGACGGCGTTCGGCATCTTCTTCACGCCGGTCTTCTACATCGCGGCGAAGAAGTGGCTGGCCCGCGAACATGACCATGAGGCCGAGGATGCCGCAGAAGAAGCGCGCGAACGTGAGACACGAACCGGCCATGAGGAGGGCCCGGCCCATGCGTAAGGGCGTTTCCCGCATCGCCGCCGCGCTGGCGCTGACCAGCGCCCTGACGGCCTGCAACCTGGCGCCGCAATATCGTCAGCCGATCGCCCCTGTCTCCGCCTCCTATCCCGAGGCGATGACGGGCAGCCGGACGGCGGCCGAGATCGGCTGGCGCGAGTTCTTCGCCGACGAGCAGCTCAAGGCCTATATCGCCGCCGCGCTCGCCAACAATCGCGATCTGGCGCAGGCCGTAGCGCGTGTCGCCCAGGCACGGGCGCAGTATCGCATCCAGGATGCGCAGCGCCTGCCCGCGCTGGATGCGTCGGCATCGGCATCGCGGACCCGCGTGCCGCTCAATTCGCTGGGCTTCGGCGACGCCTTGCCCGGCGGCGGGGACGCGCAGAATCCGACCTCGATCACCTATAACCAGTTCGCGGTCGGGGCCCGGGTTTCCAGCTTCGAGCTGGATTTCTGGGGCCGCGTCCGCAACCTGGCGGAGGCGCAGCGGCGGCAATATCTGGCGACCGTGGAGGCAGAGCGCGCCTTCCGCCTATCACTGGTGGGGCAGGTCGCCGCGACCTATCTCCAGATCCGCGCGGCGGAGGAGCAGATCGCGCTCGCCGAGCGGACCGTCACCAGCCGCCGCGAGGGGCTGGGGATCGCCAAGCGGCGCATGGATGCGGGCGTCACCTCCAGCGTCGATTACGACCAGGCGGCGGCATTGCTGACCCAGGCGGAGACGCAGCTCGCCGAGCTTCGTCGGACGGTCGCCCAGTCGCAAAATCTCCTGACCGTGCTGGTCGGCGGACCGATTGCCGGGCCGCTTCCGGCGGGCCGGCGGCTGGGCGACCAGAAGCAGTTTGCGGATATCGAGCCGGGTTTGCCCTCGGCCTTGCTGGTCAACCGCCCGGACGTGCTCCAGGCCGAGCAGCAATTGCTGGCGGCCAACGCCAATATCGGTGCGGCACGCGCGGCCTTCCTGCCCAGCATCTCGCTGACCGGGCTGGCGGGCTTCGTCTCGCCTGCGCTCAGCAGCCTGATCGACGGCAATTCGCAGCAATATCAGGTGCAAGGCGCGGCCTTGCTGCCGATCTTCGACTGGGGCCGCCGCAACGCGCAGTTGAAGCTCAGCCGCGCCCAGGCGGACGAACTGACCGCCGCCTATCAGCGGACGGTCCAGGGCGCGTTCCGTGAGGTGGCGGACGCACTGGTCGCCCGTCGCCGCTATGCCGAGCAGATCGAGGCGCAGACCCGCGCGGTCGATGCGCAGCGTCGCCTCGCCCGGACGGCACGGCTTCGCTACACCAACGGCATCGCCATCTATCTCGAAGTGCTGGATGCCGAGCGCAACCTGTTCTCTGCCGAGCAGCAGTTGCTGACGCTGCGCAGCGCGGCGCTTCAGAACGACGTCACCCTCTATGTCGCGCTGGGTGGTGGCCTGCGCGAGGGTGGGGCGGCGTCGACGGTTCCCGCGAACGGCTAATCCCCCCTCCCAGTCGTCGCGGTCGAGCGAGGGGCGTGCGGGATATTCTCCCGTGCGCCCCTTTGCTTTGTGGTGGGCGCAGCGTAGCGGAGGTGGCTGGAAAGCGAGGATCTGGAATGACGCATTGGACGATCGGGATCATCGGCGGGTCGGGCCTCTATGCCATCGATGCGATGGGGGATGTTGAGACGCTGGTCCTCGACACGCCCTGGGGGGCGCCATCGGATACGCTCGTTCGGGGGCGGATCGGCGCGGTGCGCTTCGTCTTCCTGCCGCGTCATGGTCGCGGGCATCGCCTGTCGCCCACCGAGGTCAATGCACGCGCCAATATCCATGCGCTGAAGCAGGCGGGTTGCACCGATGTGCTCGCGATCTCGGCGATCGGGTCGCTGCGAGAGGAATTGCCGCCGGGCCATTTCGTTGCGGTCGACCAGTTCATCGATCGGACCGTGCACCGGGATACCAGCTTCTTCGGCTCGGGGCTGGTCGCCCATGTTTCGATGGCGGATCCGGTTTGTCCGCGTCTTTCCACGCTGGCCGCCCATGCGGCGGAGCGGGCCGGGGCCTCGGTCGTCCATGGCGGAACCTATCTGGCGATGGAGGGGCCGCAATTCTCGACGCGGGCGGAAAGCCATCTCTATCGGCAATGGGGCGCGGACGTGATCGGCATGACTGCCATGCCGGAGGCCAAGCTCGCGCGCGAGGCGGAGCTTCCCTATGCGCTGATCGGCATGGTCACCGACTATGACTGCTGGCGCGAGGGGGAGGCGCATGTCGAGGTCGATGCGGTGCTGGCGCAACTCGTCGCCAATGCTGCGACGGCCCGCGCGCTGGTGGTCGAACTGGCGGCGCTGCTGCCGGAGGAGCGGACCGCCTCGCCGATCGATACCGTGCTCGATCAGGCGCTGATCACCCATATCTCGCATGTGGATCGGGCCAAGGCGGAAAGCCTCGGCCCGATCGTGTCGCGCGTGCTGGCCGCGCGGGGTGGATGAGGATCAGTCCTCGACGATCTGGCTGTTCTTGCCCGTATCGCGCATCCGCAGATAGACGATCAGCGAGATGCCGATCATCGCGGTGACATACCAGTAGAAGCCCTGCTCGAACCCCGACCGCTTGAACAGCAGCGCCACCGACTCCGCCGTGCCGCCGAAGATGGTGTTGGCCAGCGCATAGGGCAGGGCGACGCCCAGCGCCCGGATATGCGCCGGGAACAGCTCCGCCTTCACCACCGCATTGATCGAGGTATAGCCGGTCACGATGATGAGCGCGACCATCACCAGCGCACCCGCCACCATCGGGTCGCGCGTCGTCTCCAGCGTCGAGAAGATCGGATAGGTGAACAGCACACCCGCAATGCCGAACGCGACCATCAGCGGCTTGCGACCGATCCGGTCGGACAGGCCGCCCGCTACCGGCTGGAGGAGCATGAAGACGAAGAGGGTAACGGCATTGATCTGGCTGGCGACCTCACGGCTGAAGCCGCTGGTGTTGACCAGGAACTTCTGCATGTAGATCGAATAGGCATAGAAGGCGAGGGTGCCGCCCGCGGTCAGCAGCATGACCGTCAGCGTTTCCTTCGGGTGCTTGGTGAAGAGCTGGACCAGGCCGGACTTGGGCGCACCCTCTTTCTTGGCATTCTCGAAGCTCTTGGTCTCCGCCAGGCCGCGCCGGATGTAGAAGACCACCACTGCCAGCACCGCGCCCAACGCGAAGGGAATGCGCCAGCCCCATTCGTCCAGCGCCGCCTCGGTCATCGTTGCCTGAAGGATCAGCAGGACGCAGATGGCCAGCAACTGGCCCGAGATCAGCGTGACATATTGGAAGGACGAGAAGAAGCCGCGCCGATCCTTGCCCGCCATCTCGGACAGATAGGTCGCGCTCGCGCCATATTCGCCGCCGACCGACAGGCCCTGCATCAGGCGCGCCAGCACCAGCAGCGCGGGCGCGGCGAGGCCGATCGTCGCATAGCCCGGCGTCACCGCGATGATCAGCGAGCCCAGGCACATCAGCGTGACCGACAGGGTCAGGCCCGATTTGCGCCCCTTGCGATCGGCATAGATGCCCATCACCCAGGCACCGATCGGACGCATGACGAAGCCCACCGCGAAGACCGCCGCCGCGCTCAGAAGCTGGGCGGTGCGGTTCTCCGACGGGAAGAAATGCGGCGCGAAGTACAGGGTGAAAGCCGAATAGACATACCAGTCGAACCACTCCACCAGATTGCCGGTCGACCCCCCGATGATGGATTTCAGGCGATGCCGACTGGAGTCGGCGGTGGCATAGGACATGCTATTATCTCCCGATGGTTTCTTTTTTTCGCGACGTCAGAAGCGGAAGCTAAGCCACCCGGCCCAGAAGTCCGAGCTTTTCAGATTGGCCCGCTGCAACACGGTGTCCGCCTTGAAATGTTCGTAACGTCCGACGAACGACAGACGCGGCGTGATGGTCCAGGTCGCCTGCAACCGGGCGACTTCGGCGACCTTCTTGCCGCGCACATTCTGCGTGCCCGCCAGCGCCGCACCGCTCGCGCGATAGACCGCGTCGAACTCGTCGGGTCGCCAGGCAAAGCCATATTCGGTGGCCAGGCGCACGCCCTTGATCGGCGTGAAGGTGAAGTTCGGCGCGGCGTACAGCAGGTTGGTCGGCGTCAGGAACAGGCCGTAGCTGTAATAGATATTGTTGCCGAACAGGCCGCTGGTCGTGTTCAGCTCGCCCGTGCGCTCATAGGCGCCGCCGCCCGAGCCATAGTCGAAATGGAACCCGACACGCGGCGCGTCGGCCTTCTTGCCCAGGCGATAGGTCTGGGCGACGAAGGCTTGCCATGCCGAGATCGGACGGTTGTTGAACGTGCCCAGCTGGTGGTTGAGCGTCCAGTCGATATTGACCGGTCCCGCGTCGCCATAAGCGTGGAGGCCGAGGAAATAGCGTTCCTCCAGCGCGGTAGTCGGGCCCCAGACCGCGCGGCGGTTTCGCAGCCGCCAGATGAACGGGTCGAGATAGAGCTTGGACCCGCCGAACAGCTTGGGCGACAGGCGGAACCCGAAGGTCGCGCCGCTGAAGCGGACGTCGGGGTTGGTCTTGTCGTCGCCGATCCCCTTGAAGCCATAGGTCACATAATTGAGATCGAACACATCGACCCGCGCATCCTTGCCGCGCGCATAGGCGCGCACGCCGTCGAGCACGAAATAGAGCGTGTTGTTGTCCCGGCCCACGGTCAGGAGCTGCGGCCCGTCGAAGAATTCCTGTCGCCCCGCGCGCACCCCGACATCCAGACCCAGCGCCTTGCCCTTCACCTCGGCGAAAAGCTGTTGCACCGCCAACTGGTTGCGCAGATTGCCGGCGGGCGTGCCCAGGTTGATGCCCTGTAGCTCCGCGCGGCCCAGTTCGCCGAAGACACGGAAATGGTCGCCCAGATGCACATCGGCCCCGCCGACAATGCGGGCGATGTCCTGGCGCTGCTGCTCCACCTCACGTAGATTGGGGTTGGTCGTGATGTTCACACGGGTCCGCAACTCGCCCGAGAAGGTGACATAGGATTTGCCATCCTCGGTCAGCTTCACGCACTTCAGCGCGTCGATGACATCGTCCCGCTTGGCCGGGTCGCAATATTTCCGCCAGTCCTCCGCCCAGCGCGACTGGTTATAACCGCCGACGGTGTTGCCGTCGCCCGCGGCGCTGGTGGGATAGGCGGTGCTGGCCGGGCTGGCCGGTTCGGCGGCGGCCTGCGGCGTGACGGTCTGGGCACCGGCGGGCGCGGCGAGCAGCCCCATCACGGTGACGGCAGCCGTACCGGCCAGCCCAACGAACTTCTTCATGAAAATCCCCTCATTCGGATCGATCTGCCGTAGCGCCGATCTTTCTTGGCATCCATAACAGGACTGGCCCGGTCGACAGCGTTCGGCCGGGCCAGGATGCGTGTCAGGCCATGGCGACCTGTGCCGCCGGAAGGGCGGGCTTGTTGTTCAGCGCGGCGTCGAGCGCATCCTTGTCGAGTGCGCCTTCCCAGCGGGCGACGACGACGGTCGCCACCGCGTTGCCGATGAAGTTGGTCAGGCTGCGGCATTCCGACATGAACCGGTCGATCCCGAGGATCAGCGCCATGCCCGCCAACGGCACGGTGGGCACGATCGACAGGGTGGCAGCCAGGGTGATGAAGCCCGCACCGGTGACACCCGCCGCACCCTTCGAGCTGAGCATCGCGACGAGCAGCAGCGCGAGCTGCTGACCCAGCGACAGGTCAACGCCGCAGGCCTGGGCGATGAACAGCGCGGCCAGCGTCATGTAGATGTTCGTGCCGTCCAGGTTGAACGAATAGCCGGTCGGCACGACCAGGCCGACGACCGACTTCTCGCAACCGGCCTTTTCCATCTTCTGGAGCAGGCTGGGCAGCGCGGCTTCGGACGAGGAGGTGCCGAGGACGAGCAGCAGCTCGGCCTTGAGGTAGCGGATCAGCTTCAGGACCGAGAAGCCGTTCAGGCGCGCGATGGTGCCCAGCACGACGACGACGAACAGGATCGAGGTGAGGTAGAAGGTAGCGACGAGCGCGCCCAGACTGATCAGGCTGCCGACGCCATATTTGCCGATGGTGAAGGCGATCGCACCGAAGGCACCGATGGGCGCGGCGCGCATCAGGATGCCGACCAGGCGGAAGACGACGACGCTCAACCGCTCCAGGCTGTTCAGCAGCGGCTTGGCGGGCTCGCCGACCAGTGCCATCGCAATGCCGAACAGGATTGCGACCATCAGCACCTGAAGGATGTTACCTTGAGTGAAGGCGCTGACCAGCGTGTCGGGAATGATGCCCAGCAGGAAGCCGGTGATGGTGGTGTCATGCGCCTTGGCGGCATATTCCGTTACCGACCCGGCGTTCAGCGTGGCGGGATCGACATTCATGCCCGCGCCCGGCTGAACGACATTGGCGACGATCAGGCCGACGATCAGCGCGAAGGTCGAGACGGTGATGAAGTAGAAAAAGGCCTTCCCCGCGACGCGACCGACCGAGCCGAGTTCGCGCATCCCGGCGATGCCGGTGACCACGGTCAGGAAGATGACGGGGGCGATGATCATCTTGACCAGCTTGATGAAGCCGTCGCCGAGGGGCTTCAGCGCTTCCCCGAAGCTCGGCCAGAAATGGCCGATGATCGCGCCTAGCGCGATCGCGAATATGACCTGTACGTAAAGATGCGACCAGATCCTCGCCCGCTTGGGCGCCTCTGCTACGGCATAATCTTGGGCGATCATCGCTTTCGTCATCCTCTGCAAAAAGGGTCCGGGCGCGGTGGGCCGCGCTCCGTCTTGCGGACACTGTGCCGGATTACGGCACGATTCCAAAATTTTACGGAAAACATATCAAGCAACTGATATAACACGGAAAAATATGAGAGGGAGGCGGGTATCGCGCGAAATTCCGCATGGCCTTGCCCGCCCGGTTGCGATATTCCGCACATATGGCAGACACGTCCTCCCTGACGCTGCGCTACGTCCGGCGATTTGCATGGCCGGTGATCGCGGTCCTCCTGCTCGCACTGGCGGCATCGCTGGGACTGCGGGTCTATGCGCATCGTCAGGCGATGGCGTCGTTGCGCGCCGATGCGAACCGTATCGCCCGTCAGCAGGAGCGATTGCTCAACAGCGAGTTGCAGCGCTTTCGCCTGCTGCCCATCGTGCTGGCCGAATATCCCGATGTGGGTGCGGCGCTGCGCAACGGGTCGAGCCAGGCCGTCGCGCGACTGAACGAGAAGCTGCGCGGGCTGGCCGAACGGACCGGGGCGCCCGTCATCTACGCCATCGACCGACAGGGGCGGACGATCTCCGCCTCCAATGCGGGCGAGCCGGAAAGCTTCGTCGGTCGCGACTATAGCTTCCGCCCCTATTTCCGGCAGGCGCTACGCACCGGAACGTCGGAATACTTCGCGCTGGGTAACACCAGCCATCGCCCCGGCCTGTTCCTGGCGCGCCGTATCGGTCCCGCCAATGCCCCCGACGGCGTGGTGGTGGTGAAAGTCGAGTTCGCGCGCATCGTCCAGGCCTGGGCCAGCGATCCGGGGCAGACGCTGTTGCTCGACGACCACGGCGTCGTCGTGGTGACGACCGATCCCCAAGCGCAATTCACCCTCACGCGCCCGCTGACCCCGATCGCCCGCGCCGAGATCGCCGAAAGCCAGCAATTCGGCGAGCGGCAATTGCGCCCCGGTCCGCTGCGCACCATCGGCGACCGGGCGATCGCCCGCGACGGCACCCGCTATGTCGTCGGTCAAAAGCCCGCGCCGTTGCCCGGCTGGCAGTTGGTCCATGTCCTGCCGTCCGCGCCCGCGATGCAGGAGGCGGATAGCTGGGTCCGGTCGGCCACGGCGCTGATCGTCGTCGGGCTGATCGGGCTGACCCTGCTGACGATCTGGCGGCGGACGCGGGCGGAGCGCGCGGCCCTCGCGCGCGAGGCGCTGGAGGCGGAAGTCGCGCGGCGCACCGCCGAGTTGCGCGCCACCAACGATCGCCTGACCGTGGAGATCGCCGAACGTATCCGCGCCGACCAGCGGTTCCGCGCGGCGCGCGAGGAACTGGCGCAGGCCAACCGACTGGGGTCGCTGGGTTCGATCACGGCGGGCGTCGCGCATGAGATCAACCAGCCGGTGGCGGCGATCCGCACGCTGGCGGACAATGCGCGGACCTTCCTGTCGCGCAGCCAGCCGGACAAGGCGGAAGGCAATCTCGCCACCATCGTCTCGTTGACCGAGCGGATCGGATCGATCGTCCAGGAGATGCGGCGTTTCGCCCGGCGGGGTACGCAAGGACTGGGGCAGGTGTCGCTGGACGAGGTGCTGGACGGCACGATGCTGCTGATCGGCGACCGGTTCCGCAGCGCGGGCGTCGCGCTGGAGCGGCCCCTGGGCGGCGCGCTGCCGATCGTGGTCGCGGGACGGGTGCGGTTGGAACAGGTGCTGGTCAACCTGCTCCAGAACGCGCTGGATGCGGTGGCGGGGCGGCCCAATCCGCGCGTCCGCCTGACGGTAGAGGAGCAGGCGGACGGCATCGACCTGACGGTCGAGGACAACGGGCCGGGGCTGGACCCGGCGATCGCATCGGACATCTTCACCCCCTTCGTCACCGGCAAGCCCGATGGGCTTGGCCTAGGGCTGGGGATCGCGCGGGACATCATGACGGAGTTTGGCGGCATGTTGGAAACCATCCCCTCGACCCTTGGCGGGGCGGGCTTTCGGATCAGGATGCGCAGGGTATGAGCGATGCGGGCATGATCGCGGGAGGCGTGAGCGGGGGTTTGCGTGTCCTGCTGGTCGATGACGACACGGTGCTTCGCCAGGCGCTGGCCCAGTCGTTCGAGCTGGCGGGGATCGATGTGGAGGCGCATGGCGATCCGCTGACCGCGCTGGCGACCGTCTCGCCCGATTTTCCGGGCATGGTCGTCTCCGACATCCGGATGCCGGGGATCGACGGGATCGAACTGGCCCGGCGGATCGCGGCGATCGATGCGGAGATACCGGTCATCCTGATGACCGGCCATGGCGACGTGCCGATGGCGGTCGCCGCGCTGAAGCAGGGCGTGTTCGACTTCGTGGCCAAGCCCTTTGCCGCCGATCACCTGATCGCCAGTGCCGAGCGCGCCTTGGAGATGCGGCGGCTGGTCCTCGACAATCGTCGCCTAAGGCTGGCGGCGGAGGAGGCGCAAGGGGCCTATCCGCTGATCGGCGAGACGCCCGCGATGATGCGGCTGCGCGACACGGTGCGGCAGGTCGCGCAGGCCGATGTCGATGTGCTGGTCGAGGGGGAGACGGGGACCGGCAAGGAACTGGTCGCGCTGCTGCTCCATCGCTGGAGCGCGCGGCGGACCCGGCCTTTCGTCGCGGTTGATTGCGCCGCCCTGCCCGAGGCGATCGCCGAGGACGAGCTGTTCGGCCAGGCGCATGGCCGGACACCGGGGCGGATCGCGGCGGCGCATCGCGGTACGTTGTTCCTGGACGAGGTCGACAGCATGGCTCCCGCGCTGCAAGGCCGGATGCTGCGCGTGGTCGAGGAGCGCGAGGTGCGTGCGATCGGCGCGGAGGACCCGCAACTGCTCGACCTGCGCATCGTCGCGGCGGCCAAGTCGGATCTGGCACGCGCGGTGGAGGAGGGACGGTTCCGGGCCGATCTGCTCTATCGCCTGGACGCGGTGCGGCTGCGCGTGCCGCCTTTGCGCGAACGGCGCGCCGATGTGCCGTTGCTCTTCGCCCATTTCCTGCGCGAGGCGGCGGAGCGGTTCGGGCGTGCGGTGCCGATGATCGACGGCGGTATCCAGGCGCGGCTGCTGTCGCACGACTGGCCGGGCAATGTGCGCGAGGTCCGCAACTATGCCAATCGCGTCGCGCTGGGCCTGAGCGCTGAGGGCGGGGAGTCGGGCGATCCGATGCCTTTGCCCGAGCGGGTGGAGCAGTTCGAGGGTGCGACGATCCGCAGCGTGCTGGAGGAGGTGGCGGGCGATGTCCGCGCCGCGCTGGGCGTCCTGGGGATTCCGCGCAAGACATTCTACGACAAGGTCGCGCGGCACGGTATCGACCTCAACGCCTATCGCCCCAATCGCGCTTGACGCCACGCCGGGGGCGGGGGACCATGGCCGCCACGACGCCGACCATCGGCGCGGGGTTAGGAGAATGCCATGGAGGATGCCGCCGCCCGGCTGGCCCGCGATCCGCGCTATATCGCGCTCGTTCGCCGGCGAGGACGCTTTACCACCGTGCTGACGATCATCATGCTGATCGTCTATTTCGGGTTCATCCTGACCATCGCCTTCGACAAGGCCTTGCTCGCCCGATCGATCAGCGGCGGGGCGACGAGCTGGGGCATTCCGATCGGACTGGGCGTGATCGCGCTCGCGATCCTGCTGACCGGCCTGTATGTCTGGCGCGCCAATCGCGACTTCGATCCCGTGATCGACCAGTTGCGCGCCGAGGAACGGGCATGAGGCGCGTCGTTCCGGCGCTGGGCGTGCCGCTCGCCCTGCTGCCCGCGTCGGCGGCGAGTGCCCATGCCATCGGTCCGGCCGTGCAGCAGGCGACCAACTGGACCGCGATCGGCATGTTCGCCGCCTTCGTCGCGCTGACGCTGGCGATCACCCGCTGGGCGGCGCGGCGGACGCGGACCGCCTCCGACTTCTATACGGCGGGTGGCGGGATCACCGGCTTCCAGAACGGGCTGGCGATCGCGGGCGACTTCATGTCGGCGGCATCCTTCCTGGGTATCTCGGCGCAGATCTATGCCGATGGCTATGACGGGCTGATCTATTCGATCGGTTTCCTCGTCGGCTGGCCGATCCTGCTCTTCCTGATGGCGGAGCGGTTGCGCAACCTGGGGCGGTTCACCTTCGCCGATGTCGCCTCCTTCCGCTTCGCGCAGACGCCGGTCCGGATGGTCGCCGCATGCTCGACGCTGCTCGTCGTCCTCTTCTATCTGATCGCGCAGATGGTCGGGGCGGGGCAGTTGATCCGGCTGCTCTTCGGGCTGCCCTATGGTTATGCGGTCGTGATCGTCGGGGTGCTGATGACCCTCTACGTCCTGTTCGGGGGCATGACCGCGACGACCTGGGTCCAGATCGTCAAGGCGATGATGCTGCTCGGCGCGGCGAGCTTCATGGCGATCGCGGTGCTCGCCCGGTTCGGCTTCAGCCCGGAGGCGCTGTTCGCCCGCGCGGTCGACGTGAAGACCGCGCTCGCCGCATTGGCGGGTGCGGGGCCGGACGAAGCGGTGGCCAAGGGCCGGGCGATCATGGGGCCGGGCGGCTTCATCAAGGACCCGATCTCCGCCATCTCGATCGGCGCGGCGCTGATGTTCGGCACCGCCGGATTGCCGCATATCCTGATGCGCTTCTTCACCGTTCCCGATGCCAAGGCGGCGCGCAGTTCGGTGCTGTGGGCGACGGGATGGATCGGCTATTTCTACATACTGACCTTCGTGATCGGTTTCGGCGCGATCGTGCTGGTGGCGACCGATCCGGGCTTTCTCGATGCTGACGGGGCGTTGCGTGGCGGCAGCAACATGGCCGCGATCCATCTGGCGCAGGCGGTGGGCGGCAATCTGTTCCTGGGGTTCATCTCGGCGGTGGCGTTCGCGACCATCCTGGCGGTGGTGGCGGGGCTGACCCTGTCGGGCGCGTCGGCGGTCAGCCATGACCTTTACGCGACCGTCATCAAGAAGGGGCAGGCGGACTCCGCCTCCGAACTCCGCGTCTCGCGGATCACCGTCCTGGTGCTGGCGGTGGTGGCGATCCTGCTGGGCATCGTGTTCGAGAAGCAGAATGTCGCCTTCATGGTGAGCCTGGCCTTCGCGCTGGCGGCCTCGGCCAATTTCCCGGTGCTGCTATTGTCGCTGCTCTGGTCGGGCTGCACGACGCGCGGCGTGGTGGCGGGGGGACTGGTGGGATTGCTCACCGCGCTGGTCCTGACGATCCTGTCGCCCGCCATCTGGGTGAAGATACTGGGCTATGACGCGCCGATCTTTCCCTATGGTTCGCCGACCATCTTCTCGATGCCGCTCGCCTTCCTGACGATCTGGATCGTGTCGATCACCGACCGCACCGGCCGTGCGGCGGTCGACAGGGCGGGCTATCCGGCGCAGCGGGTCCGGTCGGAAACCGGGATCGGCGCCTCGTCCGCCCATCAGCATTGACAGACTGTGCCCGCTGTCTCGGAACGGGGCAGCGGGCCGGGTTTTCCGCGCCATTCTGCGGATGCCGAAATGGTGAATGCGGCGTTAACATTTTCACCATGAGACGCCGCCTGATCCTCACCAACGAAGCCGCCCGCCACCCCTTTCGGCGTTCGCTGCCGCCGCCCATGATCCATCGGCAGCGGCGCGAGGACGATCAGGACGTCCGCCTGTTCGTCCTGAGCTTCACGGCCTTCTTCATCTGTATCTACAGCTTCCTGCTCTGATCAGGCGGGGTCGACGCATCCGTCGTGACAGGCCCGGTGGAGCCTGAGCGCCAGCCAGGCCGAAACCAGGCACATGCCCGCCACTAGGAACAGCATGTCCTCTGGCGTCACGCCCGCCGCGCTGATGCCGAGCACCGCCGCCGAGCCGATGGTCATGGCGAAGCAGTTGACGATGTTGTTCGCCGCCACCGTCCGCGCGGTCTGGTCCTTTTCGACCGTGGTCGTCAGGAACGCGTAGAGCGGCACCACGAACATGCCGCCGGTCGTCGCGATGGCCAGTAGCGTCGCCAGGATTCCGATTGCGCGCGGCTCGGCCAGAAAGGCCTGCCAGCTATACAGGCCGCCATCGGGCGCGGGCGTCCAGTTGCGGCACAGGATCGAGAAGAGGACCACGAACGCGCCCATCGCGATGACCGACACAGGGGAGTAGCGCGCCGAAATCTCGCCCTTCAGCATGGTGTTGATGACCACCGATCCGATGGCGACCCCGATCGAGAAGATCGCGATGGCCAGGCTCGCCACCTCCTTGTCGGCGGTCAGGACATTCTTGACCAGCGGCGGGAAGACGATGATCAGCACCGAGCCGATCGTCCAGAAGAAGCTGATCGCGACGATCGCCAGAAACAGCCGCCGGATATGCAGCGTGGCCGCGATCAACCGCCACGACGCGGTGAAGGGGTTGAAGTTGAGCTTCAGCGGCGGCCCTTCGCGCGGGGCGGGGGGCACTTGGCGCGCGGTGAACCAGCCGAGCACCGCGACGACCAGCACGCCCGCCGCCGCCACCTCGATCGGAACCCAGCCCGCCACGACCGTGCCGAGCAGGATGGCGAGATAGGTCCCCGCCTCGACCAGCCCGGTTCCGCCCAGAATGTCGTCGGGCTCCAGATGCTGGGGCAGGATCGCGTATTTGATCGGCCCGAAAAAGGTCGAATGCGTCCCCAGCGCCAGCACGGTTCCCAGCATCAGGCCCAGCCCGATATTGATATAGCCCGCCTTGGCGATCATCAGGCCCAGGGCACCGACGATCATGATGCCGATTTCGGCGGTCTTCACGATGCGGATGATCCGCGCCTTGTCATGGCTGTCCGCCAATTGCCCCGACAGCGCCGAGAGCAGGACGAAGGGCACGATCGACAGGCCGGTGGCCAGCGCGTTGAAGTTTGCCTCCGCATGGGCGTCGTTGAAGATCGCATAGGTGGCGAACAGCACCATCGACGTCTTGAACAGATTGTCGTTGAACGCGCCGAGAAACTGGGTGGTGAACAGCGGCAGGAACCGACGCCGCTTGAGAAGCCCGAGGGCATTGAGCATAACGAAAAATGGCCCGATCGTGGCAATAGGATGACGACAACATAGCCACGCCCGTCCGCATCGCCAACCGCTTAAAGCGGTTTGTCATGGACGGGCGAGCGGTTAGAAGGCGTCATGCTCACGCTGCCCAACCTTTTGACGCTCTCGCGAATTGTGGCCGTCCCCCTGCTCGCGGGGCTGTTGTGGCAACCCCATTGGGAATGGGGGTACGGCGTCGCCTTCGCGCTCTACTGCCTGATGGGCATCACCGATTATTTCGACGGCTATCTGGCCCGCGCCCAAGGGGCGGTGTCGAAGCTGGGCATGTTCCTGGATCCCATCGCCGACAAGATCATGGTCGCCTCGGTCATCCTGGTACTCGTCGCGGTGCAGGTGATCGGCGGGCTGAGCGTCGTCGCCGGGCTGATCATCCTGTTGCGCGAGATCGCTGTATCCGGCCTTCGTGAGTTTCTGGCGCAGTTGCAGGTGTCGGTGCCGGTCTCGCGGCTCGCCAAGTGGAAGACGACGTTGCAACTTATCGCGCTGGGGGGGCTTATCCTGGGCGGCGCGCTGCCCGGCTGGGCCTGGGTCCATAGCGTCTCGCTCGCCGCGCTCTGGGCGGCGGCGGTGCTGACGCTGATCACCGGCTGGGATTATCTGCGCGTCGGCCTCAAGCATATGGATAGCTGATGACCATCCTTTATTTTGCCTGGGTCCGTGAGCGGGTCGGGCTGGCCGAAGAGGCGCTGGCCCTGCCCGATGGCGTGGCGAGCGTCGCCGATCTGATCCGCTGGCTGGCGGCGCGCGGCGGCGGCTATGCCGAGGCGCTGGCCGAGCCCGAGCGGCTGCGCGCGGCGGTCGACCAGAATTTCGTCGGCCTCGACGCCTCGATCGTCGGCGCGCGCGAAGTGGCGCTCTTTCCGCCGGTGACGGGCGGATGATCCGTGTCCATGTCTCGCCCGACCCGATCGACCTGACCGGGGAGATGATGCGGGTTGAGCAGGGGAATGTCGGCGCGGTTGCGAGCTTCTGCGGGCTGGTCCGTGCCGATGACGGCGTCGACGTGCTGGAGCTGGAACATTATCCCGGCGCGACCGAGGCGGCGCTGGAGCGGATCGCACAGACCGCGACCGAGCGCTGGTCGTTGCAGGGGGCGACCATCGTCCACCGGGTCGGTCCGATGCGGCCGGGCGAGCGGATCGTGCTGGTCGTCACCGCCGCCCCGCATCGCCGCGATGCGCTGGACGCCTGTGCCTATCTGATCGACAGCCTGAAGACCGACGCGCCCTTCTGGAAGCGTGAGACGCGGGGCGATCAGGCTAGCTGGGTCGAGGCGCGCGATAGCGACACGGCGGCGGCCTCACGCTGGCAGGCCTGACTCCGGCGGGTGTGAAAAAGGCGGAGCCGAAGCCCCGCCTTTCACGTGTCACTGCTTCACGCGATCAGCCGATCTTCGGCACGTTGATGCCGTTGGTCAGGTGGACGACGCCGTTGGTCGCGTCCACATCCGCCTTGTCGACATAGGCCTTCTGCCCATTGACGTCGGTCAGCATGATGTTGCCGTTCGGCCCGACCTGCGCGGTCAGCGGCTGTCCGGCGAGCGTAGTCAGCGTGGCGGTGCCGTTGCCGGCGGTGATCTGCGCCTTCAACTGCTCGGCGGTCAGCTTGCCCGCGACGACATGATATTTCAGGATCGTGGCGAGCGTCGCCTTGTTGGCGGGCTGGCTGAGCGTGTCGAGCGCACCGGGGGGCATCCGGCTGAACGCCTCGTCGCTGGGCGCGAAGACGGTGAAGGGGCCGGGGCCGGACAGATCGGTGGTGAGGCCCGCGGTCGCCACCAGCTTGGCCAGCGTGCTGCGGTCGGGGGTTGCGGCCAGGACCTGGACGATGGTGCCGGTGGCGGCGGGCGTCGCCTGCGCCGGGGCGGCGGGGGCTGCCGGAGCCGTTGGGGCAGGCGCGGTTTGGGCGGGGGCCGTCGTGGTCTGGGCCGTCGCCACACCGACACTGGTCAGGGCGGTGGCGGTGGCGAGGATCGCGAAGGTCTTCAACATGAAAGTCATACTCCCGTTCTTCTGGCGGCGGAGCGGGATCGCATCGCGCCGCATGGTGAAGGGCAGACCGGCGATGCGTGAGCGAAACGACCAGTCTGCGGGGGGTAACGCTCTTAATCCAGTTTTGGCACCAAAACGCCGTTGACGATGTGGATGACCCCGTTCGCCTGGGCCAGATCGCCCGCCTCGATATAGCTTTTGTTACCGCCAGCATCGGTCAGGGTGATGACCGACTGGGTCATGGTGACGGTCAGGGGTTCGCCCTGCACGGTTATGATCGTAGCGGTGCCGCCGCCCGCCGTGATCCGCCGCTGCAAGTCGGCGACGCCGACCGTCCCGGGTAGCATATGGAAGCGGAGCAGCCGGACGAGCGAATCGCGATTGGCGGGTTGCAGCAACTGCTCCTGCACGCCGGGGGCGAGGCGTCCGAACGCCTCGTTGGACGGCGCGAATAGCGTATAGGGCCCTGGTCCCGCCAGCGTGGTCGCCAGACCCGACGCGCGCACGGCGGCGACCAGTGAGGATAGCGAGGGCGTGGCGGCGGCATTGTCCAGGATGGTCCGGGTCGGCGCCATCGCCTGATCCGGCATCATCGGCGCTTCGGCGGGTGCGGGCACGGCGGTCGAGGGGGTGGCGGGCGCGGCCTTCTGGTCCGCGCCTCGTCCGCAGGCCCCAAGCCCGATCAGGGCGACGAGCGGCAGCGCGGCCAGCAGGCGTCGTGCGGTAAGGGTCATGGGACACATCTCCTGAAACAATGGGGTCGGAGGCAAAGACGCGTGCGATACGCTCCGGTTGCGGATGGATGGGCGATGAGCGATCAGGCCGCCTCGCCTAGGACCTGCGCCAGCAGGCGGAAATCCTTCTCGCGCGGGCTGGCCCGGCGCCAGACGAGCGCGATCTTGCGCATGGCGTTCTCCGCATCCAGCGGGCGGGCGGTGATGTTGGTATTTTCCAGAATCCCCGCACGCAGCGCCATTTCGGGCAGCATCGTCATGCCCAGCCCGTTATCGACCATCTGCACGATGGTGTGGAGCGACGTGCCCAGCATTGTCGCCTCCGCCCGCAATTCGGGGCGGTTGCACGCAGCCAGCGCATGATCCTTCAGGCAATGCCCGTCCTCCAGCAGCAGCAGTCGAGCCTCGTCGATCGCAGAGGCGGGAAACGCGGCGGGCGGTGATCGGTCCTCGTCGGTCGGAAAGGCGACGAACAGCCGGTCGTCGAACAGCGGCTCCGCCGTCACTTCGCCGCAAGCGAAGGGCAGAGCGAGCAGCACGCAGTCGGTGCGCCCGTTGTGGAGGCGCTCGCAGGCCGGGCCGCTCGGCTCCTCGCGCAGGAACAGCTTCAAGTCGGGATAGTCGCGGCGCAGGCGCGGCAGGATGCGGGGCAGCATGAAGGGCGCGATGGTCGGGATGACCGACATCCGCATCTCCCCCGACAACGGACGCCCGGCGGCGCGCGCCATGTCGCCCAGTTCGTCCGCCTCGCGCAGCACGCGCCGCGCCTTGTCGGCGATCCGCTCGCCCAGCGGCGTGAAGCGCACGACGCGCCGGGTCCGCTCGACCAGCGTCACGCCGATCAGCGTCTCCAGCTCGCGCAGACCCGCCGACAGGGTCGATTGCGTGACGAAGCACGCATCGGCCGCCCGTCCGAAATGGCCGTGGTCCTGCAAGGCCACCAGATATTGCAGCTGTTTCAACGTAGGTAGATAGGTCGCGGCCATTGATCGTCTCAGTCGATTGCGATTTGACAAATAGCTTGTTGGATCGAACGCGCCAGTCCCCATATCCGTCGCTGCAACGAATACAGGCGGCCCACCGCCGATCGTGCGAGAGGATGGCTGAAGCCGAATTTTTGGGAAGAAATGGAGGCTATTGCCATGTTGACCGTTGGAGACAAGCTCCCCGCATTTACCGTCCCCGTCCAGCAGGGGACCAACGCGCTGCCCGCCGGCGAGACGATCAGCGACACCTCCTATGAGGGCAAGTGGAAGGTCCTCTTCTATTGGCCGAAGGACTTCACCTTCGTCTGCCCGACCGAGATCGTCGGCTATGCGCAGCTCAAGGACGATTTCGCCGATCGTGACGCAGTGCTGATCGGCGCGTCGACCGACACCGCGCATGTCCACCTGGCATGGCGCAAGTCGGACCCCGATCTGGCCGCGGCCGATTTCCCCTGGATCGCGGACAATGGCCGCGTCCTGGCCGACGCGCTGGGCATCGTCGACAAGAATGAGCATGTCGCCTACCGCGCGACCTTCATCATCGACCCCGACAAT
>Ga0308171_1000340_pt1 | contig 113251 bp, 110 predicted proteins | sample PhyGR1_FD_202135 | JGI IMG/M metagenome (GOLD analysis project Ga0308171, IMG submission 202135) | Phyllosphere microbial communities from UC Gill Tract Community Farm, Albany, California, United States - DLSLSG.R1 | ecosystem: Host-associated > Plants > Phyllosphere > Unclassified | place...
CGACCGCAGGTCCATCGACAACGGCTTGCCCATCCATGCCAGCCTCCATCCAGCCAGCATCTTGAATCAGATCAGCGCGCCCGTGTGAATCCCTCTTCGACTCGGGTCGGTCGGAAAACGCTCTAAAACGTCAACGGAACATACGGATTTCGGGGATTAGCGAACGGTCACCGCCATCGCGATCCGGCGGTTGGCCGGGGCGACCTCTTCATCGGGCGTCATGTCGAGGAGCGGCCGACCATCGGCGGCCCAGTGGACGCGGCGCAGGCGCGCGTCGCGCCCGTCTCCGCCGACGCCGTTGCCCCATGTGTGATAGACATAGAGCGGCTGGCCGTCTTCGTCGTGGGTGAAGGCGCCGTGCCCAGGTCCCTGTTCGTACCGGCGATAATCCTCGTCGCCGACGGGCATCGCCATGCTTTTCTGCAGCGGGGCGGACCATTTGCGCCATGAATCGATCCGGGTAAGGTCCGCGTCCAGCGGTGCGGACAGGCCATTGACGACATAGGTCGGGCTGACGCCGGAGCTGGAATAGACGAGCGCCACGCGCCCGCCATGGACGAGGGCGAAGGCCCCCTCGGCCAGGTTCTCCTCGACCGAGCTTTGCGGGGCGATGATCGGCGACGGCGCACCGGCGAGCCGCGTCGGCCGGGCGGGATCGACCTTGGCTATCCATGTCAGCGGATCGCCCAGCGGGCCGGATTTCGGGAGATAACGCTGCGACCAGGTGTAATAGCCTTGGCCGCCCACCTCGAAATAGGACATGTCGAGGCTGATATTGGCGGGCATCTCCACCCGACCGAGCGCGCGGCCGTCGGCGTTCAGGATCGCGGCCGGTTGGGACCAGTCGGCGGGCTTGGCCGGATCACCACCCTTGCGCAACTGGATGATGTGTGACTGGACGGTCGACCATTCTCCGCCCTCGTTCGACTGTCCATCCTTCGGGTTGAAGCAGGGGGCGAAGAGGATCGACAGCTTGCCGCCGATCTCGTGGATTTCCGGTGCCCAGTAACACCCGGCGATCACGCGACCCTCGGCCGTGCGATCGCGCCGGGAGCGGCGATGGAGCAGGTCCACCTCGCGCGCGGCACCGCCCCGGTCGTCGGCGAGATCCGCGATGCTGTCCGCGATACGCAGCGGCAGATGGACCGAGCCGACATTGTCGTTGTTCGTGTCGTCGGTGGCGACGAACAGATAGCGGACCTTGCCGTGATGCTCCCACCGATAGATGTCGGGATCGGCACGGTTATACGCAAAGATTGACGGATAGCGCCGCTGGCGGACCGTGCCGTGGACCAGATAGCGGCCCGGCCGGGTCAATCGCACCAGGTCGCCCGGGTCCCAGTCGACCGCTCGGCTCGCGGTGGAGCCGTCGGAATATCCCAGGGTCACGTGCGTGGCCTTCAGGGTCGGGATCTGCCGTATGCCGATGCTCCGGGGGGCGACGCTGGCCGTGGTGTTGACGATCCGGCCAAATCGCGTGGCCAGCGCCGTCGCGGTCACATCGTCGATCGGCAGCGTATCGACAGCGGTCATCGCCACCTCACCGGCGCGCGTATCGCCGACATTGCCGGTCGAGGCGATCCACGGCCTTCGCCCGCCGGTTTCGGGATAAAATGGCGTCTGACGCCAGTCCAGGCGCATGAGGTCGGCCACGGTCGTCCAGCGGTGCTGGCCGGAACGGTCGACCCATGACACGATATAGCGGCGCGTCGCGCTATCCCAGATGGCGCGTGGCCGGGTCATGCCATGGGCCGCCTCGCCTAAGTCCAGCAAGCCGAGTTCGACGAATTCCGAGGACTGAGGATCGCGACGGAACACGACCGCCGCGGGAGAGCCCGGTACGGCGTTGCCGTCCATATCCACGCGGGCCGCGATGACGCCGATCCCTCCATCGGCGAAATGAAAGAGCGACGGATACGCGACGCCCCGCAGCGCCACCTTGTCGAGGCCGACATAATCGCCTCGCGCGAACGCGACGCCGTAATCGTCGTTGAGCGGACGCATAAGCCCATCGGCTCCCGTCAGCCCCAAATGGACGCTTCGCGCGACGGTCGGTTGGTTCGCCTCCCGGGATGTCGTTGGCACCCGCGCATAGGCCTCGATCCGGCGGGCGGAGGAACCGAGAAGCCGGACGGTGAACGCCTTGGTCAGGGTCGTGCCGTCCGCGCGCGTCAACATGCCCTCCAGGCGGACGACCCGTGCCTCCGGGGCGTTATGGGTGAGGATGCCATCGGGCACGACGCGACCGTCGACCCGCCATTCGGCCTTGTAGCCCGCCGGGACCGGCAGGGGGGAGCCCGATGCCAGGACCGGCCCGACGATCCAGCGATCGGCCAGGGTCGCCGGGTCGGGATCGGCCTGGTCCCCATGCGCGACCAGCGCGTCGCGCTCGGCCGTAGTGATGGCCAGAACCGTGCCGTGTCGTGGCGATCGGGGCAGGTCGAACCGGCGGGGATAGGTCCACCGGATCTTGCCCCGCAGCGAATGGGTGGCGAGCGGAATGTAACCGACGCCGCCATAATCATCGACCCACAGGAAATAGCGAAAACCACTGGTATCGCCGGGATTGGCCCGGAATGCGGTGGGGCCCTCCACCTCGGGCGTGCCGCTGCGTCGACCGATGCAGCGATCGACGATCCGCCATGCACCGGAGCCACCATCGGCCCGCAGCGACGCGGAGGATTGCGCCAGGATATCGCTGGACGGACAGCCGCCCGCATCGCTGATCTTGGTAAAGCGATAATATCGGTCACCGTCCTTCAGGACCGTGGCGTCGATCATGCCCTTCGCTTTGACGGCACCGGGAACGTCGGCCGCCTTGAACCAGGGCAGGGGATTGGAAAAGGTCCGGAAGTCGCGGGTCGTCGCGCGCAGGATCTGCGGCCCGTTGCCATCCTCGACCCGGTGTTCGGCATCTTTGTAGAGCGTGGACGTCCAATAGATGACATAGGCGCCGATCGTGGGGTCATAGCTCGCCTCGGGCGCCCAGGTCATCCCGGCATTGGGCAGATTGACCAGGACGTGCCGCTGCTTGCCCCAGTGGATCAGGTCCGTGGATTCCCAGATTTCGAGATACCGGCTCCCCTGGCTGGTCGCGCCATCCCAGCCGCTGCGACCCGTCGACAGGTCGGTGGCGAGCAGAAAGAAGCGGTCCCCCTCCGCCGATCGCATGATGAAGGGATCGCGCAGCCCCCGGCTCCCCTCGCGGGACTCCAGGATTGGCTGCGCGTCGTTCAGGGTCTTCCAGTGCAGGGCGTTGTTGCCCTCCGATACCGCAAAGCGCAGCTTTTCTCCGTCGATCGTGTTGCCGGTGAAATAGACGAACATATAGGCCGAGGGCGGGACGGCCGCGCCCGGCCTGGCCCGCACGGTGACGTCGATCGGCACGGTAAGCGGGCTGCGTCCGGGGCGCGAGACCGTGGCGGTCAGGCGCACGGTCCGATCGGTCACGCCCCGCCTGACGACCCCCTTGCGTACCGCGTCGGCACCTTGCCCCCGGTCGGTGTCGGAGATGATCGCCGGGTCGGAGGAATGCCAGGCGATCCGCGCGGTGGTCCTATCCGTATCGCTCGGCAGCCCGGTCAGGGTCGATGCATCGTCGGCCAGGGTGATGTTTCCCAGGATCGGAGCGGCAAAGGCCGGATCGTCGCGCAGAGCCCGGGCCACCGCCTCGACGGTCGGATCCCCCATTGGCACCGCGCCTGCCGAAGCCAGGCCGGACGCGGCGAGGACGATCATGCTCAAGGGACGCAGTGCTTGCCTCATCCGGACTCTCCCAGCAGCGACGATGCCGACCATGTCGCCTCGTCACATTGTTATCGCGCCATTATGTCGGACATTTGTTCGGCCGCAAGTGCCGGATGCGAAGTCCGCCGCGTCGCCAAAAAGGCAAAGGCGATATTCTTCGGACAGACGAGTGCGTCCTTTGACTGATGGGTCAAGATGCGCTGGGGATTGCTCTTGGACTATACAGGCAGTGGAACGGCCTCCTGTGCAATAGGGCTTCTCCATTGCGTTCAGCGAGCACTCTTGCATCAGGCGGCTTGGCGGCGGATTCAACGTTTACCCTCGAGCATATGCGAGACGTCCATGCGCCTGATCGCCATCGAAGAACATGTCCTGCCACATGATGTTCGCAACGCCTGGGCGTCAGCGCCGCCTCCCCATGACCCCGTATCCGCTGTCGTAGACGGAGGTGTGACGGGCGAGCGTCTGGCGGACCTTGGTCAAGGCCGTCTGGCGCTGATGGACGAGCAGGGCGTCGATGTCCAAGTGCTGTCGCTTACCACGCCGGGTCTACACAATCTCGAGCCTGGACCAGCGGTCGAGTATGCCCGACGGGTCAATGATCTGATCGCCGATGCGTGTGCGCGTCATCCCACCCGCTTCCAGGGTTTTGCGGCTCTCCCAACATCCGATCCGGATGCCGCCCCCCGCGAACTGGAGCGTGCGGTCAACGAACTCGGGCTGAAGGGCGCGCTGCTTTGCGGGCGCACACGTGATCGGCACCTCGACCATAGGGCGCTGCGGCCCATGCTGGCGAAAGCCGCAGAACTGGGCGTTCCTCTCTTCATCCATCCCCAAACGCCGGCACCCGAGGTACGCGCGTCCAACTATTCCGGGATCAATGAGAGGGCGGATCTCGCACTCGCCGCCTTTGGACTTGGCTGGCACTATGAGGCAGGCTTGGAATGGGTTAGACTGGCGGCGGCGGGTGTCTTCGACGAACTGCCCGCGCTGCAGATCATCCTTGGCCATTGGGGCGAGGTGGTACTGTTCTACCTCGAGCGGACGTCGGCTGTCATGGGTCGGGCCCTCGAACTTGAGCGATCGCTGTATGAATATGCGCGCCGCAACCTTTACGTCACCGGCAGCGGCATGTGGAGCGAAGCCTATCTGCGGCAGTGCTTGGAGATCGTCGGCGCGGATCGCCTGCTGTTCTCGACCGATTTCCCCTACCAGTATCGACCGGGCGGCGAGCCACGACGGTTTCTGGACGCGATTGACCTGGATGACACGGTTCGCCGAGGTTTCGCCTTCGCAAATTGGGAGCGTCTGACGGCGCCAAAGTAGCCTAGGCTCGATTTGAGGAGCGCCAATCGTAAGATTGCGGTCCCCGGATCGCCCGATGAACGAACGGCCGATTTTAGGAAAGCCACCCGCGCGCCTCGAATGTCCATAAGTGGGGCTCTGCGGCTGCGGAAGCGACCGATCACCGGCGGTGCAACTCAAGCATCGAGAATATGGCGTAAGGGTAAGCCGCTGCACCTCGTTCTGCGAGCGATTGAGGTCGACTTCGTAGACAGCGTCTGACGCTGTGCCAGTTCATGGTCGGACAGCGCACCCGATTTCACGCGATGCTCGTTCCGCTGACAGCATTCTGGAGTAACCGCATGAACCTGACCGGCATCGTAACCGCCATCGCCGACGAGATTGACGCCAAGGCGGTGGAGATCGAGGGCTCGGCCGACGCGAAGAACCCTGACGCGGAGCCGGGCGGCTTTGGCATGGCGATCGTGCCAGTCGACGGCCCGGTCGTTCAGGTGGGTGCAATCGACACCTTCCCGATCCAGAGCATCTCGAAGGTGTTGGCGCTCAACCTTGCTCTGTGCGAGCTAGGGGATACCGTATTCGAGCGGGTGGGACGCGAGCCATCCGGTGATCCCTTCAACTCGATCGTGGATCTAGAGCGGACGGGTGGCCTGCCGCGCAACCCCTTCATCAATGCCGGCGCGCTCGTCATCGCCGACATGCTGGTAGAGCAAACCGGTGGCCCGGACTCGGTGGTCCACTTCGTCAGCGAGCAACTCGACGGCAATGACGTCCCCCTCGATGTCGATGTGTTGCACGAAGGCGGCGACCTCAATCGGGCGATGCTCAGCTTCATGCGCCACCACGGCAACGTCCGCTCGGACAGCGACTCGGTGATGGACGCCTATGTGCGGCAGTGCGCGATTATGGTCGACTGCCAAGGACTGGCGAGGGCCGGTCACTTCTTAGCCCAGACACGGCTCGCCGGAAAGGACGACGCCGGTCAGGTTGAGGCGAAACGCATGCGCACGGTTCTCGCGCTGATGATGACCTGCGGACACTACGACGGCTCGGGCGACTTCGCGGTGCGGGTGGGGCTGCCGGCCAAGAGCGGCGTAGGCGGCGGGATTCTGGCGGTCGCTCCCGAGGTCGCGTCCATTGCCGTATGGTCGCCCAACCTGGACCAGCACGGCAACTCGATCCTCGGGGTTCGCGCGCTCGAGATGCTGGCGGCGCGTACCGGTTGGTCAGTGTTTGGACCGCCGCTCGGTTCGGATTGCCGACCTTCGCCTAGCGATAGAAGTTGACGCCCATCGCTCTGAACGAACGTCCGAGCCTGGGCAGACGAGCATCATCCCCTCATAACCGAAATTGGGTCTGGGCAGCTCGGTTAGTGTCGATGCCAACTTGCCACGTTTGATCGCGCCTGACCCGCTGTTCGCGGTCAGCGGCTAGGCGCGATGTCAGCCGAAGCGCACCATGCCGTCAAGTCCCGTAACCTTGCCCGCAAGGCCGGGCACCTCCTCCAGCTGTCGCAGCGCGTCGAAACGGCCACGCTCTTCGCGGTAGCGGACTATCTCGAAGCCGTGCCCCTTGAGCGCGGGGAGCGCGTCGATCTCGTCCGCAGTGGCCGCGTTGACGTCAATGCTTTCGGGCCCGCTCACAGGTTCGTCTGCTCGTCGCGCGGCTGGTCGGCGTCCGGCGGGTAGTAGAGCGTCGCGGAGCGCAATTCGATCTCGCCAGTGCCCTCGCATGCCCGGCGAATCGCCATCATCCCGGCGTGTGCGGTCGCGTCTGGCCGTTCGTGGGTCTGGTTGCGCTCCGCCGCGATCTCGCGCCCATCGAGCACGATCACGCAGCCGAGCGGAGAGGTTGAAGGATCCGAGCCTTTGGATCGCGCGACCTCGATCGCGCGGCGCATCCCGTGCTTGTCCGTCGGCGCAAAGGTGCTGCCCGCCATCTTTAAGCCTCACTCACGTTGTCGGCGTGGAACTCGATGACGAAAATGCTTTTTCCAAAAGCATGATGCAAGCAGCTTCGGCGATCATGTTCACCGCATGTCGATCCGTGACAAGGGCGGCGAGGCCGATGCTGTCCGGCGGCAAGGGCATCCACGTTATCGTACCCCTCGGGGCTGGCCAGAAGTAAAAAGCTTTGCCGAACGATTTGCACGGGCGCTCGCATCGGCTGACCCAACGCGCTTCGTAGCCACGACGACCAAATCGAAGCGGTCCGGGCGCATCTTCATCGATTGGCTTCGCAACCAGCGCGGCAGCACCGCGATCATGCCCTATTCCGTCCGAACGCGGCAAAATGCCCCAGCTGCCGCACCGGTATCATGGGCCGAATTGCGAAAGATCAAAACGGCGGGAGCATGGACTCTGCACGACACGGATAGGCTTGTGCGCCACGCCGCCAGCCCTGCCCTCACCGGTTGGGGAGTGGCTCGTCAGATCCTTCCCGACGTATAGGTACTAACGTACAGGCTCGCCGGCAGTGATGGCAGGCTATTCAGTTTGGCCCCGGCCGTCTGTTCAGGCGATAACCGTTGCTACTCAACGCATCGCGAGTTTCGTTGAGAAAGAGCAGTATGCTCATCGCGCTTGGCAGTATGTTCGAACCGACCATCCCTGGGGTTTCAAGATCCATTGATATGAGCGTCGCAATCTGATTCAGGCTCCACCAGGGGACCATCGTGAGCGACCTGTTTTGGCTGTCGGACGAGCAGATGGAGCGGGTGCGGCCGTTCTTTCCCAACAGCCATGGCAAACCGCGGGTGGACGACCGGCGCGTGCTGGAGCGGCATCGTATTTGCCAATCCCAACGGGCACCGATGCGGCAGCGCTGCTCGATGACATGCCAAAGGCGCAGTGGCTTCGCGGCGACCCGGGCTATGACGTCGACTGGTTCAGGGACGCCTTACAGGTGAAGGGCATCGAGCCCTGCATCCCAGGCTGGCGATCGCGCAACGAACCGATCAGATACGACAAGCGCTGCTATCGACGCCGCAGCCGCATCGAGATCATGTTTGGACGCCTGAAAAACTGGCGCCGCATCGCTACCCCCTAAGACCCGTGGCCAACCGTCTTCTTTTCCGCGGGCGCTCTCGCTGCCACCGGCATCGTCTGGCTGTGATCAACACGTCCTGATCCGAGCAGATGGACGATACAAAGCCGGTTAAACAAGACACGAAGCAGATGGGCTTGATCGTCGGGAGGCTGAAGTCGGCGCATATGCCGTTCGTTGGCCACTGAAAAGCGATCAGGTCACTGCGGCTCGCTTTCAGTCCCACGCCCGCATCCTGTGGTTCATATTTAATAGTGCTTCACACTGCTGCGGGCGCGGGCACCTCGCAACTGCGCCGTATGTGAGTTCACGGCCTATTTAAATTGGACTTCCCGCTCCGCGATTTCCACGACCTGTCGGCTCAGCGCTGGAGGATATGGCTTTGCCCCAGACGCAGCGTCATGCGCCATATGGTCTGGGCCGATTGCCCGACCGTCGCCGCCTGGCCGCGCAACATCGTGACAAGCCTGTGAGCCAGCGCCAACCCCAGATCGCCCAATTCCAGCGAGAAGCAGGTCAGGTCAGGGGACAGCGCACGGCAGGCGGGGTTGTCACGCAGCCCGATCACCGCGACGTCGCGCCCCGGCTCCAGACCTAGGCGGCGAAGAGCGCGATAGGCGCCGACCGGCGCGGTTTCGCCCATCAGCAACAGCGCGGTCGGGCGGTCGGGCAGCGCCATCAATTCATGTGCCGTCGCCTCGCCATCGCTCTCGTCGGTTTCGCCGTGATGGACGAGTGCGGGGTTGAAGGGGATGCCCTCCCGTGCCAGCGCATCGCGATAGCGCTCGACGACGATATGGCTGTTGTTGATCGTCGCGGGCGGCGCGACCAACCCGATGCGACGGTGCCCGGCCCCAGTGAGCAGGCCCATCGCCTGATCCACCACACCCTCGAAATCTAGGTCGATCCATGCATAGTCACGCGCCGTCGCGGTCCGCCCCAGCGCGACGAACGGAATGCCATGGTCGAGCAAGAAGCCGATGCGCAGATCGTCATGCTGCGTGCCAGACAGGACCCAGCCATCGACGGTCTGGCGCGAGACATGCCGCCGCAGGAATGTTAGCCCGTCCTCGCCCTTGCGCGCCAGCAGGACAGCGAGGTCCAAGTCATGCTCGCCTAGCCCGTTCTGCAGCCCCTCGAGCAGCGCCATGAAGAACGGGTCGCCGTGAATCGCGCTGTCATGTTCCAGCGTCAGCATGAATCCGACCGTGCCCGTCCGGCCGCTGCGCAGCGTCCGCCCCGACTGGTTCGGGATATAGCCATGGACCCGCGCCGCCTCGACCACACGCTTGCGCGTCGCGGGGCTGACGTCCTTACGATCGTTCAGCGCCCGCGACACCGTGCCGATCGAAAGGCCGAGGTGACGGGCAAGTTCGCGTATATCCATGCGCCCGTGATCGCGGGACGGCGGGTTTCGCACAAGGCCCCTTTGGGGTGGGACGCCATAAAGCCTTTCGCAACAATGTCGTTGACAGATCGCGGTATTCGATCGAAAACCCGTAAACGTTTACGGCCATCAAAAGATGGCGTTGAGAGGATTGGGGCGCTTGGACACGCTGGTTCTGGAATCGCGCGCGATATCGTGGCGTTACAATGGCGACTGGCTGCGTATCGAAGCGCATGGGCCCGATGGCCTGCGGCTGCGCGCATCGCCCTTTCCTGATCGCGGGGCGACGGCGGGTGCGCTGCTGGAGGCGGTCACTGACACCGCCATTCCGGTCGTCACCCGCGACGGCGGTACCGCGCGCATCACCCATGGCCGCCTCACCGCCGAGGTTGATCTGCAGGGCCGCGTCCGCTTCCTGAACGCCCGAGGCGAGTTGCTGCTCGAGGAGAAATGGCGGCAGCGCGACACGATCAGCAAATTCTGGACGGTCGGTACCGAGGAGGTTCGTACGATCAGCGCGCTCGGGCTTGCGGGTCGTGAGTTCAAGGTGATCGACGGCGACGCCGCGCAGATTACCGTTCGGTTCGAGGCCAAGACCGGCGAGCGCCTCTATGGCATGGGCCAGTATCAGCAGCCGCATCTCGACCTAGCGGGTTGCACGCTGGAACTGGCGCAGCGCAATTCGCAGGCGAGCGTACCCTTCGTCGTGTCAAGCCATGGCTATGGCCTGCTTTGGAACATGCCCGCGGTCGGCGAGGTGCATTTCGCCGCTAATGGTGCGACCTGGACCGCGCGAGCCGCGCACGAGATCGACTATTGGATCACCGCCGCTGACACGCCGGCAGAAACGCTCCGCAACTATGCACGCGTCACCGGCACCGTGCCGATGATGCCCGATTTCGCGCTGGGGCTGTGGCAGAGTAAGCTGCGCTATCGCACGCAGGATGAGCTGCTGGCGGTCGCGCGCGACTATCATGCGCGCGGCATTCCGCTGTCGGTCATCGTCGCCGATTTCTTCCACTGGCCGGTGCAGGGCGACTGGCGTTTCGACGAGCGCGAATGGCCCGATCCCGCCGCGATGACCGCCGAGTTGAAGGCGATGGGCACCGAACTGCTCGTCTCGATCTGGCCGACGGTCGACCACCGGTCGGAAAACTATCCCGCGCTGGTCGAGCAGGGCTATCTGGTGCGCAGTCGGCGCGGGCTGGACGTACAGCAGGAGTTTCTGGGCAATACCCGCTTCATCGACGTGACCCATCCCGGCGCGCGCGCCTTTCTGTGGGACACCGCGAAGCGCAACTATCGCGACAAGGGCGTGGCGCTGTTCTGGTTGGACGAGGCCGAACCCGAGTACAGCGCCTATGATTACGACAATTACCGTTATCATGCGGGCAATGTGCTGGCAGTCGGCAATGCCTATCCGCTGCATTTCGCGCAGGCCTTTTACGAAGGGCTGAGCGCGGAGGGGGAAACCGCGATCGTCAGCCTGATCCGCTGCGCCTGGGCGGGCAGCCAGCGTTACGGGGCACTCGTCTGGTCGGGCGATATCCACTCCTCGTTCGAGGCGATGCGCAACCAGCTGAGCGCCGGGCTGAACATGGGAATGGCAGGCATTGCGTGGTGGACGACCGATATCGGCGGCTTCCATGGCGGCGATGTCGCCGACCCGGCCTTTCACGAGCTGATGATCCGCTGGTTCCAATGGGCGGTCTTCACGCCCGTGCTGCGGATGCACGGCCACCGCGATCCGATCACCCCGCCCGCCGAGCCGTTCCGCGACGGCGTGGCCCAGTGTGACACGGGCGCGGGCAATGAACTATGGAGCTTCGGCGAGCCGGTCTTTGAAATCCTTAGTTATTATGCTGCACTGCGCGAACGCCTGCGTCCCTATATCACGACGCTGATGCGCGCAGCGCATGAGCATGGCGATCCGCTGATGCGGCCGATGTTCTACGACTTTCCCGACGACGTGCGCTGCTGGACAGTCGACGACCAGTATATGTTCGGCCCCGACCTGCTGGTCTCACCGGTCACGGCTGCGGGCATCGGCGAGCGGTGCGTGTATCTGCCTGAAGGCATATGGTGCGACGCCTGGACAGGTGAGCGGGTGGAGGGAGGCGGCGACATCGTCTGCGCCGCGCCGCTCTGGCGTATCCCCGTCTTCGTTCGCGAAGGCGCGGCGGTGGCCCGAGTATTCGACAAGGACGTCTGATCTGACGACCTGGGGTCGCAATGGGGACGGATCCGTCAAAAGGCGGACCGCAGAATGGAGGGACAGGGTCATGGCGGCATCAGTAGAGGACCACGACAGAGCGATCGACAACGGGCAGCGCCCCCACACTCCCGCCACCATCCCGTTTGTCGAGAAGATCTGTTACGGCTTCGGCGATGCGGGCGGGACCATCGTCACGGGGCTGATCGCCAATTTCCTGACCTTCTACTATACCGACGTCTTCGGCCTGGCACCGGGCATTGTCGGCATCCTGTTCCTGTCGTTGCGCATCTTCGACGCGGTATCCGATCCACTGATCGGAATCATGGCTGACCGCACTTCGACCCGGTGGGGGCGGTTCCGCCCCTATCTGTTATGGACGGCAATCCCAGTGGGGCTCAGCTGCTTCCTGACCTTCCAGGCGCCCGATTTCAGCTACGACGGTAAGGTCGCCTATGCTGCGATCACCTATTTTCTCCTTGCGCTCTCCTATTCGCTCAACAACGTGCCCTATTGCGCGCTGATCACGCGGATGACCGACAGTGGGCGCGAGGGCGTGTCGTGCCAGTCGGTACGCTTCGCCATGGTGGCGATCGCCTCCTTCTGCGTCTCGGTGGGCCTGCCGATCCTGGTACGCCATTTGGGGGGCGTGGACATCGCGCGGGGATATCGCGACGGGGTCGCGATCCTGAGTGCGGCGGCCGTCATCATGTTCTTGATCTGCTTCCTGTTCGTGCGCGAGCGGGTGGTCGCCGCTGACACCGCGCAAGTGCCGTTGAAGCTCGCCATCGCCAACACGCTGAAGAACGACCAGCTGCGCTGGACCTTCCTGATGACGCTGTTGCTGATAGCGATCTTCAATACCAAGGGGGGCGCGGCGCTCTACTTCATCACTTACGTGCTGCAGGGCGACACCACCTATCAGGCCCTGTTCTTCGGCACCGCGACGGCCGGGGGCTTTGTGGGCTCGATCGTGGTGCAGGCCTTTACCCGGCGTTACGACGTGCGCAGCATCTATATCTGGGTGAACCTGATCCTGGTCGCCGGACACTTCGCCGCCTTTTTCGTGCCGGGCGGGTATCCGACGCTGTGGCTGGTTCTGGTCGGACTGTGCTGCATCGTCCTGGGCTGCACCCTGCCGCTGCATTTCACGCTGATCCAGTTGGCCGACCAATATGGCGAGTGGAAGCTGGGGATGCGCTCGTCGGGAATGAGCTTCGCGTTCAACCAGTTCTTCGTGAAACTGGCCTGGGCGGTGGCGGGGGCGCTGATCAGCGGGGTGCTGGTGCTGGTATCGTACAAGGCGGGGGCGGGCAACCAGACGCCGCTTTCGCTGACCGGCATCCGCATGTTGTCGACGATCATTCCCGGCCTGATGCACTTAGCGCTCGCCTTTGCGATCTCTCGCCTGATCCTGAACCGCGCAACCATCGCCCAGATGACCGCCGCGCGCTTCGCATGACCCTTATCCTGGAAACCCCCATGGCCCAGATCCCTAACAAGCGCCTCCGCTCCGCCCCGCTTCTTCTCGCCGCGCTGCTCGGCTCGGTCGCCATGCCAGCCACTGCGCAGGAACGCATGACGATCGATCTCGCCAGTGACACTGGCGCCTTCCACGGCGGTGCGTCGGGCACCCTCTACGGCCTCTACGATGCCCGACTGCCGCATCCCAATCTGGTCGAGGGCATCGCGTTGCGCACCGTCTCGACCAAGGCGCAGGACGGGCCGCAGCATCCTGGTGCCGACGCGCTGGAGGTCTCGACGCTGCTGACCGATGCGTCGGGGGGCGACACCTATATCTACATGACCGACATCAACCGCGAATTCCCCTATGACTGGAAGATAGGGGACTGCGCACAGTCGGTGACGAACTATATCGAAAAGCTGCGCGCGCAGGTGCGGCAGGTGAAGGGCATGGCGCCGCGCTATCGCGACCGGATCGTCTTCGTCCCCTTCAACGAGCCCGACGGCAACATGTTCGCCGAGGGGCCCAAGAGTTGCAACAACATCCGATGGCAGAAGGACCCGACCGCGTTCAACGACGCCTGGGACCGCGCGGTGCGCATGATCCGCCAGGAACTGCCTGGCGCGCGGATCGCAGGGCCCAACACCAGCATCCTCTATCCCGAGGTCGAGGGTTTCCTGCGCCACGCCATTGCCGCCGACACCATGCCCGATGTCGTGACATGGCATGAACTTAGCAACCCGGCGGCAGTGCGGACCAGCGTACGCAAGTATCGCGAATGGGAGGACCGGCTGTTCGCCGGGACCATGTGGCAGGGCCGCCATCTGCCGATCAACATCAACGAATATGCCTATAACTACCACACCTCGGTCCCCGGCCAGATGGTGCAGTGGGTGGCGGCGATCGAGGATTCCAAGGTCGATGCCGATATCGCCTATTGGAATATCGACGGGAATTTGAGCGACTCCGCCGTCCAGGCCAATCGCGGCAACGGGCAATGGTGGCTGCTCAACGCCTATGCGACGATGAGCGGCCATACGCTGGCCGTCACCCCGCCACATCCCAACCAGAGCTATACGCTGCAGGGTGTCGCGACCCTCGACCCGGCGCGCGGCCAGATGCGGCTGTTGTTCGGCGGCAGGACGGGGGATGCCACCGTCGCGCTGACTCATGTGCCCGCCGCCTTCGGCGCGCAGGCCCGCGTGCGAGTGCGCGAGATCGGCTGGACCGGACAGCTAGGCGACTCGGCGCCCCCAGTCGTGGTTAGCGACCGGATCGTGGCGGTGAGGGACGGCCAGATCGCCATACCCTTCGGCACTGAGGGCTGGCCCGCCCTGCGCGAGGAAGCGGCCTATGAATTGTTGCTCACCCCCGGCCAGGGCGCGCGCCCGGCGGCCGTCGCGCCACGCTGGCGACAGGATTACGAAGCCGAAAAGGCGACCCGGCGCGGCCACGGGCTGAGCGTGCGCGGCCCCGAAGGCTCGCCCGATCATGTCGACCGCTTCCACGTCTCGAACGGGTATCTGGTCGAGGGGTTCAGGACCGGTGCCGATGCCGCGCTCGACTTCGCGGTCGAGGTGCCACGCGACGGGCGCTACGACCTGAGCGTACTGGCCAGCACCTTCAATAAGGATCCGCTGGCAGAGGCGCAGGGGCCGACCAACGTCTTTCTCCAGGTCGACGGTAAAGCGGCGGGCGAGCTGTTTCTGCCGCTCGGCTACAAGCCCGCAGTGCTCGACCATGTCGACACCACCGTGTCGCTGACGCGCGGCCGCCATGTGCTGACGCTGGCGACGCGCAGCCTGGACGGCCGGGGGCGGACGCAGGGCCAGGCGATGGTCGACCGCATTACCCTGACCGCAGCCGATCCCGCCGTCACCACCGCCCGCTACGACGTGGCCGATGCCATGCTGAAGGGCGGCAGCGCGACCTTTTGGGTTTATGCCGCACAGGACGGATTGGCGCGGCTGACCCCGGAGGCCAGCGGCGACGCGGTGCGCATGGTGGTCAATGGCCGCGAGACGAAGGGCGGCGCCTTCCTGCTCGGAGGGATCAACAAGGTGGTGCTGACCGCCACGGGATCGTCGACCGTTCGCGGCTTGTCGGTGACCCCCCGAACCGGCTCCGCCCCCCGTCGCTATGAGGCGGAGGCCGCGCAGGTTGCTGGGACTGCCCGGGTCGGTGCCGCCTCGCTCGCCAGCGGCGGCCGGGCGGTATTCGACATCGGCGGCTTGCCTGGCAATGCCAACACGCTGACCTTCCCCGATGTCATAGCCGATCGGGCGGGCCTCTATGCGCTGACCATCCGCTATTCGAACGAGGAACAGGCCAAGGCGACGCATTACAACCCCGACCCACTCGCCCGGATCGCGCGCATTTCGGTTAATGGCGGCAAGCCGCTGCTCGCCAGCTTCCCGCACAGTTTCAACGCGAACAACTGGTGGGAGATGACGGTGCCCGTAACTCTGAAGGCGGGTGCCAACACCATCCGCATCGCGGGCGAGGAGCAGCCGAACTGGGACGGTCGCAGCTATGCCTCGCAGACCTGGCCGGGCATCCTGCTGCGCTCGCGTCTCGCCCCCAATATCGATCGCATCACCATCACCCCCATGCCCTGACGACCATGCCGTGTCAGCGTACCTGTAACAGCGGGGCGCAGGCTATCGACCGTAAACGTTTTCGATCAATCACAGGAGAGGTTTGTGAAACAGCTCAACGTCGGCGCGCTTCTCGCTTCGGTCTCAACGATGATGGCGGTGGCGCTGGCCACGCCCGCCCTGGCGCAGGAGGCAGCACCACCGCAGGATCAGACGCCCCCTGTACCCCCCGTTCCCCCTGCCGAGGCTCCCGCCGCCAGTGGCGACATCGTCGTCACCGGCATCCGCCAGAGCCTGAGCAGCGCGCAGAACATCAAGCGCAATTCCGACGCGATCGTCGATGCCCTCGTCGCCGAGGACATCGGCAAATTTCCCGACAACAACGCCGCCGAGGCGATCGCGCGCGTGACCGGCGTACAGGTGACCCGCTATCTCGACGAGGCGGGCGGCGTCCTGATCCGTGGCCTGCCCAATGTGCAGACGACGGTGCAGGGGCGCGAGATCTTCACCGCCGACGGCCGGACGGTGTCGATCGCCGATTTTCCCGCCCAGGCATTGTCGCGGGTCGAGGTGTACAAGGCGACCACCGCCGACAATCTGGAAGGCGGTATCGCGGGGCTGATCGATGTCGGCCTGCGCCGCCCGTTCGACTTCAAGGGGTTCCAGATCGCGGGTGCGGCGCGCGGTGTCTACAATACGGAATCGCGCAAGCTCGATCCAATCGGCAGCCTGCTGATCAGCGACCGGTGGCAGACCGGGATCGGCGAGATCGGCGCGCTGGTGAACGTGTCCTTCACCCAGACCCGCTACCTCAATTCGGTCCGCTATCAGGGCTTCCAGGACAATGTTCCCGCCGCACAGGCCGTCCTGCCCGCATCGGTCGGTCGCAACTTCACCTTCCCCCAGGATATCGGCCTGTTCTACGGTCGCGGCACGCGCCAGCGTCCCTCGGTCAACGGCTCGCTTCAGTGGAAGCCCACCGACAATCTGATGATCTATGTCGACGGCCTGTATCAGGGCTTTCGCAACCGCAACGCCAACGACTTTTTCGGCATTCCCATCCAGTCCGATCCCAATGGCGGCACGCCCCCGACGATCCGCAACGCGGTGCTGACCCAGGACGGCACGACGCTTCAGTCGTTCGACATCGACCTGGGGCTGGCCAACGGCCCCACCAAGGAGTTCGGCACCAACCGCACCGATACCTATCAGGGCGCGCTGGGCGCCCGGTGGGAAACCGGCAACGCGGTCTTCACCACCGACCTTGCCTATACCAAATCGATCGTCAGCAACAATTTCGGCCAGTTCCAGACTCAGGTGGCGACGCCCCTGTCGCTGTCGGTCCGCTTGAACGACCAGGGCAGCGTCAACTTCACGCCCAGCGGCGTTGATTTCAACAATCCCGACAGCTTCCTGGTGCGCGGCCTGTTCGAGAACCGGAACCGTTCGATGGGCGACCAGTGGCAGTGGCAGGGCAATGTCGCGCTCGACACCGACTCGTCGCTTTTCCCCAAATTCCTGTTTGGGCTGCGCTATGGCGATCGCAATGCAAGCTCGGTCTATGGCGACCGCTATGCCTCGCTCGCCAGCCTGCGCGACCCGATCAACCGGGTGCCGAGCGTGGCGCAAGGCGGCATGATCCAGCCCGGCTTCCGGGGCGACGACGTGCAGCAATTCCGTTCATGGTACGCACCGAACGCCTTCTTGTTCAACGACCAGCTGAACAATGTCCGGGACTATATCCGCAACGCCCTCGTCCGGGCTGGGGCCGATGCGGGGACGCGGGGCAGCTGGGCGTCCGAGCTGCCTAACCTCAACCCGCTCAACGCCTTCCAAGCACGTGAGCAGGTGTTCACCACCTATGCCCAGGTCCATTACGCCTTCGACATCGGCATCCCGGTCGACGGCGTGATCGGGGCGCGCGTCATTCTGACCCGCAACCGGCTGAACGGCACCAACCAGCTGCCGACGGGGACCGGCGGCACGGTGCTGGTCCCTATCGACTCGTCGAACCAATATGCCGATATCCTGCCCAATATCAGCGCGCAGCTGCACTTCACCGACCGGCTGAAACTGCGCCTGTCGCGAACCCAGGCCTTGTCGCGGCCAGGGTTCAACCAGATCAACCCGACGCTGACCGTGTCGCAGGGAACCGTCGGCGGTAATATCTCGTACACCGGCAATGGCGGCAATCCGAACCTTCAGCCGATCCGTTCGGACAATTATGACGCGTCGCTGGAATACTATTTCTCGAAGACCGGGTCGGTGTCGGTCGCCGGATTCTATCGCACGATCGACGGCTTCATCAATTCGCTGCCTGAGATCGTCAACGTTGCGCCGTTCGGCGACATCCTGGTCTATCGTCCGTCCAACGCCGGTTCCGGCACCATCAAGGGCTTGGAGATCGCTGGAACTACGTTTTTCGACTTCCTGCCGGGTGCGTTGCGCGGGCTGGGTGCGCAGGCCAATTTTACCTATATCGAAGGCGAGCAGGTCCTGCCCTCCGCCGCTAATTTCGTGGGCGGCCGCAACACCCTGCCCGGTGTGTCCAAGTACAGCTTCAACGTCATCGGCCTATACGAACTGGGACCAACGAGCGTGCGCCTGGCCTATAATTACCGTAGTGCCAACGTGGACGGGTTCGGCGCACCAGGCGTGTTCACCACCGTATATTCGGGCGCGGTGGGGCGGCTCGACCTATCGGCCAGCTATAATGTGAACGACAATGTCACGCTGACGGTGGACGCAACCAATCTGCTACAAACGCCCTATCATAGCTATGTGAAGGACCCGCGCTATCCGCGCGACATCCGTTGGGAGGCAAGCCTGCTTTCGGCGGGCGTTCGCTTTCGATTCTAAGGCAGAATGGCACAGCATGGAATATTGGGGGCCGCCACGCTACCGGGCGATCCCTCCACTGTGACATTGGGATAGAGGAAGGGATGACCAATGCCCATGACGTGCTCCTCCCAAAGATCATGCCATTCGTAAGCTCGCTGCAGCGAGACGGATCATCAAGGCATGGCACCCGCCCAGTTCACCAACCGCCCCCTCCAAGGGCACAAAGACACAGAAGCCAACCTATCAGGGCCTGTACATGGGGAGCACGTCGATATCGATACGCTGAAATTTTCCGTGAGACGATAAGTGAACCGGGAGATCGGCACGCTGGCTATCGCGTCATGTAACAAACTATTTCGTACGGACCTTATCGCACGCACCCCAGTTTTTGCTCTCCGAACCTGTATTTTGGAGAGGCATCATGAAGCCAGCAACGGGGTTCCTCGGGGTAGGTATTATTGGTGGCATCGTGCTAACCAGCTCGATTGGAGCGGGTTACTTGGAACAGCGATTGAAGCCTCAAGTGGCGGCAAAATCATCCTTCGGCAAAGGTGTGACAGCGGCCCAGATGATGGAGCGCCGACGGGGTCGTGCCGCGACTGCCGCAGTAGCTGAGGCTGCTGTTCAATAGGCGTCGACCGAATAAGTCCGTAAACCGACTCATCAAAGACATATGACCCAGGATCAGGACTCATTGGTCATAGCCAGAAGATGACTGTCGCAGCGGGGGCAATGGCAGAGAGGAAGAGGGGCGGGCACCGATTGTAGCGGGTGGCAACCCGGCGCAAGTTTTTCAGCCTGCCGAACATGACCTCGATCCTGTAGTGGCGGCGGTAAAGAACGGCATCATGTGAGATCACCGCCTTTGGCTAGCGAATGTGCTCGACCTTTAGCCCCTTGACCTTGACCTTCTTCCACTCGCGATCAGCGGTGAGCGCGGGAACGCCAAGCTGCATGGCGAGCGCCAGGCACGATCGGTCGCCAAGACCGCAACCAAACTCCTTTGTCTGGGCATGTAGTCCCGCAGCCATATATGCAGCTTCGACATCGTGAGCCCGGACATCAAGACGCAATTCGTCCAGCAGTTCGCGGATGGTTTCGACATCCAATCCGCTAAGCGCCAGTTCCTTGATTATTTCCTGGAGGTTGACCGCCGAGATCGCCGCCCGCCCCACCTGCAATGCGACCTTATCTGCTCCTGGCTCGTCGCGGACCAGCGCCAGCACCGCCGAGGCATCCATCACGACGGATGTCATGCGACATCCTTCCGCTGGTTCGCCAAGTCGCCCCTCTCCACGGCAATGACATCTTCTACCTTTCGATCAGAAAGGAAGTCATCGACTGTTCGCGCTTGCTTGGCATTCTCGCGATACAGCGCCTGGGCGCGCGACACTCCATGGCCGATTGGTGACAGTCTAACCTGGTCATTCTCAACGGTTAGAATGACCTTTGCGTCTCCATGCAGGCCCATCGCCTTTCGAACCGCAGCCGGGAGAACCATGCGGCCATTGCTGGCCACTTTGATATCTATGGATTGCATCGCCATGCCTCACTCCTGCCATGTGGCAGTAGCGCTCATATGCCACATTGCGGTCTGAATCTCAATTATCCATTGTGCCATATTGCTGTATTTGCCTCGGCTTGACATTAATTTGGGTATAGACTGAAAGCACATCTGCCGCTTCGTTCGCTTTGTGCGGGCCAAGGGATGCTGCGAGCATTGCGGACGACGGCATACCAAAGGGTGTTCCACCTTGGCGATGGACGCTGGTGGGACAGCAGCCAACATGACCCGCAGCCACGGCCACGGCCACGGCCGCTGCCGACGAGGCGAGCGGTTGCGGATGGGCTACCCGCATGGTCATCGCAAGACGACCATGCTGATCACAGGCCTGCGCATGACCGGCATGGTCGCACCGATGGTCCTCGATGGCCTGATCAACGGCGACCGGTTCGAGGCCTATGTCGGCCAGGTTCTCGTACCCGACCTCCGACGCGGCGACGTGGTCATCATGGACAAGCTGTCCAGCCACAAGCGCGCCAGCGTCCGCGATCTGATCGAGGCGGCCGGTGCACGGCTCCAGTTCCTCCCGCCCTACAGCCCCGACTTCAACCCGATCGAGCAGGCCTTCTCCCGTCTCAAGGCCATGCTCCTAAAGGCCGTCGAGAGGACCGTATCGGGCCTGTGGTCCCCCATCGGCAAGCTCGTCGAGCTCTTCCAGCCCAACTACTTCAGTTCTTGCGGCTATGACCCAGACTGAACGGAAAACCCCTCTATAACGAGAACCGTCCTCACACGGCGCTTGGCTGGCTGACGCCAGCCGAATATGCTGCATCCGCGGGGGTTAACCCCCGCGGATGCAGACCGGAAACTCGCATCTTGCCCGAATGAGAAATCGTGGGACCGTGACATCTGCGAGGCCTTCACAAGCCTCGCGCCCAGCTGCATCACTCTCAACCAAATCAAACGGTTCTGTTAGGCGCGCTTAGTGGTCGACCAGACCCGTCAGCGCGTGTCTCAGCAAATCCCGCGCGAGGTCAAAGACGCGCGCCATTTCATCCTCGTGAAGGCCAAGACGGTCCCGATACAGCATCGAGACCAGTAAACCGTTCCACATCGCCCATAGCGTTGTCGCGCAAATGCCCGGATCGAGCGCTTGGTCGATCTGACCCACTGCCTGCCCGGCAGCGAGCGCCTCCGCTAGAAGCCCATTCTGACGTTGTCGCATGGCGTTGGCGCGATCGGTTGAAACGCGATCGGGTGGCAACGCAAGGGTGAGAAATGCGTCGGGCCGTTCGAGCGCGAAACGAATGTATGCCTCCAGCGCCCCCTCGATCCGCGTACGGGCGTCACCGGTTAGGGTGTAGGCTTCGTCCATGTAACGCTGGTTCGCTTCCATCGCGCGCTCCGCTAGCGCCATTAGAAGATCATCCTTACGCCCTACACGGTTGTAGACCGTCTGGATGGAAACGTCGGCGGCTTCCGCGACGGCCTCGCACGACAACGCAGCAGAACCATGACGCGCGAGAATGCGCTGCCCTGCGTCGAGTATCGCTTCGCGCATTCGCAACGCACGCCGTTCACCACGCTGGGACGGCAAAGATTGAAACGACTCCATATTTGGAATACTCTCAAATTTGGGTTACATTCCACCGTTGGGGAATTCATAGGAGAGATCGATGGTTGAACTCCGTCGCAAGGCCGCCTCGACGCTCTTGCAATCCGATGATTGTCGAGCTGACCGCCTTGACGTCGAATTTCGATCGGAAACGGACCTTTGTCGAGCCTGGCTGTACCTACCGGCCGGCGACGAGAAGGCACCGGTCATCGTGATGGCGCACGGTCTCGGCGGCACGCGAGAGATGCGCCTCGACGCGTTCGCCGAGCGGTTTCAGGCAGCTGGCTATGCCTGCTTGGTCTTTGACTATCGGCATTTTGGAGCGAGCGGCGGTTGGCCGCGACAATTGCTGGATATTGGGCGGCAACTGGAGGATTGGACCGCAGCAGTGGCTTTCGCCCGCAGTCTCCATGTTGTCGACGCTTCGCGAGTAATTCTTTGGGGCACCTCCTTCGCTGGAGGACACGTCCTAACGATCGGTGCAAGCGACGGCAATGTGACAGCGATCATCGCGCAAAATCCGTTCACTGATGGTCTTGCTTCTGCCCGTACGATCTCTTTTTCCACGACTCTACGGGTAACGGCTAGGGCGGTGCGTGATATCATCAGCAAGTGGCGGGGCCACGCGCCCATCATGGTTCCGGTCGCGGGATTGCCAGGCGAAACGGCGCTCATGAACGCACCTGACGTTTGGGACGGGTATCGGCGGCTGCATCCGCATGACCAACCCGGGATAGACTTTGTCGCAGCACGGATCGGTCTTACGATCGGTACGTATCGGCCTGGCGCCCAAGCACACCGGATCACCTGCCCAATTCTCTTTTGCATCTGTTCGGCCGACAGCGTGGCACCGGCCAAGGCGGCGCTTCGCTTCGCACGCCGGGTGCGCCGCAGTGAGGTTCGGACCTATGATGCCGGCCACTTCGACATCTACGTGGGGGCCATGTTCGAACGCGCCGTTGCCGACCAGATCGCTTTTCTGAAAGCCCATGCTCCTGTGTCGAGCAATTCCGGAGCCGACAAATGAGGTATGACCTTGCCGGACGCGTCGTCGCGATCACTGGCTCAACTGGCGGATTGGGAAGGGCCGTCGCCGTGGCACTTAAGGTACGCGGGGCGCGGCTCGCTCTGTTCGATCTGGATGCAGACGCCGTTGCGGCACAGGTGAAGTCGCTAGGTACGAGTTCCGACGTATGGGGGACGCATATCGATGTCCGTTCCTGGGAAACGACCGAGAAGGCGATTGACGCAGCTGCCACGCATTTCGGCGGCTTGGATGTCATCATCGCCATCGCAGGGATCGCCATCTCTTCGCCGATGGAAAAGCTAGCACCCGAAGCATTCGACCGGGTTATCGATATCAATCTGAACGGCGTTTGGCGTACATTTCGGGCGGCGTTGCCGCATGTTCGTCAGCGACAGGGGTATATGCTTGCGATTTCCTCGATGGCGGCGTTTGTCCATTCACCACTACAGGCGCAATATACAGCCAGCAAGGCTGGTATCTGGGCGATGTGCGACAGCGTCCGGCTCGAAGTGCGCCGGCTTGGCGTCGGTGTCGGGACCATCCATCCCACTTTCTTCGCGACCGCTATGATGGACGAGGTATTGGCCGACCCGGCAGGCGTCAAGATCTGGGGCGGAAACAGCAAGGGCCTCTGGAAGATGGTCCCGCTACAAGCAGTCGTCGATGGTGTCATCCGGGGCATCGAGCGGCGAAAAGACCTAATCGTCATTCCTTCCAAAAATGGTCTCGTCGCACGCGCGCCGGGTTTGTTTCGCCGGTCCATCGAGCGCGTCGGCTTCAATGATCGCGACATCGAGGCGGCGATCGCGGCGGCGGGCGATGGCCGCCGCTAGGCGCTGCTGATGCCCTCGTCTTTGAGACCGACGCTGCCGACACCGCTCGGTCAGTGTCGGCAAGCCGGGTCGACTGCGGCGTTGATCACATGAAGGTCGAGCGTTGATGACTGAAAGACGATTACTCCGCGCTCGCATGTTTATTCGTGGTGGACGATACAACTATCCTCATGCGTCAACACCCCTTGGCGCAACTCTCGACCAGGTGTTTGATCCCACGGTTTGCTGGTGCGATTCTTTCGTTGGAATGGAAGGAGGCCATATGGGACAGGTTCGTCACGGGTGCGCCACGACCCCGCACGCCGTCCGAGCAGCAATACAGCGATCGCAAGCTTCGCTCGCCACGCTGAGCCGTGAGCCGGGGATCAACCCGAAGACGGTCGCGAAATGGCGCAAGAGGGCGACGGTCAAGGATTTGAAGACCGGGCCGAAGGCCCTTCATTCCACCACCCTGTATTCCACCACCCTGTCCGAAGCCGAGGAGGCAAACCGGATAAGCGACCCCGTACATCAAGTCGATGAGGTCGGTGACCCACGCGTCCACCGCGCTGGCCGGCAACCGTTCGACGAGAGGTTCAGTCTCGGCATCTGGTGGATCGGATCGACAATGAACCGGTCTGGCTCTGACGTCCAGATCTCGGCGATGTATTCATAGGGTGTAAGCTCGCTGAGCGTCTTGAGCCGGCGGGCAAAGTTATAGGCGGCTATGAAGGTCTGCGAGGTGCGTCCGCAGCTGATCGTGGCTCTCGTAGTGGAAGCGTTTGACGGTGGCCTCCTTGACGGTCCGGTTCATCCGCTCGACCTGGCCGTTGGTCCATGGGTGGTTCGATCTGGTGAGCCGGTGCTCGATGTTGTTGGCCGCGCAGATCATGTCGAAACGCATCTGACACTCCCACTGGACCTCGTCGCAGCATTCAAAAAAACTGATTTCGAGACAAAGGTCGTGGTGCCGAAGTAGTATCCGCGTCGCATCGCCAGGCCGTAAATCGCCATTTCGCCAATGGCGCCACGCCAGGCGCTTCGGCAGGTCGACCCCGTTCAAAATGGCCGAATCCGACGTGGTGGTTTTGCACCATGATGGTCAATCGTGCACCGTTCCGTTTGCGTTGAACCGGTTTTTCAGGAGGGCGATTGCCCTCGAATGGTGCAACGCTACCTAAAACCCGGCGCAAAAATACCAGGAACGGGTTAACTTATCATAGGTTGTACCCGGCCAGATCAGTTGCATTGTCGCCGCCGGTCGCACGGGAGACAGCGGGTGGCCAGAATCCTTGCAAGCGTCGGCATCGCAGTGGTGGCGGTGGCGTGTACCCCGCCCTCGACGCGGATCGCCACCGGGCTGGAGCGCTATGGCCTCGACAGCCAGCGTTCGGCCTGTGTCGGCCAGCGGCTGGAGCGCAACCTGTCGCTCGGTCAGTTGCAGCAGTTGGGCAATGCCGCCGCGGCCTATCGCCGTGACGATCCCAATCCCGGCCAGCTGACCGCCAGCGACCTGATCCGGGTCGCGGGCGAGATCAAGGATCCGAAGGTGGCGCTCGAGGTCGGCAAGGCCGCCGCCGGATGCAACGTCCTTCCCTGACGCGACCCGGCACCCCCCATTTTCATTCGGAGACGAACGATGAACAAGCATGAACTGCACGGCAACGCACGCCATCTGGGCGGCAAGGTCGAGAAGGCCGTCGGCGACATGGTCGACAGCCGCGACTGGAAGGTGGCGGGCGTCACCGATCAGGTCGCGGGCAGCGCCGAGCACATGTTCGGTCGCGCCCAGTCGGTGGCGGGCGACATCGCCCACGCGACCCCCAGCCTGATCGAGGAAGCGCGCGAGCGGATCGGCGATGCCACCGATCGCTCGGTCGCCGCCGCCCGTCGCGGTTCGGACAAGGCCGTGCAGGCGGTGCGCGCCAACAACGGCAATAACGGCGTGGTCTGGGCCGTCGTCGCGGCGTTGGGCGGCTATGCGGTCGCCGCGCTGATCCACGGGCGCCGGAACTAAGGGCTGACGCCTTGGCCACCTCGCTTGCCACCTTGCGGGACACCGCCGACTTCCGACACCTGCGACAGATCGTCGCGGGGCTGGACGAAGGCGTGATTTTGATCGATCCCGACCAGAGCCTGCTCTGGGCGAACGACGCCGCGCTGACGATGCATGGTGTCGAGCGCCTGGACCAGCTCGGTCGGACGGTGGACGAGTATCGCAGCCGTTTCCAGCTGCGATACCGTAACAACCACCGGCTCGAGGCGGATGACTATCCGGTCGAGCGGGTGGCGGCGGGCGAGTCCTTTTCCGAGGTCGTGGTCGAGGTGACGGTCGCGGGTGAGGTACAGCCGCGCTGGGTGCACCAGGTGCGCAGCCTGGTGCTCAACGATCGCGACGACGGCGAGCCGTCCTGCGTCGTGCTGGTCATTCAGGACGTCACCGCCCGTTATGAAGCGGAGGACCGATTCGAGCAGTCGTTCAACGCCAATCCGGCGCCTGCGATCATCTGTCGCCTGGCCGACCTGCGTTTCATCAAGGTCAATCAGGGCTTTGTCGAGATGACGGGCTATGCCCGAGATCAGATCCTGTGTCGCACGGTCTATGACATCGACGTGCTGCGTGGGGCCGAGCGGCAGGAACTGGCCAAGGAACGACTGGCCGAGGGGCGCACCATCCCGCAGATGGAGGCCGAGCTGGCGCTGCCGGGTGGCGGCACCAAGCTGGTCATCGTCGCCGGGCAGCCGATCGACATGGGCGATCAGCCCTGCATGTTGTTCACCTTCGCCGATCTGGAACCGCGCCGAAAGGCCGAGTCCGCGCTGCGCCATAGCGAGGAGCGGTTCACCCGTACCTTTCAGATGGCACCGGTGCCGATGGCGATCGGCGCGCGCGACGGGCATGTGCTGTGCGAGGTCAATACCAGCTTTGCAGAGCTGACCGGTTACGACACGACCGAGATCATCGGGCGCTCGCTGGCCGATGTCGGCCTGTGGGCGAACGATGCGGCCAAGGCCGAGGTCGAGATGGCGATCGACGAGGGCCGCGACCTGCGCGGGGTCGAGGCGCGGATCGTCGCCAAGGACGGTGGCTTGAGCGACTGCCTGGTGTCGACCGAGCTGATCATGCTGGGCGACGACGCCTGCGTGCTGTGGGCGTTCCAGGACATCACCCAGCGCAAGGCGACCGAGCTGGAGCTGGTCGAGGCGATCGACGCGGTGATGAAGGACACCAGCTGGTTCAGCCGGTCGATCATGAACAAGCTGGTCCGGCTGCGCGCCCCGCAGGAGGAAATGGGCGGTGCGGGCCTGGACGACCTGACCGCGCGCGAGCGCGAGGTGCTGGGCCTGATCTGTCGGGGCATGGACGACAAGACCATCGCGCGGACGCTGGGCGTGTCGGGCAACACCGTGCGCAACCATGTCGCGCGCATCTACGCCAAGATCGGCGTGAACCGGCGCACCGCCGCGGCCGCCTGGGCGCATGCCCGGGGGTTCGACGGCGATACCGTGCTGGGCCGACGCGAGGTGCCCGCCGCATGACCAAGAATTCCAGGACTCCGGTCGGCCGCGTGCGCCACGCCCAGGGGGCGGCGCGCGAGACGATCGGCAAGCTGATCGGCGACGACGCCGAGATTCGTCAGGGGCGACAACAACAGGAGGCGGCCGGTCGCAAGACGCCGACCGACACCGCCCGGAAATCGAAAGAACAGGAGTGAATATGGCTACGCATGTGACGCCCGGCTACTCGTCGGTGGAAGAGGGCGCGATCATCCGCGCGGGACGCCGGATTTCGTGGGGCGCGATTTTTGCCGGTGTGGTGATCGCGGTGGCGATCCAGCTGGTGATGGGCATCCTCGGCACGGGCATCGGCCTGTCGATGGTCGATCCGGTCGAGGGTTCGACGCCGGGTGCGACGGGCTTCGGCATCGGTGCGGGCCTGTACTGGCTGATCACCACCGTCGTCGCGCTGGGCGCGGGCGGTTATGCGGCCGCGCGCGTGTCGGGCGTGACCGAGAAGTTCGACGCGCTGGTCCATGGCCTGGTCGTGTGGGGCGTCACGCTGCTCCTGACGCTGTACATGCTGACCTCGGCGGTCGGTGGCATCATCGGGGGCGCGTTCCGCACCGTCGGCGCGGTGGCCGGTGCCGCCGGTTCGACCGTGGGTGCGGCAGCCCCGAAGGTCGCGCAGGTCGCGGGCGTCGACCAGAATGACGTACAGGCCGAAGCCGCCAAGTATCTGAGCTCGGCCCCGTCCGATCCCGCCCAGATGACGCCGGAGCAGGCGCAGAAGGAAATCGCCAAGCAGCTGCCCGCCATGGCGCGTGGTGGTGCGGACGGCGCCCGGGCGGAATCGCGTGTCGTCGATATCGTCGCGGCCCAGCGCAAGATCAGCCGTGACCAGGCCCAGGCCCAGGTCAACCAGGCCAAGGCCGACTTCGTGAAGACCAAGAACGAAGCCGTCCAGACCGCCAAGACGACCGCCGATGCCGCCGCCGGTGCCGCTGCCAAGACCTCGTTCATCCTGGTGCTCGCGCTGCTGATCGGTGCCGGTGCCTCCGCCTTTGGCGCAACGTCGGCCGCACGCCGCCGCCTGCGCTGAGTACCCGCGGCGGGCCGGCGTATCGGGCCCGCCGCACCTTTTTTGAAAGAGAAGATCGCCATGACCGAGAAGATCGCTCTGGGCGCCACCCTGTTCGCCGTGCTGACGCTGACGGCGTGCAACACCGTCGACGGCGCGGGCCGCGACCTGCGTTCGGCGGGGGCGGCCGTTTCGGACGCTTCGGGCCAGGAAAAGCCGAAGACGTAAGCCAGGTGTCTCCCCTGCAAGGGGGAAGGGCAAAGCTGACGGAGGGGGATGACTACAAGCGGTGGCACCCCCCCCGTCAGGGCTTCGCCCTGCCACCTCCCCTTTTCGGGGCGGAATTTTTTGGGTCTTCGGGCACTCGGTCGGACTCGACCAGTTCGACCACCTCGAACCGGTAACCGACCCAGCCGCGTTGCCGCACCGCTTCGGCCATCGCGTCACCGTTCGCCATCGCTGCCTTGCGCGATTTGGCATGGCCCCAGAACACCTCGGTCTTGCCGCCGCCTAGATCGGCGACGATCCGCCAATAATGGGTGAAGGGCTGCGACGTCGGGCCGATCGTCTTCACATAGCCATCGGCCATGGTCGCGGTCAGATAGCGGTTCTTGCGTGCCATTCCCGCCCCATAGCGCAGTTTGACGGTCCCGCATCGGCGGCTTGCGCCACCCCGCGCGCACCAAAGGGTGAAAAGCGTGTCCGCGGGCTTGGCGGAGCGGCCCCCCGACGCTTAGATGGGCGGCATGTGGCAACTCTATCAATTCCCGCTCTGTCCCTTTTCGCGCAAGGTCCGGCTGTTGCTGGGCGAGAAGGGCGTGGGCTACGAGTTGGTCCGCGAGTCGCCCTGGCAGCGTCGCGACGAATTTCTCGACATGAACCCCGCCGGGCAGACGCCGGTGATGGTCGATGAGGAGCGCGGCGTCCTGCTGGTCGACTCCATGGCGATCTGCGAGTTTTTCGAGGAGACGGTCGAGAAGTCGGCGATGATCAACGGCACCGGCGTCGGCCGGGCGGAAATCCGGCGGCTGGTGACGTGGTTCGACACGCATTTCTATCAGGACGTGACCGGCCCGCTGCTCCATGAGCGCATGGTCAAGCGTGTCGCGCGCACCGGCAGCCCGGATGCCAAGGGCCTGCGCGAGGCGATGAAGGCCGCCGTCGGGCATCTCGATTATACCGACTATCTGCTCGACCATCGCAACTGGCTGGGCGGGGCGACGATGAGTCTCGCCGATCTGGCCGCCGCCGCGCAGATCTCGGTCGCCGATTATCTGGGCGGCATCGACTGGAAGGGGCATGAGCAGACCGCGCGCTGGTATCGCGGGTTGAAGAGCCGCCCTTCCTTCCGCCCGCTGCTGTCCGAACGGATGGAGATGGTCACGCCGCCGTCGCATTACGACAATGTCGACTTCTGACGCGCCCGCCCCCCGGATCGGGATCGACGACTTCCTGGCGGTCGACATTCGCGTCGGCACCGTCATCGCCGCCGAGCCTTTCCCGGAGGCGCGCAAGCCCGCGATCAAGCTGACCATCGACTTTGGCGAGGGGCTGGGGGTGAAGCGATCCTCGGCGCAGATCACCCGACATTATACGCCGGAAACACTGGTCGGGCGGCGGGTGGCGGCGGTGGTGAACTTCCCCCCGCGCCAGATCGGGCCGATGATGTCCGAGGTGCTGACCCTGGGCTTTCCCGATGCGGAGGGGGAAGTGGTGCTGATCGCGCCGGATCTGGCAGTGCCCAATGGGGGGCGGTTGTTCTGAGGGATTTGGGGTGAGCGTTTCCCTTGGCCTTCGACTTCGGCGCGAAGCGCCGAAGTTTATCCTGAGCGGCTGGCTTGCCGGCCAGCCGAAGGGCTCAGGCTGAGCGAAGTCGAAGCCCACGCCCGCGCCCACGCCTCAACCCCCTGTTAGCCTTACCATTTCCACTTGCACCCGCCGCGTCAAAGCGTACCATCCCCCTCCGACCGCAGGAACAAACCCGCGGAGGACAGGAGGGGATATGAAGTCCAATCGCTGGGCCAGCCATGCGCTGGCCGCTTTGCTAGCGCTCTCGGTGGCGGCACCCGCCATGGCGCAGAGCGACAAGATGGTGCCGATCGCCACGCCCGCGCAAGCAACCGCCATTCCGCTGAACACCGGGCCGTTGCCCGGCGCGAAGAACAAGGAAAGCTGGCACAGCCAGTATAACAGCGTGTTCGCGCGCAATGTGACCGAGGCAACGCTTACCCCCTTCCTGCCCGATCCGGCCAAGGCGACCGGCACCGCCGTCATCGTCGCGCCGGGTGGCGGGTTCCGCACCCTGTCGATGCAGAATGAGGGCTGGGACGTGGCCAAGGCGCTGGCCGATCGCGGCATCGCCGCCTTCGTCCTGAAATACCGGCTGAACCAGACGCCCGCCGACATGGGCGAGTTCGAGAAGTCGATGACCGCGATGTTCTCCAGCGTGGCGCGCCCCACCTCGCGACCTAGCCCGGAGGACGCGCTAAAGGGCCTCGCCCCGCAGATCGCCGACGCCCGCGCCGCCTTTGCGCTGGTCCGCCAGCGGGCAGGGCAGTGGAAGGTCGACCCCAACCGGATCGGCATGGTCGGCTTTTCGGCGGGCGCGATGCTGACCGTGGCGACGGTGCTCGACGGACAGGCCAAGCCCGCCTTTATCGGCGACATCTATGGCCCGCTCCAGCCGATGACGGTGCCCGCCGACGCGCCGCCGATGTTCGCTGCGATCGCTGCCGACGATCCGCTGTTTTCGGGCAAGGGCTTCGGCCTGATCGATGCCTGGATGGCGGCGAAGAAGCCGGTCGAATTCCACCTTTACGGGCGCGGCGGCCACGGCTTCGGCATGTATCCGAAGAAGACGACCAGCACGGGCTGGTTCGACGCCTTCTACCGCTGGATGGTGATGGAGGGGTTCCAGAAAGCCAATTGATCCTCCCCTGCAAGGGGAGGGGGACCGCCGCGTAGCGGTGATGGAGCGCGCGCGCCACAGAGGGAATCGCGGGAGGAGGCCCCCTCCACCGCCCTGCGGGCGGTCCCCCCTCCCCGTACCGGGGAGGATTACTCGATGCTCTTCGACGCCTGCTCGAACAGGTCCTTCGACAGGCCGGGGGTGCCGACGATGCGGATCAGCTCGGCGCACATCAGGCGCGAACGCTTGGTGTCGAACCGGCGCCAGCGGCCGAGCGGCGGCAACAGCTTGGCCGCGGTCTGCGGGTTCAGCCGGTCGAGCGCGATCAGCTGGTCGGCCAGGAAACGATAGCCCGCGCCGTCGGCGGCGTTGAACGCCCGCTGGTTCATCCCGAACGCCCCCAGCAGCGCGCGTGCGCGATTGGGGTTGGCCAGGGTGAAGTCGGGATGTTCGGCCAGTCGCGTGACCTGCGACCCGGTATCGTCGCGCGACGACAAAGCCTGGGTCTGGAACCATTTGTCGAGGACCAGCGGATTGTCGGCATAGCGCGCATGGAAACGGGCCAGCGCCTCTTCGCGCTCGGCCGCATCCGAGCTGACCAGCGTGGTCAGCGCCGCCTGCCGGTCGGTCATGTTGTCCGCCGCCTCGAACTGCGCAAAGGCCAGCGCGGCGGCATCGTCCGCCCCGCTGGCGGCGATATAGCCGAGCGCGACGTTGCGCAGGCGACGGCGGCCCTTGGCATCGGGCGAGTAGACATAGGGCCCTTGCGCCATTTCGGCATAGAGCCGCCGCCAGGTCGGCGCCAGCGCCTGGCCCAGTTGCCGACGCAAGGCCTCACGCGCGACATGGATCGCGTCGGGGTCGACCGTCACCAGCTGATCGCCGATGAAATTCTCCGACGGCAGCAGCACGGCTTCGGCCAGGAAGGCCGGCTCCAGCCCGTCGGCGTTCAGCGTGCGGGCGACCGCGTCGATCACCGCCGTCGCATCGACCGTGCCGTGGATCGTGCCCGCGACCAGCGTGTCGAGCATCAGCTGCTGCATCGCCTCGTACCGGGCGAAGGGGTCGTCGTCATGCGCCGACAGAAAGGCCAGGTCCTCGGCCGTGCGGTCGCTCTCGATCACGATCGGAGCGGAAAAGCCGCGATTGATCGACAGGACGGGGCGCTCGGTAATGGCCTCGAAAGTGATGGTCTCGGCCACCTGGTCGAGCAGGATGAGCGTTTCCTCGGTCAGCGGACGGCCGGTTTCCGCGCCGAACAGCCGGACCTTTAGCGGGATCATCATCGGCTGCTTCACATTCTGCCCCGGGGTGGCGGGAATATGCTGCGCCAGACGAAGCTCGGCCCGGCCGCCGCCGGGTTCGTGGCTCAGCCCCGCCGCGACGCGCGGCGTGCCCGCCTGGGAATACCACAAGCGGAATTGCGACAGGTTGACGCCGCTCGCCTCCTCCATGCAGGCGACGAAATCCTCGCAGGTGGCGGCGGTGCCGTCGAACCGGTCGAAATACAGGTCGGTGGCGGCGCGGAACCGGACCGGGCCCAGCATGGTCGCCATCATCCGGATCAGCTCGGCGCCCTTGTTATAGATGGTCGCCGTGTAGAAGTTGCTGATCTCGATATAGCTTTCCGGGCGCACCGGATGGGCGAGGGGGCCGGAATCCTCCGGGAACTGGCTGGCGCGCAGGCCACGCACATCCTCGATCCGCTTGACCGCCGCCGATCCCTGGTCGGCGGAGAAACACTGGTCGCGATAGACGGTGAAGCCTTCCTTCAACGACAGCTGAAACCAGTCGCGGCAGGTGATCCGGTTGCCCGACCAGTTGTGGAAATACTCATGCGCGACGACGGCGGCGATCGCGTCATAGTCGTAATCGGTCGCGGTGTCGGGGTCGGCCAGGATGTAGCGGCTGTTGAAGATGTTCAGCCCCTTATTCTCCATCGCGCCGAAGTTGAAATCGTCGACCGCGACGATGTTGAACACGTCCAGGTCATACTCGCGGCCATAGACCCGCTCGTCCCAGGCCATGGACAGCTTCAGCGCCTGAAGCGCGTGGTCGGTCTTGGCGATATCGGCGGCGCGGACCCAGATGCCCAGATCGACGACCCGGCCGCTCATCGTGGTGAAGGTCGACGCATTGACCGCCAGGTCGCCCGCGACCAGCGCGAACAGATAGGACGGCTTGGGGAAGGGGTCGTGCCATTCGGCCCAGTGGGTGCCGTCGTCGTTCACGCCCTTGGCCACCGGGTCGCCATTGGCGAGCAGCACCGGGAAGCGCCGGGCATCGGCGGTCATGCGCACGCGGTAGACGCTCAGCACGTCGGGGCGGTCCGGGAACCAGGTGATGCGGCGGAACCCCTCGGCCTCGCACTGGGTGCAAAGATTGCCGCCCGAGGCATAGAGGCCCATCAACTGTGTATTGCGGTCGGGCGCGATGACGACCTCGGTCTCGACGACATGGGCATCGCCGGGCAGGTCGATGACCAGTTGTTCGCCCTCTATCCGCCAGTCCTGGCACTCCGCGCCGTCGACCCGCACCGACAGCGGCGTCTGGCCCGCCCCGTCCAGGCGCAGCGGCTCGCCATCGGGGCCGTTCCGCTCGACGGTCAGCGCGGCACGGACACGCGTCTCGGACGGGTCGAGCGTGACGTCGAGCGATACCTCCGGCACGGCCCAGGCGGGCGGGCGGTAATCCTCGCGCCGGATGGCGGCGGGGGTCATGCTGGGCTGGGCGGCGCTGCGCTGGATGTCCATGGCCGGACTATAACCCGTCCGGTGATCGCAGGCCCATGAAAATCGACGCGCAGGCCATGCGGGCGGGGGTTGATCGCGCAAGGCGGCGTGTTACGCCTGTGTCATATTCATCCCGAAAGGTCCTGCATGTCGCGCATGACGGCTCTGCTGCCGCTTCTTATCCTGTCCACCGCTGCCCTCGCCCACGATCATGGCCATGACCACGACCATGGTCAGGCCGCCCCCGCCCCGGCGGCGACGCCCGCGCCGCAGCGCAGTGCTGCCGAACGCAATGCCATCGTCACTGCCGCGCTGCCCGAGGATCAGGCCGCGATGAAGGCCCATGTGATGTTCCTGGCGTCCGACGCGATGGCGGGTCGCGAGGCGGGGACGCGCGACTATGACATCGCCGCGCAATATGTCGCCGCGCAATTCTATGCGGCGGGCCTGCGTCCCGGCGGCGGCGAGGGCGGCTTCCTGCAGAAGGTGCCGCTGATCGCGTACAATGTCGCGGACAAGGGCAGTGCGATGTGGACGCCCGCGGGGGGACAGGGCCAGGAACTGGTCTTCGCCGAGGACTTCGTGCCCTCGCCGGTGCCCGACAAGCGCGAGACGAGCGTCAGCGCGCCGGTCGTCTTCGTCGGTTACGGCATCGACGCCGCGCAATATGGCCTGACCGATTACAAGGGCGTCGATGTGCGCGGCAAGATCGTCGCCTTCGTCCCCGGCACGCCCGAGGGGCTGGACGGCGAGGCGCGCGCCTTTTTCGGCTCGGCGGGCAACAAGGCGTCGCTGGCGGCGGCCAAGGGGGCGGTCGGCGCGATCCAGATCGACATGCCGCGCGCGGGCCCTCGCCAGCGGCCCTTTTCGGCGCTGGCGCGCTTCTACAATGCGCCGCGCGTGACCTGGGCGAACCCGGACGGCACGGCGCACGCGATGACGCCCGCGACGCCGGTGCTCGGCACCCTGTCGCAGACGGGCGCGGCCAAGCTGTTCGGCAAGGACTGGGACGCGGTGATGAAGGCCGCCGCCGCGCCGAAGCCCGCCTATAAGCCGCTGGTCGCACGCGGCACGCTGACCGTCGCGTCGAAGACCAGCTTCAAGCCGATGGACAGCAGCAACGTCATCGGCCTGATCCCGGGCAGCGACCCCAGGCTGAAGGGCGAAGTGGTCGTCCTGTCGGCGCATCTCGACCATATCGGCACCAACGAGGGCGGCGACGGCGACCGGATCAACAACGGCGCGCTCGACAACGCCATCGGCATCGCCAGCCTGATCGAGGAGGCCAAGCGCTTCAAGACCGCCGCCACCCCGCCCAAGCGCACCGTCATGTTCCTGGCGGTGACGGCGGAGGAGAAGGGGTTGGTCGGATCGGATTATTTTGCCAACCACCCGACCGTGCCGCTGAAGTCGATCGTCGCCGACGTCAATCTCGACATGCCGATCCTGACCTACAAGTTCGAGGACATGGTGGTGTTCGGCGCCGACCGCTCGACCCTGGGCCCGATCGTGCGCAAGGCGGTGGGGGCGATGGGCCTGCCCGTCGCGCCCGATCCGATGCCGGAAGAGGGTATCTTCGTGCGCTCCGACCATTTCCGCTTCGTGCAGAAGGGCATCCCCTCGGTCTTCCTGTGGCCGGGCCAGGCCGGGCCGGGCAAGGCGGCGGTCCAGGACTTCATGAGCCACCGCTATCACCGCCCCGGCGACGAGATCGACCAGGGCATCGACTGGAGCCAGGGCCCGCGCTTCGTCAGCGTGAACTACGCCATCGCCCGCGAAATCGCCAACGCCTCCGAGCGGCCGGTGTGGAACAAGGGCGATTATTTCGGCACGCTCTATAAGGGGCCGATGGCGGGCAAGTAATTTGCCGCCAATGCCCCCCTCCGTTCCGCCCGAGCGCAGTCGAAGGCCAAGGCCAAGGGATGACCTTTGCCAAGCGGCGCGTCCGGAGTGTGCACTTCGACTTCGCTCAGTGCGAACGGAGATGGGGCGTTGAGCGGGGCCGGACTGGACTGCGACCAATCTTCCCGCCATCCGTTCAGCCTGAGCGCAGTCGAAGGCCGAGGGGTGACCTTTGCCCGGCGGCCCGTCTGGAACGGGCCCTTCGACATCGCCCGGTACGAACGGAGGTTGGGTGGGTAAGTTGTTCGTCTTCGGCCTGGGCTATGCCGCCGGGCACCTCGCCATCCTGCTGGAGGGGCGTGGCTGGTCGGTGACCGGCACGACCCGTGACGGGCGCGGGGGCTCCGTGCGTTTCGACGACCGCGCACGAGTGGAAGCGGAGATCGCCGCCGCCACCCATATCCTGTCCTCGGTCCCGCCCGAGGGTGAGGTCGACCCGGTGCTCGTGACCTATGGCGCGCAACTGGCCAAGTCGAAGGCCTGGCTCGGTTATCTCTCCTCGACCGGCGTTTACGGCGACACCGGCGGCGCGTGGGTGGATGAGACGGCGGCGATCGGCTCGGGTCGGCGCGTCGCGCGTGCGGTGGCGGATGCCGATTGGCAGGCGCTGGGCGCGCGGGTGTTTCGCTTGCCGGGTATCTATGGCCCCGGCCGCTCGCCGATCGACCGCGTCCGGGCGGGGCGTGCGCACCGTGTCGGACTGGCCGGACAGGTGTTCAGCCGGGTGCATATCGCCGATATCGTATCTGGGGTGATCGCCGGGTTCGACGGCCCGGCGGGGGCATACAACCTGGCCGATGATTACCCGTGCGACCAGGATGCGGTGGTGTCCTACGCCGCCACGCTCGCTGGCCTGCCGCCGCCGCCGCTGGTGCCGCTGGACAGCCTGTCGGCGGCGGCGCGCGGTTTCTATGCCGAGAACCGGCGGGTGGCGAACGCCAAGGCGAAGCGGGTGCTGGGCTGGCGCCCGCGTTATCCCGATTACCGGTTGGGCCTGCGCGCCCTGAGCGCGATGACCAGCCCGATCGCGGTCACGCCCGCCCCGGCACCCGCCAGCAGCGACCAGCGATAACCCTCGAACACGGTCGACAGGCTCATGGCGATGACCGGCACGATCACGCTGGAATAGGCCGCCTTGGCCGGGCCGATCGTACGCAGCACCCGGTAATAGAGCGGGAAGGCCAGCGCGGAGGCGAACAGGCCAAGATAGAGGATGCCGAGCACATAGCCCGCGCGCATCTCGAACACCGGCGGACCGTTCAGCGTATAGGCGATGACGGCGTCCAGCGCGGATCCGATCAGCATCGCGATGCTGAGGGTCGCGTGCATCGGGAAGCGCTTGGCGGTGTTGGTCGCCTGCATGACATTGGCGGTCGAGGCGGACAGGATCGCGACGATGGTCAGCGCGATGCCGGTCAGTGCGCGCGACGGCCCGGCCGGATCGACCCGCGCCTCGTGCACGAACAGCAGCGCCGCACCCGCCATCGCGATCCCCGAGCCGACCAGCAACTGCCGCCCCATGCGCTGGCCCAGGAAGATGCGCGCGAACGCGGCATTGGGGATCAGCAACATCGCAAAGACGACCGCGACCAGGCCGGAGGTGATGTACCCTTCCGCATGATAGACGAAGTTGAAATTGAGTACGAACTGGAACAGCCCGATCCCGGCGGCGAACAGCCAGCCGGTGGTGCCCAGGCGAAAGCTTTCGCGCCGGGCCAACGCAAAGGCCCCCATGGCGAGCCCGCCGATCAGGAAGCGATAGCTGACCGACCAGGTGGCGGGCACGACCGAGATCTGGTCGCGGATGACCAGCCACGTCGATCCCCAGATCAGCGTGACGATCGCAAAGGGGATCAGGACCGCGGCGCGGGTCGAGCGGGGGGCGGTGTCGAACACACTCATAAGGCGGTGATCGCATCGGCCAGACGGCCGACCGCATGGCCATCGGTGTTCCAGGCGGTGACGAGGCGAATCTCGCCCTCTGCCCAGTCGTAGAAATCGAAGCCCTGCGCGCGCAGGGTCGCGGCCTCGTCGGGGGTGGCGCGCAGGAAGACCTCGTTCGCCTCGACCGGGTGGATCAGCCGGTCGCCCGCCGCCTCGCCCAGCCGCTCGGCACAGGCATTGGCGAGCGCGCCGTTGGCGATCCACAGATCGTCCTCGACCATCGCCAGCACCTGCGCGGCCAGATAGCGGCCCTTGGACATCAGCAGTCCGGCCCGCTTGCGGCGGCGGCGGGTGGCCTCGGCTAGACCCGGCTTGAAGAAGACCAGCGCCTCGGCACTCATCGCGCCGTTCTTGACGAAGCCGAAGGACAGCGCGTCGACCCCGGCCTGCCAGGTGAGAGCGGCGGGCGTGCAGCCCAGCCGGGCGACCGCATTGGCGAAGCGCGCCCCGTCCATGTGGAAGCCCAGACCGCGTTCCTTGGCCAGCGCCCCGATCGCGGCCACCTCATCCGGGTTGTAGACCCTCCCATATTCGGTGGCGTTGGTGATCGAGATCGCGTGCGGCTGCACCCGGTGGACGTCGTTGGCGATCGCGTCGACCACGGTCCGGATCGTCTCGGGGGTCAGCTTGGCCCCTTCGCCGTCCGCCAGCATCAGCTTGGCGCCGTGGGTGTAGAATTCGGGCGCACCGCCCTCGTCATTCTGGATATGCGAGTCGCGGTGACAGACCACGCCGCCATAGGGCGGGCAGAACGCCGCCAGCGCCAGGCAGTTGGCCGCCGTCCCGGTGGGGACCCACAACGCCTCCACCTCGGTCCCGAACAGGTCGGACAAGCGCCCGTCCAGCGCCTTGGACCAGCGATCGCCGTCATAGGGGCTGTCCATCTGGTCGGCACCGACGATGGCGGCCATCACCTTGGGGTGGATACGGGCGGCATTGTCCGAGAAAAAGCGCATGGCCCCAGCGTTTGGGGGAGGCGGCGGATCAGGTCAACACCGGTGGCCTATGTTGGGGATAACCGGGGCGGGGGTGCCATCGAGAGGCTGACACCCCTCCGACGCGCTACGCGCGCCACCTCCCCTTAAAGGGGAGAAAAATCCTACCCCTCCCGCAGTCGGGAGGGGTCTGGGGGGAGGGGACCCGGCCAGAAAGCGAGCCCTAAAGTCTCGATCACTCCTCGCTCGCATCGCCTTTGTCAGGCCCACGGCGGTCGTCGGCGACACCCGCCGTCAGGCCTTTTGCTATCTCGGTGCGCCAGGAGAGGAAGCTATCGCGACAACCGCTCCCCCTCCCGCAGACGGGAGGGGGCCGGGGGGAGGGGACGCCGCCCGCGATGAGTCCCCAAACTCGCCAAAATCCCGCTTATCCCTTGGCCAAGCGGCAACGCCGATCAACGCGCTCCGCCGTCATAAGCTTAGGAAGCTTCTGCCTTACTCCTCCCCGCCATCGCCTTCGTAGGGCCCACGCCGGTCGTCCGGGCGGCGATCGTCGGGGCCGGGGCCGGGGCGTTCGCGGCGGCGGCCGGGGCCGACGGTGATCGACCCGTCCTCGCCGGTGCGCAGGTCGAGGCCCAGCCCCTGGATGATCTCACCGACCGGATCGGCTTCGACCGGAATGGCGTCTTCGTCGAAGCCGTTGCTGATCGCGTCCGGGTCGACCTCCTGCTGCACCACCGGCGCGGGCACCGGCGGGATGTCGAGCGCCGACTGCATGAAGGCACGCCAGATCCGCGCGGGCACGCCGCCGCCCGACAGGCCGGGATTGGGGGTATTGTCGTCATTGCCGACCCACACGCCCACCACCAGGTCGCGCGCGAAGCCGACGAACAGCGCGTCGCGCGAATCCTGCGTCGTGCCCGTCTTGCCATAGGCATCGACGGTCAGCAGCGCCTGCCGCCCGGTCCCGGTCTTGATCGAGGAGGACAGCAGGTCGAGCATCCCGTCATGCACGGCCGAGGCGAAACCCGTCTTGCGGTTGGTCAGCGACTGATACCAGCCCTTGTCCTTGACGTCGCTCAGCCCGCGCGCGGCGACCGGATAGCTTTCATTGGCCACCGCGGCATAGGCGGCGGTCAGCTCCAACAGGCTGACGGTCGAGGTGCCCAGGCCGATCGTCGCCTCGTTGGGGATCGGCGTGGTGATGCCCAGGTCACGCGCCGCCTTGATCACCGACTTCACGCCCACCGCCTGGGTCAGCCGCGCGGCGGCGACGTTGGACGAACGGGCAAAGGCCTGGCGCAGCGTGATCTTGCCCAGATAACGGCCGTCGCTGTTGCGCGGCTTCCACCCGGCGATGTCGACCGGCTCGTCCTCGATCGTCGAGTCCGGCGTCATGCCCGAGCGGAGCGCGGCGAGGTACACGAACAGCTTGAACGCCGATCCCGGCTGGCGGCGGGCCTGGGTGGCGCGGTTGAAGGGGCTCTTGGAATAATCCTTGCCGCCGACCATCGCCACGACGCGACCATCGGGGCGCATCGCGACCAGCGCGACCTGCGCCTGGTTCAACCCGGCGCTGCGCACCGCCCGCTCGGCCACCCGCTGCAACCGGGGGTTCAGCGTGGTCTGGACGGTCGCCTCGGTCTTGATCTCGCCCGCCTGGTCGCGCGCCTCGGGCAGGACCCAGTCGGCGAAATAGGTGCCGCTGGGCAAGGTTTCGGGCCGGGAGGCGAGCACGCGCTGCGGCTGTACCGCATCGGCCTCGCGCTTGGTCAGGAAGCCCGCATCCTCCATCGCCGCGACGACGACGGCCTGGCGCGCGCGGGCGCCCTTCAAATTGGTGGTGGGGGCCAGGCGCGACGGGGCCTTGACCAGCCCGGCCAGCATCGCCGCCTGGCCGATGTTCAGCTTGTCGGGGGTGCGGCCGAAATAATGCTTCGCGGCGGCGGTGATGCCATAGACGTTGTCACCGAAATAGACGTTGGACAGATAGCGTGAAAGGATCTCGTCCTTGGTCAGCCACGCCTCCAGCCAGAAGGCGATCATCGCCTCGCGGATCTTGCGGCCCGCCGTGCGGTCGGAATCAAGGAAAGCGTTCTTCGCCAGCTGCTGCGTGATGGTCGAGCCACCCTCGCGCACGCCGCCCGATCCGACATTGTGCCAGGCGGCGCGCAGGATGCCGCGCGGATCGACGCCCCAGTGCGAATAGAAGCGCCGGTCCTCGATCGCCATGAACGCCTCGCGCACATGGGCGGGCAGCTTGGCGGCATCGACCGGTGCGCCGATGATCGAGCCGCGCCGCGCGATCGGCGTGCCGTCATCGGCGGTCAGCGTGATCGAGGGCGGCGTCGGCGGCTGGAGCGAGCGCGACAGCGGCGCGGTGATCGCCAGCCAGATGATCGCGATCACCAGCAGGATGATGCCCGCGCCCAGCCCCCGCATGATCCACCGGCCCCAGCGGATACGGCGGCGCGGGCGTCCCTCCGGCGGCTCGTCATCCGCGCCGAAGGACCAGCTCTGCGTCTCGGCGTCGTAGAGCGGATAATGGGGGCCGACCGGCTCGTAGGGGCGGTCCAGCGGGGTACGGTCGGGATTAAACGGATCGGGGCGCATCACAGGGTTCCGGTGGTCGGCCAATCGCGTGTATTACTCCACCAGAACACCACGCGCAAGCTCATGCAGCCGTTTACCCTGTTTGCGGCACCTCGGGCAAGCGGTCCGCAGGGGGCGTGTCCTGGATCAGCCCGGCACGGTGCGCGACGATAGTGGGGACCAGCGCCTGGCCCGCCACGTTGATCGCGGTCCGCCCCATGTCGAGGATCGGATCGATCGCCAGCAACAGCCCCGCGCCCTCCAGCGGCAGGCCCAGGGTCGACAGGGTCAGGGTCAGCATGACGACCGCACCGGTCAGCCCGGCGGTCGCCGCCGACCCCAGCACCGAGACGAGCACGATCAGCACATAATCGCCGACATGCAGCGGCAAGCCGTAATATTGCGCGACGAACAGCGCCGAGATCGCCGGGTAGATGGCCGCGCACCCGTCCATCTTGGTGGTCGCGGCAAAGGGCACCGCAAAGGCCGAGTAGGCGCGCGGCACGCCCAGGCGGCGCTCGACCGCGTCCTCTGTGACGGGCAGGGTCGCGATCGACGAGCGCGAAACGAAACCCAGCTGGATGGCGGGCCAGGCGGCGGCGTAGAAACGCTTCGGCGACATCCCATTGGCCAGCAGCAGCAGAGGATAGACGACGAACAGCACCAGGCCGAGCCCGATATAGACGGCCAGCGCAAAGCTGCCGAGTGCGGACAGCGACTGCCAGCCGTAGCGCACGATCGCATTGCCGAGCAGCGCACCCGAGCCGATCGGGGTCAACCGGATCACCCAGGACAGGATGCGCCGGAAGATGGCGAGCGCCGAGGCGTTGAACGACAGGAAGCCCTCGCCCTTGTCGCCCACCCGCACGGCCGCGACACCGATCGCGACCGCCATGACGATGATCTGCAGGATGTTGAACGACAGCCCGGTTTTGAGCGCACCGCCGTCACCCGCGCTGGTCGAGGCGGAGAGGCCCAGGATATTGGACGGGATCAGCCCGCGCAGGAAATCGAGCCAGGACCCGGCGGTGTCGGGCCGCACCGCGCTGCCCGGTGCGATGCCCGCATGGAGGCCGGGTTGCAGGACGGTGCCCAGCGTCAGGCCGATGCTGACCGCGATCAGCGCGGTGATGGCGAACCAGATAAAGGTGGCGGCGACCAGCCGCGCGGCATTGTTCAGGTCGCGCAGCGCGGCGATCGAGGCGACGATGGCGGTGAACACCAGCGGCACGACCAGCACCTTGAGCAGCTGGACAAAGCTCTCGCCGACGATGCGCAGCGCCTCGGCAAGGCCGGCGATACCCTGCGACCGGGCGAGCAGGCCGAGCAGCAGGCCGACGGCCATGCCGACGAACACCTGGGCCCCGAAGGAAAAACGAAATTTCATCCGACCATAGCTAACAAGCCGGTGAAACGATCCCAACCAAGATTTGCGTGGGGGGAGGAAAGCTCCCCATGTCCCGATCCCCGCTATCCCGCCCCCCACGGGGCTGGCCCGATCGGGCCTGGGGGAGAATGGTGCTGCCGGTGAGGATTGAACTCACGACCTCAGCCTTACCAAGGATGCGCTCTACCACTGAGCTACGGCAGCACTCGCGTTTGACCGCGGAAGCGCGCCTAGAGACGATCGGGCGGGCATTGTCAAGCGACCTTTGTGCGGATTATGCGAAATGCCATGGCAAAGGACGAACGCGCGGAGCGGCTGGCAGCGGCGCTCCGGGAGAATTTGAAGCGGCGAAAGGCCCAGGCCCGGCAGGTGGACGAGGATGCGCCCGCGCCCGCGCCCGCGCCACCATCGTCGGACGAGCGCGTCTGATCCGGGTCAGATCACGCCGAGCAGGATCGTCGCGGCCCCCAGCCCCGACGACAGGGCCAGCCGCAACCGGCCCCAACCGGGCATCTCGTGCACCCAGCGGCCCACACGGGCATCGACCAGGGGCGTCACCAGAATGACCGCGCCCAGGATCACCAGCGCGATCCGCAACGACCCGCCGCCCAGCAGCGGCGGCAACAGCGCCACCCACCCGATCAGGCTGGGCGCCACCGCCGCGACATAGGGAATGGCGCGGGGTTCCTGGCGGATCAGCGCCTCCATCCACCACAGGCCGCCCAGGAACGACAGGATCAGCGCGGCATAGACGCCCCCGGCGATCATCGCGGGCAGCGTCAGCGCCGGATCGACCAGCACCAGGGCGAGGCACAGGATCGGTGGCAGGACGCCTGCGCCTCCCAGGATCAGCGGCGGTCGCGGCAGGGGGCGGGGCGTCATCCTATACCTCATGGTCGGCAGTACGGTGCGGGGGATACGCGGCGCGGGGGCATTGGTTCACGGGCGCTGTCGGAGGCCCCCGCGCGGCCCGGCCGGGGAGCGGTTATTCGCCATCGCGCCGAACCGGTGCTAACCTGTTGAGATGACGAAGAGTGAAATCAACCCGCGGGTCTTCTGGGGCGCGTCCGGGATCATCGCGCTGTTGCTGGTGACGACGCTGACCATGCCGGGCACCGCCGACGCCGCGTTCAAGGCGGCGCAGGCCTGGGCGATCGACACGTTCGGCTGGTTCTATATCGCCTCGGTCGCGGTGTTCCTGGTCGTCGTGCTGGCGCTGGGCTTCGGCCCGGCGGGCAAGCTGAAGCTGGGGCCCGACGATGCCGAGCCGGACTTTCCCTATCTGTCCTGGCTGGCGATGCTGTTCGCGGCGGGCATGGGCATCGGCCTGATGTATTTCGCGGTCGCCGAGCCTATCCAGCATTATATCTCGCCCCCCGAAGCGCCGAGCGGCACGATCCTGGCCGCGCGCGAGGCGATGGCGATCACCTTCCACCATTACGGCGTCCATGCCTGGGCGATCTATGCGCTGGTCGGCATGAGTCTGGCCTATTTCACCTATCGCAAGGACCTGCCGCTGACGATGCGGTCGGGCCTGTCGCCGATCCTGGGCAAGCGGATCAACGGGCCGCTGGGCGATGCCATCGACATCTTCGCGGTGTGCGGCACGGTGTTCGGCGTCTCGACCTCGCTGGGGTTCGGCGTGTCGCAGATGACGGCGGGGCTGAATTACGAATATGGCCTGCCCGACACGCTGACCGTCAAGATCGCGGTCATCGTGCTGGTCATGGGCGCGGCCACCCTGTCGGTGCTGAGCGGCGCAGACCGGGGTATTCGCCGCCTGTCCGAGCTCAACCTCGTTCTCGCCGTCCTCCTGATGCTGTTCGTCATGGCGGTCGGCCCGACCCTGTTCCTGCTGCGTGCGCTGGTGCAGAATTTCGGCCTGTATCTCGACCATTTCGTCAAGCGCACCTTCACCCTCTATGCCTATGAACCGCGCGCCTGGATGGCGGACTGGACGCTGTTCTACTGGGCGTGGTGGATCGCCTGGTCGCCGTTCGTCGGCATGTTCATCGCGCGTATTTCGCGCGGGCGGACCATCCGCGAATTCGTGATCGGCGTCCTGTTCGTGCCGACCGCCTTCACCTTCCTGTGGATGACGGTGTTCGGCAACACGGCCATCTCGCTCGACCTGGGCGGGGCGCATGGCGGGATCGCCTCGGCGGTGCAGGCGAACCTGTCCACCGCCCTGTTCAAGTTCCTGGAATATCTGCCCGCCGCCAGCATCACCTCGACACTGGCGATCGTGCTGGTCGGGTTTTTCTTCATCACCTCGGCCGATTCGGGCGCGTTGGTGATCGACACGCTGGCCTCGGGCGGGGCCGAGGAGACGCCGCGCTGGCAGCGTCTCTACTGGTGCGTGCTGCTGGGGACCACCGCGACTTTGTTGCTGGTCGCGGGCGGATTGGGCGCACTCCAGTCGGCGACGTTGCTGGCCGCGCTGCCCTTCTGCTTCATCATGCTGCTGCTGGCGGTGGGGCTGGTGCGCCAGACCAATGCCGATCTGGCGGGCGTGACGCTGCCCGGCGACAGCCCCGCGATCAGCGAGCGGATCAAGCGGCTGATCGTGCCCGCCCGCCGTGCGGACATCGTCGCGCAGATCCGCGCGCAGGGCGGGGCCGCGTTGCAAAGCGTGCAGGAAGCGATGGAAGCGGAAGGCTGGACCGCCAGTCGGCTGGAGAGCGAGGACGACCAGGTCGCGCTGACCATCACCGCGCGTGACGGTCGCCCGTTCGTCTATCGCCTGTCGCCCCGCTCGCGCCCGCTGGCCGCCTATACCGCGCTGGAGGCTCCCGAGCGCCGTCGCAGCCTGGCCTGGATGCTGGCCGCGCAGACCAATAGCGAGACGGCGTTTCGCGACCTGACCGGCTTCACCACCGGGCAAATCGCTAACGATGTCCTGACCCAGCTCGAACGCTGGCGGCTGTCAGAGGCCAATCGCAAGGACGGGTGATCGCCCCGCCGGCGACGGCATAGCACATTGCATCGTCCGGCAATTCGTTGTACCGATCGTTACAGTCGAGAACAAAGGATCGGAACATCGGATGACCGCCCGCCCGCCGCTGCCGCCGTTCACCCTGGAGACCGCCGTGCAGAAGGTCCGCGCGGCCGAGGACGCCTGGAACAGCCGCGATCCCGAACGCGTCGCGCTGGCCTATACGCTTGACTGTCCCTGGCGGAATCGCGACCGGTTCCTGGCCGGGCATGACGCGATCGTCGCCTTCCTGCGCGACAAATGGGCGCGCGAGCAGGAGTATCGCCTGATCAAGGAATATTGGGCGCATCAGGGCAGCCGGATCGCGGTGCGCTTCGCCTATGAATGGCATGACGCGGACGGGCGGTGGTTCCGGTCCTATGGCAACGAGAATTGGGACTTTGCCGAGGACGGCCGGATGCGGCGGCGGATCGCGTCGATCAACGATCTGGCGATCGCCCAGGAGGCGCGGCTGTTCCACTGGCCGCTCGGCCCGCGTCCGGCGGACCATTCGTCGCTGAGCGACCTGGGGCTGTAAGCCATGGCGCGGATGATCGCCGAGCGGGCCGACGCGCTGCCCGGCCTGGCCGAGGTGTTTCGCGAATATGGCTATGCCGGGGCCAGCCTGTCGCTGATCGGCAGCGCGACCGGGCTGGGGCGGGGGAGCCTCTATCACTTCTTCCCGGGCGGAAAGCAGGAGATGGCGGCGGCCGTGCTCGCCGATGTCGCCGCCTGGTTCGACGCGGCGGTGTTCGTGCCGCTGGAGCAGGCCGAGGACCCGCGTGCCGGGATCGACGCGATGATGATGGAGATCGACCGGTATTTCCGCTCCGGCCAGCGCGCCTGCCTGATCGGCGCCTGGGGGCTGGGCGCGACCCGCGATCCCTTTGCCGAGCCGATCGCGGCCTATTTCCGACGCTGGATCGCGGCGCTACAAGCGCGGCTGGCGCAGGCGGGGGTGGCGGAGGATCATGCCGCCACGCTGGCGCAGGACGTGGTCAGCGGGATTCAGGGCGCGGTGGTGCTGGCCCGCGCGCTGAATGACCCTTCGCTGTTCCGCGCGACGCTGGGGCGGCTGACGGCGCGACTCTACACCGCGCTCGCCGCCGCCGCTTAAAGGTTGGAGCCCGTTCGCAAGCTGGCGAAGGGCGCGTTTCCAAACAGCCGCTTTGGGCCGATCGACATTCCTTCCTTCCTCCCCTGTAAGGGGGGGTGGCAGGCTGAAGGCCTGACGGAGGGGTGTCCCGGCTTGCGAGAATGGGGGTACCTCGCAATCGGGGACACCCCTCCACCATGCTTCGCATGGTCCCCTCCCCTTCCAGGGGAGGAATTGAAGGGAGACTGAAGGACGATCGGCCCTAGATCGCGGCCAGGGCCTGTTCGCAATCGGCGATCAGGTCGTCGGCATCCTCGACTCCGATCGAGATGCGCACCAGATTGTCGGTAATGCCCAGCGCCGCCTTGCGTTTGTCGGGGACCGAGAGGTGCGTCATCGCCGCCGGGTGGCTGGCCAGCGTCTCGGTGCCGCCCAGGCTGACGGCCAGCTTCGCGATCCGTAGCGCGTCCAAGAAGCGGAAGGATTCGGCCTCGCCGCCCTTCAGGTACAGCGAGAAGGTCGACCCGCCGCCGGTGCAGTGGCGGCGATAGATGTCGGCCTGCCGCTCCAGGCCGGGCGTGTCGGCCAGGAAGCCGAGATAGCCGACCCGCTCGACCTTGGGATGATCGCGCAGGAAGGCGCAGACCTTGGCGGCGTTTTCCCCGGCGCGGCTCATGCGCAGCTCCAGCGTCTCGAGCGAGCGGAGCAGCATCCAGGCGGTGTTGGGGTCGCAGATGGTGCCGATGGTGTTGCGCATCGACCGGATGGTGGCGATGTGCGCCTTGGACCCCAGCACGCCGCCCGCGACCAGATCCGAATGGCCGCCCGCATATTTGGTCAGCGAATAGACGACCAGATCGGCACCATGGCGCAGCGGGCGCTGCCAGAGCGGGCCCAGGAAGGTGTTGTCGATCGCGATGGGCGGCTTCTGTTCATGATTCGCGAAGACCGCGTTGCGCGCAGCCGCCACCGCCTCGATATCGACCAGCGCGTTGGTCGGGTTGGCGGGGCTTTCCAGATAGATCAGCGGCACGCGACCCAGCGCGGCCGCCTTGTGCAGCACCGCGTCGATCTCCTCGCGGGTCGCGCCGGCGGGAAAGTCGAGCCACTGGACCCCGAACCGGCCCAGGATGCGTCCGATCAGCGTCTCGGTCGCGGCATAGAGCGGGCCCGAATGGACGATGACGTCGCCCGGCTGGACCATGGACAGGAACAGGGTGGCGATCGCCGCCATGCCGCTGGAGAAGGTCAGCGCATCCTCCGCCTCGTCCCAGATCGCCAGGCGGTCCTCCAGGATTTCCTGGTTGGGGCCGTTGAAGCGCGAATAGACCAGGCCGTCGGCACCGCCGGGGCGCTTGCCGGTGACCCCCTCGAAATGCCGCTTGCCCGCCGCCGCATTGGGGAAGACGAAGGTCGAGGTCAGGAAGATCGGCGGCTTCAGTGACCCTTCGGATAGCACGGGGTCGAAGCCATAGCCCATCATCAGCGTCGAGGGGCTAAGCTTGCGGTCACCGATGCGGGTCACATCGCTCTTGGTGGTAGCCGGGCCTTGCTGCGGAACGCCGGTCAGATCGGATTCGGTCGGCATGTCGGTCTCCTCGGGGACAAAGCGCCGCTCGGTCGGCGGCTATGTCTGCAGAATAACGCGACAAACGGCTTTGGCGAGACACCCAATCTTCCTCCCCTGGAAGGGGAGGTGGCAGGCCGAAGGCCTGACGGAGGGGTGTCACCCTATCGATAGCGGGACACCCCTCCGACGCGCCACGCGCGCCACCTCCCCTTACAGGGGAGGAATTATAGCGGGAGGCCGATCAGCGAAATCTGGCGGCCATAGGACGGCTCGTCGCGGTGAGTCGCACGGCGGAAGCTGAAGAAGCGGTCGGCTTGCGCATAGGTGTCCTCGCCCAGCGCGGCGACGCGCGCGACACCGGCGGCGGCGAGGCGGTGGGCGACATAGGCCTCCAGGTCGAACTGGTAATGGTCCGCCCGCGTGCCGTCGGCGAAGAAGCGTTCGTTCTCCGGCGCGGCCTCGGCGAAGCGGCGGAGGAAGGCGGCATCGACCTCATAGCTGGCACGGGCGATGCACGGGCCGATCGCGGCGGCGATCCGCTCGCGCCGGCCGCCCAGCGCTTCCATCGCCAGCAGCGTCGCGTCGGTGATCCCGCCCAGCGCGCCCTTCCATCCGGCGTGCGCCGCACCGATCACGCCCGCCTCGGCATCGGCGAACAGCACCGGCGCGCAATCGGCGGTCAGGATGCCGAGCAGCAGTCCCGGCCGGTCGGTCACCAGCGCATCGCCATGCGGGCGGATATCGTCCTCCGGCGGGCTCAGCACCGTCACCGCCTCGGCCGAGTGGATCTGGTAGCAGGTGATCAGCCGCGCCCCCGGCAGCACCGCGTCGCGCGCGCGGGCGCGATTCTCGGCAACCGCGTCGGCATCGTCCTGCGAGCCCAGCCCGACATTCAGCCCGCCATGAATCCCCGCCGACACGCCGCCGCGCCGCCCGAGAAAGCCGTGCGGGATGGGCTCCAACAGGGGCGTGCGAAGGGCCTCGACGGTCATAGTGACAACCTCATGATCCGGTCCTCGTCGATCGTATCGCCGACGGGAAAGTCGTAGCGGCCGATATCGACAAAGCCGTAGCGCGCGTAAAAGGCCTTGGCACGGTGGTTGTCGACATAGACCGACAGGATCAGCTCACGCGCGCCGCGATCCCGGGCGGTGGCGATGGTCCAGTCCATCAGGACAGGGCCGACGCCTGCGCCCAGATGGCTGGACGCGACATAGAGCTGATAGAGTTCGACAGCGTCGCCAGGCCATTCGCCCGGAAAGCCGACCGGACCGATCTTGGCGAAACCGATGATCGCCCCATCGTGCACGGCCAGGCGGATGGTGAAGTCGGGATGGCCGATCTGGCCGGGCAGCCCGTCGGGGCCGAAGGCGTCGTCGAGAAAGGCGTTCAGGTCGGCCGCCGGATAGAGATGACCGAACGTGTCGGTGAAAGCCGCCCGCGCCATCGCGGCCAGCGCTTCGCCGTCACCCGGCACGGCATCGCGATAGGCGATCATTCGCCATACCCCGCCGGGACCGGCCAGTCGGGCCGCGCCACCGCCAGCGCGCGGAACAGCGTGCCCATATCCTGCATCAACCGGTTGCGGTCGGCGAGCAGCGCATCGCCGCGATCGGGGTGCACGCGCGCCAGGGCAGCGGTGCGGTGGTCGATGCCGAGCGCGCCCAGCAGATCGCGCTGCGTCACCGGACCGAACGCGGCAAGCCCGGTGCTTTGCGCGGCGGCGGCGAGCGTCGTGAAATCGACATGCGCGCTCAGATCCTGTTCGCCGGGCCGCTCGAAGGGGTTGGCATAGGCGTGCCCGCGCACCGCCTGCAGCGTGTCGGCGATGGCAGGGCCTTCATAGCCGTAATCGACGATCAGCGCCGCACCGCCCTGTGCCGCGATCCGTGCGGACAGGGTGCGCATGATCGCGACGCTGGCGGGCGAGACCTCGATCACCGAACCGGCCTCCGCCTCGCGCAGCGGCTCGGGGATGATCTCGGGCGGCACGGGCGGTCCGGCGATGGGCAGGAACAACAGGTCCTGGGCGGCGACCAGCCGCTCGTGCCAGCCATCGCCACGCCGGACCAGCTGGCGGATGGGCAGTGCGTCGAAGAACTCGTTGGCGACGACGATCAGCGGGCGGTCGGTGGGCAAGGTCTCGACCGTGTCGTGCCACTGCGCATCGGCGACGCGTTCGGCCTGGGCGGTGCGCAGGGTCGCGCTGGTCTCGACGAACTGGATGGTCGGGGTGAAGCCGGCCTTGGCCATCGCACGGCGGGCGTCGGCGGCCAGCGTGCCGCGTCCCGGCCCAAGCTCGACCCAATGTGCCTCGGGCCGTCCCGCCCTGTCCCAGAGGTCCGCGCACCACAGGCCGATCAGCTCGCCGAACATCTGGCTGATCTCGGGACTGGTGGTGAAGTCGCCGCCGGCACCCAGCGGATCGCGGGTGCCGTAATAGTGCGCGTTGGCGGCGGCCATGAACTGCGCCACCGGGATCGGTCCGGCCAGCGCGATGGCGCGGGCGAGGCGTTCGGGCAGTGCGTCCTCGGGCGCTGGCCTGTGATCGGCGGGGGGGATCAGCGGGTTGGTCATGCCCCCGCTCTGCCCCCCCTGTTCCGCCGCCGCAAGGGGATCAGGAAATGCTGTCGGGCCCGGCGATCGGCTCGACCCGGACGCGGCGCGCCTTGGCGGTGTTCATCAGGTACAGCCCGCCCAGGATCATCGGCACGCACAGCCACTGGCCCATGTGCAGCCCGGTCATCTCAGCAAAGGCGCGCAGCTGCTGGTCGGGTTCGCGGAAGAATTCGACGATGAAGCGCGCAATGCCGTAGCCGAGCAGGAACAGCCCCGACAGCTTGCCCGGATCGTACCGCGCCTTGGTCCGCCAGAAGGCGAAGCTCATGACCGCGAACAGGACCAGCCCTTCGAGGCCCGCCTCGTACAGCTGGCTGGGGTGGCGCGCCGGATCGATCATGCCGAAGGGCACGGTGCGCGGAAAGACGATCGCCCAGGGCGCATCCGATGGCTTGCCCCACAGCTCGCCGTTCACGAAATTGGCCAGGCGGCCCAGGAACAGGCCGACCGGCGCGGTGCAGACCAGATAGTCGAGGATGCGGACCGGGTTCAGCTTGTGCTTGCGCGCGAACAGCCAGACGCCGATCCCGGTGCCCGCCGCGCCGCCATGAAAGCTCATGCCGCCATCCCACAGCCGGATGATCCGCAACGGGTGCAGGAACATGTCGGGCGCGTAGAAGATCACATAGCCGATGCGCCCGCCCAGGATGATGCCCAGCGTCGCATAGAAGACCAGATCGTCGGCATGGGTGCGCGACATCGGTGCACCCGGCCGGTCGAGCATCTTGCCCAGATACCACCAGCCGAACAGGATACCCGCGATATAGGCCAGGCTGTACCAGCGCAGCGTGAAGAAGCCGATCGAGAAGATGTCCGGGTGCAACCCCAGATCCTCGAACCGGATATGGCCACCCGCGGCGGCAAGCCCAGTGGCGGCAAGCATGGAGAGGATCAAGCGCGTTTCCCTTTCTGGTCCGCCCTCATAGAGCGGCGGGGCGACAACACCAAGACCATGGGTTCGGTGCCGTCTGGTGGGGCGGGGGGCGTGGCCTTCGACTTTGCTCAAGCTGAATGGAGCGGGGGAGATTGTCACCGCGCCCAAACAAAGTTCGTCCTACCATCCCCCCGTTCAGCCTGAGCGAAGTCGAAGGTCACGCCCCAACGGTTGCCCTCATTTCCGATTCACGCGAAGCCGCGAAGGCGCGAAGATTTTTGGTTCGCGCAGAGGCGCAGAGGACGCAGAGATGTCTGGCCCGGCCGCAAGGCCAGTCCACTCTAGCGAGCGGCAAAGTCTGCCGGTCGCGATGGCAGGATGACCGCGCCGCCAATCCCCCCCACTGCGTCCTCTGCGCCTCTGCGCGCAAAACTCTTCGCGGCTTCGCGGCTTCGCGTGAACAATCGACCTCCTCGCTTTGAGACAGCGAAACCCCCGGCTTGCCTACCCATGCCCGTCGGCTAAGGCTGGCCGCGATGGAGTTCAGCAGGCGCAACATACTCGTCGGTGGGGGAGCAGGGGCCGGATTGCTGGTCGCCTGGGGCCTGTGGCCGCGCGCCTATCTGCCGAACCTGACGGTCGGGCCGGGCGAGCAGGCGTTCGGCGCTTGGCTGAAGATCGGCCGCGACGGCATCGTCACGGTCGCGGTGCCGCAGGCCGAACATGGCCAGGGCATCGCGACCACGCTGGCGCAGGTGGTCGCCGACGAGCTGGGCGCGGACTGGCGCACCGTGGCGGTCGAGCCCGCGCCGATCAGCCCGCTCTATGCCAATCCGATCGGGGTCGATTCGCTGTTCGAGGGCGGCTTCGATCGCTTGCCGGAAGGCGTGCGCATCGAATGGCTGCGGCGCGACCGGGTGATGCTGACTGCCGGATCGAGCAGCCTGCGCATGTTCGAGGGCCCCGCACGTGCCGCCGCCGCGACCGCCCGCGCCCTGATGGCGCAGGCCGCCGCCCGGCGCTGGGGCGTGGACTGGAGCCTTTGCGAAGCGAAGGACGGCTTCATCACGCACGGCACGCAGCGACTGCGCTTCGCCGAACTGGCCGAGGCGGCGGCGGGCGAGACGGTGCCGCAACCCCTGCCGCTGGGCAGCGGCGGGGCCGGGGCGCTGGCGGGCAAGGACGTTGCCCGGCTCGATTCGCCCGCCAAGGTCGATGGGTCGGCCAATTTCACCGCCGATATCCGCCTGCCCGACATGGTCCATGTCGCGGTGCGCCACGCGCCGCTGGGCCGGACCCGCGCGATCCGCATCGACCGCGCGGCGGCGATGAAGGTTCCGGGCGTGGTCGAGGTGATCGAGGGCGGCGACTGGGTCGCGGTCGCGGCGGGCAGCTGGTGGATCGCGCAAAAGGGACTCGACGCGCTGGCGCCGCAGGCGGTCAGCGCGGGCACGGGGCCGACCTCGGCCGCGATCGCGCAAGCCCTTGCCGCCGTGTTGAGGGAAGACGGGCACAGCGTCGCGGCGCAGGGCGATGTCGAATCCGCACTGGCGGGCGGGGGGCTGATCGAGGCGGCGTATCGGGTCGACACCGGCGTTCATGCCGCGATCGAGCCGCGTGCGGCGGTGGCGGCGTGGCGGGACGGCGGCCTCGAACTCTGGGCGCCGACGCTGGCCCCGGAGCGCGCCCGGATGGTGGCGGCCGAGGCGGCGGGCTTGGGCGTGGACCGGGTGGTCGTCCACGCCATGCCGATCGGCGGCGGCTTCGGCATCGGGCTGGAGCAGGAGGCGGTGGCGCAGGCGGCGATGATCGTGGCCCGGCTGAAGCGGCCGGTCAATGTCCAGTGGTCGCGCGCCGACGACCTGCGCCGCGACGCCTGGCGCGCGCCCGCCATCGCGCGGATGACTGCGCGGGTCGAGCAGGGGCGGCTGACCGCGTGGCGCGCGCAGATCGCGACGCCTGCCACCGGACAGGAACTCGCCCGGCGGGTGATGCCCGGCGGACTCGTCCGGCTGGGGCTGAAGGGTGAGGGGCGGGGCGATGCCTATGCGATGGGCGGCGCGGTGCCGCCTTATGCCATTCCGGCGCTGTCGGTCCGCCATCACGTTGCCGCGCTGCCGATTGCGACCGGCCATGCCCGGGGCGGGGCGCATGTCGCCAATTGCTTCATGACCGAATCCTTCATCGACGAATGCGCACGGGCGGCCGGAGCCGATCCGCTGGCCTGGCGGCTCCGCCTGTTGGCGGGGGAACCCCGGCTGGCGCGGTGCCTGTCGACCGCCGCGTCGCTGGGCGGCTGGGAAGGCGGCGGGGCGGGCAGCGGGCAGGGGATTGCGGGCCATGGCTTTCGCGACAGCTATGTCGCGGTGCTGGCCGAAGCGCATCGCGATGCGAACGGGCGGCCGATCGTCGACCGGCTGGTCGCGGCGGTCGATTGCGGGCGCGTGGTGAACCCCGACATCGTGCGTCAGCAGATCGAGGGTGGGCTCATCTTCGGGCTGGCCGCTTTGCGCGGTGGCGCGGTGGGGTTCGAGCGGGGTTACGCCACGCCGTCGCGACTGGGTGCGCTGAACCTGCCGCGCCTTGCCGATACGCCCGATATCACGGTCGAGCTGATCCGCTCCGACGACGATCCCGGCGGGGTGGGCGAGCTGGCGGTGCCGCCGGTCGCGCCCGCCATCGCCAATGCGCTTGCCACCCTGCCCGGCTTCCCACGGATACGAAGCCTGCCGATGGAGTTGTCCGCCTGATGCTGCCCCCCGACCATCCGCCCGTCCCGCGTCCGAAGATCGGCGTGCTCCTGATGAACCTGGGCACGCCCGACGCGCCCGATCCCAAGTCGGTGAAACGCTATCTAGGCGAGTTCCTGTCCGACCGCCGGGTGATCGAGATCCCCGCGTTGCTGTGGCAACCGATTTTGCGCGGCATCATCCTGAACACCCGGCCGAAAAAGTCGGCCCATGCCTATTCGCTGGTGTGGCGCGACGATGGTTCGCCGCTGGCCGCGATCACCAAGGCGCAGGCGGTGGCGCTGAAGGATTCGTTCGGGCCGGGCGTGATGGTCGACTGGGCGATGCGCTATGGCCGCCCCGCCATCGCCGACCAGATCCAGGCGATGAAGGATGCCGGGTGCGAGCGTATCCTGCTCGCCCCGCTTTATCCGCAATATTGCGCGGCGACGACCGCGACCGCGCATGACAGGGCGTTCGCGCATCTGGCGGCGATGCGCTGGCAGCCCGCGCTTCGTACCCTGCCGCCTTATTATGACGACGCGCTCTACATCGATGCGCTGAAGCAGCAGGTGGAGGCGCAGCTCGCCACGCTGGATTTCGAGCCCGAGGCGATCCTCGCCAGCTTCCACGGCATGCCGCAGCGCACGCTGGAACTGGGCGATCCCTATCACTGCCATTGCCGCAAGACCGCGCGCCTGCTGGGCGAGGCGATGAAGGACACGCTGGGGGGCCGCGAAATGCTGGTCGCGTTCCAGTCGCGATTCGGCCGCGCCAAGTGGCTGGAACCCGCGACCGACACGGTGCTCGAATCGCTGCCGGGGCGCGGTATCCGCAAAGTGGCGATCCTGGCCCCCGGTTTCTCGGCGGACTGTATCGAGACGCTGGAGGAACTGGCGATTCGTGGCCGCGAAAGCTTCGAGGGGGCGGGCGGCACCCATTTCGCCTATCTCCCGTGCCTTAACGACAGTGATGCCGGGATCGCGATGCTGCGCGGATTGATCGAACGCGAGCTCCAGGGCTGGTTGCCGTAACGTAATATTACGTTGCACGCCGTCTTCACCATTGCGGATGGCGAGTGCCCCTTTTAAGCCACAATCTCAAATGGGAGAGGTTGAATGGCTCGGGTTGCGATCGTGACGGGTGGTACGCGCGGTATTGGCGAGGCGATCAGCCTGGCCCTGAAGGAAGCGGGCGTGACCGTCGCCGCCAATTATGCGGGCAATGACGAGCGTGCGCGCGAATTCTCCGAGCGGACCGGCATCAAGGCGTATAAGTGGGACGTCGCCGATTACGACGCCGTCCAGGCCGGTGTCGCGCAGGTCGCCGAAGAGCTGGGCCCGGTCGACATCGTGGTCAACAATGCGGGCATCACCCGCGACGGCACGCTGCTGAAGATGACCTACCAGATGTGGAAAGAGGTCATGGACACCAATCTGGGCGGTTGCTTCAACATGGCCAAGGCGGTGTTCCCCGGGATGCGCGAACGCAAATGGGGCCGCATCGTCAATATCGGTTCGATCAACGGCCAGGCGGGCCAGTATGGCCAGGTGAACTATGCCGCCGCCAAGTCGGGCATCCACGGCTTCACCAAGGCGCTGGCGCAGGAAGGCGCGCGCGTCGGCGTGACCGTGAACGCGATCGCGCCGGGCTATATCGATACCGACATGGTCGCCGCCGTCCCCGCCGACGTGCTGGAAAAGATCGTCGCCAAGATCCCGGTCGGCCGTCTGGGCCAGGCGCACGAAATCGCACGCGGCGTCGCCTTCCTCTGCTCGGATGAGGCGGGCTTCGTCACCGGATCGACCCTGTCGATCAACGGCGGCCAGCATATGTATTAAGCGCTTTCCTCCCCTTGCAGGGGAGGAACAGGCGTAAAACAAAAACGCCGACCTCCGGTGGGGAGATCGGCGTTCCGTTCTCGATACGCTACGCGAGAAATACGGGGGCGGGTGGGGCGGATACAGGCCCCGCCCGCCCGAACTGTTTTAGCGGCAATAGCCCGGACGGCCCGACCGCTCGATCGCGCGGCCCGCCAGCGCACCCGCGCCGCCACCGATCAGCGTGCCCAGCGTGCGGTCGCCCCGGGTGTCGATGGTCCGACCCAGCAGGCCACCCGCCACCGCGCCGACGATCGTGCCGGTGGTGCCCGAACGGCGGCACTTGCCGGCCTGGTACTCCGCGCGAGCCCCGTCGCTATAGCCCCGGTTGTACCGGTCGGCATGATGCGCCCGGCGATAGCGGTGCGCATCCGCGGCGGTCGCGGGCAGCACGGCGCCGCCGATCATCGCCAGGGTGGTCGCCGCCAGGGTCAGGGTCTTCATCATGGTCTCACTCCCGAAACTCGAAACTCGTGTCGATCGACGGTCCCTCCGTCGTCGTTGTCCCGCTTCTGGGTGATTCGCGTTGAGCCTTTCCTGAATGTCGCGGTTATCCGCCGTTCAGGTGGCGGGCTGGATCAGGTCCCCGCGATGGCCCCAATGGTCTTGGAAAGCTCGGCCATCCGTCTCGCGCCGACCGCACGGGCCAGCAACACCCAGGCGACAGTGCGATTGGCGGGGAGCGATGGGGGACCACGAACATTCATCACTTGCCGTCGCCTGGGCCCGATCGACATTCATGTCATTCCTCCCCTGTAAGGGGAGGTGGCAGGCCGAAGGCCTGACGGAGGGGTGTCCTGGTGGGAAAGGACAGTCAAAGCTTGCGACCGGGAACACCCCTCCACCATGCTTCGCATAGTCCCCCTCCCCCTACAGGGGAGGAATGAGGAACGTGCGGCCTGAATGCCGATGGGCCCCAAGCGATCGCAGTGTCGTAATGTCGACGAGCAGGGCGGCTGTGCCAATCCGGGTATCGGGATTGGGGCTGTCGTGCTGCGCTGCACCGCGTATGAGGCGCCATGCGCGTCCTCCTGTCCTGCCTGTTGGTGCTGGCCCTGGTGCCCGGCTGGTCCGGGCGCGACCGCCTGCCGCTGTTCGACGGGCCGCCACAGATGGATGTGCGGCCGGTGCAGCTGGACCCGAACGATTCCAATCATCGCCGAGTAGGGGCGCTGACCTATCTGGGCGGGGTGACGCTGAGCAGCCGGGCGCGGGCCTTTGGCGGCTATTCCTCGCTGGCGGTGCAGGGCGACCGCTTCACCCTGCTGAGCGACGGCGGCAATATCGTGCAGTTCACGATGGGGGCCGACTGGCGACCGCATGGCCTGCGCTTCGGCAACCTGCCCGCCGGGCCCGCCAATGGCTGGCTGAAGTCCGATCGCGACAGCGAGTCGCTCGCCGTCGATCCGCGAACGGGGCGTTTTTGGGTCGGGTTCGAAAATTTCAACCAGATCTGGCGCTACGCCCCCGGCTTCGCCCGCGCGCAGGGCTATGTCGCGCCCAGGGCGATGAAGGACTGGCCCAGCAATGGCGGCCCCGAATCGCTCGCCCGCCTGCCCGACGGCGGTTTCGTCACCATTTCGGAGGAGGCGATCGTCCCCTGGAAAGCCTGGGCCGTCCCGTTGGCGATCCGGCGCAACACGCGCCAGGGGCTGATCTTTCCGGGCGATCCGCTGAAGGGGGGCGGGCGGCCCTTTGCCTATCATGTCTCGCCCGATCACGACGTCGCCGACGTCGCCGCGCTGCCCGACGGCGCGCTGATCGTGGTCGAGCGGCGTTTTCGGCTGCCCTTCCGCTTTTCGAATCGCATCATGTTGGTGCCTGCCGACCAGGTCTCGCCCCGGCGGGTGGCGCGCGGGCGGCTGATCGCCGAACTCGACTGGCCGCTGATCCACGACAATTTCGAAGGGGTGGCGGTGACCCAGGAGGCGGGCCAGACGATCCTGTGGCTGGTGTCCGACGACAACCAGTTATTCCTGGAACGCAGCTACCTGCTGAAATTCCGCTTGGACCGCGCCGCCCTAGGGCGGTGATTCGCGGGGAAAGCGTGGCCTTCGACGTCGCTCAGGCTAAACGGAGCGAAGGAATGGTTCGCCACACCGGCCGTTCGGCCTGAGTGAAGTCGCAGACCACGCCCCACACTCACCCCAATCCACAACGACGAAAACCCGCCGCTCCGGGGAGCGGCGGGCTTCAACCCGTCAACCGACCGTCGCGAATTACGCGGCGGCGGCTTCGGTCTTGGCGGTGGCCAGCTTCTTCACGACGTCGCGCTTCAGGCGACGCACACGCAGCGAAAGCAGATCGTCCGAGGTCTTGACCAGCCAGTTGTCCAGGCCGCCATTATGCTCGACCGAACGCAGGCCGTGGGTCGAGACGCGCAGACGCACGCTCCGCTCCAGCGAATCGGACATCAGCGTGACGTTCTGCAGGTTCGGCAGGAACGTGCGCTTGGTCTTGTTATTGGCGTGGGAAACGTTGTTACCCACCTGCCGGCCCTTGCCGGTCAGCTCGCAAATGCGCGACATGATCGTTATCCTGGTTTCAGGCAATGCCCGGAAAGGCCGCGCGGATACCGCGTCCTGGCACCCTCGTCAACCGATTCCCCCATTTGGCCCCCATTCGAGATGTGCAACCGCGCTCTTGGTTGTGGCGTTGTTACGGCAACGAACCACTTGGGAGCCAGAGCCATGCGTGCCTTTCTTGTCCTTATCGGCATCGTCCTCCTGCTGGCCGCAGGCGCCATGGCGATGGGCTGGATCAGCATCGACCAGACCCGCCCGGCCGTCGTCCAAGCCCCGACCTTCCGCGCCGAGGGGCCCAAGGTCTCGGTCGGCACCACCCAGAAGACGGTCGAGGTGCCGACGGTGACGGTCGAGAAGCCCGCCGATAACGCCCAGTAAGCGGGGGCTCGGTAAGCCAGGGCAGCCTGGGGGATTCGCTCCCCTTGCCCCGCCGGACGACGCGGGGCAGGGAGGGGCGATGTTTCCGCTTCCCGCCCCGATGCGCGCCGCGCTCGACGCCGCTGCCCAGGCGGGGGCGGATGGCGAGGTGCCGGTGGGGGCAGTGGTCGTCCGCGACGGCGTCATCGTCGCGATGGGGGCCAACGCCCCGCGCCGCCTGCATGACCCGACCGCCCATGCCGAGATCCAGGCGATTCGCGCCGCCGCCGCCCTGCTGGGCCGCGACCGGCTGGAGGATTGTGATCTGTGGGTCACGCTGGAGCCCTGCGCGATGTGCGCGGGCGCCATCGCCCATGCCCGCATCGCCCGGCTCTATTATGGGGCGAGCGATGCGAAGGGCGGCGCGGTCGAGCATGGTCCGCGCTTTTTCTCGCAACCCACCTGCCACCACCGCCCCGAAATCTATGCCGGGATCGGTGATTCGGAGGCCTCCATGCTGCTGCGCGATTTCTTCGCCGCCCGGCGATAGATGCTTATGCGGCGTCGGGGTTCAGGTCGTCGTCCGATGGTTCATAGGACAGCAGGTCGCCCGGCTCGCATTCCAGGTAGCGGCAGATGGCGGCGAGCGTAGCGAAGCGCACACCCTTCACCTTGCCTGATTTGAGCAGCGACAGGTTCGACTCGGTGATGCCGATCGCCTCGGCCAGTTCCTTCGAGCGCACCTTGCGCCGGGCCAGCATGACGTCGAGTTGGACGATCACCGGCATCAGACGAACCGCTCCAGATCGCGCTGCGCCTTGAGGCCCGCTTTGGATGGCCCGGGCCGTGGCATAGGCGGCGACGCGCGCCGTAACTAGGGTCCGCGCTCGAGTGCGCACGGGCCGTACAGAAGCTCGAGGACGTCCGGCCGTGCATGGAGCCGGTTTTCGGCGTGGCTCTGCCCAATGGAAAATGGCGCGACGAACAAAAGAGGGGCCGTGCGGCATCCCGCACGGCCCCCTTGCTATCGCGGGACTGCGATCAGCGCAGGTCGCCCTCGCGGATCGGCACGATCTTGATCTCGACGCGGCGGTTGGCGGCGCGGCCTTCCTCGGTGTCGTTCGACGCGATCGGCTGCGACTTGCCGAAGCCACGCGTGCCGATGCGGGCAGGTTGCACCCCGCGCGAGGCGAGATAGTCGGCGACCGACGTCGCGCGCTGTTCGGACAGGCGCTGGTTATACGCGTCGCTGCCGGTCGCGTCGGTGTGGCCGTACACGTCGATATAGGTCTGCTTATACTGCGACAGGATGTCGGCGACCTGGTCCAGCGTCTGGCGGAACTGCGGCTGCACCGTCGAGGAATTATAGGCGAAGGTAATGCCCGAGGGCAGGTTCAGCAGCAGGTCGTCGCCCTGGCGAACCACCTGCACGTCGGTGCCCGCAGTGCGGGCGCGCAGGTCGCGCTCCTGCTTGTCCATATACGCGCCGATGCCCGCACCCGCGAGGCCACCGATCCCTGCGCCCAGGATCTTTTCGGTGCGGTCACGGCGACCGCCGACCAGATCGCCCAGCAGATAGCCGCCGACCACACCGCCGATGCCGCCGATCGCGGTCTTGGACAAGCGCCGCTCGCCTGTTTCCGGGTCGGTGGTGCAGGCCGAGGTGGCGACCAGCGCGGTCAGCGCGGCGGCGGTCAGGAACTTGGGCGGCAGTCGCATAAACATGATCCTTGTTAGTTTTGAACGGCGTCTCGTTCCCCCGAACGCCGTGTCGTGCGGCCTTGTTCCGCAACCGAACTGAACGGAAGATGACGACGGGAGTTGTCGAAGGCCCTTCCGCCCCGCTATGAGCACCCTACAACGATGGCACCGCTGCCCCCCTTTCCGTGGATCGACGTCCTCATCATCTTCGCGCTTGTCGCGTTGAACGGGGTATTCGCAATGAGCGAACTGGCGATCGTGTCGTCCCGGCGCGCCCGTCTGGAGGCGATGGCGCGCAGTGGGCGCAAGGGCGCGCAGGCCGCGTTGACCCTGGCCGCGGACCCCGGCAAGTTCCTGTCGACCGTCCAGATCGGCATCACCCTGACCGGCATCATCGCGGGTGCCTATTCGGGCGCCAGCCTGGGCACGCCAACGGCGGCACGGCTCGAGGCGCTGGGCGTCGCGCCCGCGACCGCCGCGACGCTGGGCTTCGCGCTGGTCATCGGGTTGACCACCTATGCCTCGCTGATCCTGGGCGAGCTCGTCCCCAAGCAGTTCGCGCTGCGCAAGCCCGAGCCGATCGCCGCCTTCGTCGCCGTCCCCATGCGCTGGCTGGCGGTGGGCACCGCGCCGATCGTGTGGATCCTCGATTCGACCAGCGGCATCATCTTCAAGCTGCTCGGCCTGAACCGCGACAATGAGGATCAGGTGACCGCCGAGGAACTGCACCTGATCGTCGCCGAGGCGTCCAAGTCGGGCGTGATCGAGGAGCATGAACGCTCGATCATCTCGGGCGTGGTGCGGCTGGCCGACCGGCCGGTGCGCGAGGTGATGACGCCGCGCACCGAGATCGACTGGCTCGACTGCACGCTGGGCGACGAGGCGATCCGCGCCAAGCTGCTCGAAAGCCCACGCACCCGCCTGCCGGTGGGCGAGGGGTCGATCGACGCGGTGGTCGGCGTGGTCCAGGCGCGCGACATCGCCATGGCGCTGTTCCGGGGCGATCCGCTCGACCTGAAGCAGCTGATGCGCAAGGCGCCGGTGGTGATCGACCGCATCGACGCGATGGACGTGCTGCTGGCGCTGCGCCAGGCCGAGGTGCCGATGGCGCTGATCCATGACGAGTACGGCCATTTCGAAGGGATCGTGACCCCGGCCGACCTGCTGGCCGCGATTGCGGGCGAGTTCGCGTCGGATGCCGATCCGGGCGAGGCGCCTTCGGTGGTCGAGCGCGACGACGGCTCGCTGCTGGTGGCGGGCACGATGGCGGCGGATGCGCTGGCCGATCGGCTGGGCATCGACCTGCCCGACGACCGCGACTATGCGACCGTTGCGGGCCTGGCGCTGGCGGTGTTCCGCCATCTGCCGGGCGAGGGCGAGAGCTTCGTCGAACAGGGCTGGCGCTTCGAGGTGGTCGACCTCGACGGACGCCGGATCGACAAGCTGCTGGTCAGCCAGGCTTAGAGGCTGTCCCGTCCTGTTGGGGCGGCGATGCCGACACATATTCGATTCGCTCGAACCCCGCTTGCTGGGCGCGGTGGATCAATCCTCCGATGCAGCGATACAGCACGGCGGGATCGCCGACAATTACGGCGTGCGTCCATGTGCGGCGTAATCGGCGCAGCTTTGCGGTCATGGCCGGATCATCCTGCGCTATCGTAAAGTCTCAGCGTCGATCCGGGCGATGCGGGTGTCGGGTGCGATGTAGCGGGCGGTGTTCGAGAGCGGCGTCTTCGCCATGGGACTTGGGGACGTGACCACTACGGCGGTTCCGGCGAAAGCCATGGCTCCGGTGATGGTGATGGCCATCCGTGATCGTATGAGCGCGATGCTATCTGGCCAAGTGGAACTCGGCAATCCTGCCCCGCTCACCCGGCCCAGCGATGACGGACCAGCGCCATGACGAGTGCAAAGATATAAGCATAGCCGAAGCGGTCGAGCCGGACGAGGCGAAGGCCCTTGCGTCGCCTGATGCTGCCGATCACCGCCATGGCGCCGCCCGCAACGATCGGCGTGACAAGGATACTGAGGCGACGCCAATATGGGTCGACGATAGCCGAATGGGGGAATAGCAGCAGGCCGATACTACCCGCGATCAGCCCCCAGCAGGCAAAGCCGATGGTCGCGACCAGCGGGTTCTTCGGGCGCTGAAGCGTCTCGCCCATGCTGTGCAGACCTGCCTCGGCCGCCGTCTCGAACAGCAGCTAGAGAAGAATCTCTCTTCCATATTGGATCAGGATTTCGAACAGAACTTCCATGCCGTTCCGCCGTAGGACGGTTTCCAAGCCGATCGCGCGATTGATCCGATACCCATCTTGGTCGAGATCCCCGCAATTGACGGCCTATGTCGGGGTCGGTGAACGCAATGCGGCAAGGGGTCAGCCGCTGGTCTTCACCACCCGGACGGGCGTCGGGCACGTTTCATAGGCTTCCTTATAGGACTTGTTCCAGCAACGCGCGAAGCCGTCGAGCACGTTGAGGTTCATGGGCCAGCGGATCGAGATCGGTTTCCCATCGGGTCCGCGCGGGTCGAAGTCGGCGGGCTTGGGCAGCACCGCGAGTGCGGCATGCGCCCTGTCGAAAGCCGGCCTGTCGCGCTTTAGAAACGCGATGCTGCCGTCGACATAGAGGTTCCAGCCCATGGCCCGATCCTCCTCGACGCTTTTGCGCGATCGTTCGAACAGCGCGATCGCCGCGGCGTTCTGGCCCAGATCGGCGCGGAGCTGGCCCTCATGCCAGTACAGGATGGTGGGATTATGCTCCGCCGTGTTGGCCTCGCGCCAGTCGCGGATCAGGTCGGCGGCTTCGGTCTCGCAGCCGCGCATCGCCAGGTCGCGCCAGCCGCCGGTCATGTCCTGGTCGAACGCCTGCTGGGGCAGCTTCAGGATCGCAGCCCGGTCATAGGTGCAGTCGGGCGCGGCGGCGGTGAGCAGCAAGGCGATCAGCGTGGCATCATGTGATCCAGAAGCGCCCCCGACAGCAAGCGTTTCCAGCGCCGGTCGACATTCGGGCTGTTCGCCTGAATTCCCTTCCTACCACTGGGAGCCATGCGCAGCATGGCTGAGGAATTTTACCGGTTGCGAAGTTTGACTGACCTCTCGGGCCGGGACACCCCTCCGTCAGGCCTTTGGCCTGCCACCTCCCCTTTCAGGGGAGGAATGAAGGGAGTGTCGATCGGCCCCGGCATCCTGACATATCCATCGTTCGATCGACGCTTACGACTGCAGCCGGATATCCCCCGACGCGACCACCCGCGAAAACAGCGGAAAAATCTGCTCGACCGCAAACGCATGGAGTTCGGCGGTGCGCGAGGCGCAGGCGTCTTCGGCGATGACGATGTCGTAGGACAGCTCCCACGCCGAGCGCGCGGTCGATTCGACGCCCATATTGGTGGAGATGCCCGCGATCACCACCGTGCGCACGCCGCGCCTGCGCAGTTGCAGGTCCAGGTCGGTGCCGGTGAAGGCGCCCCAATGATGTTTAAGCACGACGATGTCGCCGGGCTGGCGCAGGCCGGGGACGAATTCGCTGAACGCGGGCGGGGTGCCTTCGGGCGGCAGGCTGGGACGATCGGCGTTGAGGCTGGGCAGCGTCTCGGGCGTGAAGCCGACCTGGACCAGGACGACCGGCGCGCCCGCTTCGCGAAAGCGTGCGGCGAGGGCCTTGGCGGTCGCCACCACCGCCTCGCCCGATCGTGGTCCGCCTGCATGGGGGACGATACCCTGTTGCAGGTCGATCAGGATGAGGGCGGTGGTGCGGGGATCGAGCGTCGTCATGCCCCCTCAACCGGCAGGGGCGGCGGGGTGTTCCGTCAGAGTCGCCCGAACACCGCCTCGAACCCGGCCCGGTCGCCCGCCGCCAGCAGCCGCGCCTGTTCCAGCCAGCGGTCGCGTGCCATGCGGCCCGAAAAGGCCCCGAGCTGCGCGTCCAGCGCCTGAGCCTGCGCTTCGCTGAGCGCCGCCATGTCGCCGACCGTGGTGATGCCGTGCTCGGCCAGCTTCTGGGTCAGCTTGGGGCCCAGGCCCTTGAGCAGGGTGATCGGCTGATCCTCGGGCCGTGCCGATTCGGCCGGGGTAGGGGCGGCCTCGGCGGCCGGGCTTGCGGCCATCGGCGCGGCGGCGGCGACCGGTTCGTCGTTCAGCGGCTCGGCGGTGACGATCGGCTCTTCCGGCGCGGCGGGCGACGGCATCACTGGCGTAGGGACCGGGGGAGGCGGCGGCGCGACCGACGCTGGCGTCGGGGCGGGGCTTGGCGCGGGAGCCGCCTTGGGCTCGGTCAGCGAGGCTTCGCTGATCGGCGCCGCATCGGGCTGGCGCAGCGCCATTCCGGCTTCCTGCGCATTCTCCTCCACCCGGCGTGCGGCATGGTGGCGACGGCGCTTAAGCCGCGTGCCGATCACGATCACCGCGATCGCGGCCAGCGCGACGATGGCGAGCAGAACGAAATGGATGGTCGTGATCGCGGCCACGCCATCGGGGATCAGGCTTTGCGCCGGTGCGGCTGTCGTGTCGTTCATCGCTTCACCCTATCATGTCCCAAGGCCCCGATCGCCAGCCCAATCATCGGATCAGGCCGGAGTTCCCGCTTCGCGCGCAACCTCGCGCCAGCCGATGTCGCGGCGGCAAAAGCCGTCGGGGAAGCGGATCGCATCGACCGCGCGGTAGGCGGCGGCCTGCGCCTCGCCCACGGTCGGCGCGCTGGCGGTGACGGCCAGCACGCGGCCGCCGCTGGCGACCAGTTGTTCGCCCGCCATCTTCGTGCCTGCCTGGAACACCACCGCGCCGGTCGCCTCGGCGGCGTCGATCGCGTCGATGGCGCCGCCCGCCCTGGGCGTGCCGGGATAGCCCGAAGCCGCCATCACGACGGTCAGCGCGGGATCCTCCGAGAAAGCGGGCACGGGCAGCTCCGCCAGCCGCCCCTCGGCCACCGCCAGCATCACCGCCAGTAGATCGCCTTGGAAACGCAGCATCAGCACCTGGCACTCCGGATCACCGAAACGCGCATTATATTCGATCAGCTTGGGCCCCTGCTCGGTCAGCATCAGCCCGGCGTAAAGCACGCCCGAAAACGGCGTCCCCTCGGCGCGCAACGTGTCGACGGTGGGCCGCACGATCCGGTCGATTGCCTGTTGCTCCAGCTCGGGGGTCAGCACGCGCGCGGGGCTGTAAGCGCCCATGCCGCCGGTGTTCGGGCCGGTATCGCCGTCACCGACGCGCTTGTGGTCCTGCGCCGAGCCGAAGGGGAGCAGCGCCTCGCCATCGGTCAGGACGAACAGGCTCGCTTCCTCGCCCTCCAGAAATTCCTCGATCACGACTTCGGCGCCGGGGACGGAGAACAGGTCGGTGATCGCCCCTTCCGCCTCAGCCTTGGTGAAGGCGACGGTCACGCCCTTGCCCGCCGCCAGGCCATCGGCCTTGATGACCACCGGCAGGCCGAAGGTGCTGGCGAGCGCAGCTTGCGCCTCCGCCAGCGTGTTCACGCGGACATAGCCTGCGGTGGGGATGTCGGCGCGGCGGCACAGGTCCTTGGTGAAGCCCTTGGAGCCTTCCAGCTGTGCGGCGGCCTTGCTGGGCCCGAACACCGGCACGCCCTCGGCCCGCAGCGAATCGGCAAGGCCATCGACCAAAGGCGCCTCGGGGCCGACCACGACCAGGCCGATCGCGTAATCCTTCACGAACGCCACCACGGCGGCGTGATCGGTCGCATCCAGCGCCACGCAGGTCGCATGGTTCGCGATACCGGGGTTGCCGGGCGCGGCGTAGAGCGTATCTAACCCGTTCGACTGTACCAGCTTCCACGCCAGTGCGTGTTCGCGGCCACCCGATCCCAGCAGCAGGACGTTCATGCCCGATCCTTATCCCTATGACGAAAGTTCGAGGCTGGTAGCCGAGGAGATCGCCGGCGACAACGCGCTCGCGCTGTCGGTGGGCGAACTCAGCCTGAAGCTGAAGCGGATGGTGGAGGGCGAATTCGGCCATGTCCGCCTGCGCGGCGAGATTTCGGGATATAAGCGCGCGACCTCGGGCCATGTCTATATGAGCCTGAAGGACGAGAATGCGGTCATCGACGCGGTGATGTGGAAGGGCGCGGCCAACACGCTGCCCTTCCAGCTGCAGGACGGGGTGGAGGTGATCGCCACCGGCCGCCTGACCACCTTCCCCGGCCGGTCCAAATACCAGATCGTCGTCGAGCGGATGGAGCTGGCGGGGGCGGGCGCGTTGATGGCGCTGCTCGAAAAGCTGAAGGCCAAGCTGGCGGGCGAGGGGCTGTTCGACCGGGAGCGGAAAAAGCCGCTGCCCTTCATGCCGCCGGTGATCGGCGTCGTCACCTCGCCGACCGGCGCGGTGATCCGCGACATCCTCCACCGGCTGGAGGATCGCTGCCCGACCCATGTCATCGTCTGGCCGGTCAAGGTGCAGGGCGAGGGCTCGGCCAAGGAGATCGCCGCGGCGGTCCGCGGCTTCGACGCGATCGAACCCGGCGGCCCGGTGCCGCGCCCCGACCTGGTGATCGTCGCGCGCGGCGGCGGCTCGATCGAGGACCTCTGGTCGTTCAACGAGGAAATCGTGGTGCGCGCGGTCGCCGACTGTTCGATTCCGATCATCTCGGCGGTCGGGCATGAGACCGATACGACGCTGTGCGACTATGCCGCCGACCTGCGCGCGCCCACGCCCACGGCGGCGGCGGAGATCGCGGTGCCGGTGCTGGCCGATATCCGCCTGACCGTCGCGGCGCAGGGCCAGCGTGCCGAGCGTTGCGCGCGGCGTTATGTCGAGCGGGGGCGCGAGCGGCTGGACGCGATGGCACGGCTGCTGCCCAAGCGGGACCAGCTGCTGGGGCCCCAGCGCCAGCGGGCGGACGAGGCGGGGACGCGGCTCGACCGGGGCCTCGAGCGGCGGGTGACGCTGGCGCGCGGCGGGCTGGACCGCGCGGGCGCGGCGCTGCGCCCGGCGATCCTGGAGCGGCAGGTCGAACGCGGGCGCGACCGGCTGGCCTCGACCTGGCGGCTGGTCCAGTCGCTCAACCCCGACCGTATCCTGGAGCGCGGCTATGCCCGGATCACCGCGCGGCCGGGCGGCGAGACTTTGTCCTCGGCGGAGGCGGCGAAGGCGGCCGACACGCTGACCCTGCGGTTCCGCGACGGGACGGTCGATGTCGCGATCGGTGGGGGCGGGGTTGAGCGCCCGGCTGTCAAAACCTATGACAAGCCCAAGCGGGAGCCCAAGGCCGATCAGTCTCAACCCAAAGCGGGCAAGCCTGATCAGCCGACGCTCCTTTGACCGAAAGTAGTATCATGCTGATGTCCAACACCGATCGCCCCGCGCGGCTTCACTATCTGGCCAACGGCTTTCGGGTCCTGTCGCCGGGCGATCATGTCGTCTGCGCGGTGACCGGGCGGCGCATCCCGCTGGAAGACCTGAAATATTGGAGCGCCGAGCGGCAGGAAGCCTATGCCGACGCGCACGCCACCGCGCAGGTGCTGGCCCCGCAATGAGGGGGTGGGGCGCGGTCGCGCTGCTGGGCCTGACCGCCTGCGCGGCGTCCGTGGGGCAGGCCGCATGGCCGTCGCAAGCGCCGGTCGCGCCGCCGTCCCCGTCTTTCCGCTGGACCGGCCAGCTCAGCCAGGGCGGATTGATCCGGGGGCAGGCGCCCGCCGGTGCGGTGTCGGTCACGCTGGACGGAGAGCCGCTGCCGCTGGCCCCGGACGGCACGTTCCTGGCCGGGTTCGACCGCGATGCCGGACCATCGGCCGAACTGGCGGCGAACTTCGCCGATGGCAGCCAGTTTCGCCAGACTTTGGCCGTCGCCCCGCGCGCCTGGCGGATCGAGCGGCTGGACCGCCTGCCCAAATATCCCGTCCCCGATCCCGAATTCCAGCGCCTGCGCCCGCCCGAACTGGAGCAGATCCGCGCCGCCCGCGCGGTGATGACCGACGCGACCGGCTGGCGCCAGATTTTGCAATGGCCGGTGACGGGGCGAATCTCCGGCCTGTTCGGGGCGCAGCGTGTCTATCGCGGTGAGCCGGGCAGCTATCATTCGGGCACCGACGTCGCGGTCCCCACCGGCACCACCGTCCGCGCGCCCGCCGACGGCGTCGTGATCCTGGCCGCCGAACAGCCCTTCACGCTGGAGGGGCATCTGCTCATGCTCGACCACGGGCAGGGGCTGAACAGCGCCTTCCTGCACCTGTCGCGCATCGACGTGCGCGTCGGCGAGCCTGTCCGCCAGGGCCAGCCGATCGGCGCGGTCGGCGCGACGGGCCGCGCGACCGGCCCGCATCTTCACTGGAGCCTGCAATGGCGAGGGCGCAAGCTAGACCCGCTGCTCGTCACCGGGCCGATGCCCTGATACGTCAGCGGACCCGCTTGACCAGGATCGAGCGCCCGCCCGCGATCGAGGCGCGATAGCCGCCGAGCGAGGCTTCCTTCAGCACGATCTTGTCACCCGGATCGGGTGGGAAGGTCAGCGCTTCGACCGTCTGCCAGACCGAGCCATTGGCCAGTTCCAGGTTCCAGCGGCCATAGACGTTGCTGGCCTTGGCGGCCGTCACCTTCGTATCCAGCTGGCGAACCGCGGTCGCGTCGTCGTCCTTGCCGCCGCCGAACATCTCGCTGGTCGGCGTGGCCAGTCCGAAGCGCGACTGCTTGCGCGCGATCACCGTCTTGCGGTCCAGTACCATCAGGTCGCCCGCCGCGCGCGACGCCAGGATGGTACCCGTGGCGCGGTCGTAACAGGCAAGGCGGTCGCGGTCCTCGGCGATCGCCTTGCAGCGTTGCAACTCGTCGAACTGGCGAACCGCGGCCCCGTCCTGCGCCAGCGCAGCCGTGACGGGACACACCGTCATCGCCATCACCGCCGCCATCGCCATTTTGCCACACCGATCGGCCGTCGTCATCCTTGTGCCCCGTCCGTCATGGTCTACCCCCAACCCGTTGATCCCGCGCTTATCTGACGGGAACGGGACGGGCGCAAGACGATCACTTTGTTGCCCTCACTATGGCAGATTTGTCATGAACTGGGTTCCCGGCAAGATCTGTTGCACTTATGCTACATTGCAGCAAAAAGGTAATCATTGCCGTAAATGCCGATTGTATAACGTTTTACCACGCGGTTACCCTCTCACCTATGCGGCAAGGCCAACTTGCGCAGGATTGAGGCCCGTCAACGGGCCCATGAAAAGGGGTTAGATATGAAGCAGTTTTTCCGGGGCCAGTTGCTGGCGACCAGCTTGCTGGCCGGCACGGCGATGTTTGCGGCCGCACCCGCCTTTGCGCAGACCACCGACCAGACCGGCAATGCACCCGTAGCGGCTCCGCCCGCCGCGCAGGAGCCCGGCGTCCAGACCAGCGAGTCGACCGCACCCGCCACGCAGAGCGGCGACGTCGTCGTCACCGGTACGCTGATCCGCAACCCGAACATCATCTCGACCAGCCCGGTCACCGTCGTCGGCCAGGAGGAAATCCGCCTCCGCCAGGTCAACGTCGCCGAGCAGATCCTGCGCGAACTGCCGGGTGCGGTTCCCTCGATCGGTTCGCAGGTCAATAACGGCAATGGCGGCGCCTCGTTCGTCAACCTGCGCGGCCTGGGCGTCAACCGCAACCTGGTTCTGCTCGACGGCGCGCGCATCGCGCCTGCCAACCTGGGCGGCGCGACCGACCTTAACAACATCCCGCTGGCACTGATCGAGCGCATGGACGTGCTGACCGGTGGTTCGTCGACGACGTACGGTGCGGACGCGGTGGCAGGCGTGGTGAACTTCATCACCCGCAGCGATTTCTCGGGCGTCGACCTGGCGGTTACCGACCAGATCACCGGCAAGGGCGACGGCCACGGCTACCGCGCCGAACTGACCGTTGGTGCCAACATGGACGACGGCCGCGGCAACGCCGTGCTGAGCATCGGCTATCAGGAACAGAACCCCGTCTATCAGGGTGACCGCGACTTCGGCATCCAGTCGATCGATTCCTATTCGGGTGCGGCCGGTGGTTCGGGCACGACCATTCCGGGCCGCTTCTCGGTCGGTACGACCGGCACGCGCCAGATCAGCCAGGATGGCACAGCACTTGTGCCGACCTACTCGCTGTTCAACTTCAACCCCTACAACATCTACCAAACGCCCTTTAAGCGCTTCAACATCTTCGGTTCGACCAAGTATCAGGTTTCGGACCACCTGGAATTTTACAGCCAGGCGATGTTCTCGAAGAACACCGTGTCGACGATCATCGCGCCGTCGGGCACCTTCGGCAATCCGCTGACCGTGCCGATCAGCAACCCGTATCTGGCGGGCAGCGTGCGTGACAGCTTCTGCTTGAACGCGGTCGATGCCGATCCGGTTACGGCAGGCCGTCAGGCGCCGACTCAGGCGCAGTGCAACACCTATTATGGTGCCACCAGCCCGACCGATGCGAACTACCGCACCTTCACGACGGCCGCCTCGCGCCGCTTCGTCGAGGCCGGTCCGCGTATCTCGGAATACACCACGCAGCTGTTCAACATCCGCGCGGGTGTGCGTGGCGATCTCGTCGGCAACTTCAAGTACGACGTGTTCGGCACGTACGGCGAGAGCGAGAACACGCAGCGCCAGTCGGGTAACGGCCTGCTCTCGCGCCTGCAGCAGGCGACGCTGGCGACCAACACCACGACCTGCCTTACCGCCACCAACGGCTGCGTTCCGATCAACCTGTTCGGTCCTGCGGGCAGCATCACGGCCAACCAGCTGGGCTTCCTGCTTGGCGTGACCACCAGCAGCGGTGTCATGACCTCGCTGGGCACCCTGCGCGGCGTCATCAGCGGCGACCTTGGCGTCTCCAGCCCGTTCGCCGACACGCCTGTGAACATCGCGTTCGGTGGCGAGTATCGCAAGTATACCGCGCGCACGACGTCCGACACCGCCACCCAGACCCCGGCCGAAGTGCTGGGCAATGGCGGCGCGACCCCGAACGCCAGCGGTCGCTACGACGTCAAGGAAGGCTTCGTTGAAATCAACGTGCCCCTGGTCGAGGACAAGCCCTTCTTCCGTAGCCTGACCTTGGATGCCGGTGCCCGCTATTCGGACTACTCGCTCTCGGGCGGCAATTGGACCTGGAAGGCCGGCGCAAGCTGGGAGCCGGTCGCATCGCTGAAGTTCCGCGGCCTGTACACCCGTGCGGTGCGCGCACCGAACATTGGCGAGCTGTTCTCGCCGGCAGTCACTGGCCTCGACAACCTGGCGGTCGATCCGTGCGCGGGCGCTGCGCCCGTGAACAACGCCAACCTGCGCGCTGTCTGTATCGCACAGGGCGCTCCGGCGGCCACGATCGGCAATATCAACCAGCCTTCGTCGGGTCAGATCAACACCACCGGTGGCGGCAACCTGAACCTGGGCGTCGAAACCGCCTCGACCGTGACGATCGGTGCGGTGATCCAGCCGACCTTCCTGTCGGGCTTCTCGCTGACGGTCGATTATTACAACATCAAGGTGAACAACGCGATCGGCTCGCCGACCGTGGGTGACGTGGTCAATGGCTGCTTCGCCAACCTGAGCGCCGCCAGCGCGACCAGCGCCGCCTGCACCGGCATCCGCCGCAACCCGCTGACCGGCGCACTCGACGGCTCGGCCGCAACCACACCGGGCCTGCCCGTGCCGCTGGCCAATGTCGGCCAGTTGCTGACCGACGGTATCGATCTGGCGGCGAACTATCGCCACGATCTGGGCTTCGGCAAGCTGGCATTGGGCTTCAACGGCAACTGGACCAGCCGTTCGAAGTTCAAGGCGACCCCGACCTCGATCTATCGTGAGTGCACCAGCTATTATTCGGTGAACTGCGGTTCGATCCAGCCGGAATTCTCGTTCAACCAGCGCACCACGCTGACCATCGAGAAGGTCGACCTGTCGGTCCTGTGGCGTTACCTGGCCCCGGCCAAGTACGAACCGCTGGCGCTGGCCGACGATATCGCGGCGGGTGGTGGCCCGGTCGCTGCCTATCAGCGCATCAAGGCCTATCACTATTTCGACCTGGCGGCGCAGTTCCAGGCGACCGACCGTTTCTCGCTGCTGTTCGCGGTGCGCAACGTGTTCGACCGCAAGCCGCCGTTCGTCGGTTCGTCGATCGGTTCGACCAGCTTCAACAGCGGCAACACCTATCCGTCGACCTACGATCCGCTGGGTCGTCTGTTCTCGGTCACGGCGCGCGTTACGCTCTGATCCAATAAACTCTGACTGTCCCTGGGGGGCGATGGCCAAAGCCATCGCCCCTTTTTTTATGCCCGCGATCCTGAGCCCGCAAATCGACCGGCATCGGTGACAGGCATCAGTTTGTCCCCGGCACAGGTTGGCTCGGGCAATAATCAGGAATGGTTCCGCTATCTGTCGCGAACGGACGTCATCTCGTCGCATCGATAGGGAAGTAACTGCCCTATAAATTGTGTCGCAAATTGTATCAGGATTTAGCCGGTCGACCAAACTGCAAACGTTTTTACGTAGTAGGGCAGAGGGAGTGTCGTATTAACTTCCCTGCAACAGCTGGCCACGTTCGGAGAAAAACCTGTCTTTACAAGGGGTGAACTTCGTACCAATCAAGCAACATTCAGTTACGGAATGGAAATTCCGTTTCACGGGCAACACGCTGCCGGTGCATCGAATACGGTCACCGGAGTGAAAAAGGGGTAATAACGATGACCAATTCATGGATCGGTCAGCGTCGGCTGGGCCTGATGGCGACCGTCGCACCACTCTCGATGCTGCTGGCGGTGCCTGCGATGGCGCAGACCGTGCCTGCCGCAAACCAGAACGCCGAGGACAATGCGCAAGTCGCGCAGGGCGCCGAGCAGGCCAATGCCGGCACCGGCGGTGACATCATCGTCACCGGCTCGATCATTCGTGGCGCGGATACCGGCGTGTCGCCAGTGTCGACGATCACCGCCGAAAATCTCGACGCGCGCGGCATCAACACGGTACAGGCCGGTATCCAGGCGCTGGCATCGAACAATGGCCCCGCGCTGACCAACTCGTTCACCGCCAATGGCGCGTTCGCGACCGGCGCCTCGTCGGTGTCGCTGCGCGGCCTGTCGACCAACTCGACCCTGGTGCTGTTCGACGGCCTGCGCGCCGCCTATTACCCGCTGTCGGATGACGGCACGCGCAACTTCGTCGACCTGAACACCATCCCCGACGACATCGTCGACCGCGTCGAAGTGCTGCGCGACGGCGCCTCGTCCAGCTACGGTGCGGACGCGATCGCGGGCGTGGTCAACATCATCACCAAGCGTTCGGTGAAGGGTGTCATGGGCCGCGCCGAGGCCGGTATCTCGCAGCGTGGCTATAACGCGAACCAGCGCCTCTCGCTGACCGCGGGCACCGGCGATCTCGATGAGCAGGGCTACAACGCCTATATCAGCGGCTTCTACTTCCGTTCGGAAGGTGTCCGCGCCCGCCAGCTACCTGCGCCCTTCAACTCGAGCGACGAGCGCTCCATCTGCTCCAGCCGCACCGGCCAGTTGGTCTGCGGCCCCAACGGCGTCGCCAACGGCCTGGACCAGAACAACCAGTACACCAACGGCTTCGCGATCGGCACGCCGACCTTCTACGTCCGCCCGGCGGATGCGACCAACACCACCGCGCTGGGCCGCTACCAGTTGCTGAACCCGGCGGCAGGCTGCCTCACGGGCACGCCGTACAACCCGACCGCGGCCGAACTGGCGCTGCCGGCCAACGCCACCGCGCCGGGCACCGTCTGCCAGGTCGACAACCAGCGCTTGTACGGCAACATCACGCCCGACATCGAGCGTGTCGGCGGATCGGCGCGCTTCACCGCCAAGATTGGTGACACGTCCGAAGCCTATCTGCAGGTCAATTTCCAGCAGGCGACGACCGGCTATACCGGCACCCCGACGGTGCTGCGCGCCAATGCCCCCGCCGGTATCCTGTTCCCGCAATATTCGACGTCGCAGAACGCGACGCCCGCGATCGATCCGAACTCGGCGATCCTGGCGCTGCCGGTCTATGTCTGCGCCCGCACCACGGTCGGCGCGTGCAACGAGACCAACGGCACGCTGAACCCGAACAACCCGTTTGCCGCCGCAGGGCAGGTCGCCCGTCTGGTCGGCGCACTGCCCAACAGCTTCGAATCGACCCGGACCCGCAGCCGTGTCTACCGCGCTGCCTTCGGCATCAACGGCACGATCTTCGACGACGTCGATTATCGCTTCGATGCGACCGCGATGCACACCGATCTGCGTCTCGAGCAGAGTGGCTATGTCTACATCCAGCACCTGCTCGATGTGATCAAGGACGGCAGCTACAACTTCGTCAATCCGGGCCTGAACAGCCAGGCGACGCTGAATTATCTGACGCCGACCAACATCACCAACGACAGCTCGGACCTGTTGCAGGCGCAGTTCACCCTGGGCAAGGCGATCATGGCGTTGCCGGGCGGCGACCTGCGCGTCGCGGTCGGCGGCTCGATCTTCTACGAAGCGATCGACGCACCCAGCGCCAACTCGGACGAGAACGGCCCGACCCAGCGCTACTTCCGCCTGAACGCCTTCGGCACCAAGGGCAATCGCACCGTCTCGTCGGCGTTCTACGAGGTCAACGCGCCGGTCCTCGACCAGCTGACGTTGAACGCCTCGGGTCGTTATGACCATTATTCAAGCGGTCAGAGCGCGTTCTCGCCCAAGTTCGGCGCGATCTTCAAGCCGATCCGCCAGGTGAGCTTGCGCGGCACCTATTCGCGTGGCTTCCGCATCCCCTCGTTCGGCGAGGCGAATGCCTTGCCCACCACGGGTTACGTGACGCAGCAGCTGAACAGCATACCGGCCGAATTCCTGCGTCAATACAGCATCAATCCGGGCGCCAGCCAGATCTGTTCGGCCGCGACCCCGCAATTCTGCTCGGCCTATATCACCAACTATTCGATCGGGCAGACGACGCTGGCATCGCAGAATCTCGACCCTGAAAAGTCGCGCAGCTTCACCGCCGGCATCAAGGTCGATCCGGTGCGCGGCCTGTCGCTGACCGTGGATTACTTCAACATCCGCAAGACCGGCGCGATCACCACGCCGAACCTGTCGCCCGCGATCGCCAATTATTATGCCGGTGGCGCCGCGCTGCCCGGGTTCGAGGTCATTCCGGACGCGGTCGACGTCAACAACCCGACTGCCATCCCGAAGATCGCCTTCGTCCGCTCGCAGCTGATCAACGCCCAGACGATCAAGTCCGAGGGCATCGATTTCGGCGTCAACGGCTTCTACGACTTCGGCTCGGTCAAGTGGTCGACCAACCTGAACGCCAGCCTGATCCTGGAGCTGAGCACGACGGTCGACGGCGTTCGCCAGACCTATGTCGACACGCTGGGCAACTTCAACCTGACGGCCGGTTCGGGCACGTTCGAGTGGAAGGGCAACTGGGTCAACACCTTCGACTTCGGCAACTTCGCCCTGTCGGGTACGGTCAACTACACCTCGGGCTATGACCTGTCGGCCATGGACCAGGGCGACGCGTACAAGGATTGCGGCCAGGCCCCGGCCTATTTCGGGTGCCGCGTGAAGAGCTACATCACCGCGGATGCGAACGCGTCGTTCAAGGTCAACGACAAGTTCACATTCTACGTCAACGTGCTCAACGTCTTCAACCGCCTGCCGCCGGTCGATCCGGTCACCTACGGGGCGTACCTGTACAACGCGGTGCAGGGCGGCGACGGCATCTTCGGCCGCTCGTTCCGCGCTGGCGCCAAGTTCAACCTCTAACCCCAGGGTTTCCCTCTCCGGGAACCCTCACTTTACGGGGGCGGCCTCAACAGGCCGCCCCCTTTTTCTTGGGCGTGGCGTGCTCACCGGATTCCAGCATCGCCATGAGACGATCCATGCGCTGGAAAGAGCGAGCGTGGCGGAAGTGGCCCGCACCGCACCCTAGCGCCGTTATGCGATAACCAGATGGTTGCGACGTGGGCCGGTACCGGTCTGATCGGGATGCCCAGCCGGGACGCCTGTCCCGGCTGGGCATGTGCCTCAGGCCACTGACAGCGCCAGCTTCCCGTCGCCCTCGTCCACGGTGACGGTCGTGCCGTCCTTCACATGGCCGCGCAGGATTTCCTCGGCCAGCGGGTCCTGCAAATGGCGTTGTACCGCACGGCGAAGCGGCCTTGCGCCATAGACCGGGTCATAGCCCACTCGGCCCAGCCACTCCCGTGCGGCGTCGGTCAGGTGCAGGGCGATCTTGCGATCCGCCAGCAGCTTGGCGACGCGGCCGACCTGGATGTCGACGATCGGTCCCATATGGCTCTGGCCCAGCCGATGGAACAGGATGATCTCGTCCAGCCGGTTGAGGAATTCGGGGCGGAAATGGCCACGCACGATCTCCATCACCTGCGGCTCGACGCTCTCGACGCTCTGCCCGTCCTCGACCCCGGCCAGATACTGGCTGCCCAGGTTCGAGGTCAGGATGATCAGCGTGTTGGAGAAGTCGACCGTGCGCCCCTGACCATCGGTCAGGCGGCCATCGTCCAGCACCTGGAGCAGCACGTTGAACACGTCGCCATGCGCCTTCTCCACCTCGTCGAACAGCACGACCTGATAGGGCCGCCGGCGCACCGCCTCGGTCAGCACGCCGCCTTCCTCATAGCCGACATAGCCGGGAGGGGCGCCGATCAGCCGGGCGACGCTGTGCTTCTCCATGAACTCGCTCATGTCGAGGCGCACCATCGCCGATGGATCGTCGAACAGAAATTCGGCAAGCGCCTTGGTCAGCTCGGTCTTGCCGACACCCGTGGGGCCGAGGAACAGGAAGCTGCCCAGCGGCCGGTTGGGATCCTGCAGGCCCGCCCGCGCCCGGCGCACGGCGGTGGAGACGGCACGAACCGCTGCCTCCTGGCCGATCACGCGCGCGCCGATCACCTCCTCCATGCGGAGCAGCTTCTCGCGCTCGCCCTGAAGCATCCGGTCGACCGGCACCCCGGTCCAGCGGCTGACCACCCCCGCGATATCGTCGGCGGTGACTTCCTCGCGCAACATCGCGCCCTCGGTCGCGGACTGCGCCTCGGCGAGTTGCTTCTCCAGCTGCGGGATGCGCCCGTAGGACAGCTCGCCTGCCTTGGCGAGGTCACCGTTCCGCTGCGCCTGGTCGAGTTCGATGCGCGCCTGGTCTAGCTGTTCCTTCAGCTTCGCCTCGCCAGCGATCTTGTCCTTCTCCGCCATCCAGCGCTGGGTGAGTGTGTGCGACTGCTCTTCCAGATTGGCGAGTTCGCCCTCCAAATGGCCGAGCCGGTCGATGCTGGCGGCGTCGCTCTCGCGGCGCAGACCCTCCCGCTCGATCTTCAGGCGCAGGATGCGGCGGTCGAGCGTCTCGATCTCCTCGGGCTTGGACTCCACCTCCATGCGGATGCGGCTGGCGGCCTCGTCCATCAGGTCGATCGCCTTGTCGGGCAGGAAGCGGTCGGTGATGTAGCGGTTCGACAAGGTCGCCGCCGCCACCAGCGCGCCGTCGGTGATGCGCACGCCGTGATGGAGTTCGTACTTCTCCTTCAGGCCACGCAGGATCGAGATGGTGTCCTCGACCGTCGGCTCGCCGACGAACACCGGCTGGAAGCGCCGCTGGAGCGCGGGGTCCTTCTCGACATATTTGCGATACTCGTCGAGCGTGGTCGCGCCGACGCAGTGCAACTCGCCGCGTGCCAAAGCGGGCTTTAGCAGGTTGGAGGCGTCCATCGCCCCGTCGCCTTTCCCTGCGCCGATCAGCGTGTGCATCTCGTCGATGAACAGGATGATGTCGCCCTCGGCGGCCTTCACCTCGTCGAGCACGCCCTTCAGCCGTTCCTCGAACTCGCCGCGATATTTCGCACCGGCGATCAGCGCGCCCATGTCGAGCGCCATCAGCTTGCGGTCCTTGAGCGTGTCGGGGACGTCGCCGTTCGCGATGCGCAGCGCCAGGCCCTCGGCGATCGCGGTTTTGCCGACGCCGGGTTCGCCGATCAGCGCGGGGTTGTTCTTGGTGCGACGCGCCAGGATCTGGATGGTGCGACGGATTTCCTCATCGCGGCCGATCACGGGGTCGAGCTTGCCGTCCCGCGCCACCTGGGTCAGGTCGCGGGCAAACTTCTTCAGCGCGTCATAGCGGTCTTCGGCGCCCGCCGTGTCGGCGGTACGGCCCTTGCGAAGCTGTTCGATCGCGCCGTTCAGGCTTTGCGGGTTTACCCCACCCGCCGCCAGCGCCTTGCCCGCCGCGTTGGTGGGGGACAGGGCAAGCGCAAGCAGCAGCCGCTCGACCGAGACAAAGCTGTCGCCCGCTTTCTGCGCGACCTGTTCGGCCTGGTCGAGCACGCGGACCAGATCATTGTCGAGGCCCGGCGAACTTTGCGCGCCCGAGCCGGAGACGGCGGGAATCTTCGCCAAGGCGGCATCGGTTTCCCGCTCGACGCGCTTGGCATCGCCGCCCGCCGCCTGAATCAGGCCGGACGCCATGCCCTGATCATCCTCGATCAGCGCCTTGAGGAGGTGTTCGGGGGCAATACGCTGATGACTGTTGCGGATCGCCACGGTTTGCGCGGCTTGCAGAAAGCCTTTCGCGCGGTCGGTGAATTTTTCGAGGTTCATCTGGGGTTCCTGTCGCTTTCCAGGTCAGATGGTGTTGCATTTAAGCAACACAAGGGGTTGGCGGAATTTCCTGTCCGCAACATGGGATGGCCGTTTCGATAACGAAAGGGTGCGACGTCATTCCTGGTGAAATCGGTTCGTCGTCCTGGGATTGCGGTCCGCCGCGCGCCCGCTATGCTCGGGCCATACACTTGAGTGGGGAGACTCAAAAAAATATGCGTATCAAGTCCGTGGCGCTGACCGGCGCCGCCGCCCTGGCGTTTGCCATGTCCGCCCAAGCCGTACAGGCCCAGACCGCACCGGCGGGCCAAGCCGCGCCGAAGCCCGCACCCGTCTCGACCCTCGTGAAGGCGGTCGATATTCCCTATCAGACCTTCACCCTGAAGAACGGCCTGCGCGTCGTCGTGCACACCGACCGTAAGGCGCCGGTCGTGGCGGTCAGCGTCTGGTACGATGTCGGATCGAAGCATGAGCCCAAGGGCAAGACGGGCTTTGCGCATCTGTTCGAGCATCTGATGTTCAACGGCTCGGAAAATGCGCCGGGCGATTTCTTCGCGCCGCTCAAGTCGGTGGGTGCCACCGATTATAACGGCACCACCTATTTCGACCGGACCAATTATTTCGAGACGGTGCCGACCGCCGCGTTCGACCGCGCGCTTTTCCTGGAATCGGATCGCATGGGCTATCTGCTCGGCGCGGTGACGCAAGGGGTGCTGGATGAACAGCGCGGCGTCGTCCAGAACGAAAAGCGCCAGGGCGATAACCAGCCCTACGGCCTGACCCAGTACAAGATCCTGTCGGGCCTGTTCCCCGAGGGCCATCCGTACGCCCACTCGACGATCGGTTCGATGTCGGATCTCGACCAGGCCTCGCTGGAGACGGTGAAGGACTGGTTCCGCAGTCACTATGGCCCGAACAACGCCGTGCTGGTGCTGGCGGGTGATATCGACGTCGCCACCGCCAAGCCCCTGGTCGAGAAATATTTCGGGGCGATTCCGTCGGGTCCCGAAAGCGTGCTGCCGACGGTCGCCATCCCGACGCTGCCTGCGCCTGTCAACGAGGTGATGAAGGACCGCGTGGCGGCGGTCATGATCAGCCGCAACTGGGCGGTGCCCGGCCTGAACGATCCCGAAAGCGCCTCGCTGGTGGTCGCGGGCTCGATCCTGGGTGGCCTCGCCTCGTCGCGGCTCGACAATATCCTGGTGAAGCAGGAAAAGCTGGCGGTGCAGGTGTCGGCGGGCGACCGGCCTTTCTCGCAGGTCGGCATGTTCAACATGACCGCGATCGTGCGCCCCGGCGTCGACCCCGCGACGGTCGACAAGCGGATGCAGGAAATCCTGGCCGACTTCCTGGCCAAGGGCCCGACCGCCGACGAGGTGCAGCGCGCCGTGACCCGCTATGTTTCGGGCCGTGTCCAGGGGCTGGAATCGGTCGGCGGCTTTGGCGGCAAGGCGGTCGCGCTGGCCGAGGGTGCGCTCTACTCGAACGATCCGGGCAAATATAAGAAGCAGCTGGAAGGGATCGCGGCACAGACGCCCGCGACCGTGAAGGCGGCGGCGGTCAAGTGGCTGTCGCGTCCGGCCTATACGCTGACGGTCGTGCCGGGTGCGCGCGATGCCTATGAAGAGGCCAAGGTGCCGCCGCGCGTCGATGTGCCCGTGGCCCCCGACCAGCCCGCCAAGGGCACGCGCGGCGCCCTGCCCGAGGTGGGTCAGGTCAAGCCGCTGAGCTTCCCGACCGTCCAGCGCAGCCGTCTGGCGAACGGCATCGAGCTGATCTACGCGCAGCGCACCGCGGTGCCGGTGACCCAGATCGCCATGTCCTTCGACGCCGGCATCGCCGCCGACGTGCCGGGCAAGCTGGGCACGCAGCGCATGGTCCAGTCGATGCTGGACGAGGGCACCACGCGCCGCAACACGATCGCCATCGCCGAGGAGCAGGAGCGGCTGGGCGCGACGATCGGGTCGAGCGCATCGAACGACCGCACCGTCCTCGGGCTGGACGTGCCGAGCGCCAACCTAGTCCCTGCGCTCGATCTCTATGCCGATATCGTCCGCAACCCGGCCTTCCCCGATCCCGAACTGGCGCGGGTGAAGACGCAGACGCTGGCGGGCATCAAGCAGGAACTGACCAGCCCGCAGGGTCTGGCGGGCCGTGTCCTGCCGCCGCTCGTCTATGGGCCGACCAGCCCCTATGCCAAGGCGCAGGGCGCAGGCGATCCCAACGCGGTGGCGGCGATGACCCGCGACCAGCTCGTCGCGTTCCAGCAGGCCTGGCTGCGTCCCGACAAGGCCAAGGTGTTCGTCACGTCGGACCGTCCGCTCGCCGAGGTCAAGGCCGCGCTCGACCGCGTGTTCGGCGACTGGCGCGCCACGGGCGCGGGCGGCGTGAAGAACTTCACCGCGGGCCAGCCCTCCGCTCCCAAGATCGTTCTGGTCAACCGCCCGGACAGCCCGCAGTCGATGATCATGGCGGGCGCGCCGACGTCCTTGAAGGGTATCGACAACCTGTTGCTCCAGAACACGGCGAACGATGCGCTGGGCGGCAGCTTCCTCAGCCGGATCAACACCGACATCCGTGAGAACAAGCACTGGTCCTACGGCGTCCGGGGCGGCTTCCAGACGTCCGAATTCGCGGCGCCCTATGTCATGTCGGCGCCGGTACAGGCGGACAAGACCGGCCCGTCGATCGACGCGCTGCGGGTGGACGTGGCCGAATTCCTGACCACCAAGCCGATGGATCAGGTCGAGTTCGACCGTGCGATCACCGGCGCGATCCGCTCGCTGTCGGGCAATTTCGAAACCTCGGGCGCGGTCCTGTCGGCGATGCAGGCCAACGACCTGTATCGTCGCCCGGACAATTACTATGCGACGATCACCCAGCGTTATCAGGCGATGACCCTGCCCGAGCTGAACAAGTCGATCCAAGCGGCGTTGAACCCCAAGAGCTTCGTCTGGGTGGTGGTCGGCGATGCCAAGACGGTCAAGCCGCAGCTCGACACGCTGGGCCTGCCGGTCGAGGTGATCGAGCCATCGGCAGTGGTCGCCTCCGCTCCGGCGGCAGTCGTCGCACCCGCCCCGGCGGCACAATAAGGGAGAGTGGCAATGGCCGATATCGACGGAAGCTGGAACTGCATCGTGAAGTCGCCGCTGGGCGATCAGGAGATGACGCTGACCGTCACGACCGAGGGCGATCGCTTCACGGGTTCGGGCGGCGGCCAGATGGGCGCGATGGATATCGAAGGCGATGTGTCGGGCAACACGATCAGCTGGAAGATGTCCATTTCCTCGCCGATGCCGATGACGCTGGACTGCGAAGCGACCGCCGATGGCGACACGCTGACCGGTTCGGTCGGTGCGGGCGCGTTCGGCAGCTTCCCGCTGTCGGGGACGCGCGCGAACTGATCTTCGCTCGGTGAGATGGGGAAGGGCGGCGCGTCGAAGGACGGGCCGCCCTTTTTCGTTGGGGGCGGGGCGTGGCCTTCGACTTCGCTCAGGCTGAACGGGGGTTGGTATGAAGCGCTGTTTCCCCACCGCCGTTCAGCCTGAGCGAAGTCGAAGCCCACGCTCCCACGCCCGTCACATAACCGGTTCAATTCCCGTCAAATCCCGTTACGCTGTCCCCCAAAGACAAAAAAGGGGACCAGCATGATCGATCGTCGCCATTTCCTGGGCGGGACCGCCGCCATGGCCGTTGCCGTGCAAAGCGAAGCCGTCGTCGCGCAGAACACCCCCTCGACCAAACTCACCACGCTGTTCGACACGCTGGTCCAGGAACAGCTCCGCCGTGGCCCCGAAGGCGCGACCAATCTGGGTCTCGACACCGGCCCCAATGCCGACCTGCGCAGCAAACTGTCCGACCAGTCGTCCGCCGGAATCGCGGCGGCGAAGGCCGCGACCAAGGCCGACCTTGCCCGACTGGAGGCGATCGACCCCGCCACCCTGTCACCCGAAGAGCGGATCGACCTGGAATCGATCCTCTACACCCGCCGTTCGGCGCAAAGTGTGCAGGCCTTCGACTTCGGCGGCAGCTCCTATGGCCCCAGCCCCTATGTCGTGTCGCAGCTGTCGGGCGCGTACCAGTCGGTCCCCGACTTCCTCGACACCAAGCACAAGATCGCGAGTGCGGGCGATGCCGATGCCTATGTGATGCGGCTGCGCGCCTTCGCCCGGCAGATCGACGCGCAGACGGATCGGATGCGCCATGACGCAAGCCAGGGGGTGGTGCCGCCCGACTTCATCCTGGACCTCGCGCTCGAACAGATGGGCAAGACCCGCCAGCCCGCGCCGCAGGCATTGGTCGTCCAGTCGCTCGCGCGCCGCACGGCGGAGAAGGGGCTGGGCGATCGTTACGCGCAGCAGGCGACCCAGATCTACGACGCCGAAATCCTGCCCGCGCTCGACCGCCAGATCGCCTATGCGAAGGCGTTGCGCACCAAGGCCACGCATGATGCGGGCGTGTGGAAACTGCCGCAGGGGGCGGCCTATTATCCCGTCGCACTGAGGGCCAATACGACCACCAGCTTCTCGCCCGACGAGGTGCACCGCTTCGGCCGCGACCAGGCGGCGATGCTGTCCGCGCGGCTCGACGCGCTGCTGAAGAAACAGGGATATACCAAGGGCACGGTCGGCCAGCGCATGGCCGCGCTCTACAAGAACCCCGACCAGCTTTACCCGAACACCGACGAGGGCAAGCGGGCCGCCATCGCCTATTGCAACGCACGGCTCGACGCGATCCGCACCCGCCTGCCGCAGGTGTTCGAGCGCATCCCGCCCTATGGCTTCGAGGTGCGCCGCGTGCCGCCCCAGACCGAGGCGGGCGCGGCGGCGGCCTTTGCGCAGGCCCCCGCGATCGACGGCTCGCGCCCCGGCCTCGTCTATTTCAACCTGAAGGACAGCGCCGACTGGCCCAAATTCTGCCTGGCGACGACCGTCTATCACGAAGGGCTGCCGGGCCATCAGATGGAGAGCGGGCTGGCGCTGTCCAACACGCGCCTGCCGCTGATCCGCAAGATCAACGGCTTTTCGGGCTATGGCGAGGGCTGGGCGCTCTATGCCGAACAGCTGGCCGACGAGATCGGCATGTATGACGACGATCCGCTGGGGCAGTTGGGATACCTCAAGTTCCTGCTGTTCCGCGCCAATCGCTGCGTCGTCGACACCGGGCTGCACCATCTGCGCTGGACCCGCGAACAGGCGATCCGCCACTTCGTCGAGGCCGAGGGCGAGGCGGAGGGCTTCGCCACCCGCGAGGTCGAGCGCTACTGCGTCAATCCGGGCCAGGCGGCGAGCTACAAGTTGGGCCATTCGGTGTTCGTCGACATCCGCGATTCCGCCAAGAAGCAGAAGGGCGACCGGTTCGACCTGAAGGCATTCCACACCGCCGTGCTGCGCCATGGCCGCGTACCGCTCGACGTGCTGCGCCGCATCGGGGAGGATTGGGCGCGGGCGTAACGGCCGGAGCGTACCTGTTCAGGACGCGTTTACCGGTACGGTGTACCCTGTCAGGGTATATTGTCAGGACCGACGCGTGCGTCCATATGTACGAAACCATGAAGAGGATGCGGACCATGACCAGGTTCCATCGCCGCCTCCGTCGACGGGATGCCGGTACGTTGATGCTGATGGGCGCTGCGACCATCACACTGGACCAGGGGCTGAAAATGCCGATGCCGACCCAAGACCGCGAAGCGATGGCGGGCGACTGGCGCGCCGTTGGACGTTATCTGCGTTACGCGGTCGACCGTGCGGCCGACTTTCCGGTGGTGCGTTAAGCCTCATGGCGGGCTCGGTTGAGGGTGTCGTCCTCCGCTCGAAGCTACGCCACCGGCAGACCGTGCGTCTCTCATGCGGTCTCAGGAAGAGGCGGACGACCAGCAGACGGCCGAAGTTCTGGAGCAGTTGGCACCATTGATCCCGGCGGAAAATCTGCAAAAGGCCGAGCTTATTCTCGCGCAGATATCCCAGACGACCACGCGCCATTCCGGACCGCTGCCACCTGCGCGGGAATTGGCGGACTACAAGGCCATCGACGAAAGTTTCGCCGAGCGCATCATGCAGATGGCAGAGCGTGAGCAGGCGGCCAGACACGCAATACCCAACGACCTCATGAAGCGGGAATATGCGCTGAAATCCCGCGGCCAGCATACGCGCTGGCGCTTGCCGTCTTCATCCTGCTCTTCGCCGGATACCTGGCCTATCTTGGCGACACCGCCATGGCTGGCAAGGTCGCGATAGGAACCCTGGTCGGTATCGTCGGCATTTTCGTGGTGGGCAAAGCTGCCGACGCTTATGGCGAGCGAACGGCCGACGACAAACCGGAATAAAATCTACCGCGTCACCCGCGTGATATGCCCCATCTTGCGCCCCGGCCGCGCCTCGCCCTTGCCGTACAGGTGCAGGTGCGCGCCCTTTTCGCCCAGCGCACCCTCCCAGGCGTCGTCGCCGATCAGGTTTTCCATCTGCACCCAGCCCCCGGTCAGCGCCGTATCGCCCAGCGGCAGGCCGCAAATCGCACGGATGTGATTCTCGAACTGCGAGGTTTCGGCGCCCTCGATCGTCCAGTGGCCCGAATTGTGGACGCGCGGCGCCATCTCGTTGAAGACGGGGCCGTTCTCGGTTGCGAAGAACTCGCAGGCCAGCACGCCGACATAGCCCAGTTCCTCGGCAATGCGCAGGGCGAGCGCGGTCGCCTCCTCGGCCTGGGCGAGGATCTCGGGGGGGGCGGGCAGGGTAGAGGTGCGCAGGATCGCGTCGCGGTGGATATTGTGCGGGGGCGCGTAGCGGACCGCCTGTCCATCCAGCGCCCGCGCAATCAGGATCGAGAATTCGTGGCTGAAATGGATGAATCCCTCCAGCACCGCGGGGCCGCCGATCGCCTCGAACGCGGCGGGGGCGTCGGCGATGTCGCGGATCAGCGCCTGGCCCTTGCCGTCATAACCGAAGCGCGTGGTTTTCAGGATGGCGGGGCAGCCGATCCGCTCCAGCGCCGCGATCAGGTCGGCGGCGGAGTTGACCGGGGCCCAGGGGGCGGGGCGACCGCCGACCTTCTCGACGAAGCTCTTTTCCGCGATCCGGTCCTGCGCGACGCGCAGCGCGGCGGGTGAGGGGTGGACGGGCAGCCGCTCCGCCAGCCATTCGACCGGCGTCACATCGACATTCTCGAACTCATAGGTCACGACGTCGCAGGCGGCAGCGAAGTCGGCGAGGACGACGGTGTTGTGATAGTCGGCGCGGGTCAGCGAGGACGCGGTCTGGGCCGCCACGCTGTCCTCGTCGGGGGCCAGCACCTGGGTGCGATAACCCAGCTGCGCGGCGGCCACCGCCAGCATCCGGCCCAACTGGCCGCCACCCAGAATCCCGATCGTCGAACCCGGCTTCAGCATTGGCTTACCCTTGCGGATCGTTGGCGACGCTGTCGGTCTGGCGCTGACGCCAGTCCTTCAGGCGCTCGGTCAGGCCTTCATCGGACAGCGACAGGATGGAGGCGGCGAGCAGGCCCGCATTGATCGCGCCGGCCTTGCCGATGGCCAGCGTGCCGACCGGGATACCGCCGGGCATCTGCACGATCGACAACAGGCTATCCATGCCCTTCAGCGCCTTGGACTCGACCGGCACGCCCAGCACCGGCAGATGCGTCATCGAGGCGGCCATGCCAGGCAGATGCGCCGCGCCGCCTGCGCCCGCGATGATGACCTTGATCCCGCGATCGGCGGCGGTGGTGGCGTAATCGTACAGGCGTTGCGGCGTGCGATGTGCGGAGACGACGCGGGTTTCATGCGCGACGCCCAACGCCTCCAGCGTCTCGGCGGCGTGCCGCATCGTTTCCCAGTCCGATGTGGACCCCATGATGATCCCGACCGACGTCATATCCGCTGTTCCGCCTTAGCCCCTCTGGCCCCGGTGCCGGAGAAGCGGGCTGACTAGCGGGACGCGGCGAGGGGGGCAACCTCCCGTATACGTTCGGAGGAACCGGTGCGGATTTTGGCGGAGCGCGGGGGCATGGAGGACGCAGAGGGGTGTGATTGGCCGCACGGGCGATGCCGCTTCGACCGGAAGACGAAGCCGCCGCGTTACAAGCACGGAGCGCTTCGGCTGGGCACAGCATCTCTGCGCCCTCTGCGCCTCCGCGCGAACCAGATCTTCGCGGCTTCGCGTGGAATCACATTGGTTCACGCGAAGCCGCGATGACGCCAAGAGACAGGCACAAGCTTTGTGAGCCCCTGTCTCCCGATCGCTTAGCGTTCGGACAGATAATAGCGGTCGGTCGGCGTCAGGTCGTCGGCCAGTTCGTAGACGATGGGCTGCGCGGTCGGGATTTCCAGGCCGGTGATCTCGTCGTCGGGGATGTTCGACAGATGCTTGACCAGCGCGCGCAGCGAGTTGCCGTGCGCCGAGATCAGCACGCGGTTGCCGTCGCGCAGTGCCGGCGCGATGCGCTCGTCCCAATAGGGCAGGACGCGGGCGATCGTGTCCTTCAGGCTCTCGGTCTGGGGAACCGCGATGTCCTTGTAGCGGATGTCGTTCGACACATCGAACTCGCCGCCAGCCTCGGCCGGGGGCGGCGGCACGTCGAAGCTGCGCCGCCAGATCTTGACCTGATCGTCGCCATGCTTCGCCGCCGTCTCGGCCTTGTCCAGGCCGGTCAGGCCGCCATAGTGACGCTCGTTCAGCCGCCAATGCTTCTCGGTCGGCAGCCAGAGGCGGCCCATCGTCTCCAGAGCCAGGTTCAGCGTCTTGATCGCGCGGGTCTGCAGGCTGGTGAAGGTAAGGTCGAAGTCGAGGCCCTTCTCGGCCATCATCGCGCCCGCCGCGCGCGCCTCGGCGGCGCCCTGTGCGGTGACGTCGACGTCCCACCAGCCGGTGAAGCGGTTCTCGAGATTCCACGAGGACTGGCCGTGGCGGATCAGGACGAGCTGGGGCATGGAAACTCCTTCAAGATGGTCAGGTCCGCATAGAGACGCGGGCACGTGGGGTCGAGGTCAGCCGCGGAAACGGCTTTGCGTCGAGGCGGGATTGGCCTTCAGCACGCGGCCCATGCGCGTCGGCCGGTCGAGCAGTTCGCCGCCGCAATCGGGGCATGTCTCGTCCAGCTCGTCGGCGCATTCGGCGCAGAAGGTGGTCTCCAGCGAGCAGATGAACGCGCCGCCCTGGGATGGGGGCAGGTCCGCGCCGCAACGCTCGCAATCGGGCCGCATCTCCAGCATCAGGCGGCCACCTCACGCACCACGTCGCAAATACGGTCGACCAGCGTCTCCACCTGGCGCTTGTCCTCGCCCTCGGCCATCACGCGGATCACCGGTTCGGTGCCCGACGGGCGGATGACCAGGCGGCCGCGCCCGGCCAGCTCGGCCTCGGCGGCGGCGATGACGCCCTGCACCTTCTCATGCTCCAGCGGTTTGCCGCCTGCGAATCGGACATTCTTCAGCAACTGGGGCAGCGGGTCGAAGCGGTGCAGCACCTCACTGGCGGGCGCGCCTGCGCGCTTCAGCTCGGCCAGCACCTGGAGTGCGGCGACCAAGCCGTCGCCGGTGCGGGCATAGTCGGACAGGATGATATGCCCCGATTGTTCGCCGCCGACATTATAGCCGCGGGTACGCATCGCCTCGAGCACATGGCGATCACCCACCTTGGTACGGACTAGGCCCAGCCCTTGCGCGGCGAGATGCCGCTCGAGACCCAAGTTCGACATGACGGTGGCGACCAGGCCACCGCCCGCCAGCCGTCCTTCGCGGGCATAGCTGGTCGCGATCATTGCCATCAGCTGGTCGCCGTCGACCACCTGGCCATGTTCGTCGACGATGATCAGCCGGTCGGCATCGCCGTCCAGCGCGATGCCGATATCGGCACCGCTCGCGACCACCGTCTCGGCGAGCGTCTGCGGCGCGGTCGAGCCGACGCCGTCATTGATGTTGGTGCCGTTGGGGGTCACGCCGATCGCGACCACGTCGGCGCCCAGTTCCCACAAAGCGGCGGGCGCGACCTTGTACGCCGCACCGTTGGCGCAATCGATCACGACGCGCAGCCCGTCCAGGCGCAGCGCCTGCGGGAAGGTCGACTTGGCGAAGTGGATGTAGCGACCCGCCGCGTCGTCGACCCGGCGCGCGCGACCGATCTTGCCCGATGGGACCAGCGGCACATTCTGTTCGATCAGATCCTCGATCGATTCCTCGGCCTCGTCCGACAGCTTATAGCCGTCTGGGCCGAACAGTTTGATGCCATTGTCGGCGAACGGATTGTGGCTGGCCGAGATCATCACGCCGATATCGGCGCGCATCGAATGGGTCAGCATCGCGACGGCGGGGGTGGGCAGCGGCCCGAGCATCACCACGTCCATGCCGACGCTGGTGAAGCCCGCGACCAGTGCCGATTCGAGCATATAGCCCGACAGGCGGGTGTCCTTGCCGATGACGACGCGGTGGCGGTGATCGCCGCGCTGGAAATAGGCCCCGGCCGCCATGCCGACCTTCATCGCCATTTCGGCGGTCATGACCGCGCCGTTGGTCGCGCCGCGAATGCCATCGGTGCCGAAATATTTTCTTGCCATACGGCCAGGTTCCTGCCGGTCTAAAAGAGGAAACAGATTGTGGTCGCGCCCCGTTTAGCGCGACCTTTCCAAAAGCTCAAAGATGTCGAAGGGCCCTCATGTCCCGTGCCTCCCTGATCCTGCTCTGTCTTGCCGCCGGTCTGCTGGCCGGGGTGGGGACCGCGACGCTCTCGCCCTGGGCCGCGGGGTGGGGCATCGGCGTGGCGGGGCCGCTGGGTACGCTGTGGCTCAACGGGTTGCAGATGACGGTCATTCCGCTGGTCGTCACGCTGCTGATCACGGGTGTCGCGGCGACCGCGCAGGCCGCGCAGGCGGGGCGGATCGCGGGGCGGGCGATCGTGACCTTCCTCAGCCTGGTCACGCTGACCGCGACGATGGCGGCGCTGGTGACGCCGATCCTGCTTGGCATCGTGCCGATCCCGCGCGGTGCGGCGGCGGCGCTGAAGACCGCGCTCGGCCATGCCGCGCCGGTCGGGCCGACGCCCCCGATCAGTGAGTTCCTGACCGGCATCGTGCCGACCAACATCTTTGCTGCGGCGACCAACAACGCATTGCTGTCGCTGATCCTGTTCACGCTCGCCTTCGCCTTCGCGATGACCCGGATCGAGGGCGAGGGGCGGGCGCTGCTGCTCGGCTTCTTCACCGCGATCCGCGACGCGATGCTGGTGCTGATCGGCTGGGTGCTGTGGCTGGCGCCGGTCGGCGTCTTTGCCCTCGCCTTCGTGGTGGGGGCGAGCGCGGGGAGCGCGGCGTTCGGGGCGCTGGTCCATTATATCGGGATCATCGCCACGATCGGCGTCATCGTCATGCTGATGGCGTATGGCGTGGCGGCAGTGGCCGCACGCGTGCCGCTGCCCCGCTTCGCCCGGGCGCTGGCCCCGGCCCAGGCGGTCGCGATCTCGACGCAAAGCTCGCTCGCCAGCCTGCCCGCCATGGTCGAGGGGACGAAGACGCTGCGCATCGCGCCTGCGACCTCCAGCCTGGTCCTGCCGATGGCGGTCGCGATGTTCCGGGGCACGCAGCCCGCGATGAACGTCGCGGTCGCGCTGTATATCGCCGACTGGTTCGGCATCGTGCCCGGCCCGGCGGCGATCGCGGCCTCGGTGGTGGCGGCGATCCTCGTCTCGCTGGGTTCGGCCAGCCTGCCGTCGCAGATCACCTTCTTCGCCTCGATCGCGCCGGTCTGCGTCGCGCTGGGGGTGCCCGCCGCGCCCTTGGGGCTGCTCATCGCGGTCGAGACGATTCCGGACATTTTCCGGACCCTGGGCAATGTCAGCATGGACCTTGCCGCCACCGCGACCGTTTCGCGCTGGAGCGGCACGATCGATGAGGACACCCCATGAAATATCGCACTCTCGGCCCCGAGTTCGAGGTCTCCGCACTGGGTTTGGGTTGCATGCCGATGGCCGGTGTCGGCCGCAACATGTACGGCGAGGCGAACGAAGCGGAGAGCATCGCGACCATCCACCGCGCGATCGAGTTGGGCGTGACCCTGTTCGACACCGCCGAAATCTATGGCCCGCTGGTCAATGAGGAACTGGTCGGGCGCGCCATTCGCGGCAAGCGCGACGCGGTCGTGATCGCGACCAAGTTCGGCTTTCGCTATGACGAGAACGGCATGACGGGCGTCGACTCCACCCCGGCCAATGTCCAGCGTTCCTGCGAAGGCTCGCTCAAGCGGCTGGGCGTCGAGACGATCGACCTGTTCTACCAGCACCGGGTCGATCCCAATGTGCCGATCGAGGAGACGGTCGGCGCGATGGGCCGCTTGGTCGAACAGGGCAAGGTTCGCCGCCTGGGCCTGTCGGAGGCGAGCGCCGAGACGATCCGCCGCGCCGCCGCCGTGCATCCGATCGCGGCGGTCCAGTCCGAATATTCGCTGTGGGAACGCGATGTGGAGGCGGATATCCTGCCGGTGGTGCGCGAACTGGGCATCGGCTTCGTGCCGTACAGTCCGCTGGGGCGCGGGTTCCTGACCGGGCAGATCGCCCGGCGCGAGGACCTGCCCGAGGGCGATTACCGGCGGAACGACCCGCGCTATTCCGAAGAGAATTTCGACCGTAACATGAAAATCGTGGGCGTGGTGAAATCCATCGCCGCCGCGCACGATGCCAGTGCGGCGCAGGTGGCGCTGGCGTGGCTCCTGGCACAGGGGGAGGACATCGTGCCGATCCCCGGTTCCAAGCGGCGCATGACGCTGGAGGATTCGATGAAGGCGGCGGATCTGACGCTGTCGGCGGAAGAGCTGGCCAGGCTGGACGAAGCGTCGCCGCGTGGTGCCACGGCCGGGCCGCGTTATGGCGAGAAGGCGCTGTCGATGACGCGGCTGTAAGCGCGTCCAACTCCAACCTCCGTTCAGGCTGAGCGAAGTCGAAGCCCACGCCGGGACCTGTCCGCAGGCGTCATCCCCTGCACTTCGACTTCGCTCAGTGCGAACGGAGGTGGGGGTAAGCGGAAGAGCAGGGAGGGAGAAAAAGGGGCGGCCGGGTCATCCCGAACCGCCCCGCCGCCATCAATGCGGCTTCTGCTCCAACCGCGTATCCATCCCGGCCGCCGCCGGTTCGGCCAGTTCCTTCTCCCCCGCCAGCGCCGCATCGGCCTTCAGCAGGTCGAGGTGCATCAGCTTGGCGATGAATGGCGACACGACCAGCACGACCACGCCGATCCCCATCGAGAACCAGCCGATCCGCGTATAGACGTCGAGCACCTTTTCCGGCCCCGCGCCCTCGCCACCCGTCGCCTGCGCGATCAGCCCGGCAATGAAATTGCCCGCCGCCGTCGCCAGGAACCAGGTGCCCATCATCAGCCCCGTCATGCTGGGCAGCGACAGCCGCGTCATCGCCGCCAGGCCGACCGGCGAGAAGCACAGCTCTGCCATGGTGTGGATCAGATAGACGAGGATCACGAAAATTACCGGCGTCGGCATCCCCGCATAGGCCGCCGCGCCCGCGACCAGTACCATGAAGCCCGCGCCCACGCCGACCAGGCCGATGCCGAACTTGAACGGTGCGCTGGGCTCCCACCCGCGCTTGCCCAGCACGGTCCACAGCCCCGCGAACATCGGCGCCAGCAGGATGATGAAGATCGAATTGACCGACTGGAAGGCCGAGGCCGGGATGGTCCAGCCCAGCAGCGTCCGGTCGACCGAGCGATCGGTGTAGAGGTTCAGCGACGACCCCGCCTGCTCGAACAATGCCCAGAACAGCGGACACAAAGCGATCAGGAACAGCGCGGCGAAGATGCGGTCGCGGTCGACCTTGGGCAGCTGGAACACCGCGCGCCACAGGATGAACAAAACGGTGGCGGCGGCGAAGACGACCAGCAGCGTGCCGACCGCATCCTGATGCTGGATCAGCTGCCACACGCCCAGCGTGGCGACGATCGCGCCGAGATAGATCAGCCATTCGCGCGAAAGCCCTGCGACGACCGGCGCGCGCAGCACGGGCAGCGAGGGTGCTTCACCGGCGCCGTGCAACTCGCGCTTCAGGGCGATGAAGGCGATCAGGCCCAGCACCATGCCGACGCCCGCGGCGCCGAAGCCGTAGGCCCAGCCCACGGTTTCGCCCAGCACGCCGCACACGATCGGCCCCAGCGCGCCGCCCACGTTGATGCCCATGTAAAAGATCGAGAAGGCGGGATCGCGGCGCATGTCGTCGCGCGCATAAAGCTGTCCCACCAGCACCGAGATATTGGCCTTCAGGAAGCCGGTGCCGATCACGATCGAGGCGAGCGCGAGGTAGAAGCCCTCCAGATAGGCCCCCTGCGCACCCTGCGGCCCCTCCATCACCGCGATCAGCATATGGCCGAAGGCGATGAAGATGCCCCCCGCCATCACCGCGCGTCTGGCGCCCAGATACCGGTCGGCCAGATAGCCGCCGATCACCGGCGTCACATAGACCAGCGAGGTATAGGCGGCGTAGATGCCGAACGCCGGTTCGTCGGTGAACAGGAAATGCTTGGTCAGGTAGAAGACCAGGATGGCGCGCATTCCGTAATAGGAAAAACGCTCCCACATCTCGGTAAAGAACAACAGGAACAGGCCTCGGGGATGGCCCAAAACCGTCTTGCCGCGCGCGGCGGCCTCATACGCAGTCGCCATGCCGGCGTTCACTCCATCGGGATCACCCCCGGCGCAACCCAAGGGGGCGCACGCGAGGGCGTAATGGTTCGGTAACCTAACGCCAAAGCCGCGACTGTAAATATCATGCGCGACGGCGTAAGGATCTAAGCCATGACGGATATGGTTTTCAACGATCGCTCGACCCCCCTCACGCTGCTGGCGACGCGCCGGTCGGGCAAGCCGCGCGACCTGGTCGCGCCGGGCCCGGACGCGGCCGAACTGGCGGACATGCTCGCCATCGCGGCCCGCACGCCCGACCATGGCAAGCTGGCCCCCTGGCGCTTCGTGATCGTGCCTCCGCACGCCCGCGCCCGATTGGCCGAGGTCATCACCACCGCCTATCGCGCCGAACGGCCGCAGGCGGGCGCGACCGAGATCGCCTCGCTCGAACAATTCGCGCACCAGGCGCCTTCGCTGGTGGTCGTGCTGTCGAGCCCACGCCCCGACAGCCATATTCCGATGTGGGAGCAGGAATTGTCGGCGGGGGCGGCGTGCATGAACCTGCTCCACGCCGCACATGCGCTGGGCTATGCGGGTGGGTGGCTGACCGGCTGGCCCGCCTTTTCGGATGCGGTGCGCGATGCGTTCGGCACCGCGCCCGAACGGATCGTTGGCTTCGTCTTCCTGGGCACGCCCGGCCGCGCGCTGGAGGAGCGCCCGCGCCCCGACATGGCGCGGATCGTGTCGACCTGGGCGGGATGACCCGAGCGGCGGCCGCGACGGAATTGCAAACGTTGCCAGGCTTTGCCCTCGACTTTGCCTCTCATATGCTGTATTAACTCGGCATGACAGCTCTTAGCGGCGACGACAGCCCGGTTTACATCCGCCTGCGCGGCACGATCGCGGCCGGTATCCTCAACGGCACCTATCGCACGGGGGATCAGCTTCCCTCGGTGCGCGCGCTCGCCGCCGAGCAGGGGGCGAACCCGCTGACCGTCGCCAAGGCGTATCAGAGCTTTCAGGACGACGGCTATGTCGAGGTGCGGCGCGGGGTCGGCATGTTCGTGCTGCCGGGTGCCGCCGACCGGCTGCGCGCCGCCGAGCGTCAGACGTTCCTGACGGTGCAATGGCCGCGCATCCGCGACCATATCGACCTGCTTGGCCTGGACGCGACCGACCTGCTCAGCGTCGAGCGCGTTTGACCTTCGGACGGGTCGCGCTGGCGATCAGTCCGGTCGTGGCGACCCACAGCGCCGCCAGTCCGGTCAGCACCGCCAGCGTCCGCCAAGCCCAGCCCCAAACTCCGTCCAGCCCGCGACCGTCATGCAGCCGCTGGACCCAGGACAGCATGACCGGTGCCCCGCGCCCGCTCGCGGCCACCGCACTGGCGCTGTCGTCGGCGACCTTCACAACGCTCGCCGTGCTCCCTGCATAATAGAGCGTCCAGTCGGGCGAGCGTTCGGTCGGCCATGCGATCATGGCCAGCGTGCCATGGGCGAGCGGCCGGGCGCTGGCGATAACGCGATCCACGGTCAGCGCCGGGCGGGTGAGCGGCAGGACGGGTGCGCGGTCGTCCACCTTGCCCGAAAAGGCCAAAGCCACGCCGCTGACCGTCATCGCCAACACCGGGATCGCCGACCATAGTCCGACCATCCGGTGCCATCGCGATGCCTTATCGTTGCGTCGCTTGGCCTTGCGCTTGGGGGCCGACCGCACCCACAGCCCGCTCAGCGCCACGAGGACCAGGCCGATCCCGATAACGCCGACGATCGCGCGGCCCGTGCCCGACAGGAACAACCCGTCATGTCCGCGTCGCAGCGCGCCCAGGACACCGCCACCCTGCCAGGCGCTGGCCAACACCTTCGCGGTGGCCGGATCGAGGAACAACAGGCGTCGCGCCCGGTCACTTGGGCGGTCGAGCGTCACCACCACCGGCGACGATCCCTGCTCCAGCGACAGCGCGGCGATCCGCTCGCCGGGGCGCAGGCGGCGATGCGCGGCGTCGGCATAGCGATCGGCGGGCAGCCGCTGCTCACCGCTGATCCGATAGCGCGCGGGCGACGCGATCCGCTCGATCAGCGGCGCACAGGCCAGGATCGTGCCCGACAGCGCCAGCGCCACGGCGAACAGCCCCACCGCCAGCCCCAGCCAGCGATGGACCCGCAATCCCGTATCGCGAAGGGTAATCCCGGCCACACAAACCCCGAAACAGACGGCGCGCCCTGCCGGAGGCGAGCGGCGGCGTCAATGCGGGGCCTTTCTCCATCCCACCCTCCGTTCAGGCTGAGCGTAGTCCAAGCCCACGCCCGGCCCTCGCCCCAAGGACAGCGGTCATCCCTTGGCCTTCGACTATGCTCAAGCTGAACGGAGGGTGGGAAGCAGGAAGGGTTTTTGGTTCGCGCGGAGGCGCGGAGGACGCACAGAGGAAGGGCTCAAGCAATGGACGCTCTTGTCGGTCATTCCCACCTCTGCGTCCTCCGCGCCTCTGCGCGAACCCCATCAGCGTCGCAGGAACAGCCAGGACCGGATCGCACTCGCCAGGTTCGGCGGGTCGTCCGCCACGATGCGCAGCGCGTCGATTTCCGCTACCAGCGCCGACAGGGGCAGGCCGTGCGCCACCGCCGCATCCTCCAGGGCGGTCCAGAAGACCGGCTCCAGGCTGATCGACGTCTGGTGCCCCGCGATGGTGATCGAGCGTTTCACCGGGCCGATGAAGCCATGCGCCGGAGGCGCGATCCGGCTCATTCGGTGTCGAAGAGGCTGGCCAGCTGTTCGATGATCGTGCCGCCCAGCTGTTCGGCATCCATGATCGTCACCGCGCGCGCATAATAACGCGTCACGTCATGGCCGATGCCGATTGCAATCAGCTCGACCGGGCTCTTGCTCTCGATCCAGCCGATCACCTGGCGCAGATGGCGTTCCAGATAGCTGCCCGAATTGACCGACAGGGTCGAATCGTCGACCGGCGCGCCGTCGGAGATGACCATCAGGATGCGCCGCTCCTCGGGCCGTGCCACCAGACGCGCATGTGCCCAGAGCAGCGCCTCGCCGTCGATATTCTCCTTGAGCAGCCCCTCGCGCATCATCAGGCCCAGATTGTTGCGCGCGCGCCGCCACGGCTCGTCGGCCTGTTTGTAGACGATGTGGCGAATGTCGTTCAGCCGCCCCGGCTGCGGCGGACGTCCGGCGGCCAGCCACGTCTCGCGGCTCTGCCCGCCCTTCCACGCGCGGGTGGTGAAACCGAGAATCTCGGTCTTCACCCCGCACCGCTCCAGCGTGCGGGCAAGAATGTCGGCGGAGATGGCGGCGATGCCGATCGGCCGTCCGCGCATCGAGCCTGAATTGTCGATCAGCAGGGTGACGACCGTATCGCGGAAATCGGTATCGCGCTCGATCTTGTAGGACAGCGACTGGCCGGGGTTCACCACCACGCGGGCCAGCCGCGCCGCATCGAGAATCCCCTCTTCCTGGTCGAAGTCCCAGGACCGCGACTGTTGCGCCATCAGCCGGCGTTGCAGCCGGTTGGCCAGCTTCGACACCGCCGATTGCAGATGCGCCAGCTGCTGGTCGAGATAGCCGCGCAGCCGCGCCAGCTCGTCGGCGTCGCACAGCTCTCCGGCCGCGACCACCTCGTCATATTGGGTGGTCCAGGGCTTATAGTCGAACTGCGACGCCAGATCGTTTTGCGGGCGGTTGGGGCGGGTCGGCTGGCTGCCCTCGTCCCCGTCGTCGCCAGGTTCACCGTCAAGATCGTCGAGCGACTCCTGCGACTGGTCCTCGGACTCGCCATCCTCGCTGTCCGACTCGCGCTTCTCGGCGCGGGCTTCTACCTCGCCTTCGCCTTGGCCCTGCTGGTCGTCATCCTCGTCGCTTTCGTCCTCGTTCTGCTGGTCCTCGCCTTCCTGGTCGTCGCCGCCTTCGTCGGACTGTTCGGGTTCGGCGGGTGGCTCGGCGAGTTCGAGGTCGGCGAGCATCCGGGCGGCCAGCGTCTGGAACGCCTTCTGGTCGTCCATCGCGCCCGCCAGCGCGTCGAGATTGGTCGCCCCCTCCAGCCAGTCGCGCACCAGCGCCAGCGCGGGCGCGGTTTCGGCGGGCGAGGGGCGGCCTGTCATCCGCTCGCGCAGGAGCAGCCCCAAGGCGGTCGACAACGGCACCTCATCCCGGTTGCGCGCCCGCGTCAGCGGATCGGATCGCAACCGCACGTCGAGCGCATGGGCCAGGTTGTCGCCGATTCCGGCATAGCCGCGTGCACCCAGCGCCTCGATCCGCGCCGTCTCGACCGCGTCATAGACCGCACGCGCCACCGCCTCGACCGGCGCAGCCCTGGCGTGGAGCGCGGTGTCGTGCAGTTTCAGCCGCAGCGCGAAGGCATCGGCGAAGCCGCGCGCCTCCGCCACCTGTTCGGCGGGCAGGGCGCGGCCGGGCATCGGCACCCGGATATGCTTGCCCGAAGACGTCGGCGCGTCGGCGGTAAAGGCGAGCTCGACCTCCGGCTCCTGCGCCAGTGCGCGCGCCGTGCCGCCGAGAACCGCCTTGAACCGGTCGAGAGGGGTTTCGTTCGCCAAGGAATTCAGGCCCGGCCGACGACGCTTTCGGGCAGGTCCTTGCCGAAGACGCGCTGATAATATTCCGCCACCAGCGCGCGTTCGTTCTCGTCGCACTTGTTGAGGAAGGACAGGCGGAAGGCAAAGCCCGGATCGCCGAAGATCAAGGTGTTCTGCGCCCAGGTGATGACCGTGCGCGGGCTCATCACGGTCGAGATGTCACCGTTGACGAAGCCCTTGCGGGTCATGTCGGCGACGCGGACCATGTTCTCGACCAACTGCTTGCCGTCGGGCTTGTCATACTCACCCGACTTGGCGAGCACGATCTGGGCCTCGGTCGCGGCGGGCAGATAGTTCAGCGTAACCACGATGTTCCAGCGGTCCATCTGGCCCTGGTTGATCTGCTGCGTGCCGTGATACAGCCCGCTGGTATCGCCGAGACCCACCGTGTTGGCGGTGGCGAACAGGCGGAACCACTTGTTCGGGCGGATCACGCGGTTCTGGTCGAGCAGCGTCAGCTTGCCCTCGGTTTCCAGCACGCGCTGGATCACGAACATCACGTCGGGGCGACCGGCATCATATTCGTCGAAGACCAGTGCGGTCGGGGTCTGGAGCGCCCAGGGCAGCAGGCCCTCGCGGAACTCGGTCACCTGCTGCCCGTCCTTCAGGACGATGGCGTCGCGGCCGATCAGGTCGATGCGGCTGATATGCGCGTCCAGGTTGATGCGGATGCACGGCCAGTTCAGTCGCGCGGCGACCTGTTCGATATGGCTCGACTTGCCGGTGCCGTGATAGCCCTGCACCATCACCCGGCGATTGTGCGCGAAGCCCGCGATGATCGCCAGCGTCGTGTCGGGATCGAAGACATAGGCCGGATCGAGATCGGGGACGCGCTCGTCCGAGACCGAAAAGGCCGGAACCTCCATATCGGTGTCGATGCCGAACAGGTCGCGCACCGACACCATCTTGTCGGGCGCATCGAGAATCGTCGTATCGCGGCTGTCGGGAAGCGTATTCGGGATATCGGTCATCAGGCCCTCGTCTCGTCGCTCAACGCCTTAAGCCAAGCGCGGCTCCCTACTCAATGGCAAGGATCGTCACGAAAGCGATCGCGACGCGATTGCGGCGGGTGATTTTCGGGGTCATCCTCCCCCTCGAGTCGGCACGACATGCGGCGGCGGACCCGTCCATGGGCGACGACCAGGCTCGAAAAGGGGAGGGGCGTCATGGCGAATTTCATCTGGTACGAATTGCTGACCGACGATGCGGTGGCGGCGCAGGATTTCTATGCGGGCCTGATCGGCTGGCAGGTCGGCGACAGCGGTATGCCCGGCATCGACTATCGTATCCTGGCGACGGGTGAGGGCGAGGCGATCGGCGGGCTGATGCAGCGGCCGCCGGGATCGCCGGGCGGTCCGGTCTGGCTCGGTTATCTGCCGGTCGTCGATGTCGACGAATCGGTCGACGCGATCGTCGAGGATGGCGGACAGGTGCTGATGCCCGCCTGGACGGCGGACGGCGTGGGGCGGATGGCGCTGGTCACCGATCCGTTGGGCGCGCCTTTCTATATCATGGCGCCCGAGGGCGATCAGCCGTCGCGCGCCTTTGTCGAGCATGGCACCGGCGAGGCGACCGGCCATGTCGTCTGGAACGAACGGATCGCCAGCGACCCCGACCGCGCGCTGGCCTTTTTCGGGCGGCATTTCGGTTGGGTCCATCAGGGCGGCATGCCGATGGGCGAGCTGGGCGAATATCGGTTCATCGCCGACGGGCCGGTGATGCTCGGCGCGCTGATGGGGTGCCCGCCGGGGGGTGCGCCGGGGTGGCGCTTCTATTTCGCAGTCGACGATATCGACGCGGCGGCGGCGCTGGTGGCCGGGCTGGGCGGTATCATCGAATATGGGCCGGTGGAGATACCGGGCGGGGACTATTCGATGTCGGCGGTTGATCCGCAAGGAGCGCGATTCGGGCTGGTCGGGCGGCGGAAATAACGATCTTTCCCGGAACGGGGAGGGGGTGCGGGGACTTGGGCTTGCCTCCGGCAAGCCAAGATTGTGCCGGGGGCACAATCTCGCCACCACACCGCGAAGCGGTGGTGGTGGTGGAGGGGGCTCGCCACATGGGACATCCTTTGCGGAAGCCCCCTCTCCGTCAGCGCTGCGCGCTGCCACCTCCCCGTACCGGGAACTGTTTACAAGTGCCGCTTTTTGAATTCTCCCTCGTTGCGGTGATTTGGAACAAGGTGGCTTGGATACGTTGTCCGAAGTGCGAGGGGACGGACCTGATCAAGCGAGGCTGGAAGTCGGGTCATCAGCGCCATGTGTGCCGGACGTGCGGTCGGTACTGCACCGATAGCCAGGCCAAATTCGGTGCCGAGACCAAGGCCATGGCGATCGAGATGTCCATGAACAGCATGGGCATCCGGGCGATCGGCCGTGTGCCGGGTGCGTCACCGGCCGCGGTCCTGAAGTGGATCCGCAAAGAGCAGGCGCTGCTGCGGCAGAAACTGGCGCATGCCGCTCCGGTCGACACCGGGGAGGCTGACGTCATCGAGATGGACGAGATCTACACCTGCGTCCAAAAAAACGGCAGCGCGCGGTAATCTGGACGGCGTACAGCCGCAGGCATCGGCATGTCGTCGCATACCATGTGGGCGATAACGGCGTCACAAGCGCGACCGCCATCGACGCTTTGGCCAAGGCTGCCGTCGGCCAGATCAGCGCACCCGAACCTCACCAGCAGACCAAGGCGCAGACGCATCTGATCGAATCGTCCAACGCCTCGTTCCGCGACATGCTCGCCCGCTTCAATCGCCGAACCAAGCGCGCCTCCAAAACCCAACAGATGCTCGAGGTCACCCTCGACATATTTCTCGCAAGAAAACGACTGCAGAGTCCAAGGTGAACACTCCCCCTGCAAGGGGAGGGGGCAGGCGAAAGGCCTGACGGAGGGGGGGCGGCCGGAGAGGTTGGTCAACACCCCCAACCGGCGCCCCCTCACCTCGCTGAAAAGGAATTGAGGGGGGTCTGAATGTCGAATAGCCCTCGAACGCGAATGACCGTTCCACTGGCTTCAAGGCGGCAAGATATCCGTTTGCTCTCCTCTGCGCCGAAGCGATTTCTCTGCGAAACCCGTTCCTTCCCACCCCGGCGAAGGCCGGGGTGGTGGTGTCCTTTGGTGGGATCAAACGCCGGACGGGCTATGCGTCAGAATTGCTGGGCGGTCGGCCGGATGACGATCGCATTGATGTCGACGTCCGCAGGCTGCTCGACCGCGAAGGCGATGGCGCGCGCCACCGAGGCCGCCGGAATGGCTTGCTTGTAGAAATCCAGCACCGTCTCGGCGGCGGTGCCCGACGTCGTGAACTTCAGGTCGCTTTCGACCGCGCCGGGCTCGATCGAGGTGACGCGGACCTTGTCGCCGACTTCCTGGCGCAGGCCTTCGCTGATCGCGCTGACCGCGAACTTGGTGCCCGAATAGACCGTGCCGCCGGGCGCGAACACCTTGATCCCCGCAACCGAGCTGAGGTTGATGATGTGCCCGCTGCCCTGCTCTAGGAAGCCCGGCAGGACGGCGGCGATGCCATAGAGCGTGCCCTTCAGGTTCACATCGATCATTCGGTCCCACTCGTCGGTGTTCACCTCCGCCATCGGGCGGATCGGCATCAGACCGGCATTGTTGATCAGCACGTCGAGCCCACCGAAATCGGCCTTGATCGCGGCGACGACGGATTGGACGGCCGCCTTGTCGGTCACGTCGAGCGCATAGGCGCGCGCGGTGCCGCCATCGGCGGCGATCTCGGCAACGACCGCGTCGAGCTTGTCCTGACGCCGTGCCGCGATGGCGACCTTTGCGCCGCGCTGTGCGAGCAGGCGCGCGGTTTCGGCGCCGATGCCGGTGTTGCCGCCGGTGATGAGGATGACCTTGCCTTCGATATTCTGAGTCATATCAATGTTCCTTGTGCGTGTCGGGTGCGGGCCGCGCGTCACGTCGTGGCGACGGGATCGAGGACGAAGGCGTCGCGCTCCGCGAGGTCGCCGATCTGGGCGAGATAGTTCTGGAAATGCGGCGTCGCGCGGTGGGCCGCGATGGCCTCCGCATCGACATAGAGTTCGTCGAGGATGAAGCGATCGGCATTCGCCTGGTCCTGCCACAGGTCGTAGCGCAGGTTGCCCGGCTCGGCGCGGCTGGGCGCGAGCATGGAATCGAGCAGCGTGCGCAGCCGATCGGCGGCGCCCGCGCGGGCGGTGAGAACGGCAACGATCTTTACGGGAGCGGTCATGGCATCGGTCCTTGTCGAGGGGGTGTTGCGGGTGGGACGCATCCTAAGCGCCCCACCCGTCATCCGGGTCCTCATGCGGTGCGGCCGAGCGCCTCGATCAGGGCATCGGCCAGCGCGCGATCCGAGGCGGGATTCTGGCCGGTGATCAGCTCGCGATCGACCACGACGTTGGCGGCGAAATCGGTGTCGGTGACTGACACATCGCCCCCCGCCGCGCGCAACGCCTTTTCCATGTCGAAGTACAGCGCACCGCCCAAGCCGTGTTCCTCGGCGATCTTCTCCTCGCTCGCGGAGAAGACGGTCATGCGATACCCGGCATAGATCCAGCCGCGGCCCAGTTCGGCGGCCTTGGCGTCGTCGCCATCGACCAGCGCCTGGCGGAAGGCGGGCGCGTCATCGAGGGCGGCGGCGACGACGACGGGCCCGTGGCACAGCAACGCGGTCGGCTTTCCGGCGGCATGGAAGTGGCGCAGGATCGTGCCTGCCTCGCGGTCCTGCATCAGATCGACGACCGGGGCGTGGCCGCCCGGCACGAAGACGCCGGCAAAATCGTCCAGTCCGTCCCCGACCACCGCGCGCAGCGTGCGGACGTCGTTCATCGCGGGATGATCGGCGAAGAACCCCTTGGCCCGGTCATAGGCGGCCTGATCGCCACCGAAGTGATCGACCGAGTCGGAGCTGGCGTCGATCGTCGGCTTGGTGCCATCGGGCGTGGCCAGGACGATGTCGTAACCGGCATCGATCAGCGCCAGCGCAGGAACCGCCGTCTCGTTGAGATACTGGCCGATCGCCGCATGACCGCCGCCGCGCAGTTCGATCTGCGTCGCGTTCGATCCGAGAATGAGAATCTTCGCCTTCGTCATCTGTGCCTCCGTGATTTGGCGATCACCGCCGATGGCACCAAGATGGGGCGGCCGGACATATTCGAGAAGTTTATTGTCTTGATTTCCGATATGCGCCTGAGAATATGACTGCTTGCGCTACGACCTGAACCTCCTGCCGATCTTCGTCGCCCTGATGGAGGAGCGCAGCGTCACGCGGGCGGCCGAGCGGGTGGGGATGACGCAACCGGCGCTGTCCAACGCGCTCGCCCGGTTGCGCGTCATGCTGCAGGACCAGCTGTTCGTCCGCGAACGCTATGGCATCCAGCCGACGCCGATCGCGCTGGAGCTTGCGCCGATGATCGCCGAGGCGCTGGCCCAGCTCGACGATGCGGTGCTGGGCCAACAGGGCTTCGACCCCACCCGGGCGGACCGTCTCTTTACCATCGCGCCCAATGGCTATGTCGAATTCGTGCTGCTGCCCGCCATCGTCGCGCGGCTGCAAAAGGTGGCGCCGGGCATCAAGCTGCGGCTGACACCCTATGGCAACGACCTGATCGAGACGGGGGTGGTGTCGGGCACGACCGCGCTCGTCCTCGGCCGGATCGTCGATCCGCCCGACAATCTGGTCGTCCAGCATCTGATGGACGAGGGGCTCGCCTGTGCCGTCCGCGCGGACCATCCCGAGGTCGGCGACACGCTGACCCGCGCGCAGTTCGAAACCATGAAGCACGTCAACATCGTGCCGCCGGGCCGGATGCGCGCCGGGCTGTTCCAGGCGCTCGCGCAGCAAGAGCTGAAGCGTGATGTCGCGATCTCGGTGACCAATTTCTTCGCGGTGGCCGAGATGGTGGCGGTGACCGATTATTGCGCCACCCTGCCCGCGCTGATCTGCCAGCGGCTGAGGCAGGACCCGCGCCTGAAGATCCTGCCCGCGCCGGTCGACCTGGGCAGTTTTCCGGTCGAGATGGCCTGGCATGTACGCTACCGGCACGATCCGGCGCATCGCTGGCTCAGGACGCTGATCGGCGAGGTCGTCGGCGAGCTGAAGGGCGCCTGATCCGGCGGGACCCGCTATAGCCGGATGTTGCGGCGACCCATTTCGGCCTGCGCCATGTCGCGGAGCGGCGACGCGTCACCCCCGGCAAATATATCGGCCAGGTCGAGCAAATCCTCATTGCCCAGCGCGGCCACCGCCGCCTCGATCGCGGCAAGGCGATCGAGCGAACGCTGCTGGTCGGCCGCGAGGCGCTTCATTCGGGTTTTGAGCATGAACGGGGTGCTACCACGATCGCGGCGAAAACGATCCCCCATTCTACACCGGACTTGAAGATGGCGTGTCCCGATCCGACGTCCTTCCCGCAAAGGAGAAACACCATGGTCGAGGCACGCTGGAACGGATCGGTCATCGCCCGAAGCGACGATACCGTGATCGTCGAGGGCAACCATTATTTTCCGGCCGAGGCGGTCGACCCGTCTGTCCTGCGGCCCAGCGACACGACGTCGATCTGCCCGTGGAAGGGAACCGCCCACTATTACGGCCTGCACGTCGATGGCGCGGACAATCCCGATGCCGCCTGGTATTATCCCGATCCCAAGCCGAAAGCGGAGAATATCCGGGGCCGCATCGCCTTCTGGAAGGGCGTGACGGTCGGCTGACCGGGGATCGGTGGGCTGACCCAAACCCTTCATACTTCTCCCCTCCCGCAGGCGGGAGGGGCCGGGGGAGGGCACGGGGTCTCACCGAGACTGCACCTTGGGGGCAGCTGCCCATCGCGCACGCGAGCCCTGCGGCTCGCTCAACCCCTCACCCAAGCTACGTTAGCCAGCCTAGCTGGCAAGCTCCGCTAACCCTCGCCCCTGTCCAGGGGAGAGGAAAAGAAGAAGCGGCCCTGCCCCCCGGCCCTCCCGAATGTCACGGATAGCTGACGGTCTTCGGAATCTCCGGAATCTCGATCCGCTCGGCGTCGTCACCCGGCACGGTCGGAAACTCGCGCGCTTTCCACGCCCGCTTGGCCTCTTCGATCCGGTCGCGGCGGGAGGAGACGAAATTCCACCACACATGGCGCGGTGTCGTGAACGCGTCGCCGCCGCACAGCATCACCCGCCCGCCCGATTCGGAACGCAGCGTCGCCGCGATCCCCGGCTTCAGGATATAAAGCCGCTGCGGCTCGAGCGTCATGCCCTCCAGGCTCGCCTCGCCCAACGCGCAATAGACCGCGCGTTCCTCGGCCGAGGCGTCGATCGGAATGCTGCCGCCCGGCTCCAGCGCGATGTCGGCGTAGATGGTGCCCGCATAGGTCGTGGTCGGCGCGCGCTGACCCCACAGCTCACCCATGATGATCCGCGCGGTCGCGCCCTGCCCCTGGATCTCGGGCAGCGCGCTGGCCGGGACATGCTCGAAGGCCGGGTCCATTTCCTCCTGCGCTTCGGGAAGCGCCAGCCAGGTCTGGATACCCGACAGCATCGGCCCCTGCGGCCGCGCCGCATCGGGCGAGCGTTCGGAATGGACGATGCCGTGGCCTGCCGTCATCAGGTTCACCGCCCCCGGCTCGATCACCAGGTCGCTGCCCAACGAATCCCGGTGGCCGATCGCGCCGTCGAACAGATAGGTGACGGTCGCCAGATTGATATGCGGATGCGGCCGCACGTCGATGCCTGTGCCCGGCAAGAGTTGCGCGGGGCCCATCTGGTCGAAGAACAGGAACGGGCCGACCATCGTCTGCTCCTTGTTGGGCAGCGTACGGTGCACCTTGAACCCGCCCAGATCGTGGGTCGAGGGCTGCAGGGTGCGCAGCAGGAAATCGTCAAACATATCTTTGCTCCGTGGGGGTGGGCTCCGTGGCGTCGAGCAATTCGATCAGGTCGGTCGGGAAATAGGGTTCGTGATGTGCGGCCAGTTCGTCGCGGCTGAACCAGCGCCAGCTTTGCATGACCCGTTGTTCCAGCGCGGTATGGCCCGCGCCGTTCACCTCATGCGCATCGATATCGACACGGAAATAGCGTTCGTCCGCCTCGACCTCGACCCCCTCGATGGTCAGGAACTCGACCTGCCGCCGCGCCACCTGCGGCCCGCAATCGCGGTCGAGCCCGGTTTCCTCCAACAACTCGCGGCGCGCGGCGTCCTCGTAACTCTCGCCCGGATCGACCGCGCCGCCCGGCGTGCACCAGAAGGGCGGGCGGTCATCGGGGGTGAAGCGGAACATCAGGGTCCGCCCGGCCGCATCGACCAGCAGGATGCGGGCGGCGGGACGGGGCAAGCGGATCATGCGGCATCAAGCTCCGGATAATGGCGGAAAATTCCGTCTTCGTTGAACGCCTGTCGCCGGTCGCTGTCCAGATAGGCGGCGATGCCGGGCAGGACTTTCACGCGGTCGTGCAGGGCGATCAGCGCAGGGTATTCGCCCTCCACCGCCGCCATGCGTTTCGGGAACATGTAGCGCAGCCCCGCCACCAGCTGGAACAGCGAGGTGTCGACCGGCGACCAGCGCCCGCCCGCCATCCACTCTCCGGCCCCCAGTGCATCATCGAAATAGTGGAGGAATTTCGGGATACGCTCGTCGCGGAACTGCGCGGCGGCGCGCGCGGCCTCGGGTTTTTGTTCGTGATAATAGGCCCCGGTCGCCACCGGGTGATGGACGTTGTGCACCTCGGCCACCATGTCGCTGATCGTCAGTTGCAGCTGGTGGAGCCAAACGCGATCGGCCTGCGGAGCCAGATCATGGCGCTCGGTCAGCCAGTGGAGGATGTTGGCGACCTGCGCGATCGCCTGTCCCCCGACGCGCAGATAGGGCGGCGCGAAGGGCGGGCGCGAACCTTTACGCATATCGGTGAGCAGCGCCTCGCCCCCCTCTTGCACGCCGCGGTCGCGATACGGCAGAGCTGCGGCCTCCAGCACCAGCCGGACGAACTCGCCGCGTCCCGGCAGGCCGGGCCAGTACCATAGGTCATAGGGCATGGATTATTTCCCCCATTTTCATGAGATCATTGTTTGATCGGGAACCCGGAAGCGCCAGCCTGAGCAATGGCGATGACGTCAAGGTAATAGGCTTCATCTGCTGGAGCATGAGTCAATGAGTGTGAGACGATTCTGGGATCGCCGACCTTTTTCCCGTCATGTCTTAACAGAAGGCCCGTCATGCAAACGCGTTTTTCGCCACCAACGGACAATTTCTTGCCAGAATGATCGAGGCGAAATTTCGTAGCAACGGTCGCTTCAAATTCATTAATATCCCATATATAATTCTCGGGAAGAGGCGATCCTATTTTTCCACAGATCTTGATACGCTTTCCAAGAAAATGAATTGGGTTTGATCGAATTTCCTGAAGTGGTACGATTTCGGCTTTGGCAGTCATGGCTGATAACAAAAGCATCTCGATCATATGACCTCCCAAAGCTGCATGAAGCACCTGCTGGTATCGGTGTGCACTTGAATCCGAACGTCGGGCAAGATGCCACCGCATTGGTCAGTGTACCAAGCCAGCCGACCATGGCATTTGCTTGCATAGGGCGACCAGTGGGGGGATGCAGGCTATGCATTTCTGACTACCCCCGCTGCCCAGCGTGTCTGCGCGATACAGCCCGGGGCCATGCCGGCCATCATGCACGACGATGACTATGAGCGCTGGCTGACGGCACCTGTTCAAGATGCCTTTTCTCCCGGTGCCTTGGCGCTGATCGCCAGCGCGTGGATGCGCTCGGCCAACAGATCGGCGAGCGCGTGGTTCACCATGCGCTGGCGCGCGACACGCGATTGACCGGCAAATGCGGGGGATTCGACGACGACGCGGAAATGGCTCTCGCCGGTGCCGTCATCGCCCAGATGGCCGCTGTGCATCGCGCTTTCGTTGATGACGTCGAGATGGGTGGGCGACAGCGCGGCGGTTAGGCGGGCGGTGATCTGGTCGGCGATTGGGGCGGTGGTGATATCGGTCATGGCCCCTATATAGACGGTTTTTCGGGACAAGCGGATAGCAGTGGCGCGTCGGTCGAGCAGCGATACCCCCAAGGACAAACCCAGCGCGCGTTTTCACGGCCGGGTCGAGAATAGCGACCGGGTGTGCGATCACGCCGGTTGCCAGGATGCGGGTGAGTTCCGCGCCCCCCCCGCCGAGGGGACGCGCAGCGGCGACGGGCCGGGACGTTCCCGCTGGTTCTGTCTGGAGCATGTCCGGGCGTTCAACAGCCGCTATAATTTCTTCGACGGGATGAGTGCGGACGAAATCCACCGCGCCCAGCGCCCCTATGCGGGCTGGGAGCGCGAGACGCGGGCCTTTGCACAGAATGGCACCGATCCGGGGCCGCGCTGGGCCGATTTCTCCGATCCGCTCGACGCGATCGCCGCCCGCTATCGCCGCGAAGCCGCGCCCGAACGTTCGGACGGCAAACCGCTGTCGGGGCAGGATCGCGAGAGCCTGAAGGTCCTGGGGCTGGAGGCCGATGCCGACCGCAGCGCGCTGCGGCGGCGGTATAGCGAACTCGTCCGGCGCTATCATCCCGACCGCAATGGCGGCGACCGGAGCCATGAGGGGCGGTTGCAGAAGGTCATCGCGGCCTATCAGCAGCTCCGCCAGGCGCCAGCATTCGCGTGATCAATCCTCCCCGGTACGGGGGGTGTTGACCTTGGACTCTGCAGTCGTTTTCTTGCGAGGAATATGTCGAGGGTGACCTCGAGCATCTGTTGGGTTTTGGAGGCGCGCTTGGTTCGGCGATTGAAGCGGGCGAGCATGTCGCGGAACGAGGCGTTGGACGATTCGATCAGATGCGTCTGCGCCTTGGTCTGCTGGTGAGGTTCGGGTGCGCTGATCCGGCCGACGGCAGGCTTGGCCAAGGCGTCGATGGCGGTCGCGCTTGTGACGCCGTTATCGCCCACATGGTATGCGACGACACGCCGATGCCGGCGGCTGTACGCCGTCGAGATTACCGCGCGCTGCCGTTTTTTGGACGCAGGTGTAGATCTCGTCCATCTCGATGACGTCGGCCTCCCCGGTGTCGACCGGAGCGGCAGCCACCGCTGCGTCTGCTGGTACACCGCCGCCCATGGCGGCAGGTCGTTGGGCATCCATCGCCACGGCACACCCGTCTTCACAATGTAGCGCAAGCCATTGAATACCTCGCGCAGATCGTGTTCGCGCTGACCCGCATCCTCACCCTGCAACAGCAGATACGGCATGACCAGCAACCATTCTTCGTCGCTGACGTCAGACCGATACGGCTTGCGGCACATGCTTATCCAAGAACGGATGGATCGGCCAGGCTCGCAAGTCCATAACAGCCTACAGGTCCTGGAAGATGTCATGGGCATGAGCTGGGCGGCCTCTTCGGGACGCGCTCCGGTCAGGAGGATCACAAGCGGGAGCCAATAGCTCGTCTTGCCCTTACCCCGCTTGGGCCTTGGTCCACAGCGCGCCCAGGTGGCCTACATGCTGCGATAGAGTTTGCTGGGACAGCTTGGGAACGTCGGGCCGGTCTTCGTACTGCTTAACCAGCACCGGCAACGGAGTTGCTCGATCGGCGGCGGGGGGCGTGAAGGTCTCTTCGCCAGCAAGCGTATCCATTCTGTGACCATCAGCCGCGTGATATCCTCCGGGGCGACGGTGCCATAAATTTCGCGGAAGAAGCGAAGGGCCGTCCGTGCGCCTTCTTTCGTCGAGTGTCCCACGGCGGGCACCGCATTTTCGAGAATGTCTTCCGCAATCTCGTCGAACGTTAGGTGCTTCCGCTTGGGTTGGCTGGCAGCGATAAGCGCAGGGGCCTTAGGCGTGGGAACGTTCAGCCCGTCGGTACGGGCTATAACGGCTAAACTAACGTCGATGACGGCTTCGACAACCGAACGGCAGTAGCTGTCAAACAGAGGATCTGCCGTATTTATGACATAATCGTGCCTGCTGGCGAATTCGGTGGCAGTAACCCCAAGTTCTTTTTCATGCCCTCCGTATCGCCCGCTGCTTGAAGCATTCGGCACAATTCAAGTGCCTCTTCGGCATCCGCGCGTGCATTCTGAAGATATCGATGCTTGTTTGCGATAGGCCGGTTCAACCAACGAAATTCATCATCAAAAAATAGCTCGTCCTCGCGATATTTGAACGACAGGCTGACTATGAGCTCTTCGGTGAGCGGCGTAGTTTCGCCTAATAACCGCTTGATGTGGTCGGACTGATGACGGGACGCAATTTCCGTAATGCGCTCGTATTCCGCATTGGCGGCGGCATACCTCTGCCAAAAGCCGGGCGTGTCCGCAGAAAGCGTCACCATTGAGCATTTACGCTCTACATTCGGCTCAGGAATGAATGGGCGCAGGGCCGGCGGGAATACGCGGCGATAAATCAGGCGGCCGGTTTTGGCGTCCGGTCGCGCGTACGGAATTTTTCTCGAAAGAATTGCCCCTCTGTACCCTGAATTGTACCTTCAGAGTCGCTTGGAGCCACGGTTGTCTGCTGTTTCCTCGCCATCTCAGCCTCTTAAAGGGGAGATGGTGCCCAAGGGCGGGATCGAACCACCGACACTGCGATTTTCAGTCGCATGCTCTACCAACTGAGCTACTTGGGCCCAAACCGCGATTGCGATTGGAGGCGTGCCTTTACGGGTGGCTTTCGCTGCTGTCCAGCCCCTCTTCGTCATTTTCTTTGACCGGAATGCGATAACCCTCGCCCAGCCATTGCAGCAGGTCGCGATCCTTGCACCCGCGCGAGCAGAAGGGGGCATGTTCGGCGGCGGTCGGCTTGTCGCAGATCGGGCAGGTGGTCATGAGCGTTCCAGTTGCAGGGGGCGGCCGGTGCGGCGCTCCAGCGCCTCGCGCCAGTCGGGGTGCGCCATCAGGCGGTCGTAGACGGGGCCGGGGATACGATAGGTCGGCGCAGGGCCCGGGGGCTCGCGCTCCCATTGGCGCAGCAGCGCGCGGGCGCGGGCACCGACGGGGTCGATGCCAAGGCGCTCGGGGATCGACGCGCGCGGGCGCGGGCGCACGATCTGAAGGAAGCCGAAGCCGTTCACCGCCGTCCGCTCGAAGGGGAGGGGCAGGGTAGCATCCAGCGCCTCCGCCACCGCCTGGCGCGGGCCCTTGCCCTCCAGCGTGGGGAAGTCGATGCCGATCGACCCGCCGATGCCGTGGCGCAGGATCGCCTCGCCCACCGCATGGGCGGCGGCGATGGACAGCGGCTCGTGCGGGGACGAGCCGTCGACGTCGAACAGGGTCATCGCCGGGGTCGGCGTCATGCGCAGCACGCCCGCACCGAAGCCGATCTCGCCGGTGACGGCTTCGTCGAGCAGTTCGGACCAGCCCGCCGCTTCCAGATCGTCCGGTTGATGCGATAGAAGTTCGCGAACCGGAAAGCCGGTCGCGCCGATTCGCGCGCGCAAGTCGGGGCCGGGGGCCGGGGCGGCATCCTCGGACGCGACCTGCGCCTTGGGCAGCTTGGAGCGGCCGCGTTCGGGAATGGCTTCGCGCGTGACGATGACGGTCAGGGCGGACCCTTGCGTCATCCCCTTGGGAACGGGGGCAAGCAGCACGTCGCCGCCCTGGGCCAGCGTCACCCGGCCCTGCCGACCGGGGAGCAACTCGACCAGCCGCCCGTCGGCCACCGTGCCGACGGTCAGCGTGCCAGTCGGCTCGATCGCGGCCTGGAGGATGCGGCCATCCGCGACCAGCGCGGCGCGCGCCTCGCCGATCCCGGCCTCATAGAGCCATTCAGACAAGCGGCAGCCCGGCGGCTTTCAACAGGGCACGGGTTTCGAACAGCGGCAGGCCGATGACGCCCGAATGCGACCCTTGCAGGAAGCGGACGAACGCCTCGGCGCGGCCCTGGATGGCATAGCCGCCCGCCTTGCCCAGGCCTTCGCCGCACGCGATGTACGCGTCGATCTCGTCCTCGGACAGCGGCTTGAACGCGACGATGGTGTCGGCCAGCCGGGTGCGCGCCTTGCCGGTGGCGTCGATGACGCAGACCGCCGACAGCGCATGGTGCCGCCGCCCGGAGATCAGACGCAGCAGCTTGCGCTGGACATCCTCGGTTTCGGCGGGGGGCAGGATACGGCGGCCCAGCGCGATGGTGGTATCGCCCGCGACGACGATCTCGCCATCGGCACGGGGCACCGCGTGTGCCTTTTCCACCGCCAGCCGCAGCGCGTAGACGCGGGGAAGCTCGGCGGGGCGGGGGGCTTCGTCGATATCGGGCGAGGCCACGCGGTCGGGCACGACTCCCAGCCGCGCCAGCAGATCGCGGCGGCGCGGGGAAGACGATGCAAGGACGAGCGGCATGTTGGGCCGGTCGCTCACTTGAAGCGGTAGGTGATCCGGCCCTTGGTCAGGTCGTACGGCGTCAGCTCGACGAGCACCTCGTCGCCGACCAGCACGCGGATGCGGTTCTTGCGCATCTTGCCTGCCGTATGTCCCAGGATCTCGTGATCGTTCTCGAGCTGGACGCGGAACATCGCATTGGGGAGCAATTCCACCACGCGGCCGCGCATCTCGAGCAGTTCTTCCTTGGCCAAAAAATACCTCGGTTCGTCGTGTTATAGGGTATGTCGAAGAGGCGCCGCCATAGCCGCAATGGCCCCAAAAGGAAAGGCGCG
>Ga0308171_1000341_pt1 | contig 113236 bp, 92 predicted proteins | sample PhyGR1_FD_202135 | JGI IMG/M metagenome (GOLD analysis project Ga0308171, IMG submission 202135) | Phyllosphere microbial communities from UC Gill Tract Community Farm, Albany, California, United States - DLSLSG.R1 | ecosystem: Host-associated > Plants > Phyllosphere > Unclassified | place...
CACCATGACCAACATCCATAACGACAAGATCCTCATCCTCGATTTCGGCGCCCAGTACACCCAGCTGATCGCGCGCCGCATCCGCGAGCTCGGCGTGTACTGCGAGATCTGGGCATGGGACCACAACCCGGCCGACATCGCCGCGTTCGGCGCCAAGGGCATCATCCTGTCCGGTGGCCCGGAATCGACCACGCTGCCGGGCGCGCCCGCCGCGCCGCAGGAAGTGTTCGACAGCGGCCTGCCCATCTTCGGCATCTGCTACGGCATGCAGACCCTGGCCGCTCAGCTCGGTGGTGCCACCGAAGCGGCTGACCAGCGCGAATTCGGCCATGCCGAAGTGAACGTGATCAACCCCGATGCACTGTTCAAGGGCCTGAGCGACCACGGCGGCGAGCCGAAGTTGAACGTCTGGATGAGCCACGGCGACCACGTCTCCGTTGCGCCGCCGGGCTTCACCGTCACCGCCGTGACCGATCGCATCCCGGTGGCCGCGATGGCCAACGAAGAGAAGCGCTGGTACGGCGTGCAGTTCCACCCGGAAGTGACCCATACCCTGCAGGGCCAGGCGCTGCTGCGCCGTTTCGTGGTGGATGTGTGCGGCTGCGAGACCTTGTGGACCGCGGCCAACATCATCGACGACCAGATCGCCCGCGTGCGCGAACTGGTGGGCGATGACGAAGTGATCCTGGGCCTGTCCGGCGGCGTCGATTCGTCCGTCGTGGCCGCGCTGTTGCACAAGGCGATCGGCGACAAGCTGACCTGCGTGTTCGTCGATACCGGCCTGCTGCGCTGGCAGGAAGGCGACCAGGTGATGGCGATGTTCGCCGAGCACATGGGCGTCAAGGTGATCCGCGTGAATGCCGCGGACCGCTATTTCAGCAAGCTCGAAGGCGTGAGCGACCCGGAAGCCAAGCGCAAGATCATCGGCAACCTGTTCGTGGACATCTTCGATGAAGAGTCCACCAAGCTGAAGAACGCCAAGTGGCTGGCGCAGGGCACCATCTACCCCGACGTGATCGAGTCGGCCGGCAGCAAGACCGGCAAGGCCCACGTGATCAAGAGTCACCACAACGTTGGCGGCCTGCCCGAGCACATGAAGCTGGGCCTGGTCGAGCCGCTGCGCGAGCTGTTCAAGGACGAAGTGCGTCGCCTCGGCGTCGAACTCGGCCTGCCGCGCAGCATGGTCTACCGCCATCCGTTCCCGGGTCCGGGCCTGGGCGTGCGCATCCTCGGCGAAGTGAAGCGCGAATACGCCGAACTGCTGGCCAAGGCCGACGCCATCTTCATTGATGAGCTGCGCAAGGCTGACCTGTACGACAAGACCAGCCAGGCGTTTGCCGTGTTCCTGCCGGTGAAGTCGGTGGGCGTGGTCGGTGATGCGCGTGCGTATGAGTGGGTGATCGCGCTGCGCGCGGTGGAAACCATCGATTTCATGACGGCGCACTGGGCGCACCTGCCGTATGAGTTCCTGGGCACGGTGAGTAATCGGATCATCAATGAGCTGCGGGGGGTGTCGCGGGTTGTTTATGACATCTCGGGGAAGCCGCCGGCTACGATTGAGTGGGAATGACGGAGCGTCTTTCGGGGGCTATCGCCAGGTATCGATGAAAGTTACATAACTTGTTGATATTAAAAAGATAAGTTGCGTTTTCTATCGGTGGCTATCGCCGGCCAGCAGAACGGGTCGGCGACAGAACGGACGGTAAGCCCCCGGAGGTCGGATCCAGACCTTCCTGTTTACTATTGAGACCGAACCGGTCTTTGACGGTAAAAAACTCCTGAGGAAAGCTTATTTCATGCGGCTTTCCGAGCATCAACGGGTCTCCAAGTCCCTGACGGTAAAAGCCGTCACGAACAGGAGGAACACCCTCAATGCTCACCGACACAGCACTGCGCAATCTCAAGCCTAAGTCCAAGATTTATAAGGTTTTTGACCGCGATGGCATGTACGTGGCGGTATCGACCGCCGGTACCATCACCTTCCGCTACGACTACCGTCTCAACGGGCGCCGCGAGACGCTCACGCTTGGACGGTACGGGCCGGCCGGCATGTCGCTGGCCATGGCACGCGAGCGACTACTCGATGCCAAGCGGTCTGTCGATCAGGGCCTTTCCCCTGCGCTGGAGAAGCAGCGGGCCAAGCGGCGACTGACGGCCGCCAGGACCTTCGGCGAGATGACGGAACGCTGGCTGGCCGATGCCCGCACGGCCGACAGCACCCGGGCGATGCGCAAGCACATCATCGACCGCGACATCCTGCCGGTCTTCCAGAACCGGAAGCTGAAGGAAGTCACCCCTGACGACCTGCGGGCGCTGTGCAACAAGGTGAAGGCGCGCGGCGCACCGGCCACGGCCATCCACGTCCGCGACATCGTGAAGCAGGTCTATGCCTTCGCCATCCTGCATGGCGAACGGCTCGCCAACCCGGCCGACGATGTGAAGGCGGCTTCGATTGCCACCTTCGTTCCCAAGGACCGGGCGCTCTCGCCAGCCGAAATTCGGCTGGCCTTCCACCAACTGGAGACCATCGCGTCCTATCCGACCATCCGGTTGGCCTTGCGTCTGATCCTGCTGACGATGGTGCGCAAGAGCGAGTTGGTCGAGGCGACATGGAACGAGGTGGATTTCGAGAATGCCACCTGGACGATCCCGAAGGTGCGGATGAAGGGGCGCAAGCCGCACGTGGTCTACCTGTCGCGGCAGGCGATGGACATCTTCGTGGCCTTGCACACCTGCGCGGCGGGATCGCGGTTCGTGCTGCCGTCGCGCTATGACCCCGATCGATGCATGTCGCATGCAACGCTCAACCGGGTGACGCAGCTCATTGGGTCGCGCGCGAAGGAAGCCGAGTTGCCGTTGGAGCCTTTCACGGTGCACGACCTGCGGCGCACCGCGTCCACGCTGCTCAACGAGGTGGGCTTCAACGGGGACTGGATCGAGAAGTGCCTGGCGCACGAGGAGGGAAGCAGGTCTTCGCGCTCGGTCTACAACAAGGCCGAGTACGCCGGGCCGCGGCGGCACATGCTCCAGGAGTGGGCCGACATGGTGGAGGCGTGGGTCGATGGGCGCACGCATGTGCCGAAGCTGGTGCCCGAGGACGTGTCGGTCCCGGTGCTCAGCCCGGCTTTGTGAGGGAGGAGCGCCATGATGACCTTGATCAGGATCGCTTCTAGTCGGCAACACGGGATTTTCATTTGTCCAGAAAAGATCACTCTGGATGATCTTTTTCCTGAATTTTCAAACTTATGGCCCTTGGCGCAGGTTTATGAAACTGATATTTTGAGCACTATGGATGCTCAAAATTCACGAAAATTGAACCGTTTGCTGGCCGAACTGGGCGATACGCGCCTGGTGTCCAGCCGCTGGTTGCGCACGCATGACTACTCCAACAGCCTAGTTGCGCGCTATGTGGGCAGCGGCTGGCTGGTGTCGCCGGCGCGCGGCGTGTACATGCGCGCCGGTGGGCGGCTGCAATGGGATGGGGTGATCCGCAGCCTGCAGGTTGGGGAGGGCATGCCACTGCATGTCGGCGGGCGTTTCGCACTGGCCTTGCAAGGGCACGAGCACTACTTGCGTTTGGGCGATGCCGGGACGATCACGCTTTACGGGCCAGCAGCTCCGCCGGGCTGGGTCGGCAAACTATCCATGGAGCAGCGCTTCGAGTACCAGGGCAAAGGGCCGTTCGATCTGCCGGCCGTGTCCTCCATTGCGGAAGTCTCGGAGACGGCGCTATCCAAGGTGGCTTTGACCTGGCATTCCGCTGCGCCTGGTGTCGATGCCCTGGTGTGCTCGACGCCCGAGCGGGCCATGCTGGAGTTGTGCGATGGCGTATCGGATGCGGCAGGGGTCTATGAGGCCGATGCGCTGATGCAGGCCATGACCACGCTGCGCCCGCAGCGCGTCGGCTTGCTGGTGCGTCACTGCCGCAGCATCAAGGCCAAGCGGCTGTTCTTGGCGCTGGCCGATCGCCACCGGCATGCGTGGCTGGCGCATGCGCCGTTGGATGGCGTCGATCTGGGCCGGGGCAAGCGTGCGCTGGTGCCCGGCGGGCGCCTGCATCCGGCCTACCAGATCACCTTGCCAGGAGACCTCGATGAGCACCTGGCTTGATCGGTGGGATCGGCGCTACACCGACCGGGTGCGGCTGCTGGTCGAGATCCTGCCGGTGCTGGCCCAGGAGCCGCGCTTCGCGCTCAAGGGCGGCACCGCCATCAACCTGTTCGAGCATGACCTGCCGCGCCTGTCGGTGGACATCGACCTGGCCTGGCTGCCGGTGCACGACTATGCCGAGGATGCGAAGCTGATCGCCGAAGCACTCGAACGACTGGCCGACGCGATGTGCGCCCGGCCTTTGCAATTGCAGGTCCAAGCTTCAGCGGGCGAAGGCGGGGCGGTTACCCGGCTGGTGGCCAGTCGCGGCCGCGCGCGGGTGCAGATCGAGACGACGCCGGTGATGCGCGGGACGGTCCATCCAGTGCGAACCATGGTCGTGCGGCCACGGGTGGAGGAGGCGTTCGGCTTCGCCGAAGTCCAGGTGCTGGATTTCGCCGACCTGTATGCAGGAAAGCTGGCGGCGGCATTGTCGCGGCAGCATCCGCGCGATCTGTTCGACGTGGGCATGCTGCTGGAGGATGAGCGGGCGGATGAGGGTCTCTGGCGGACCTTTCTCGTGTACCTGACATGCAGTCCTAAGCCAGCATGGGAAATGCTGGCGCCGCGTGTACCTGCGGATTTCGAGGCCACCTTCGAGGCTCACTTCAAGGGCATGACGGCGGAGCCCATTGAAGCGACGGCCTTGTTGGAGAGCCGCGAGCGTCTGTTGGCGCGCGTGGCGCATTGGCTGGACGAGCCATCGTGCGCCTTTCTGCAATCGGTCGAGGGTGAGCAGCCGGATTTCGGGTTGATCGGCCTTGCCCATGCGGCCGACCTGCCCGGTGTACGGCGCAAGCTGCACAACCTGGCGCAGCGCACGGCGGCCAAACGCGCTGCTGATCGTGTGCAACTGGCGGACGTGCTGGCGCGCATCAACGCGTCTTGACGTAGCGGCAACACAAGATGGAACGATCGCGATGGTTCACGACTTCACCTTGGTCTATGCGCTGAATCCTGGGCTGGATTCGCAGGATGAGGTGCTGCGCCGGCTGACCGGCAGCGACTGCGCCGACGCCACGGTGGGCTGGGGGCGGCCTGGGCATGTAGCGCTGGCCTTCAGCCGGGAGGCGTCGGATCGCGATGCGGCGGTCACGCTTGCCGCGGTTCAGTTGGCACAGGTGTTGCCCGGGGCAGAAGTGGTCAGGGTGGATGCCGCGTAGTCGCCGTGGACGCTAGATGGCGATTTCATCGAACAGGGCGATGCCGACGCAGCCTCACGTCCGGGCCGGGCGATATGTCGGTCTCTGCTGATCGCGAGGCTTGCTTGCGGCCTTCTATCCACGCTTCGACTTCTTCCAGATCCCAGACCACGCAGCGCGGCGTCAGCCGGAAGCGCCGGGGAAACTCGCCGCGCTGCTCCATTTCGTAGATGGTCGTTTCCGCCAAGGGCACGATCTGGTGCAGCTCACGTCGGCGGATCGTGCGGCGAAAGGGGAGCGGTGCTCCCTTCGGGAACTGTGGAAGCTCGGCGTACCGCTCGGTGCCAGGGTGGGGCAGAGATGCAGTGGGTTGTGCTGAGGCCCTGAGCGGTTCCGAGTCGGCAGCCATCGTCCAGATTCCATGGGGTTCGCAATGAACGTCATGGTGGCTATCGGTGGCGATTGCGACAACTTGCTGCAGCAAGGTCAAGCGTAGGAAAGGAGCACCCCGGCGTTCCGCCGTCGGGCTCGCGGGCTGCGCCCCGCGCCTCTGCGAGTCGCGGCCATCCGGCTTTGATCCCTGATGCCTTCGGCCTGGATCGCTGATCCGGGCCTGCGCGCTGCGCTTACCTTCCACTTCTTCGTTGGAGATTGAGAGGCGGGCTTGCTGTTCCCTTCACCGTATCACGGCGTTCTCGCCGTCAATGACTGCGCGTGCTCGCACGCTTGCGGCCTATCAGCCGTCTGCGATCCCTGACTGCTTGCGCTGCGCCGTGAGGGGCCGGTTCCGGGCAATTCCGCCCGAGCAACCGGAGCACGATCATGTCACAACTGTCCTTTTCCTCGTTCGATTCGCTGCTGCATGTGCGCGATATTCAAGGCCGCTATCGGCTGGCTTCTGTAGAACAGATCCTTGAAGCGGCACGCGAGGCCATTGACCAGAAGATGCAGCGCGGAGCCGAGTTCAGTTCTCCAGCCGTCGTGAAGGATTACCTGCACGCCAAGCTGGCCGGCTTCGAGCATGAGGTGTTCGCCGTTCTGTTCCTCGACACCCAGCATCGCTTGATCGAGTACACCGAGATGTTCCGCGGCACCATCGACAGCGCATCCGTGCATCCGCTGTGGATGGTGCGCCGGCAGTTGCTGCCGGCATAGGGATCAATCCGTCGGCAGGTGCCTGCCGGCACCACCCAAACGGCGAAAAACCGCACATCTGGCGCGCCTGCCGGTCGTTGGTCGGGGCGAACCTGGAAATTCAGGACTCAGTGCTGATTGTTCAGACGATCCCTAGATGACCGGCAGGCGAGGGAACACAGATCAGCGTTGGAACGTCGGTACAATTTTGGCGCGTATCTTGATGCAAGATAATGACGAATCTAGCGCTAACTTTTCTGCAAAATCACGCTTCAGCTAAATCTCAAGGAGTACTTTTGATCTCAGCGGCAGCTTCGATGAGACGCTTAATCTCTTTTTCTGTAAAACATGCGTCACGCAGATAACGTAACAGATTCAACACTTCACGTTGGTCTCGAAGGTAGTCCACAACGTCTGGGTCCGTAGAAGAGGACAACCGATAGAGAACATCCGGGTCCGCCGCAAGAACTCGCGCCAGTTCTTTGATCACTTCAGGTCGAGGTGGGCTCTCCTTGCCTCGTTCAATACGGCTAAGGTAAGCCGGCGAGATGCCAACCTTAGTGGCTGTCTCTCGTAAGCCTAGATCCTGGGCTATACGCAGTGAGCGGACGGTGTCGCCGAAATTCTTCATCCCTCGCATGCTATCCCATTGTTTAGTGTTGCGCAACACTTAACGGGGCTGGTAAAGTCTGGCGTTTAACGGCAACCTCTAGTATTCCGTCCCCAGGTGAGGGGAGGGCAGGAGCAGTGTCATGAGCAACGACGAAGTGATGCGGATAAGGGAAGTCGCGGCCCTATTGAAGGTCGGAGAAAAAACCGCCTATTCCATGGCCCAAACCGGCGAGCTTCCCGCATTCAAAGTTCGGGGCCAGTGGCGCTTCTCCCGAAAGGACATCGACATGTGGATCGAGCAACAGAAACACACAACCCAAGAGTTCGGCGAGGACAGTCACCAATGACATCTGACTCGGCGATCGGAGCTTTTATATGAGCAAAAAGAAGAACATGCACGCCGAGAGTACGATTCCGGCGGGATACGTGCTCGACTATGTTTCCGGAGAACAACTCAAGGAAACAAAAAAAGAGTTTGTCCGGCAGCGCGTGGTTCGCGCCTTGATTCACGAATATGGATTCTCGCCAGAAGATATGGAGCTTGATTTTTCTATTGGCGGCCGTAAGAAGGTTGACATAGCGATCTTCCACCACGGCAAAGAACACAGTGTCGAGAATCTGGGCCGCGCTGTAGTTTGCCGTCAGGAGCCGAACGTCGGTAAGAATGCGGTGCGCATCCGTGACTTCGAACAAGCGTCAAGAGACCTCGATGATATCGAGGTCATCATGCGGGAGGTCGAAGCGGTTCAGTACGGTCTATGGACTAATGGTCTGGAGTTCTTCTTCGTCGAGAAGGAACAGAAACGCTTTGAAACCAAGTGCAGCCCCATAGGCGACTGGCCGATTGCAGAGGAGTCAGTCGGCACCAAGGACGTCATCTCCGATGCTCATACCCGAATCGCCGACAACGAGATGCTCAAGATCACCTTCCGCCGTTGCCACAACTACATCCATGGCAACGAAGGGATGCCGAAGGATGCCGCCTTTTGGCAGTTCCTCTATCTGATCTTCTGCAAGATGCACGATGAGAATCTGCGCGGCAAGCAGCGCCAGGCGTGGAAACGCCGATTCTGGGCAGGCCCAAAGGAGCAGTTCGAGCCACAGGGCCGCAAAGCTATTCGCGCCCGTATCGAAGAGCTCTTCACCGACGTCAAGAAGCAGTACAAGAGCATCTTTCGGGGCAATGAAGAGATCGCACTCTCCGATCGGGCGTTGGCTTTTATCGTTTCCGAATTGGCCAAGTACGATTTCACCCGTACTGACGTTGATGCCAAGGGCGTGGCCTATCAAGAGTTGGTAGGCGTCAATCTTCGCGGCGATCGTGGTCAGTATTTCACTCCGCGAGGGGTCGTGAAGCTGGTAATTGAAATGCTCGACCCCAAGGAGGGCGAAACATTATTGGACCCGGCATGCGGCACAGGCGGATTTCTAGTTGCCACTCTGGGCTACATGTTGAAGAAATTTCGCGATGAGCAGGATACCCAAGCTGGCAAAGAGAGCACAACAGATTTTCTAAACGTCCACGAGAGACTAAAGGAGTACGCAGCTGCCAATGTGTTCGGAGCAGACTTTGACCCGTTCCTGATCCGCGCGGCCCAGATGAACATGGTGCTGGCAGGCGACGGTCGGGGACATATTTACAATATCAATTCCCTGGAATTTCCTCTGGGACACTTGGGCGATTTGCCTTCCGCAAAAAAAGATATCCCGCTGGGATCGGTTGATATCATTGCCACCAATCCTCCTTTTGGCTCCGATATTCCAATAACTGATAAGCATATTTTGGAGCAATACGAGTTGGCGCACGCCTGGGAACCGGACGGCGATGGCGGCTTCCGCAACACAGGCACTCCCAAGAGCAGCGTTGCGCCGGAGATTCTCTTCATTGAGCGCTGCATCAAGTGGCTCAAGCCGGGCACCGGCCGCATGGGCGTCGTCCTGCCCGATGGCGTTCTCGGCAACCCGGCGGCGGAATACATCCGCTGGTGGATCATGCGTGAAACCCAGGTGCTTGCCTCTGTTGACTTGCCTGTGGAAGCCTTTATCGCCGAGGCAAATGTCAACATCCTTACCAGCCTGCTGTTTCTGCGCCGAAAGAGTGAAGAAGAAAAACGCGTTGAGGCTTTGGGCGGCATTGATGGATATCCAGTCTTCATGGCTGTGGCCGACAAGGTTGGCTTCGACCGCCGTGGCAACAAGCTTCACAAACGCACGCCGGACGGCGAGGAAATCGTCGAACCCAAACAGCATATTGAACGCATTCGCATCGGTGGGCGCATCGTGGAACGCACCCTGACACGTAGAGAAAAGATCGAGGACAACGATCTGCCGGTCATCGCTGAGAAGTACCGCGAATTTCTTAAGGAGCAGAACGGATGAGCGATCAAGACGACATCATTGAAGCTCCGCAGGATGCTGCCGAAGAGAGCGGCCCGGATAACTTTTTCATCGACATCCTGACCGGCAGCAAAGAGAGTGCTTCGCCCAAAAAGCTGCTGGTACAGAAGGTTCTGCGCCAGCTCATCGAAAGCTACGGGTTTGATCGGAACGACCTGGAGGTGAACTACAACCCGCAGATCTCCGGCCAGGGGCGCAAGCGCATCGACATAGCGGTTTTCCGCCCCGATGCCGAGCACAACAACGACAACCTGCAGCGCATCATCGTCTGCAAAAATCAGAAAAAGCGCGACAAGCTCCGCTCCATTGCCGAGGCCGACGCCGACCTGCGCGAGCTCAAGGAACTGCTGGAACTGATCCCGGGCGCGACCCTTGGCATGTGGACCAACGGTCAAGAAGAGTTCCTGTTCCGGGTCGAGCGCACCCGGTTTGAAGTCCGGCCCAAACCGCTGGGTGTCTGGCCGGTTCCGGGCGAACGCACCACCGATCTCGATCGCACCGGCGGTGTCATTCAGGTCAGCGCTGAAGCGGAAGATCTGGAAGATGCCCTGATGCGCTGCCGCCAATATCTGAACCGCAACCTTGGTCTCGATCACAAGGATTCCTTCAAGCAGTTGGCCGTTTTGATGCTGGCAAAGATCCACGACGAGACCCTGCCCACCGGTGAGCGCAAGTTCTGGATCAGGGGTGACGAGCCTTTCACCGAGGCGGGCCAACAGGTCATTGCCCAGCGCATCACCGAATCCATTGCCGCCGCGAAGGCCTGGCAACCGAACCTGCTGACCCGTGGCTGGGATCTGACGCTGGAACCCCACGAGACCGCGCGCGTGGTCATGGAGCTGGCCCGTTACTCTCTGAGCGAAACCCAGCCCCGTTACCGTACCGGGGCCTTCCGTGCGGTTGCCCGCAGCGTGATGGACGGCCGTGAGGGCCGCTACCCCACGCCGCTCAACGTGGCCGAAATGGCGGTGGAGATGCTCGACCCACAACCCGGCGAACGCATCATGGACTGCTCCAGCGGCACCGGCACCTTCCTGGCCATGACCGCAGCGCACATCTTCAAGAAAAAACTGGCGGTCGTGGGCACTACGCCTGAAGAAGCCACCAACGACCAGATCCGCCAGGCGCAAAACGAGACCGCCGCCTGGGCGGCCGGCAATGCGCTGGGCTGTGACATCGATCCCTTCCTGGCCGTCGCCAGCCGCATGAACCTGTTGTTCACCACCGGCAATCCCGGCCGTGTGTTCCGCATCGATGCTCGCACCTTCCCGGACGGGGATCTTGACGGTGTTGAGGATGCTTGTCGCGCCATGAGCCGGAACCTAGGAGATATGGATATCGTCCTGCTTAACCCCTGGTTCTCCACCCAAGACGCCGTGAGCGACACCTCAATCCTGGAGCGCTACGACCTGGGCAACAACTGGGAGCGCGACGAAGAAGGTGGATTCCGCAACACCGGCAATCTAAACATCGGCGGTGTGCCGCCCGAGGTGCTGTTTATCGAACGCGCCCTGCAATGGGTGAAGCCCGGCACCGGCCGCGTGGGCATCCTGTTGCCCGATGGCTTGCTGGGCAATCCCAGCGACGAGTACGTGCGCTGGTGGATTCTCCGCCACTGCGAGGTCTTGGCCTCGGTTGACCTGCCGGTGGAGCCGTTCAAGGTCACGGTGAAGGAATATGGCCTGACGCCCGCCTTGCCCAGTCTCCTAGTACTGCGCCGCCGCAGCCAGGAGGAGCTCATCAATACCGAACACCCGGAATACAAGGTCTTCATGGCCGTGGTGGACCGGGCCGGTGTCGACGCCCGGGGCAATCTCCTGTTCCAGCGAGCCCCCGATGGAGAGGAACTGGTTTTCGATGAGGAAGTGATCGAGCGGGTTCGAGAAGGCGGTGAAGTGGAAATCCGTCGGACCACACGCCGTAACCGCCGTGTTCATGACGAGCTGCCGCTGGTGGCAGAGAAATACAAGGAATTCTGTGCAACCGGCGAGGTGACGTCATGATTAGAAAGTTCCAAATAAAAACTGTCCCAAGTAGTTGGCTGCAACACAACGGCCGCCGTCTGGATTGTGGCCCATATTTATCCGGCGCCATTGAGGCCAAAGAACTTCTGAAGAAGTTTCATACAGAGGAGCTTAACTGCCTCACCGCAGGATTTGGCGATGGGATTTTTAATGGACCTAGATTTCCGCGAACCTATGTGGAAGGCAGACAGCACGGTGTTCCTTTTCTCGGAAGTACTGACATCCTAAGTGCGGACCTGTCTACCCTCGAGCTGCTTTCCAATAAGCAAGTTTCTACTAATCCGGCTTTGTTAATTGATGAGGGCTGGACGCTAATTACCTGCTCAGGGACTATCGGGCGCATGGCATACGCACGAAAGGATATGAAAGGAATGGCTGGCTCGCAACACTTTATGCGCGTCGTCCCTAACGCAGAGAAGATTAGGCCTGGATACCTATACGCCTACCTCGCCAGTCGATTTGGTGTACCTCTAATTGTCTCTGGTACTTATGGCGCCATAATTCAGCACATAGAACCGCACCATATTTCAGACTTGCCGGTGCCGCGCCTTGGTCGCATTGAGGATGAGGCTCACGAGCTAATCCAACGAGCTGCGGACTTAAGAGCTCAGGCGTCTGATCAAATTGAGCTGGCAACCAAAGATGTCATCAATGAGCTTGGCTTGACGAAGCTGGACTCTAAAGGAGTGACGGAATTTGGATGCTCTATTATCTCTTCGGCCAATCTTCGAAGCAGGTTAGACGCCCCATTCCATTCTCCTGCAGCCCTTCAAGCGGAGGCCAGCGTGAGAGGTGGCCGGCATCGTGCTGAGAAACTTAAGGATGTAGTGGCTCGGCTTTTCAAGCCACCAATTTTCAAGCGGATCTGGGTCGAAGGGCCGAAGTATGGTCCTCAGTTCATAAGTGGCAATGATGCATATCTTTACCACGCTAATGAACCAAGATATGTCAGCACAAGGACACCAAATTTTGATGAATTCATAGTCAAGAAAGGGTGGGTTATCTTTCAGGCGGCAGGGCAGGTTTATGGTTTATTCGGGCGGCCACTCTTCGTTTATGGCTGGCTGGAAGATGTTTTTTGTGCAGATGACCTATACAGAATTGTGCCTAAGTCATTAGAGGATGGCGCTTACATCTATTTGTTTTTTCGAACACCGCATGGCCAGGCCCTAGTCAAGAGACAAGCTGCGGGAAATAGCATACCTCGTGTTTGGGATCCGCATATGGAGGGGTTTGAATTGCCGTGGCCGGATGAGCCAACTCGTAAAAAGCTTGCCTTGCCGGTAATTGAAGCACACGAGAAAATTGCTGAGGCTCTTGCCCAAGAGTTGCAAGCTATTGCCCTCGTCGAACGCACCATTGAGGAGGGAGGTCGCTAATGGCGAAGGTCATACCCATCGGGCAACCCGCGAACGAATCTGAGCGCCAGGCCATCGGCTTCCTTCGGGATCATCTCCCCGAGGGCTGGCTGATCTTCCACAACTTCGAGATGCGCCAAGGCCAGGAGGTGTTCGAGATCGACATCGCCATCCTCGCGCCTCACGCGGTGTTTCTGGTGGATGTCAAAGGAACGCGGGGCAACATCGATGTGTATGGCTCCAAGTGGTATCCGCAGGGGCGGCAACCGTTTCACTCGCCCCTCGCGAAGCTTCGTCACCACGCGAAGGTGATGGCCAGCTTCATCCGCGATAGCAATCCCGGACAGATCGAGCTGCGCAAGGCTCATGTCCATGCCGCGGTGTTGCTCACTGCTGATGACGCCACTGTGTTCGATCAGGCGGGCATCGACAGCCCGGACGTGACCGACTTCAAGCACTGCCTGAAATACTTCCGCGACGCGAGCCGTATCCCTGACAACCGGCTGGATAAGATCACCCGCTTTCACTCACAGATCGCCAAGGCGATCACCGGCAACGCGAAGCCCAAGAGCGCGGCGCTGGTGTTCCGCGACTGGCAGGTGGAAGAGAAGCTGGGCGGCACCGACCGCTACACCGAGTACCGCGCCAAACACAACCTGTTGGGCAAGAGCGGCGGCATGGCCCGCCTGCGGGTCTACCAGGCCGACCCGTACCAAAACGAGGCCGCCCGCAAGGCAGAGTTCAAGAAGATCAGCAACGCCTATCGCGCCGTGGCGCACATGCCGACCCACGCCAATGTGCTGGCGGTGAAGGATCTGTTCGTCTCCGACGATGAAGACAAGGTGGTGCTGGTCACTGAGGATTTGCCTGGCCAGGCCCTGCGCCTGCACATCAACAAGGTCTCGATGGCGTTGACGTTCGATCAGAAGCTCCAAGTGATGCGCGACGTGCTGTCGGCCCTGGACCATGCGCACCGGCATGAGGTGATCCACCGCAACCTGACCCCTGACGCCATTCTGCTGACCAAGGGCGGCCAGGCCCGGGTAACCGATTTCGATTTCGCCAGGGTGGGCAAGAACCGCACCTCTACCATCGCCGATCAGGTGGTGGATGATCTGGATGCTGTCTACCAGGCTCCAGAGTGCTTCAAGGACCCGACTCAGGCCAGCATTGCCTCTGACCTCTATGCCGCCGGGCTGATTCTTTACGAACTGCTGACCGGCGAGCTGCCATTTGAAAGCGTCGACCAGATGATGGAGGCCGATGGCAAGTTCCCCATCAAGCCCTCGGAGCACAAGCCGGACCTGCCCAAGGGTATCGACGAGTGGTTGCAGAAGTTCTGCGAGTTTGACCCCGAGGAGCGGCACACGAGCGCAGCCATCGCTCGCAAGGCCCTGGATGACCTGATTCTGCCCGAGGCTAAGAACGACTCCGGCCCGGATGTGAGCGGCCCAGCCGTGGTTGTGCCACAGCTCCCGGATGACCTGATGAACTTGCCGCAGGATTTCATCCTGGCGGATCGCTTCCGCATTCAGAAAAAGCTGGGTAGCGGCGGCTTCGGCGTCGCCTACAAGGTGTTCGATTCCCTGGGCGATGTGGTGCGCGTCATCAAGCTGGTGACCAAGGACCGCCGCAGCGTGTACGAACGGCTGCGCCGCGAGTACAAGACCCTGACCAATCTCCCCGAACATCCGCATGTGGTGAAGGTGATCTGGGCGGATCGCATGGCCGATGCCAAGCAAACGCCTTACATTGTCTTTGAGTATGTGGAAGGTTTGGATGTTTCCGATCTGATCGATGCCGAGGCGTTGTCGCTGGATGATGCCGTGCGCATCGTGCGTGAGGCAGCCGAGGGGCTGGCCCATCTCCACAAGCACGGCGTTTACCATCAGGACGTCAAGCCCTCCAATCTGCTATGGACGGACAAAGGCGTTCGCATCATCGATTTCAACGTCGCGGTCTCCGAGAACGATGAGGTTCAAGGTGGTGGCGGCACACGCCGTTACCTGCCGCCGGATTACGACTACTCCTCAGAGCCGGATGTTTCGGATCGAATGGACCGTGACCTCTATGCCTTGGGCATCTCCTTCTATGAGTGCCTGACCGGCAAGTATCCTTTCGACGATCCCACGCCGCCGATCAAGACTCAGCCCAGGGACCCCAAGCAGTTCAAAGGCTGCGCCGACCTCAGCTCGTCGCTGGTCAATGTGCTGACGAAGATGATCGCGCCGGAGCGCAAGGATCGGTTTGCGTCGGCGGAGGAGTTCTTGATTCCCCTGGCCGAGGTCAAGCGCCTGCGCTCGGTGCTGACGACCGGCGAGATTGGTGCCAGACCCAAGGTAGTGTCCAAGCTGGGTTTCGAGCCGACCGAGCCCAACACCAACCCCTTCGTAACCCACCTGCTGACGCTCTATAGTCAGAGCCAGGTGTCCAACGCAGGCACCCGTGGCCTCGACGAAGTTGGCAAGGCCACCTACGTGTCGACTTATCTGGACGAAAAGCTCAAGCCCACGTTGCTAAAGGGCGAGTTCCGTTTGGTCATCATCAGCGGTAACGCCGGCGACGGCAAGACGGCCTTCATCCAGCAGTTCGAGGCCTTTGCCGAGAGCAAGGGCGCACAGATACAGCGCGGCGCGAACGGTGCTGTGTTCAAGCTCAAGGGGCATACCTACCAAAGCAACTACGACGGCAGCCAGGATGAAGGCGACGAGCGCAACGATGCCGTGCTTCAAAAGTTCTTCGCTCCCTTCGCGGGCAAGGATGCCTCCGGCTGGCCCGAGAATCAGACCCGCCTAATCGCCATCAACGAGGGACGGCTGGTTGACTTCTTCCTTGAGCATGAAGAAGAGTTCCCGTTGCTTGCCAAGCAGATCCAGCAGGGCTTGGCCGGAGCTGCTCCGGAAGACGGTATCGCAGTTATCAACCTCAACCTGCGCTCGGTGGTCGCCGAACCCGACGAAGGTCAGCCTTCGATTCTGGAGCGACTGATCGCCCGCATGACGCAGCAGGAATACTGGCAGGCATGCGACAAGTGCGATCTCAAGGGCAAATGCTACGCCTATCACAACGCCCGGACCTTCCAGGACCCGGTTGCCGGTCCCAAGGTGATTGAGCGCCTGAAGACGCTCTACACCATTACGCACCTGCGTGGCCGACTGCACATCACCGTGCGCGACCTTCGTTCGGCGCTGGCCTTCATGCTGGTAGGCACGCAGGATTGCGACGGCATTCACCACCTCTATCAGAACGGTGGAGAAGATATCCCGAATCTCATCCTTGACGGTTTCTATTTCAACTCGTGGCTTGGCGGGGCGGAAGGATCCAATGACCGGCTGATCGCCTTGCTGCGCGAAATTGACGTTGCCGAAGTCAGCAATCCCGACCTGGACCGCGAGCTTGGCTTCCTCAATCCCAAGACCAAGGCCATGAGCCGCTTCTCGTTCGCGGAGCGGGCTGGGTATGACGATGAACTTGTGGCGACGCTGTTCCGCAATCTGCCTCGCGATTACTCGTCGAAGAACCGTGCTCGACTGATCGCCAAGCACCGCAATTATCTATCGCATATGCGCCGTCGCCATTTCTTTGAGCGACGCGACACCGGCTGGAAGGAGATGCTGCCATATGGAAGCATCGATCCCTTCCTGGATGCCATTGAGCAGCCGGGAGCGAAAAGCGCAGATGAGGTTACGGCCATTCTTCGAGCCATCAACCGGGGCGAAGGTCTGAGCGATCCGGCGCGTTTGGGTAACCAGTTGGCGCTGCGTGTTCGCCAGGTGGATAAAGGCACCATCCGCAGTTACCGTCTCTTTGACGGCAACCATTTCACGCTCCGCACCGAGGAGGAAACAGCGGCTCATCCTTTCCTTGAATGCCTGTCTCAGGCGCTGGTGCTGCTTTACGACTCCGGTGACGGGCACAAGGCCAGCCTGCGCATCAATCTTGACATCTATGAAATGCTGATGCGGCTCAACAACGGCTACCGTCCCAGCATCGAGGAACAGGAAGGTTTCCTGTTAAGTCTGGCGGTATTCAAAAACCTGTTATCTGCTGCACTCTATCAAGAAGTTCTGCTGACGGAAAATGGGCTCCGGTTCTACCAGATAAACAGAAAAGAGGATGGCGTATTGGCATTGGGTGTTTCTGAAAAGGGGGCTGAATATCATGTCAATCAAGGGTAGAGACAAGGAATTCAGAACGCCTAAGGTCAGTTATTTGCATTGGCAGCACACGGAAATGGATCGTGTACTGACCATGCTATTTCCTCGCCTCAAATTCAATGGCTATGGCAGTCGCAAGCCGCCACGCGCAAATATTTTGCAGCCAGAAGAATTTGCAGATGAAATGATGCTGTCCGAAGAGGTTAAGCAGTATTTTGAGGGCTTTGACGAACATCCCTCCATTGTCCACAAGTGGGTAGAGACCGAACTTCTTGATGTGGTAAATCGGGGCAAGTCGAATCAAGCTGTCGCCTCTCCGCGACCGCTTCATGGAGAGACCTACAAATTTCGAAATGCGAAGCACTGCCGTGACTATGGGGCAGCCGAGCAGATTTATTGGATGCTCTACTATGCCCGCAAAGGCAAGGGCCAGGCCGCCCGAGACACGCTAAAGCGCTTCTTTTTTCCTGGGATTGACCATGTAACCGGTAGGCATGAATCCGGCACGGTCGTCGATGTAGAAACCCAAGCGCTACTTCGCTTCGATTCTCAAGTTACTCAGGACACACAGGACTCCAAGGAGCCCGAGCGCTTTCCACCACTTCTGATCGATCAGGCCGACACCATGGCCGACGACATTCTGCGGCTATTGGCCTATGAGCCCTATATTCCTCGCTCGGTGCTGGTGGATTACCTCAAAACCCTGATGGCATTCCATCTGGCGCTCTACCACCTCAAACTGTTGCAGATACTGCCCAAGCTGGTGAAGCAGCGCTCGGACAATGCGCTGGAGAGTTCACCTGATCCCGTGGCGCTGGTCGTGGATATGGGGAACGTCAACAATCCGCATATGGTCGAGCTTTCTCGCAAGTCTACTGACCGGCTCTATCGCCAGATTCCTGCCTTTGTGCAGGCCAATTTCGTCGTCAAGAAGCTCGATGAGATGGCGGAATACCTGAGCAAGAAGACGGGCAAACTGGCTACTCCAGGGGGCGGCGTGTTCACCGTCGGCGATCTGGTTTCTCTACTGAAGCCCGAGCACGACGCCGAGCTCCAAGCCTACTTCAAGTTCCGCCTGGCCAGCCTGATCGAGGAATCGACCTCTGGAAACGAGGACATCGATCCGGAAATCCGGGAAGTCACCGCCATGGGCCTTGGTGAGTTCGAATCCTTCATCGAAATCCTGATGGCATATCGCGGGAAGTATCACCGCCAGTACATCACTGAGTGCCTGGACTCACTGCTGCTGAAGAACAAGGAGAACGGCCTGCTGGCCCAATCCCGAACCAAGGGAAGTCCTCGGCGGTTTGTGCTGGGAAGCAAGCTTCTTGAAGTGCTCCTTCAGGTGGCTGTGCTCACTCAGAATGACGGGCGTTTCGTGACCCGCGAGGTTCGCATTGAGGAGTTGCTGGCCTTTTTGAGAAGCCGCTACGGCCTTCACATCGACCGGCTGCCGGAAGGAGCGCAGGCCAACAGCAGCATCCTCGACAGGCGCGCCCTGCGCCTCAACCTCGAAGCCTTCAAGCGTCGCCTGCGTGAGATTGGGTTCTACGAGGACCTGTCGGATGCCTACGTGACCCAGAAGGTATCGCCCCGCTATGCGATTGAGAGAAATGACGGAACAGATAAAACCGGGAGGCGCGCATGAGTAATGCGTTCACCAAGCTTTCCCAGGATAAGTTGAACGCGGCGGTCGCTTGTCTGCTGTGCCCCCGTATCGAAGCGATCCTGGGTGACCGTGGCCCAGGCCACTGCATGCGGGTCACCGATCTCGATGACGAGGTAATGGAGTCGGTCTGCAAGGAACTACGTCGGACCCGGCCCGACGGAAACATCTTTATCCTCGGCAGCCATGATCAGGAGGGCCAGCCCTTCCGAGTCACTTCCACCAAACTGGTGGAGTTGCGCAACCCGGACGCGAACGGCGATCTGCGTCAGCCTTTGCTGGTCTTCATACCGACTTCGCTTCGCACCAGCGCCGAGGACTCTTTCGGTGTGGCGACCTTCGAGGAGCTGACCTTCGCCGGTATCTACGAGGACCTTATCGACTCGCTGCTTGATCGGCTCCCGACAACACTGGTTCGCCATGCTCGCGATCTTTTGGGCTTCCTCACCGAGGAGGAGTGGTTGTTTGCTGACCATGTTTCCCGCGTGCGGTACCTGCTCACTGCGCTCGAAAACGGGATTGATGGAGAAACCCTCGGGGCCAGCCTGTATGAATTGACGTTGATTCCAGACTTCAAGCTCTTTGCTGATCCCGGCATGGTCAATGGCAAGATTCGCCGTAACCTCGGCAGCGTGCGCAGTCTGATGGCCTCGCACAAGTCGGTTCGTGGTCGTATCGCCGATCTGGGACTCAGCGACAAGGCATTGGAGTCGCGACTATTCACCTACTTTGAAAAATACGATGTCCAGGAGCCCGAGTCCTGGACGCCGCCCATCGCGACCGACAAGAGCTGGTGGAGCATTTCTTTCGACAAATGGACGTTCCAGGAAGAGCTTTCGCTGGACAAGGTCCTGCTGACAGTGCTGGAGACCGACTTGCCGGTCGTTCAGGAGGGTGAGACTGACGACCAACTCTCCAGCCTCATCGGGCAACAGGTTCTGGTGCCGAACGACCGCCGCAAAATGAACGTGGCGTTCGAGGTTAGCCCTCACCCCGGCAAGGTCAGCGGGCTTGATCATTTTACGGTTCAGATCATTTCGCAGAATGACGGTCCGGTAGGGAAATCTAAAAAAGTCAAGGCCTGGACGCCGAACCGCCTGCAATGCACGACCAACTTGGCCAAGCTCAATAAGATAGAATTCGAAGAAGGATGGCATTTCATCCGTGTAATGCCTTGGACGGCCGATGGCGATCCGATTCCGCTGGAAGCGGATTCCGCCTCCGAGGGTGCAAGACGTTCCTACGAGAGTGAACCTTTCTACGTCCTGCCCGGTGGCAACATCGAGGAAGAACCACCCCAACGCGCCATATCCATTGAGCAGAGCCTGGAGCATGCGCGTTTCCGGCTGCAACTGACTGCCCTGGGCGATGACCGCGATCCCGATGATATCGCCATCAGTGGTGTCGCCTGGGCTGAGGGCGGTCGTTCCAAGAAGACCTCTCGCCAGGAAACCCTGCACGCAAAATTCGGCCGTGAGGGCGCGGTTCAGATCCCGCTTTCGCGTATGCTCAAAGCCATCGAGCAGCGCATCTTGGCCGAGCCTAAGCACCCGTCAGGCTGGCGAATGCAGATCAATCTGGATACCGCCGAGCCGCCTTCCGAGGTTGGACTCACGCTGCCATCTTCCGCCGGGATGGCTTCCTTCCTGGCTGCCCGCGAAGAGTTTTTTGCAGCAGTACGCAAAGACACTGCCGAGCTGATCATGCAGGGGTTTTCGTTCCGCGACTCGGAAAGGGAATGCCTCGCGTATGCTGAAAGCTACCTTGACTTGGTCAGGAGCCTCATCCGTCAGGCCGAGACGACTTCTGGTGCCGAGCGTCAGCAACACTTGCAAGCGCTCAGAAATGTGCTGGCCGTCGATTCCATTCATGTCATCTTGACCGACTTCGGTGGAAGGCACCGGGAGGCTGTTTTGGTCTCCCCAACCCATCCGCTCCGTGCCTTGTGGCTGAGCAGTTGGGTCGCCCTGGGTAAGGATTGGATTGAGAAGATCAAGTCAGGCGGGAAGGATCACATTCCTCACGTCCGTTCTGCGCTGTTGGATGGCCTTGTGCCCTCTGCCTACCCGGTCGGTATTCCCGTCGAGGATGGCCGCATCTTCACTCCAGTGGACAACCTGAATGCTTTCTGGGCGCTCTATGCCCCGACGACCGAGGAAAATTCCCGTGGTCTGATGGCGGAAATCTGTTCAGCTCTCGGCTTGGCCGAGCCCTCTGCGGCGGGAACAGATATCTCCGGACAGGTCATTGCGGACAAGATCGAGCGCTATCTCTCTCAGCATCCCTATGTTCGAGAGTTATCACTGAACATCTTCAACCCTGGGGCCGGATCGGTGATTGCGGAGGCTCTGCTATCGCTCCAGCAGAAGCGCGAGCATGCCGATTTGCGCTATGACGTGCGGCTCTTTACCACCGATCCTGACTCACCTGTTTTGGGCGAGGCCCTTGAGTCGATGGTCCGTCCCGGAGCCACGGTAAACGAGGCCGCCGACGCATTTGCGACCTCAACGGGTAGCCATCTGTTTTCCAAGCTGAACTTGGCCAAGCACCCACTGAACGAATTCCATGCAAATTCCAAGGAGTTCCCGGCGCACATCAGCGTTCTTCTGGATGTTTTTCCCGCCGAGGAGCTTTCCATTGCAGAGAAACCGATGGGAGTGACCCCGCTGCATGGGCTGATACAGGACTTCGACACTGAGTTCGTTGATGACGATTCGGGGACCTTCTGGATCAAGCGGCCGATTGTCGGGCGCTCCCTCGGCGCGGACAACCATACGGCGTGCTTCGATTTGCTGTCGTCCCTGAGCCGACACGTCTGTTTTGCTACCTCAGCGGTTGCTGCTTCTGGTGCCAGCTTCAAAGCTGTGCCTGTGGTGACCCTTGGCCTCGATGTGGCCCAACGAGAACTGATCTACGAGGTTCACCAGGTCAGCGATTGGGTGTTCACCATCGACCGAAATATGGGGATTGAGTTCTTCGACCATGGCGGCCGGAAGAACAGACCGGACTATCTGATTGACTATGTGCCGGGAGCCAGCTCCCAGGCGACACATAACCTGATCATCTCGTCGCGCTCGAACGGTGAACTGGAGGCGATGCTGAAGCCGGTGTTGCTTGAGTATGGCTTGTCCGCCGACGGCGAGCAGTCGGTTCAGATCCTGGCAAATCTGCGGTCGCTGTCCGGTCAGCTTGCCCTGAAGCTGATTTCTGCTCGCACACAACAGGCGGAAGCACTTGGTCTGGCTTTGGCTCGGCTCTACCTCGAATATCAGGGCGCATTGAGCAATCAGGTCATTGTGCCGTTGGATGCGCACACAGACCTTTACCGCTCAAGCGGTGAGTCAGACGATGTCAATGATGCAATCAGCCTACAGCGCACCGACTTGGGATTGTTCGACTTGGATTTGAACACCAGAACGATCGCTTGCAACCTGGTCGAGGTGAAATGCTATTCGCAAGTTGGCGACTTTGCGGCGTTCAACCAACTGAAGGAACGGATTTCCGCCCAGATCAATCAGAGCGAGCGCATCCTCCAACGCCACTTTGACCCGGCCTTGAAGAAGCCGGATCGGCCGGATAGATTGCTCAAGAGCCGGGAGCTGGCTCAGATCCTTCGTTTCTATCTAGAGCGCTCACTGCGCTACGGGATCTTTGATGCGACTGCTGCGCAGGAAGCACGAGGGTTACTTGAATCCATCGAGCAGGGCTACTCGCTTCAGTTCAGACGCTGCGCCCTGATCTTCGACTTCGACAAGACCGGAACCGAGGCCCCTGACAACGAGGTGGGCATTGAATTCCACCGCATCGGCAAGGATCTCATTCACGCCTTACTGGAGAACTGCCGCAATCCTGTTTCAGTCGAGATTGAGGAAGAACCGACCGCACACCTTCTTAGCGAGCAGTTCATACCAAACGTGCCGAAACTTGAGACCGCGGCCTTTATCGCACCCAAGAGAGCACGGTCAACGTCCTGGACGGTGGATGAGCTCTGGGACGATGATCCGGAGGTACCAATCACCGCGCCAGCACTCGCGGCCGCAGAGGGTGCACCTGCGCCTGCTCATCAAGAGGCAGAGGAACAGGTGAGCGCTGTCGAGCCAACCTCACCGCCTTCTATCGCTTCGGAAGTAGACAACGAGGACGAACAACCTGCCGTGGCTGCGGTACCGGAAGCGCATGCTGAACCAGAGCCTGAAGGACACCCGGCGTCCGAGCCTGTGCCTCAAGCAGAGGCGAGCTATGACATCATGCTCGGCGTCAATGGTGGCTCGCCTCAGTACGGATTACTCGGAGAGGTCTCCGGTAGAAAAGTCGCGCTAGATCTCAACCACACCCACACGATCAGTCTCTTTGGGGTTCAAGGCGGCGGCAAGAGCTACACCCTTGGAACGGTAATCGAGATGGCCTCTATGCCGTTCCAGCATATCAACGTGCTGCCAAGCCCGCTTGCCACGGTCATCTTCCATTACAGCCCGACGCAGGATTATGCGCCGGAGTTCACCTCGATGATCAATGCCAACTCGGTGGATGAGGAGATTCACGTCCTTCGCGAACGTTACAAGGCCAACCCAGAAGCGCTTAAGGATGTGCTGATTCTTACCCCTGCGAACAAGGTGGATGATCGCCGGGCCGAGTACCCGGATATCGAGGTTAAGCCGATTGCTTTCTCTGCCTCCGAGCTTAAGGCCGCCCACTGGAAATTCCTGATGGGCGCGATTGGCAGCCAGAGCATGTACATGCGCCAAATCAATCTAATCATGAGGGGACTGCGCGACAACCTGACCTTGGACGCCCTACGAGCAGGCATTGATAACTCTGGCCTGTCCGATCACCTGAAAGAGCTGGCCCAGACGCGCCTGCTGTTCGCTAGTGAATACATTGAGGATAACCAACGGCTTCAAGACCTCATCCGTCCGGGCCGCTTGATCATCGTGGATCTGCGTGACGAGTACATTGAAAAGGACGAGGCGCTCGGTCTGTTCGTTGTGATGTTGCAGATTTTCTCGGAAGCGACTTACCAAGGAGGCGCTTTTAACAAGCTCGTGGTCTTCGATGAAGCTCACAAATACATCGAGAACGATGACCTAGTTTCCGGCTTGGTAGAAGTCGTCCGTGAGATGCGACATAAGGGGACCAGCATCATGGTTGCCTCTCAGGACCCACCATCGGTACCTGTCTCTCTGATCGAGCTGTCATCACAGATCATCTTGCACAAATTCAACTCGCCTGCCTGGTTGAAGCATATTCAGAAAGCAAATGCCGCCCTCGGTGAGTTGACTTCTGACAAGATGAGTCATCTTGTCAGCGGTGAAGCTTATGTGTGGTCTAGTAAGGCTTCTGACGACTCCTTCACCAGGGGAGCGGTGAAAATTAAGTGTCGTCCTCGCATCACACAACATGGTGGCGGCACTAAGACCGCCGTGGGGCGGCCGCCGAAGCAAGCGCGTTAGCGTCCCGTCAGCGTCTTTGAACGGCTCATGCTAGGAATGCCGTCGGCTTGTTGAAGGATTATTTTTAGCGGTCCATGTGGGCATTCGGCCGCGTAACAGATGTTCTCACGTGAGCCAAGCCGCGCTAAGATGTAATCTGATTGACAATGAAGTCGAAAACGTCGCTTCCTCGAGAATCGCTCCATGTCCCGCGCGAGCAAAAGATGTGTGCCTCTGACGGTAAAGGCGACGGTAAGTACTCATGTCAATTGCAGTCAATCCCTTTAACCATGCGGGTTTGCGAGCCCCGTTGATGATTGAGTGGGAATGAGTTGAAAGAACGAGGGCGCCGAGAGGCGCCCTTGTTGGTTCTGGCGCCGGTCTGACATCCAGCAGAGCATGGAGGCCAGAGTGCCGGTAGGCTATGCACGGAATCAAACGGAATCAAACGGAATCCGATGGAATGAGTGACATCAAGCTTTTCAGATTGGTGGATGGCAAAGCGACAGAGCTCCAAGGGCAAGCCTCGGACCTGGAAAAACCTCTGCAATCGCTCATTGAGGCCAATCTACTGCCAATGCTGGGTATCCGTTTCGTTGCCACGGAGTACCCCACGGGCAGAACCCATGGCGGTCGTATCGACTCGCTGGGCTTGGATGAGAACAACAGCCCCGTCATCCTCGAGTACAAGCGTTCCGTTGGTGAGAACGTCATCAACCAGGGGCTCTACTACTTGGATTGGTTGATGGATCACCAAGCCGAGTTCAAGCTTCAGGTGATGGACGCACTCGGTATGGACGCGGCTGCGAGAATCGATTGGAGCTCGCCGCGCGTTCTGTGCATCGCGGCTGATTTCACCAAGTTCGATGCGCATGCAGTTCAGCAGATCAATCAGAGTGTGGAACTGATTCGGTACCGCCGCTTCGGGGCCGACCTGTTGCTCTTCGAGCAGGTCAATGCTGTCAGCACCAGTCGCTCCAGATCACGGTCTCGCGTGTGCGAGGCTGAGGTGCAGCCGGCGAATGCGTCTCGCCCTGCCGCAGCAACTGGCGACCGGAGCTATGCCGAGTGGATGTCGTTGTTTGGGCAGGATATGAAGGAGTTGGTCAGCTCATTGGACGACTTTATCGGGTCGCTCGGTGATGACGTCCAGCGGAAGGAGCTGAAGTTGTATATGGCATTCAAGCGCCTGAAGAACTTCGCCACTGTCGTACCGCAGAAGAGTCGGCTACTTCTGTTCCTGCATGTCGACCCAGATATGCTCATGCCACTGCCACCCAACATGCGGGATGCGAGGACGTTTGGTCACTGGGGTACCGGCGATCTGGAAATTGCCCTTTCCGGTTTCGAAGACCTTGAGCAGGCAAAGCCGCTGATCGTTCAAGCCTACGAGGGCCGGGCCTGAGCAGTTTTCGATGACGGGGCCCTGTATCGAGTGGCGTGTCGCACTCAATGCCGGCCCCTACCCATAGAACGCACCGCGGAGTGTGGGGCATCCGTCTTCGCTGATCCGAAAATTGTTTGACAGATCGGAAAGGCCCTTGTAATCCTGCGAAGGTCATCCTTTCTGGATTGCCCGCCGTGCTCGTCATCCCGGTCCTCTGCAACTTGGCGAACGATGTCTACCAAAAGGTGCAGGCATGAGCGCGCGGCGGTCATCCAGTGGCATCGCGCGCTACACGCTGCCACTGCTGCTCCTCAGCATCGTCATCGCCGCATGGTCCGCCTGGACCGAGCAGAAAACCCCACCGCCACAGCCCGCCAGTATCGCCACCGCTGAGTTCTCGGCCGCGCGTGCGATGCAGCACTTGAGCTGGATCGCGGCCGAGCCGCATCCCACCGGCTCAGCGGCTGCGGCAAGGGTTCGGGACCAACTGGTGAACCACCTGCAGCAGGCCGGACTGCAGGTGGCCGTGCACCGCGGGCACGCAGCCGCCGAGTACGGTTCGGGCGACGGACGTGGTGTGCGCGCGGCCAATGTGGAGAACGTGGTCGCGGTACTGCCGGGCCGCGATCGCAGCCTGCCGGCGGTGCTGCTGATGGCGCACTACGACACCGTTCCGCATTCGCCCGGCGCGGCCGACGATGGCCTTGGCGTGGCGGTGATGCTGGAGATCTCCGGTGCTCTGCAGCGTGACGTGCGGCAGCGTGACGTGGTGTTCCTGTTCACCGATGCGGAGGAGGCCGGGCTGCTCGGCGCACGTGCGTTCTTCGCGTCGCATCCGCTCGCGTCGCGCATCGGCACCGTCATCAATCTGGAAGCACGCGGCAGCAGTGGCCGTGCGGTGCTGTTCGAAACTGGGCCGGGCAACGCGGCGCTGCTGGGCACGTTCGCCAAACTCGCGCCGCAGCCGCTAGGCAACTCGCTGACCGGTTTCGTCTACCGCTACATGCCCAACGGCACCGACTTCACCGTGCCGGCGCAGAAGGGCATTCCGGGGCTCAATTTCGCGATCATCGGCAGCCAGATCGACTACCACGCCGCGACCGCGAGCGTGGCGAACCTCGACCCGGGCAGCGTGCAGCACATGGGCGCGCAGGTGCTGCCTATGGTGCGGCAGCTGGCGACCTCGGCGACGCTGCCGACCTCCACCCAGGAGGCGATCTACAGCGATCTTCCCGGCGGCTGGATGATCAGCGTGCCGACGTGGTCGGGCTGGTGCGTGCTGGCGTTTGGACTGCTGGTCCTTGTCGTGGTCGCACGCCGGGCCACGTTCAACCAAGGCGGCTGGCGGGGCGTGGTCAGTGGCGCGGCGTGGTGGCCGTTGGCGCTGCTGTCGGTGGCGCTGGCGGTGCGCGTGTCCTATCGGTTGCTGGGCGGCGGCGATGCCACGCTGGTGAACAATCGCGACCTGCTGGCGGCGTTCTCCAAACTGGCGGCAGGCGAGGGGCTGTTGGCGATCGGCGTGGTGCTGGCGCTGGGCGCACTGACGCTGTGCAGGGCGGCGCGTAAGCCAGCGGCCGTGCTCGCCGTGCTCGCGGGCGCGTGCGCCTCGCTGCGGGGTGGATTCGACGCCATAGGGTTGGTGTTGGGCGTCGTGGTGGCGCTGCTGGCTTGGACCAGTGCAGGTACCGCGGTGCGCGGGGAAAGCACTCGGCTGGGTGCCTTGCTGGTGGCCTGGATCATCGGCGCGGTCGTGCAGGTGCTTGCGCCGGAGCTGGGGCCGTTGCTGCTGTGGCCGCTGCTGGCGGTGGCCGCGATGGTCTGGCTGCTGCCGGCGCACGCGCCGCTGACCGCATTGCGTGTCCTTGCCGCGGCAGTGATCACCGCATTCGCCTTGGCCCATGTCTTCCACTTCGCGCTGCAGCTGTTCGAGGCGATCGGCTTCGGTACGCCGGAAGTATTGGCGTTGCCGTTCGCGTGGCTCGCCATGTTGCTGCTGCCGTGGGTACGCGTGGCCGATGGCGGACGCTGGCTTGCCATCGCCGCGTTGGTCACGCTGTTGTCTGCCGCAGGTGTACTGGCCGCTGCGTCGCTCACCCAGGCGGACCGCACGCGCTATCCCGAACTGTCCCAGGTGCTGTTCGTCGCCGATCCAGACAGCCAGCAGTACCACCGCGTCAGTCCGTTGTCGCAGCTGTCCGATTGGAGTCGCGGCGCATTGCGGGTAGGGCAGGGTGAGCCTGCCCGTCTGCCGATTCCGGCGTTGGATTGGACGGGTGTCTGGGCGACGAAGGCGGACGCCATCGCGGTGCCGGAGCGGGTTCGCTTCGAGCGTTCCTTCGATGCCGCCACCGGCCAATCGGTGCTGCGCGTGCTGGCGCCCGCAGGAACGCGCGAACTCCGTGTGCGGCTGAAGAGCGGGGCAGTGGTACGCAATGTGCAGTTGCAGGGCGAAGCGGTGCCCCTGCTGGACGAGGCGGACCGCTGGTCACGGCTGCGCTGGCAGGCGCCGGGCCCGGACGGGATCGAATTGCGGTGGCCAGCGGACGACGGTCCGGTCGAGGTGCAGGCCGCGGCGGGAATCGATGGCTGGCCGAGGGATGCGGCGCCACTGCCGGCGCGCTCGGCGCATGTCGTGCCGTGGTCGACCTCGGACATGACCTGGATTCTTGGCGCGACGCGCGTCAGCCCACAGGGCACCGCGCATTAGGGCGCGGTAATGCGCCCGACGGGATGGAGAGCCGGTGGCCCCTCCGTCACAGCCAGCCTCCATGGCTGCTTGTTGCGATCTACCGGAACCCATACAAACAAACGGCCCGCAGTGCGGGCCGTTTGTTGGTGCCTGTAACGCGTCCGAGCATGGCTCGGACCTACAGACCTGCCTCAGATATGCAGCGCATGCCCCAACGCACGCAGCGCCGCGTCCTGCACCGCCTCACCCAGGGTCGGGTGCGGGCTGCGCATTGAACCGCTTCCAATGACCGCTGGTCACCCTGCTTCTTCTCCACTGGCTCCGGCACCGCCTTTTTCTCTCTGGATTGCGGGTCCGGTGGGCGATGCTGCGGTGGACGGTCGCCCACGATGCGGCTGCGTGCCATTGAGCACCGCATGGGCAACGAGCCCGACCACCAAGCCCCAGAACGCACCTCCAATGCCCAGCAAGGTGATGTTGGCCGCTGCGGCGAGAAATGTAATCAACGATGCTTCGCGCGTAGTTGCGTCGGCCAAGGCGGTGCTCAGGCTGCTGCCGATCGTTCCCAGCAGCGCCAGTCCCGCCAGCGTGGTGATGAACGTGGCCGGGAAAGCCATGAAGACGGCAGCCAGCGTCACGCCGAAGAGCCCCACGAGGAGGTAGCACCCGCCTGCGGCGACGCCCGCCACCCAGCGCTTGGAGGGGTCATCGTGCGCCTCGCGGCCGGTGGCGATGGCCGCCGTGATGGCGGCGATGTTGAAGGCATGCGAGCCAAACGGCGCCATCAGCAATGAACCCAGGCCGGTAAGCGTCACAATGGGGTTGGCGCTGGTCCTGAAGCCGTCGTTGCGCAGCACCAGCATGCCGGGCATGTACTGCCCGGTCAGCGTAATGAGAAACAGCGGCAGCGCGACGCTCAACAGAGCGCTGAGCGAGAACGCCGGCATGGTGAACAGTGGTTTGGCCAGTTCCAGTCGCAGCCCGGACAGATCGATCCTATCCTGGCTCAGCAGAAAGGCCAGCCCCAACACCAGGATGCCGACCACTGCATAGCGCGCGGAGAACCGCTTGAGCACCAGATAGGCAAGGATGAGCAGTCCGGCCAGCAACGGGTCGATGCTCATGCCCGCGAATGCGCCGATGCCGAACTGCAGCAGGATGCCCGCGAGCAAACCTGCGGCCACGCCTGGCGGGATCAGGCGGATGACACGCTCGAAACAACCCGACAGGCCAAGCAGCACAAATCCCGCTGCTGAAATCAGATAGGCACCCACGGCCTCCGCGTAGGACGTGGTTGCCAGTGCGGTGACCAGAAACGCGGCCGCAGGCGTGGACCACGCCGTGATGATCGGCGCGCGGAACTTCCAGCTCAGGATGATCCCCGTCACCCCCACGCCGATGGAAATCGACCACACCCAGGAGGCGGTCAGTTCCGGGCTCAGGCCCGCGACCTTGGCGGCCTGGAACACAAGAATGAAAGTGCCGCCGTAGTTGACGATGACCGAGATCAGTCCAGCCACGATGGGATGGGTGAGATCGCTCCAGCGAGTCGATGAAGGTGCAGAAGGGAGTGACATGGGATGACGGTGGTTCCTGGCAATGGCCTGAAGGCCTGTGGAACGTATTTTTAGTTCTAAAATGGACTGGTGTTCCCATCCATTATTTTCGAAACGGGCAGTCCAATTGTTCAAGCACGCGCAACTTGAGTCGGTCAAAGCCTGGATCGGGGACCCCGCGCATGGGGCTTTGCCGCTGCACGCGCGCCTACAGCGGGCCGTTCGCCAGTTGATCCTCGACGGGGTGCTTTGCGTCGGCAGGCCATTGCCTGCGTCACGGGCGCTGGCCAAGTCCCTGGGGGTTTCACGCGATACGGTCGAATCGGCCTATGGTCAATTGCACGCGGATGGCTTCATCGAGCGGCGGGTGGGCAGCGGCAGCTTTGTGTCCGAGCGCGCCCGACATCTGCCGTGCCGCGGCCGGCCCCGGCGGAGCGGGGTGGACGGTAAGGCCGCTTTGCGCCTCAGCCGGCGTGGTAGCGCGCTGTTCCAGAGTGGCGGCGTGCGCGACGCCCGGACGCCCCGCCCGTTCGCGCCCGGGGTGCCCGAAACGCGCAGCTTTCCGTTACAGACCTGGGAGCGATTGGGGCGGCAGGTAATAAAGGAATACGGCACGCTTGCGTTGTTGCATGGCCCGCCGCAAGGCGTGGAGCCGCTACGCCGCGCCATCGCCGATTATGTCAATCTTGAACGTGGCGCGCGGGCCAGTCCCGAGCGCGTGCTGGTGCTGACCAGTTCCCAGCAGGCCTTGACGCTGTGCGCGACGGTCTTGCTCGATCCGGGCGAGCGGATTTTCATCGAAGATCCCGTATACCACGGGGCACGCAAGGCGTTTGACGCCGCCGGACTGGTGTGCGTGCCCGTGCCGGTGGATGCAGACGGCCTGCGGGTGGAGCAGCTGGTCGAGACCGGCAAAATGCCGGGCGAACCGGCCAGGGCAGTGTTTGTGACGCCGTCGCACCAGTTTCCGACGGGGGCGACACTGGCGCTGGAGCGGCGCCTGGCGGTCATCGAATGGGCCCGACAGCACCAGAGCTGGATCATCGAGGACGACTACGACAGCGAGTTCCATTACGCGGGCAAGCCCACCGCATGCGTACAGGGACTGGATCCGCATGAGCGCACGATCTACATCGGCACGTTCACCAAGTCACTGTTTCCCGGCTTGCGCATCGGTTACATGGTACTGCCGCCGGAGCTGGTGGCGCCGATGACCGTGGCCCGCACCCTGCTGGACGGCCACAGTGCAGCGATTCCACAGCTTACGCTGGCGCGTTTCATGGAAGGTGGCCATTTCGGCGCGCATGTACGCAGCATGCGCACGGTCTACGCCGCGCGCCGCGACGTGCTGGCGATGTTGCTGCACGAGCATCTGGCCGACTTCGTGGAGCCGGCGGTGCCCGACGGCGGCATGCAGATGCCGTGCATGTTGATCGGCGACATTCCCGAGCGCGAGGCCGTGGACGGCGCCCGCCGTGCCGGAATCGAGCTGCTCGGGCTGAAGGAACTGCATGCGTCGAGCGGGCACAGGGCAGGTTTCCTGATGGGATTTGCCGCCCACGCCCCGCATGAACTGGAAAGTGCGGTCAAGAAGCTTGCCACGGTGCTGCGTGCGCTGCGTCCACATCAACGTTCGAACTGAGGCTTCTGACATCACACGTTGTCCGAGCATGGCTCGGACCTATGGCTTCGTCCGGCGACAGCCCGACCCCCACGATTTTCGGGTCCGTATCGAGTGAACTTACCTGCTGCGCTGGAAAGTGGCAGTCGGCGACACTGAGTCGGACCGGTGGTTAGGCGAGGACAGCCTGGCCGATCCCGCCGCGCGCAACAGGCCCTGGAAAGTAGGGCAGTCAGCATGATTCTCAGCCGGGCACACGGCCGCGTGCCGCAGACCCTTGCTCAGCGCTTCTAGCCTTGCGACGGTAGCGTCCACCTCGTCGGCTTTCGCTGTCAGAGCGCCGCGGTTGATGTTCGTCCGCCCATCCGCGGAAAACATGACCTTGATTTCATCGAGGGAGAAGCCTGCAGATTGCCCCAGTGCAATCAGCGCAAGCTGGTCTACGACAGAAGGCGAAAAGATTCGCCGGAGCCCGGAGCGCCCCGTCGACGCGATCAAGCCCTTCTCCTCGTAGTAGCGCAGCGCTGAAGCGGGCACACCAGACCGCTTTGCCACCTCGCCGATGTCCATGCGAAACCCCTTGACCTAAAGTTGACTTGAAGTTGCATAGTCCAACTTACATCTCATCACGTCAAGGAAAAGAAAATTGAACGACATACCGGACAGCCCTGAACGTTCCCGGTCCACGCAGGGCTTGGAGACAGACTCCATTCGTAGCTCGTTGGAGGTCGCGATGGAGGCCATAACAAAGGAATGGGGTCAGCTCAGCACCGCGGTTGTCGCTGCGTGTCGAGGCCACTTGGAGCGTCTCCTCAAGGCGCCGGCCACGGAGGGTTGGCTGGAGGAACTGCATCAGGATGCGCCCGCAAACAAGGAGCTGCACCGCGACCCCCTCAACGGGTTCGTCCTCTTGGCACATACCGAACCACTGGGGCTGTATAGGGCGCCTCACGACCACGGCCGGGGGTGGGTCATCTATGCACTTCAACAGGGTGAAATCGAAATGGGTACCTACGCCCGCCTGGTCAGCGCCGACGGCAGCGTTCAGTTGGTGCGGAGAGGGTCGACGACGGTGGGTCCAGGCGAGGTCCAGGTCTATCTTCCGGGGGATATCCACGATACACGTTGCGTGAGTGGACCCGCGTTGCTGTTCCGCTTCACGGAGCGCGACCTGAAGAAGGAGGACAAAGAAGAGCATCGCGTTACCCGGTACGTTGATCGCGATGGAACATGGATGCCGGAAGGCTCGTGACTGCCCCGCTCGCACCGGTGGCTGCTATGGAACAATGCCCCAAGCTGCCTGGGCGACGGGGGGCTGCCGCGATTGTTGCCGTGTTGATGGCCATGGTTCTCGCCGTCCTCGACGCAGCCGTGGTCAACGTTGCACTACCGAGCATGGCCCGCTCTTTACAGGTCTCCCCGGGAACATCGATCTGGATCATCACCGCTTACCAGCTCGCGTTGGTGATGGCACTGCTGCCGTGCGCCGCGCTGGGGGATAGTCTTGGCCATCGCCGGGTTTTCACCGGCGGCGTTGCGCTGTTCACGGCCGCGTCCGTGTTGTGTGCAGTGTCGCCATCACTTCCTTGGCTCGTCGCGTCGCGTTTCCTTCAAGGCCTGGGTGCTGCCGCGATCATGGCGCTCGGCATCGCCTTGCTTCGCGCCATCGTGCCCCAGGACCGGTTCGGCACCGCGATCGGCTGGAACGCGCTGGCCGTGGCGCTTTCGTCTGCGGCGGGCCCCACCATCGGCGCAGCGATCCTCGCTGGCGCAAGTTGGCCGTGGCTATTTGCCCTGAACCTGCCGTTGGGTGCAATGGTTCTTGTTGCCACGCGCGCACTGCCTGAGGTCAAGGGCACGGCGCGTCCCCTCGACAAGATCAGTGTCGTCTTGAACGCCGCCGCGTTTGCATCGCTCGTCGTCGGCATGGAACTACTGACTGCGCATTCCGTGCCAGCGGCACTGCTGATCGGTGCCGCAGCCATCACCCTGGCGGCCTTGATCCGACGGGAACTGCCGAAGGAGATGCCGTTGATTCCTCTGGACCTGCTGCGCACGCCTTCGTTTCGCACGTCGGTGGTCGCATCGTTCTGCTGTTTCGCCGGCATAACCCTCGGCTTGCTGGCGCTGCCGTTCTACCTGCAGCACAATCTCGGGCTGGAACCCTTGATGACGGCGTTCTACATGGCGCCCTGGCCGCTGACTGTCGCGATCGCGGCGCCATTGGTTGGCCGTCTTGCTGATCGCGTCTCAACAGCTTGGCTGTGCGTCGTAGGCGGTGCATGCCTGACGGTGGGGCTGTCTGCGACCGCAATGTGGGATCTACAGCAGAGCGCATGCCCCTTGGTGATCTTCATGGTGCTGTGCGGGCTGGGTTTTGGCCTTTTCCAAGTGTCCAACAATCGCAACCTGTTCCTGGCGGCGCCCCGCGCAAGAAGCGGTGCTGCCGGGGGCATGCAGGCCACGGCCCGTCTGGCGGGGCAAACCGTCGGCGGGGTCGTCATGACGCTGATCTTTGCCCGTTTCGCCGTCGACACGGCGCCGATGCTTGCGTTGGGGGTTGGCGCCACGCTGACGCTGGCAGCTGGTGTTCTGAGTGCGCTTCGGGTGGACACGTAGGAAGGTGTTGGTGGCGATACGCCGACGGTCTTCCCGTAAGCCTCCTGGGCGGCGGCGCAACATCCGGGCATGGCCCGGATCTACCATTACCCTCTAGAACAAACGGCCCGCAATGCGGGCCGTTTGCTTTTCTAGATATGCAACGCATGCCCCAATGCACGCAGCGCCGCTTCCTGCACTGCCTCACCGAGCGTCGGGTGTGGATGGATCGTCCCGGCAATATCCTCCAGCGTGGCGCCCATCTCAATCGACTGCACGAAGGCGATCGACAGTTCCGAGACCTGCACGCCCACGGCCTGCCAGCCGAGGATGCGGTGATCGCTGCTGCGGGCGACCACGCGCACGAAGCCATCGGTGGATTCCAGCGACATCGCACGGCCATTCGCGGCGAACGGGAACAGCGCGACCTTGGTCTCGACGCCCTGTGCCTTGGCTTCGTCCGGCGACAGCCCGACCACCACGATCTCCGGATCGGTGAAACACACCGCCGGAATCGCGGCCGGAACGAAGTGGCGCTTCTTGCCGCTCACGATCTCGGCCACCAGTTCGCCCTGCGCCATCGCGCGGTGCGCGAGCATCGGCTCACCGGCGACATCGCCGATCGCCCACACGTTGCGCATCGAGGTCTTGCACTGGTCGTCGATCTTGATCGCCTTGCCGGTCAGATCCAGCTGCAGCGATTCCAGGTTGAAGCCGTCGGTCTTCGGGCGACGGCCGACCGCGACCAGGATCTGGTCGGCGTCCAGCGCGATCTCGTTACCGTCTTTATCACGCACGCGCAGCTGGCCGTTGTCGGCCAGGCCGAGCACGCTGTGGCCGGTCAGCAGCTTCACGCCGGACTTCTCCAGGTGCGTGGCCACCGGCTTGGTCAGCTCGGCGTCGTACGCCGGCAGGATGCGCTCCTGGGCCTCGACTACGGTCACTTCGCAGCCGAGCTTGCGGTACACCGTGCCCAGTTCCAAGCCGATGTAGCCGCCACCGACCACGACCAGCTGCTTGGGCAGCGAGGTCGGCGAGAGGGCTTCGGTGGAGGAGATGACCTTGCCACCGAACGGCAGGAACGGCAGTTCCACCGGCACCGAGCCGGTCGCCAGCAGCAGGTGCTCGCAGGCGATGCGCAGCGTGCCGCCGTCTTCGGCGGCACCGGCGATCTCGACGGTCTTGCCGTCGACGATCGTGGCCCAGCCCTTGATCAGCTGCGCCCCGTTCTTCTTCAGCAGTGCACTGACGCCACCGGTCAGCTTCTTGACGATGCCGGCCTTCCACGCCACGGTCTTGGCCAGGTCCAGCGACGGCGCCTGCACGCTGATGCCCAGCGGCGAGGTACCTGCCGCATACGCGGTGACCTTGGCGAATTCCTCGGCGGCATGGATCAGCGCCTTGGAGGGAATGCAGCCGATGTTGAGGCAGGTGCCACCCGGATTGACGCCCTCGACCACGATGGTCTTGACGCCGAGCTGGCCGGCGCGGATGCCGGCGATGTAACCGCCGGGACCGCCGCCGATGATCAGCAACTGGGTTTGAAGGGTATTGGACATCGCTTACTCCACGAACAGCAGGGCCGGGGTTTCCAGGCGCGTACGGATCGCCTGCACGAACTCGGCCGCATCCATGCCATCGACGATGCGATGGTCGAACGAGGACGACAGATTCATCAGCTTGCGCGCCACCACCTGGCCCTCGCGGAACATCGGGCGTTCGATGATGCGGTTGACACCGACGATCGCCACTTCCGGATGGTTGATGATCGGGGTCGAGACCAGGCCACCAATCGCGCCGAGGCTGCTGATGGTGATGGTCGAACCGGACAGCTCCTCACGGGTGGCCTTGCCCACGCGCACAGCACTGGCCAGGCGCGCGATCTCCGCGGCGGTCTGCCACAGGTCCAGCGATTCGGCATGCGCGACCACCGGCACCGACAGGCCGACCTCGCTCTGGGTTGCGATGCCCAGCTGCACGCCCTCGTAGCGGGTCACGATGTTGGCCTGGTCATCAAAGCGGGCGTTCATCTGCGGGAAGTCGCGTGCGGCCAGCACCACGGCGCGTGCCAGCAACGGCAGCAGGGTCAGCTTGCCGCGCTCCTTGGCCCAACGTTCGTTGAGCTTGGCGCGCAGGGCTTCCACTTCCGTGACGTCGATTTCTTCCACATAGGTGATGTGCGGAATGGTCGTCCAGGACTGCTGCATCTTCTGCGCGATCTTGCGGCGCAGTCCCATGATCGGCACCTGCTGCTCGCCGGTACGGCGCGCGTAGCTGCTGCCACCGGCACTGCCACCGACCGGCTGTGCCTTGCCACCGGCGGCGGCGTAGGCATCCAGATCGGCCTGCAGGATGCGACCCCCCGGGCCGGTGGCCGGCACGTAACGCAGCTCGACACCCAGGTCCCAGGCGCGGCGGCGCACGGCCGGCGAGGCCAGCGGGGCTTCACCGGCGTTGAGCACACCGTTGGTGACCGCGCCACGCGGGTCCTGCTTGGCGGCGCAGGCGGGTGCGGAGGCAGCGGCGGCCTTGGCCGGCGTCGCAGTGGGTGCAGACTCAGCGGCGGCCGCAGGTGCCGCTGCCGGTGCAGCCGCCTTGGGCGCAGCTACCGGTTCGGCCGGCGCCGCGGCGGCCGGTGCACTGGCGGCGCTGGCGTTGCCCGCACCGTCCACTTCCAGGCGGATCAGCTCGCTGCCGACGGCCATCATCTGGCCAGGCTTGCCACCCAGCGAGACCACGGTGCCTGAGACGGGCGAGGGGATCTCGACCATGGCCTTGTCGGTCATGACCTCGGCCACGACCTGGTCTTCGGCGACCGGGCCACCGACCTCGACCTTCCAGGTGATCAGTTCGACTTCGGCGATACCTTCACCGATGTCCGGCATCTTGATGACGTGATGTCCCATGGTTCAGTCCTCCAGCACGCGCTGCATTGCATCGATGACCCGGGACGGACCCGGGAAGTAGTCCCATTCCTGCGCGTGCGGATACGGGGTGTCCCAGCCGGTAACGCGTTCCACCGGGGCCTGCAGGTGGTAGAAGCAGTGCTCCTGCACCAGCGCGACCAGTTCGGCGCCGAAGCCGCAGGTGCGGGTGGCTTCGTGCAGCACGATGCAGCGGCCGGTCTTCTTGACCGAAGTGACGATGGCCTCCAGGTCCAGCGGCCACAGGCTGCGCAGGTCGATCACTTCGGCATCGATCCCGGCATCTTCGGCGGCGGCCTTGGCCACCCACACGGTGGTGCCGTAGGTGATGATCGTCAGTGCCTTGCCTTCGCGGGCGATGGCGGCCTTGTCCAGCGGTACGTTGTAGTAGCCCTCCGGCACCAGGTTGTCCGGGTACTTGGACCACGCGGTGACCGGGCGGTCGTGGTGACCGTCGAACGGGCCGTTGTACAGGCGCTTGGGCTCCAGGAAGATCACCGGATCGTCGTTCTCGATCGAGGCGATCAGCAGGCCCTTGGCGTCGTACGGGTTGGACGGCATGATCGTGCGCAGGCCGGTGGCGTGCGCGAAGATCGCCTCCGGGCTCTGGCTGTGGGTCTGGCCGCCGTAGATGCCACCGCCACACGGGGTGCGGAACACCAGCGAGGAGGTGAAGCTGCCGCCGGAGCGATAGCGCATGCGCGCCGCTTCGGAGACGATCTGGTCGTAGGCCGGGTAGATGTAATCGGCGAACTGGATTTCAGCGACCGGGCGCAGGCCGTAGGCGGCCATGCCGATCGCCGCGCCGGCGATGCCGTTTTCGGAAATCGGCGCATCGAACACGCGCTGCTTGCCGTACTTGGTCTGCAGGCCGTCGGTGCAGCGGAACACGCCGCCGAAGTAGCCCACGTCCTGGCCGAAGACCACCACGTTGTCGTCGCGTTCCAGCATCACGTCCATCGCCGAGCGCAGCGCCTGGATCATGGTCATCGGCGTGCCGCCGGTGTTGTTCTGTTCAATCCCGCTCATGTGTTCAGACTCCCAACTGCTGACGCTGGCGACGGAGATGTTCGGGCATGTCCTTGTAGACGTCTTCGAACATGAGGGCCGCGCCGGGACGGTTGTCGCTGCCGAGCAACCCGTGGGATTCGGCTTCCTTGAGGGCACGCAGGACCTCGGCATCGAGCTCGGTGCGCACTTCGTCGTGCTGCTGCTCGCTCCACAGGCCGCGCTTGATCAGGTGCTGCTTCAGGCGGTCGATCGGATCGCCGAGCGGGAAGTGCTGGGCATCGTCGGCAGGGCGGTACTTGGAGGGATCATCCGAGGTCGAGTGCGGGCCGGCGCGGTAGGTCACCCACTCGATCAGGGTCGGGCCGAGATTGCTGCGGGCGCGTTCGGCGGCCCAGCGCGAAGCCGCGTACACGGCGAGCAGATCGTTGCCGTCCACACGCAGCGACGGAATCCCGTAGCCCACGCCGCGCGCGGCGAAGGTGGTGTTCTCACCGCCGGCAATCGCCTGGAAGGTGGAGATCGCCCACTGGTTGTTGACCACGTTGAGCACGACCGGGGCGCGGTACACGTGCGCGAAGGTCAGCGCGGCGTGGAAGTCGCCTTCGGCGGTCGCGCCATCACCCACCCATGCGGTGGCGATGCGGGTGTCGCCCTTGATCGCCGAGGCCATCGCCCAGCCCACCGCCTGGATGTACTGGGTGGTCAGGTTGCCGGAGATCGAGAAGAACCCGTAGTCCTTGTACGAATACATGATCGGCAGCTGGCGGCCCTTCAGCGGGTCGGCCGCGTTGGACAGCACCTGGCACATCATGTCGACCATGGGCACCTGCTTGGTGACCAGGATGCCCTGCTGGCGGTAGGTCGGGAACTGCATGTCGTCATCGCGCAGCGCCAGGGTCTGGCCGACGGCGATCGCTTCCTCACCCAGGCACTGGATGTAGAACGAGGTCTTCTTCTGGCGCTGGGCGATCAGCATGCGCGCGTCATAGGCGCGCGTCTTGAGCATGGCGTGCATGGCACGCAGCAGCACGGCGTCGTCGATGTCGGCGGCCCACGGGCCCACGGCGTCGCCGTTGTCGTCCAGCACGCGGATCAGCTGGCCGGTCAGCGGCGCGGTCTGGCTGGCGCTCACGTCCACGGGCGGCTTGTCGACCGCGCCGGCGGGGCTCAGCTTCAGATAGGAAAAGTCGGTGGCCTGGCCGGGACGGGCGCTGGGCTCGGGCACGTGCAGATGCAACGGCTCGCTCGTGGCGGGAATCTGGGGTGATGACATGTCAGGGGCCTCGCTGGGCTTGGGTCATGGAGCTACAGGCATACCGCAGGCGGGGGGCAACGGTAATGGCGATGTTGGCGCGCCGACATCCGGTCGGGATCTCGTCGCGAAGCGGGTAAGGACCAGCGCTTGCAAGGCGGCTGGGGCCATGGCGCATTGCACCCACTGTGAAGTCTAGAGGCACAGCGGCTTATCGTAAATTTTTTTAATTGCGTATGAGGTATTGTTTATTCAGATATCTTCGTTCCGTGGGAGCCCGTGCATGCAAATCCCCGCCAACATGACCCTGCGCCAGTTGCGGTACTTTGCCGAAGCGGCTGAATTGGGGCAGTTCTCGCAGGCCGCGCGCAAGCTGCACGTCTCCCAGTCCGTGATCACCACAGCGGTCGCCCAGCTGGAGGCCTCGTTGGGCCTGAAGCTGTTCGACCGCATGCCGCACGGGGTCGGCCTCACCGCCGAGGGGCACCGCTTCCACCAGCATGTGCGGCACATCCTGGATACGCTGCAGGACGCGCTCAGCGAGCCGATGTTCCTGGCCAACACCCTCCCGGGCCGGGTGCGGATCGGCGCGTCCTATACGGTGCTGGGCTACTTCCTGCCGAGCCTGCTGGCGCGCTTCAAGCGCTCCTACCCGCAGGTGGAGGTCGACCTGGTCGACATGGACCGCGCCGCGATCGAGCAGGGCGTCAGCAGCGGCGACCTCGACTTCGGCTTGTGCATCATTTCCAACATGGCCGAGCCCTATGTGCTGCGGCGCCAGGTGCTGATCCGCTCCCGCCGCCAACTGTGGCTGGCCGAGTCGCATCCGCTGCTGCAGCTGCCGGTGATCAGCCCGGCGGATGTGGAGCCGTATCCTTACATCATGCTGATGGTCGACGAGGGCCAGGAGTCGGCGATGCGCTACTGGCGCTCGGTCGGGCGCGAACCCAACGTCGTGTTCCGGACCTCGTCGCTGGAAGCGCTGCGCGGCATGGTCGCCTATGGGTTCGGGGTCAGCATCCTGTCGGACATGGTCTATCGGCCGTGGTCGCTGGAGGGGCGCCGGATCGACGTACGCACCCTCACCGACGCGGTGCCGCCGATGGAAGTCGGCCTGGTCTGGCGCCCGGACGAAGACCTGTCCGCGCCGGCACGCGCACTGCATCAGTTCCTGGTCTTCGCCTGTGGCGGATGAGCGCCGATGGCATCGGCCAACGCGGGACGCGGATCGGGCAGGTCGCCCACGGGCGCGGTGAAGGCCTGCCCGCGGCGTGACCAGATCTGCCACGCCGAGTAGGCCAGCAACGGCACCACGTAGGTGGCCAGGATCGCGTACGCCAGCAGCCGGTATCCCTTCGCGATCAGTGCCACCAGGCCGATCCCATCGGCCATGAACACGGCCAGCAGCAGGATCGCCACGATGATCGCCACGCGTACCCCGCGCTTCGGTGCGGCACCGGTGCGCTCCGTCCAGTTGACGCTGACGCGGCCATCCACGGAGGCCATCAGCGTGACCCCGGTTTCCACCAGCGCCACCATGATCATCAGGCGGAACAGCCACTGGAACCACGGCACGCCGAGCTGGCCGAGCATGAGGTCCGACGGCAGCGGCGCGTCGGCGATGTCCGGCAGGAACGCGATCATGCAGACATAGAAGACGATCGCCGGCAGGATCGCCAGCGGGCCGGCCAGCGCACCGGCGATCACCGCATCGCGACGGCACAGCAGGTGGCGCACGACCAGCAGGATCGAGACCGCGGCGAACATGTTGTAGCCGGCGTAGGTGACGCCGTTGAGCACCCAGTCCTTGCCCGGTTCATGGGTGTTGGAGAGCTGTGCCATCGCGCCGCCGCCGAAGCGGTACAGGATCAGGCACGCCGCGATGGCGTACACCAGGTACATGAAGGCCGACATCAGCTTGAACATGCGTTCGACGGCATTGGTGCCGGCCTGCACCACGCCGGTGATGATCGCCACCAGCACCAGCGTGCCGACGATCCGCGGCCAGCCGAACATGGTCGCCGCCAGTTCGCCGGCGGCCGCGCCGAAGACCGCCAGCACCACCACGATCAACGCCAGGTAGGCGACTTCGAAGGTCCACCAGCCACGGCCCAGCAGATGCCGGAAGAAGGTGCGGTAGTCGTTGGCACGGATCGCCCGTGCCAACAGGAACGTCAGGATGCAGATCACGCTCCAGATCAGCATCGACAACACCATCGCGGCCAGGCCACCCCACGGGCCCGATGGCAGGAAAAACTCCGCCAGCTCACGGCCGGTCGCGTATCCGCCGCCGATCACGGCCGACTTGAACGCCAGACCGGGCAACAGATACCGCTGGAACCGGCTGGCGGCGGCGGTCACTTGCGGGCGGCCGTGGGCTGCAGCAGGTAGAAGTCGCGCACGGTGCGCGCGATCTCGGCGATCACCCGCTCACGTTCACTGCGCGGGGCATTGCTCGCTTTGACGAAGACCGAGATGGCGAACTGGTTGCCGTCGGGCAGGGTGACCACGCCGACGTCGTTGACGGTGCCGGCGACGGTGCCGCTCTTGTCGGCCACCTTGGTGCCCGGCGGCAGGCTGCCGCGCAGGCGTGCGCTGCAGGTCCGGCAACGCTCCATGATCTGCACCAGCACCTCGGTGCTGGCCGGGCTGAGTGCCTTGCCGGTGAACAGCTGGGTCAGCAGGGTCGACATCGCACGCGGCGTGGAGGTGTCGCGCGGATCCTTGTCGAAGGCCTCGCTGCCGGACTTGGTGCGCTTGACGACCTCGGGGTCGAGGGTCAGTTCCGCGACGCGTTCCTTGGTCAGCGGCTCATCGCCGAGGCCGAAGATGTCGCTCAGCAACTGCCGGGTGTTGCGGTCCAGGCGCTGGCCTTCGATGCCGTGTGCGCGCAGCCAGGCGGTGACCGCGGCCGGTCCACCGGCCTGGGCCACCAGCACGTCGGTGGCGGTGTTGTCGCTCTGGGTCAACATCACTTCGAGCAGGTTGTGCACCGACAGGCTCACGCCGTCGTGTATGAAACGGTCGGCGATCACTTCCGAATCGACATAGAAGGATTTTGGCACCGGCACCATCGTGGTCAGCGCCAGTTCGCCGGCATCCACCTTGCTCAGGATCACGGCGGCGACGGCGACCTTGAACGTGCTGGCCATCGGGAAGCCTTCATCGGGATTCAGATGCACCTGCTCGCCCTTGCCATCCAAGCGCCATGCCGAGACACCGACCTTGCCGTCGATCAACGTGGCCAGGCGTGCGACTTCGGTTTCCACCGGACTGGTCCGGCTGGCGCTGAAGGCGGCGAGCGGGCTCAGGCCCAGTATGGCCGCGACGCACAGGCTCAAGGTACGGGATGTCATCTTCATGCGATGCAGGCCTCCAGCAAACGGTTGAATTCCCCATCTTGCCGCATCGGGTCGGCCACCGGCAGACCCAGGCGCGCGCTGACCTCCGCACAGGCGGCCGACGCCGCGGCTTCGGTCATGCCATGGGTGTTGAGACTGACGCCGACGCAGCGGATGTCCGGGTTGGTACGACGCCCGAGCTGCACGGTCAACGCGATCACTTCCTCGATGGAGGGCAGCGGATAGTCCGGATAGCCGAGCACATGCTTGCGCCCCGGCTGGTGGCAGACCACGAACACATCCGGCTGGCTGCCGTGCAGCAGGCCGAGGCTGACGCCGGCGTAGGCGGGATGGAACAGCGAGCCCTGGCCTTCGATGACGTCCCAATGGTCGTCGGCTGCATTCGGGCTGAGCAGTTCGGCGGCGCCCGCCGAGAAATCGGCGACCACCGCGTCCATCGGAATGCCGCTGCCGGCGATCAGGATGCCGGTCTGGCCGCTGGCGCGGAAGTCGGCATCCACGCCGAGCCCGCGCAGGCCGCGAGCCAGGGCCAGTGCGGTGTACTTCTTGCCCAGCGCGCAGTCCGTGCCGACGGTCAGCACGCGCTTGCCGGTGCGCTTGCGCCCGTTGCCGACCGGAATGCCGCGCGGCGGCACGCGGACGTTGATCAGCTCGCGCCCATGGCGTTCGGCGGCGGCGGCCAGTTCCGGGATGTCACCCAGCTTCTGGTGCATGCCGCTGACCAGGTCCAGGCCGTTCTCAAGGGCGTCGACCAGCGCCGGCAGCCACTGCGGGGGAATCACGCCGCCGCCGTTGGCCACGCCGATCACCATCGCACGCGCACCGGCGGCGCGCGCCTGGGCCGGCGCCATGGTGGGCAGGCCGGTGGTGATCGGGCAGCCGGGCAGGCTCCATTCGGCGACGCACACTTCAGGCGCCCAGTCGTGCAGGCCGATCGCGGTCTTGGCGAAGCCGGCTTCGGTGGTGTCGCCCAGGAACAGCAGATAGGGCTGGGGCAGGGCGGCCAGTGCGTGCACTGCAGCGGTTGAAGTCGAGGTCATGACGGGGTCCGTTGGTCAGGGGAGCAGAGAGGGTGAGTGCCCCTCACGGCGACGATGCGCGGATGAGTGACCTCGTCAGGACTGTATATGTCCTAATCAGAGAATATGCAACCTGATAAGGGAATTTATTTTCCCATTGCCTTGGCGGTGGAGCGCCGCTGCGGCACGGCCGTGCCTGGAAGGGTGGTGTCAGGCTGGAAGTACAACCGGCTTCCAGGTCTGGCCGAGCAGCCGCCGGAAGTTGCCACCAAGGATCTTGCCGATGTGCTCGTCGCTGTAGCCGCGCCGTATCAGCACTTCGGTCAGGTCGTAGGCCTTGCGGGGATGGTCGAAGCCGTCGGTATCGATCTTGTCGCGGAAGGCGTAGCTGGCGGTGTAGCCGGCGCGCAGCGCCTTGTTCTGCGCGGCGGGCATGTTGTCGTAGCCTTGCAGATCGGCGTCCGAGCCGATGCCGACGTGATCGATGCCGACCAGCTTCACTACGTGGTCGATGTGGTCGACCAGGTGCTCGATGGTGGTGGGCTCGCGGTCGCGCACGAACATGCGCACCCCGGTGATCCCCATCACCCCGCCCTTGGCCGCCAGTTTGCGGATCGCCTCATCGGTCTTGACGCGCGGATGGTTGTTGAGCGCGCGGCAATTGGAGTGGGTGATGGCGATCGGGCGCGACGACAGTTCGATCGCATCCAGCGTGGTGCGGTCGCCGCAATGGGAGGCGTCGATCAGCATGCCGGTGTGGTTCATCGCCTCGATGATCTTTACGCCGAAATCGCTGATGCCACCATCGACGCGATCGGTGGCACCGGAGCCGATGAAGTTCTGTGCGTTGTAGGTGAGCTGGGCGCAGCGCATGCCCAGCAGGTAGAACTGGTGCACATCGGCCGGGGTGCGGAAGTGGTCGGCGTTCTGCACGCCCATGATGATCGCCGCCTTGCCATCGGCCTTGGCCCGGTCCAGATCGTCGGCGTCGCCGACCAGGGTGAACACATCGCTGTTGCGGGCGATGAAACCGTTCCAGGCCGCCAGGTAGGCCAAGGTGTCCTGGTAGGCGTTGGGCCCGCCGATGCCGACGGCATGGTGGAAACAGGTGATGCCGCTGGCGCGGATGTCGGCGGCGTCCTGTGCGCTGATCCGGCTGGCGGCGTACTCCGGGCGGAAGTCGATCTTGATCACGCCCAGCATGTCGATCACCAGCGATTGCTGGACCAGGTCGATGGCGCGGGTCGAATAGTCAGGGGGTGGCGGCAGTGCTGCGGAGCCGGCGCGGGCGATGGCCGGCAGGGCAACCGCGCCGGCGGTCAGGGCAACCGCGCCTCCGAGCAGGCGGCGGCGGGCAGGGGAGAGCGGGAACGGGTCGGGCATGGTGATATCCCTACATGTCGTGAGTAAGTGCTGGGTGTTACGGCACGGGTGCCGGCATGCCGTCGCCGGCCAGCAGCGGCCGGCTGTGCCGCTCCAGCCGCCACAGCAGCACCGCCACCAGCAGGCAGGTGCCGCTCATCAGCGAGAAGAACACCGCGCTGGAGAGCGTCGACCACAGCGTGCCGACCGCGCCGGCCAGCAGGTTGCCGCCGAACGACGCGAGGAACCAGAACGCGATGATCGTGGCGCCGAAGCCGACCGGCGCCAGGCGGGCGAACAGGCCCAGCCCGACCGGCAGGATGAAGAGCTCGCCGAAGGTGAAGATCGCAAAGAACAGCGCGGCCCACAGCCAGCCGACCTTGGCCGTTGGTTCGCCACCGAGTATCGCCACCAGCGCGAACGACAGTCCGACCACAGCGGCACCGATCGCCATCTTGGTCAGTGCGGCCGGCTCGCGGCCGTCGCGGGCCTGCCGCATCCAGCGGCGCACCAGCAGCGGCGTGATCAGGAAGACCAGCAGCGGATTGAGCGAGAAGAACCACGTCATCGGAAGGGTGAAATCCGCGGTGAGCGCGCGGTCCACGCCGGTGTCGAGCCAGATCGCGATGGTGTTGCCGAGCTGCTCGTAGGCAAGACGGAACACCACGATCAGGCCGGCAATCATCGCCATCAGGTGCAGCAGCGGGCGATAGGCCGGTTGCCACAGTGCGGAGAAGGGCAGCGTGGCGCGCTCGCTGCGCGGCGGATCCGGCGGCAGGTGGCGGCGGCCGGTGATGTAGATCACCAGCCCCAGCAGCATGCCGATGCCGGCCGCGGAGAATCCGACGTGCCAGCCATACACCTCACCGAGCGTGCCGCAGATCAGCGGGGCGAGAAACGCACCGAGGTTGATGCCCACGTAGTACACATTGAACGCTGAGCCACGGCGCGGATCATCGCGCTGGTACAGATCGCCGACCTGGCCGGGCAAGGTCGGCAGGAACAGCCCGTTGCCGAGCACGATCGCCAGCAATGCCGGATACAGCAGTGCATCGAAGGCCATCAGGAAGTGGCCGAACGCCATGATCGCGCCGCCCAGGATCACCGCGCGTCGCTTCCCCAGCCAGCGGTCGGCGAGCATCCCGCCGAACACCGGGCTGAGGTAGGCCAGCGCGGTGTACAGGCCATAGACCATCGAAGCCTGTTCCTGCGAGAACAACAGCTGCTTGGTCATGTAATAGACCAGCAGCGCCCGCATGCCGTAGTAGGAGAATTTCTCCCACATCTCGGTGAGGAACAGGATGGTGAGGCCTGGCGGTTGCCCGAACCAGGCCTTGCGCGGTGCGTCGAGGGTCATCGGGCGGCGCGTCCGGGGGTCAGAGCTGCAGGCCGGTACTGATCAGGCGCTGGGTAATGGCGACGAACGCCACCACCAGGCCCGACAGTGCGACCACCCAGGCGCCATAGCGGCGCATGCGCGGCCAGCTGGCCGGCGCGCGGACGGCCACCCAGACCAGTGCGACCGCGGCAATCACGCTCAGCCAGGACAACGCCTGGACCAGGATCAACGGCCCGTTGCTGTAACTGGAGATGCCACCCGGCGCGGACATCGACTTCACATACGCCACCCAGGCGATGACGCTGCCCAGCAGCACAGTGATCGACAGCGTCTGCAGCCAGCGCAGGCCACGGCCTTCGAGCGGCGCGCTGGCACGGTAGTAGCGGCGCACGAACACGCCACCGAGGCGCAGCACGGCCGACAGCGTCAGCAGCCCCAGTGCGACGATCAGCGCAGGGCGCAGCCACGCCGGCGAACGCCAGCCGGGGATTGGTTCGAAGCCGAACACCGAGGCGAACGGGCCGCCGGAGAAGTACACCGGCCGGCCGTCCTTGACCTTCACTTCCAACAGGCCGCGGCCGTTTTCCTGCTGCCACAGCCACGGCGACACCTCGCGCCAGCGCAGCAGCTGGCCGTTGAGGCCCTTCTGGCCATCGACGGTGATCGTGCCGTCTTCCTGCGGGTGCACGCGGATCGGTGCGAACAGGGTCAGCATGCGCAGATACGAACTGTCCGAGCGGCGCGTGCTCTGCCAGCTCACCCCCGCCAGCGCCGCGGCGTGTTCGCGCGCGGTTGCCGCATCCACGCCCGGGCCGGCGGCCTGGATCGGCAGGGTCGGCAGGAAGTTCTCGACGAAGCGCTCCCACACCTGGGCACGCAGCGCTGAGCCGGCCGCATCACGCCCGACGCTGTTGGTGGAGACGAACACGCCGATGTTGCGCTCCGGGATCATCCACAGCCACGAGTAGAAGAACAGCATCGTGCCGCCGTGCGAGCGGGTGTCGTAGCCACCGGTGTCCGAGGCCATCCAGCCCAGGGCCATGCGCGGCAGATGCGGCAGGATCGCCGGCTGCGGGGTCAGCATCTGTGCGTTGGTCTCGGCGCGCATGATGCGCTTGCCGTCGAGCTCACCATGATTGAGCGTGGCCATCATGAAACGGGCCATCGCCGACCCGGAGGCATACAGACCGCCCACGCCCGGTGCGGTGTTCTTCTCGGCCGGGTAGCTTTTGCCCGAGCCCAGCAGATAGCCCTTGGCGGCGTGTGGCAGCAGCTCGGCCGGCAGCTTCTGTTCGAAGCTGGCGTACTGCATGTCCAGCGGCTGCAGGATGTGCTGCCTGGCGTAGTCTTCGAAGCGCTGCCCGCTGACGCGCTCGACGATGTACGAGGCGATGCCGGTGGCGTAGTTGGAGTACGCCGGTGTCGTGCCCGGTGTGGAGATCTGGTTGGGCACCCATTCCTTGAGGTAGTTGTCGCGGTTGGCCGGATGATCCGGACCCAGCACGATCAGGTAGCGCATGCGCTCTTCCAGGCCGCTGGTGTGGGTCATGATCTGGCGCAGCGTGATCGGCTCACCCTTGGCCGGGACCTTGATGTCCAGGTAGGTGTTGATGTCGGTGTCCAGATCCAGCTTGCCCTGTTCGACCAGCTGCATCACCGCGGTCCAGACGAACAGCTTGGAGATCGAGCCGGGGCGGAACAACGTGGTTTTGGGATCGACCGGCGTGCGCTTCTCGACATCGGAGAAACCAAAGCCGCGCTCGGTGACGACCTTGCCGTTCTCGACCACGGTGACCACGGCGCCGGCGAGATCACCCTGGGCCATCAGGTAGGGCACCAGACCATCAAGGAAGGTGTCCACGCGTGCGGCATCCAGCGTGCCGGTGGCTGTCTGCGCGGGCGCGATGCTGTCAGCCGCTTCGGTGGTCGCGGGGGCCGCCGGTGCAGCGACGGGGGCCGGTGCCTGCGCATGCACTGGCGAGAACGCGGCAGTCGAGGCCAGCAGCAGGCCGGAGATCAGCGGGCGCCAGATGCTCATGCGTGCACTCCCTTGCCCCAGACAGCGTCGTCGCAATGCACCAGTCCGTCGTCGTAGCGCAGGCCCGGGGTCCGGTCATCGCGCAGGAACAGCGGGCCATCGAGATCGACCACGTCGCAATGCTGGCCCACGATGAAGGCCGGGCCCATCGCCCAGCTGCTGCCGATCATGTTGCCGACCATCACCTGCATGCCCAGCGAGCGGGCCCTGCCGACCATCGCCAGGCTTTCGGTGAGCCCGCCGGCCTTGTCGAGCTTGATGTTGATGACGTCGAACAGACCCGCCAGCGCCTCGATCTCCGACGCATCCTGCACGCTCTCGTCGGCGGCGAACGGCAACGGGCGCGCGAAGCCCTTGAGCTCGGCTTCGCGGCCACGCGGCAAGGGTTGTTCCAGCAGCTTGATGCCGTTTTCCAGCAGCACCGGAATCAGCGCATCGAGCACGTCCACGCTGTAGCCCTGGTTGGCGTCCACGCCCATCCACACATCCGGGCGCACCTTGCGCACCGCACGCACGCGCTCGATGTCGATATCCAGATCACCGCTGAGCTTGAGCTTGAGTGCCTTGGCCGGCGCATAGCGTCCGGTCGCGATCGACTGCATCGTCGCCGGGTCATCGGCGCCCAGGGTCCAGGTGGTCAGCAGCGGCCGCGTCTGCGACAGCCCGGCCAGCGCCCAGGCATGCGTGCCGCTACGGCTCGCTTCCAGATCCCAGAGCGCGCAGTCGAGTGCGTTGCGCGCGCCGCCGCGGGGCAGCAGCTGCTGCAGCTCGTCGCGGGTGATGCCGGCTTCGATGCGCGCACGCAGCAGTTCAAGCGTCGCCAGCATCTGCTCGGGCGTGTCATCGAAGTAGTACACACCGCTGGCTTCGCCACGGCCTCGATGGCCGCCGTCTTCCAGTTCCACGCGCAGCACCGGGGCGTGTTCGAACACGTAGCCGCTGATCCGGAACGGGGCCAGCAAGGCAAGCGTATCGATCTGCAGGGTCAGTTTCACAGGATGTCTCCAGCCCCGTGGCGGGGCCATGGGTCAGTAGTTGAGAGCGAAGTCGGCCAGGCCCATCAGGACCAGCGAGTAGGCGAGCACGCAGGCCGCGATCAGCAGCAGCGCGGCCCAGAGGCGGGCGAGCCAGCCGCGACGAATGCGTACCGTCTCCACCAGATTCCAGGTCGTCGAACCGATCCCGCCGATGATCGCGATCACCGTGGCGATGCCGAGCCCGATCACTGCCGGATCGAGGCGGTCATCGAGGCGGGCGAAATCCGCCGATGCCCAGGCCATCACCGCCATGGCCGCGGCAGGCACCAGCAGCATGAACCAGCAGGCGAAGCGGCTCAGGCGATAGGCCAGCAGCGTCCTGCGCGGCCAGCCCAGCACGCGCCCATGACGGCGGCGCACGAACGCGGCGATCGGCCACGCCAGCGCGGACAGCGCCAGCACGGCCACTGCCCCGGTCAGTGCCGGCTTCAGCCACAGCGCCGAGCGGTAGCCTTCGGCACGCAGGAACACGTTGAACGGCGAAGACGAATCCACCGCAAAGCCGACCGGCGCGCCGTCCTTGACGATGGCGGCCAGGCGCAGCTCGCTGTTGCTGGCCTGCCACAGCCACGGGGCGATCGGCTTGAAGGTGGTGGGCTGCCCGTTGGGCTGCTTCAGGCGTGGCAGACGCAGGCTGCCATCATCGAGGGCTTCCAGGCGGGTCTGGGTGAGGATGCTGGTGCGGCCGATGCCGGTCTCCGCACGCCGCGAATCCAGGTAGCTCGGCGCCGCCAGCAGGCGGGCCTGCTGCTTGGCCAGTGCCGCGTCCACGGGCGGTGCCGGGGCGGGTGCCGCGGCCGGGAAATAGCGGTCGGCGAAGTTCTCCAGCAGCTCACGCCGGATCGGGCCGGTGATGCCGTTGGCGCCCGCGCTGTTGAGCGAGACGAACAGACCGACGTCGTGATCGCGGAACAGGAACAGCTGCGAGTGGAACGAGTAGGTGTCACCGGCGTGCGACACCACGCGCTGGCCATTGACATCGATCTCGTAGAAGCCGAGCGCCATGGTGTTCAGCGGCGGCGCGAAGCGCGTCTGCGGGGTCAGCATCAGCTGGCTGGTCGCGGCTTTCAGAATGGCCGTGTCGTGGCCGCCCGCCGCGCTCAGGTGCGCGATCATGAAACGCGCCATGTCGCTGCCGGTGGCCGACAGTGCGCCGGCCGGAGCGGACGGGGTGACTTCGAAGTCGCGCGGTTTGCCCGATCCCAGTGCGTAGCCCTTGCTGACCAGTGCACGCAACGCCGGCGGCAGCGGTTGCCGGAAGCTGGCGTGCTGCATCTGCAGCGGCACGAAGATGTGCTGCTCGACGTACTCGGCAAACGGTTGGCCGGACACGCGCTCGACGATGTAGCCGGCCAGGCTGGTGCCGTAGTTCGAATAGGCGGGCACGGTGCCCGGGGCGAAGATCTGCGCCGGCACCCGTCGCTTGAGGTACGGTCCCAGCGCGATGTCACCGGCTTCGGCCACCACCTCGCTGGTCCACATGTACTTGATGTTGGCCTCGAAGCCACCGGTATGCGTCATCAGCTGGCGCAGCGTGATCGGCAGGCCGCGTTCGGGCACCTTGAAATCCAGGTACTGGTTGATGTCCGCGTCCAGATCCAGCTTGCCGGCCTCCACCAGCTGCATCACCGCGGTCCAGGTCATCAGCTTGGAGACCGAGGCCATCCGGAACAGGGTGCGGTCCGGATCCACCGGGGTCTGTTTTTCCACATTCGAGACGCCGTAACCGCGACGGACCAGGATCTGGCCGTCCTTGACCACGGTCACCACCGCGCCGGCGATGTCGCCGCGTGCGATGGCATACGGCATGAACCCATCCAGCCAGGTGGCCGCGTCATCCGCGGTCAATCGGGCAACGGTGTCCACGCGGGTGGGCGCGGCCTCCGGGGGCGGGGACGACGGCCGCTGTGCATCGGCCTGGAAAGACAGCAACAGCCCACAACACAACGCGACAAGCCCTGACAACGCACGCATGTGACGATCCCCTCTGGAACTGGAAGACGAGGCGCCCCGCGGAAACGATCGGAGGACCCAAAACCATCTCAATCAGACAACAATATTCCTGATCAGAGAAATGTCAATTGCGCGTGATCTCGTCCGGCGGTCGCCGGACAGGGGTGATTGCGAGTGTTATGTGCCCTGGATACGCCATTCCGGGGCCAATGAGAACGATTACACGGCGTTGACAGGCGCCATAAGAGGTGAACGCGACAAGAAACCATCCTGATCAGGATGGCATTCATCTCTACGTAGTATCGTATCGACAACTTCACCAGCAATAGCCCAAAGGTCCTGCGATGAGCCCCAAAAGCCCGACGCTCGGAACCCTGCTGCGCGGCCTGCGCACGCGCCAGGGTTGGACGCTCAAGGAAATGAGCGAGCACACCGAAATTCCCCTGTCCACGCTGTCCAAGATCGAGCACGACCGCCTGACCTTGACCTACGACAAGCTCCAGCACCTGGCGCAGCGCCTGAACCTGCGCATGTCGGATCTGTTCTCCGAGCCCGACGCCGACAGCGCGCCGAAGCCCGTCACCGCACGGCGCAGCCTCGGCTCGCTCGACAAGGCGCTCCGGGTCCAGACCGACAACTACGATTACTACTATCTGTGCACCGAACTGCGCCGCAAGCGGATGATCCCGATCCTGACCAAGGTGCGGGCCAAGACCACCGCCGAGTTCGGCGACCTGGTCCGCCACCCGGGCGAGGAGTACGTGCACGTGATCGAAGGCCGCATCCAGGTCCACACCGAGTTCTACGATCCGGTGGTGCTGGAGACCGGGCAGGGCATCTACATCGACAGCCAGATGGGGCATGCCTACATCGTCGATACCGGCTGCGAGGAAGCGGTGCTGCTGGCCGTGTGCGCGAGTGCGGACGAAGACCTGATGGAATCGCTGATCACCCTGCATGAGCATGAGGGGAGTGTCTGAGCGCGTTGTCGCGTAAAGCGGTCGGGCGACATGTGTTGAATGAAAAGGGCGCCCAGGGCGCCCTTTTCTGTGATCTTCCCGCCCGCATCAGGCCCGTGGCTTGGCGAAGACGTCCATTCCCCTGCCGGTCTCCAGCAGTGATTTCAGGCTGGACAGGACGAGCGGCCAGCCCTGCCGGATGCCGGTGTCCATGCCGCTGCCCGGCTCGAGCTGGTCATGGGTCACGGTGAGCCGGACCATGCCGTCATACGGCACGATATCGAACGTCACCCGGCTGTAGGCCTGCGCGTCATCGGCCTGCGATGCGGCGGCCCAGCTGATGACCAGGCGCGAGGGCGGGGTGCTTTCGACCACCTCGCCGACCAGCTCGACCTTCCTTGCCGCGTCGGCACGGACGTGCTGCCAGCGTGAACCGGGCTGCCAGTCCGATACGTTCTCATGGCCCCAATAGGTGCGGGCGATCTCTGGCCGGGTGATGGCCTCGAATACGCTTTCGGCGGTGGAGGCGATATAGATCACGTGGATGAAGCAGGTAGACACCGTGGACATCGTCATTCTCCTTCGAGTTCTTTTTTCAGGTCATGCAGCAGGCTCAGCCGTTGGTGCTCGAACTTGCGTACCCACCGCTCGTAAACCTCGTGCAGGGGCACGGGGTTGATGAAGTGCAGCTTCTCGCGGCCGCGCCTGACGGTGCTGATCAGGTTGGCCTCTTCCAGCAGGCCCAGATGCTGGGTGACCGATTGCCGTGCCATCTGCAGGTGCGCGCAGAGCTGCCCCAGCGACTGCCCGTTCGTCTGGCAGAGCGCATCCAGCAGCGCCCTGCGGGTTGGGTCGCCCAGCGCCTTGAACACCTTGTCTGCATCCATCCGCGTTCCTCGCTGCTCGTGATCCAGGTAACGCCCTGTGCATGTGATGGCGCCCGTCGACGATCCGATAATAGGCAGGTAAATGCCTGCATGTCAATGCCGGTCATGCCAGGCACCGCCACGACCGGACCAAGGCTTGCGTCGTCCCGTCGACCGGCAGGGCTGACCGGGTTCTAGCCCTTCATCGGCCGACAGAGCATCGCCATGCCGGCGGAGTCGGACTCACCACGTCGCCTCCAGCCGGCGGAACGGCTGCTTCAGCAGCACCCCGCGCGCGTCGTAGTCACTCACGACGCGGCCATCCACCCGGACCGAGGTCGGGCGTGTACGGCTCGGCCACCACACACGGACTGCGGTGTCCGTGCGCAGCCCCTTGCCCAGCGTTACCTGCAGCGTGCCGTCGCGCTGCCGTGCCTGCAGGGCCAGGGTGCCGTAGGCGGTCGGCAGGCGATCCACCCCCAGCCCGTCGCCGGCCACCCACGAGGGCGGGGTGCCCGGCAGCAGCGACAACGCGTCATCGTCTTCGCGCATCAGCATCCCGAACAGCGTGCGTCCGTATTCGGCGCCGATCCAGGTATGCGGCATGTCGCCGAGATAACGCGGGAAGCGCAGCCGCGAATGGACCACCTCGGCGAGCACCTGCCATTCCAGCGGGCGGCGGTCATGCAGCAGGCCCTGCAGCAGTTCGTCGGCGGCCTCGGGCTGGTCCAGATGCACATAGCTCAGCACGTTGCGGATTTCGTACGGGGTATAGGCATACAACGCGCCCGGCTCGCCGCGCTTGCGGACATCGTCCAGATAGCGGGCGAACGTGGTGCGCAGCGCCTCGGCCGGCAACACATCCTGTGCGCCGGTGGGATCCAGTGCGATCGACACACCGGTCGGATCACCATCGCCAAGGTCGGCCGAAGAGGGAATGAAATCGATGCCCTTCCACGCCATCGTGGCGCGGATCGAGGCAGCCAGTGCATCGTGCAGGGCGGTGTACTGTTCGCGCGCCCACGCGGCGGTTTCATGATCGCCCAGCGACTCGGCCAGCCACGCACCGTCATGCCAACCCTTCAGGCCCCAGTAGTCGTCCCAGTAGCTGTGCGTGGGCGAGGGATAGCCCTCATGGCTGATCGATGGCGCCAGGATGCCGGCGAAGCGCTCCGGCGAAGGCTGGCTGGCCATGTAGCCGGGCACCAGCGTGCGCTCGCGCAGTTCCTGCAGGAAGCGCATCGCGGCTTTCACCTTGGGCAGATAGGCGCGTACCGAGTCCGGTCCGCCATCCAGCCGCGCGACATCGGCAACCAGGCTGATGTACTGCCCCTGGCTGTCGTACTCGATGTCCGAGCCGAAGCCGGTGTTGACGCTGCCGTCGTCGTTGAGGATCGGCGAGACCAGCCCGTTGGCATGCACGCCGTGCTCGCTGTACCAGGCCAGGTAATCGCGCGCGACCCTGGATTCGCCCATGCGCAGCAGCACCGCGGAGGTGGCCATGCCGTCGCGGATGAAGGAGCGGTTGTAGTTGCGCGGGCCGGGCTGCATGGCCGGGCCGGTCTGGTTGATCAGCATGTACGCGGCCTGTGCGCGCAGCATGTCCACCAGCGAGGGATCGGGCAGGCGCAGGCCGACCTGGCCCAGGCGTGCCTGCCAGTCGTCGGATGCCCGCTTGGCGAGTGCGTCGTACGCCGCATCGGGTGCACGCGGGACACCAGACAGCGCCAGCGCCGGTGCATCCGGCAGCGAACCGTCCTGGGCCGAAGCGGCGGTGCCCAGCGGGAAGGCGACCACCACCGAGCGGCTGGCACCCGGCGCGAGCTGCACGCGGTAGGCCAGCGCCGCGGACGCGAGACCCTCGGCATCGCGTGCCTGCGTGGCCGCGGGCAAGGTGCCGCTGGCGATGGCCGCGGTGATCTCGGTACTGCCCTCCGTGCCGAACGGCGCCGCACCCGCGGCATCGACCGGGGTCAGCGACTGCAGCAGGGCACGCCCGTTGATGCGCACCTGCCGACCCTCGACGGCCACCTCGCGGATCGGCGAGAGGCCGCCGTTCTGCCACGGTGGATTCATCTGCATTGGCCGTACCGCCAGTGTCAGGGTGCCCTCGAGAGGTGCGCTGCCGGTGTTGCGCAGTCGATGGCGCACGAAGGTGACCGGCTGTCCCCCCAGCTCGACCGCGAACGCTTCGCTCTGCAGTTTCAGCCCGGGTTGGGGCGACCACGTCGCCGAGGGCATCGGCTTCCAGCCATCGCGCAGCGCGTGCTGCACCGGCTGGTCGGCGGACCCTGCGGCAACTCCGTGCGCGTTGCGCCAGATCGGCTGCACCAGCGGCGCGCCCTTGAAGGCTTCGATGTTGCCGTACTCGTCGAAGATCGATTTCTGTCGGCCGGCGTGGATGCCGACCGCGGTCCAGTAGGTCTGCTGCATGTGCAGCGAGGCCGGGAACAATGCGCGCTGCGCGCCACTGGCGGCGATCTGGTAGCGCTTCATCGGCGTCATCACTGCCTTGGGTCCGAGCAGGCGCAGGCGCTCGACCCGGGGGGTGTCCCCGTCCACCGTCAGCCGCAGCGCGGTGGCGGTCACGGCAGCAGTGCCCGCCAACCAACTCTGCTGGCGTGTACCGGCCTGCGGATCGCGTGCGAGGTCCATCCAGCGGCCCTGCGCATCGCGTGCCTGCAGCCGTGCGGCACCGTGCTTACCGTTCCACTCCACGGACAGGCCGGTGGTGGAGACGGCACGCGGCAACGCGATCTCGAGCGCATGCGTACCGTCCTTGCCACGCGGAATGTCGATCGCACTGCCGCCCTGCCACAGCGCCGCGGCCTGGGTCGCATCCACGCCGGACACGCGCGCGCTCGTGGTGGAATCCAAGGGCTCCAGCTCGAAGATCGACACGCCCCAGTCCGAGGTGCGCGCCGGGCTGGCCAGGCGCAGATAGCGGGCGTGGCGCGGCGCAAAGAACAGCGTCTCGATACCGCCGAGCGAATCGCGCATGGTGTAGGCCGGCTGCCACTGTTGGCCGTCCAGCGAGGTCTGCAGGCTGTACCCCTCCGGATTGGAGACGTCCCAGGTGATCTGCGCGCCGCTGAGCGTGCTCGGCCTGCCCAGGTCCACCTGGAACCAGTGGCCCGGGCTGAAGGCGCCGCCAGTGACCGTTTTCGGGTCGCCGTCGATCAGGTGCCCGACCGCCATCGCCGGCACCTGCTGGGAGGAGCTGCTGGCCTGCCACTGGCTGCGCGGTGGCAGGTCCTGGGCGGCCGCGGTGAGGCTCAGCGCGAGGGCGGAGAAGAGCACGGTGCCGGCCATGATGCGGCGCGGTCGGTGCACGACGGTCGAACGGTCAGCCTGCAGCCCCATCAACGTGCTCCTGATCTGAAACGACCCCGACGGCGGGATGGGGACACGCTAGCAGGGGATGTAATCGTTTACATGACGCGTCGCAATATGCGCCGGATCATCCCTTGACCGCTTGGGCGATCTGGTCCCGCAGCCAGCGATGCGCCGGATCGCGGTGCACGCGCTCGTGCCACAGCATCACCATCTGGTAGCCGGGCACGTCGATCGGCGCCTCCACTACACGCAGTGACAGGTCATCGGCGACCAGCCGCGCGGGCACCATCGCGACCATGTCTGCAGCACGTGGCCACTTTCGTGATGGACTGCGCTGCGCTGCAGGGTATCGATCTGCGATAGTCGATGCGTATCCATTACATCCGTTGGATTGATGCTCCATCCACAAGAGTTGTCCTCGGCGCAGATCACCCAGGTGCTGGGGGAGGCCTATGGCGTACGAGCCACCGCGGTGGTGCAGCGCCCCTGTGGCGCCGACGCGGGTGCGACCGTGTACCAGGTGGGTGGGCCTGATGGCATGCGCTGGTGGCTGAAGTGCCGGCGTTACGCGGTGGATGCGGTGGTGTGGGACGTGCTGCACCATCTGCGTGACCACCTGGGACTGCGTGAGATCATCGCGCCGCTGCCGACCCGGGACGGTGCGGCAGCGGCAACCTGGGCGGGCCTGCAGTGGACGCTGTTTCCCTATGTCGATGCGTTTTCCGGTTTCGAGGAGGCGCTGTCGCGGGGACACTGGGAACGCCTCGGGCACGTGCTGCGCCAGGTTCACGACGCGCGGTTGCCGGAGGCACTGTCCGGGCATCTGCGTCGCCCTGGCTTCGACGACGACACTGCGGTGGAGCGCGTCGGCGCATGGCTGCAGCGCGCCGACGCGCGGATACCGGTGCGCGATGCATTGGGCGAGGAGTATCTGGCCCTGTGGTGCCGGCACCGTCAGCGCATCGAGGCGATCTGGCAGCGCTGCGGCGCGCTGCGTGCGCGCATCGGCGACGGTCGACCCCGCCGCGTGCTCTGTCACGCCGATCTGCACGCGGGCAATGTGCTGGTCGGGCCGGGTGCGGGCATCCACCTGATCGATTGGGACGAGATGGTGCTGGCGCCGCGCGAGCGCGACCTGATGTTCATCGGCGCCGGCATCGGCGGGCGCTGGGGACGTGAGCAGCCGCCGGGGTTCGCCGAGGGCTACGGGCCGGTCGAGGCGGATCCGCTGTGGGTGGCGTACTGCCGCCACTGGCGGATCCTGCAGGATCTGCAGGAGTTCCACGATCTCCTGCTGGAACCCGGCGCCACGGCACGTCCGCCTGCACAGCGGCGCCAGGCGCTGCGCTACATGGCCGAGCAGTTCGCGCCCGGCAACGTGGCCGACTGCGCGACCCGTGCGTGGCAGCTTGCGCAGGGCTGAGGCTGCACGTCAGCGAATGTCCGTACGCAGGCTCCCGCGGATCTGATCGCGCCAGTGCTCGGCGACGCCGGCCTCGTCGGCAAACCGGGGCCAGCGCAGCACGCTGTGCCGGACCTGCTCGATGATGTCCCGGGCGCGGCGGGCATTGATCGAGGCGGTCGCGGCACAGGCGGCCAGGTCGGCCACCTCGAAACCCTCGCGCTTGGCGTTGATCGACATCTGGTGGCGCGCTGTCCAGTCGCCGTCCGGGTTGTACGCCCAGGTGATGTCGAACGCAGGTGACAGCGACCACTGGCCTTGCCGGTCCATCAGGTAGGCGATGTTCTTGACGTGGTCGTCCTGATTGCGTGCGATCACGTTGAACACCATCCGCCGGAACTGTTCCTCCAGCTGCGCCATCGGCAGGCGCAACTGGCGCATGACCAGCAAGGCCTGCTCGTAGGAGTAGGCAGTGGGGTTATTGAAGTCGAAGTGGGCCATCGCCGCCAACGACTGCACATGGCGCTTGCCGCCTGCATCGGTGCGGTCGAAGCGTTGGGTCATGAAGTGGCGGCGGCCGCCTTCCTCCAGCAGTCGGCACTCGCTGATCTGGATGCCCGCGTCACGCGCCATCAGCGCGTAGGCGTACTCGACCACGCCGTAGCCCTTGGGATCAGCCAGTTCCTTGTCGCGGTTGTTCTGGACGCCATCGAACTTGAGCAGCCAGTAACTGAAGCCTGGCGCCGCCGCGGCCTGGCCCGATCGGACTTCGCCGGTGGCTTCGTTCCAGGCGATCACGGCTTTGGCGCGTGCGCCACCGGCCGAGGTGCCCACGCGCAGAATGTCGCGCAGCGCATCGGCGCGTTCTTCATCGCCGAACGAGGCACGCAGGTTGTCGCGATTGCTCAGGACCTCGGTGGCCAGCGCAACCAAGGCATCGATCTGAATTTTGTGTGCCGTGCGGACGCGCGGACCATGCACAGGGGAGAATTCCAGCGCCCCCATACCGCGCGTGCCGGTATAGCACAGCCGCTCCACCGCATTGAAGCTGTCCGGCGTGCGGCCCTGGGTGGCCAGCCACGCATTGATGAGGGTATTGCCGTACTTGTCCGGCAGGGCGTCGGCGAGCAGGCCGGGCAAGCCATGGAAGCCTGCCGGGTTGAGGGAGGGGAAACCGTAGATCCGATCCGCCGCGAGCGGCATGGTCAGCGGGGCGACCTCAATGCTGGAACGTGCGAATGCCGGGTCGTAGGCAAATTGTGCGATCCGCTCGCCGTCGGCCAGCGTCACCGCGCCGATCCGGCTGCCCCACAGGCGCACCTCGGCCGTGGTGCTCATTGCTCATCGCCCCAGGTCCAAGGCTTGGCGGGGGCGGCTTCTGCCACCCCCGGTCGCGCGCGCTGGCGTGGGTGGCCGCGCCGCTCCAGCAGATCGATCGGATTGGGGCCGTCGCTGGGCAGCATCACGTCCAGCGCATCCAGCCTGCCCAGGGCGCGCAGGCATCGGATCAGGTTGGCCAGCTGGGCGGGCGTACCGTCTTCCAGCCGCTGCACGGTGCGTTTGGAGACGCCCGCAGCATCGGCCAGCTGCTCTTGGGTGATGCCTTGCGAGAGCCGCACGCGGGCTAGACGTTGCCCCAGCTCAGCCAGAACAGCCTCGTCCGTCATCAGATGTGTGATCGTCATAAAGTGACCCTCCTGACGCGTTATATCGTACTATAGCGATAAGGCGTCAAGTTTGGCTAGTTACGACGTATAAAGTATATTTAAACAAAGTGACGAAAATGGCGCGTTATGGCGATTTATAGGGTTAAGGCGCCAGATGTGACGCTTAACGAAACCATCATTGTCGGAGTACATCCACGCATGGCGTGGATTTACGCTGGACGGGGCGCACCCCGGCGACGCGTCGGTTCATTCCCCGGGCTTCGCCGCCGCTGTGACCGCCTGCGATTTCGCCCGCCGTGCCAGCACCGCTTCGCGGTGGGCGATATAGGCGTTCGCGCCGAGGATGATGCCGGCGCCGATCACGGTCCAGCGGTCCAGGGCTTCATTGAACAGCAGCCAGCCCAGCAGGCTGACCAGCGGCAACTGCATGAAGCTGATCGGCGTCAACGCTGAGACCTCGCCCAGGCGCAGGGCGCGCGTCCACAGCAGCTGGCCCAGCGTGCCGAGCACACCGGTCGCGACCAGCCAGACCCAGGCCAGGCCGGTCGGCCAGACCCAGACGAACAGCGCCGGCACCAGCGACAGCGGCACCCAGAACACATAGGTGTAGAACACCACCGTATCGGCGCTGTCGATGCGGGTGAGCTGCTTGATCTGGATCGCCACCAGCGAGCTCAGCACCGCGGCACCCACGGCGACCAGGGTGCCGGGCGTGAAGCTGGTCGAGCCGGGGCGCACGATGATCAGCACCCCGATGAAGCCGATGATCACCGCCGCCCAGCGGCGCATGCGCACGGTTTCGCCCAGCCACAGCACGGCAGCGATGGTCACGAACAGCGGTGTCGAATAGGACAGCGAGATCGCCTGGGAGATCGGCAGGTGCCCGATCGCCCAGAACGCGCACAGCATCGAGGCCAGCCCGATCGCGCTGCGCAGGAAGTAACGCGGCAGCTGCTTCGTCTTCAGCGGCGCGCTGCCGGGGCGGATCAGCATCGGCAGCAGTGCCAGCAGGCCGAACGCGTTGCGGAAGAACGCCACTTCCTGGGTCGGCACGTAGCGGGTGGCGTAGCGGATCGCGATCGCCATCAGGCCGAAGGCCAAGGTACTGCCGAGCATCAGCAGGGCGGCCCGCAACGGCGTGGCCACCGGTAACGCGGGGGCGGGGTTCACCACTGTGCGCCGATCAGCCTGGGTTCCGGTTCGATCGGTACGCCGAATTTCTCCAGTACCGAGGCGGAGATCCGCCGCGCCAGCGCGAGCAGTTCTTCGCCGGTGGCGTGGCCGTGGTTGACCAGCACCAGCGCATGGCTCGGCGCCACGCCGGCATCGCCATCGCGATAGCCCTTCCAACCGCAGCTTTCGATCATCCAGCCCGCGGAGATCTTGCGACGGCTGTCGTCGTCGGCCGGGTACACGGGCAGCTCCGGGAAGTGCTGCAGCAGCACCTCCACCTGTTCCAGCGGCAGGATCGGGTTCTTGAAGAAGCTGCCCGCATTGCCGAGCACGTCCGGATCCGGCAGCTTGCGGCGGCGGATGTTGATCACCGCGTTGGCCACATCGGCGGCCACCGGCAGTTCAACGCCCATCGCCTCCATTTCCTCGGCGATCCCGGCATAGCCCAGGCGCAGGCCATGCAGCAGCGGCAGGCGCAGCTCGATCGCGGTGATCAGGTAACGATCCGGGTCGTGCTTGAAGATGCTGTCGCGGTAGGCGAACTGGCAGCCTTCCGCATCGAAGCGCACCCAGTCGTTCTCGTGTCGGTCCCAGGCATCCACGGCCTGGATGAACTCGCCGACCTGCGCACCGTAGGCGCCGATGTTCTGGATCGGGGAGGCGCCGGCGGTGCCGGGGATCAGGGCCAGGTTTTCCAGCCCGGACAGCCCGTTCTGCAGCGACCACATCACCAGCCCATGCCAGTTCACGCCGGCACCGGCACGCACGATGGTGTGGTCGGCGCGGTGTTCGAGGATCTCGATGCCGCGGTTGGCGAACACCAGCACGGTGCCCTCCACATTGTCGGCGATCAGCACGTTGCTGCCGCTGCCCAGGACGAGCAGCGGCTGCTCTGCGACGCGCGGCAGGGCCAGCACCTCGGGCAGCACGGAAGGATCGAACACCTCCAGCAGCTGCGCAGCCGTGGCGTCGACATGGAAAGTGTTGAGCGCCTTCAGCGAGGCGTTTTCAGTGATGGCCCAGGCAGTCATGGCGTCGTTCACAGCGGTGCCACCGCGCCGCGGCTGGGCGCCTCTCTGCGGCGACGGATCGCCTCCACGCAGTCATGCACCAGTTCTGGGCCACGGAAGATCAGGCCGCTGTAACACTGCACCAGCGCGGCGCCGGCGGCCATCTTGGCTACCGCATCCGCGCCGGATTGAATGCCGCCCACGCCGATCAACGGCATCGATTCGGGCAGGCGCGCGCGCAGGCGGCGCAGCACCAGGGTCGATTGGCCCAGCAGCGGTGCACCGGACAGGCCACCGGCTTCGTTCGCGCGCGGGTCACCGGCCACGGCACTGCGGTCGATGGTGGTGTTGGTGGCGATCACGCCGTCCACCTTGAGCTCGCCGAGCACGCGCGCGGCCGCGTCGATGTCGCGATCGCTCAGGTCCGGGGCGACCTTGACCAGCATCGGCACCCGCTTGCCGTGCTTGGCGGCGAGGCTTTCCTGGCTTTCGCGCAGCTGCGAAATCAACTGGCGCAGCGCGGTCTCTTCCTGCAGTTCGCGCAGGCCGGCGGTGTTCGGCGAGGAGATGTTGACGGTGATGTAGTCGGCCAGCGGATACACCTTCTGCAGGCAGTGCTGGTAATCGTCGAACGCCTGCTCGTTGGGGGTGTCCTTGTTCTTGCCGATGTTGATGCCGAGCAGGCCGGTGCGGCGCTTGGCACGTTCGACATTGCGCACCAGCGCATCCACGCCCAGGTTGTTGAAGCCCATGCGGTTGATGATGGCGTGGTGCTCCGGCAGCCGGAACAGGCGCGGCTTCGGGTTGCCCGCCTGCGGACGCGGGGTGATCGTGCCGATCTCCACGAAGCCGAAGCCGAGGGCCAGCAGCGCATCGATGTGCTCGCCGTTCTTGTCCAGGCCGGCGGCCAGGCCCACCGGATTCGGGAAACTCACTCCGAACGCGTTGGTCGGCAGCGGGTCGATGCGGCGGCCCATCAGCGGCGTGGTGCCGGTGCGGTAGGCCAGGTCCAGCGCACTCAGGCCAAGGCCGTGGGCGCGTTCTGCATCAAGGGCGAACAGGAAGGGGCGGGCAAGCGAGTACATGGCGTTCAATCAGTCCAGCGTGCCGACAAAGGCACGGGTTTGGTATTCAAAGGCGATCTGGCCGTCCACCGCGTGGGCGTCGAACAGCTGTTGCAGTGCGTCCAGCATTGCCGCGTGGCGCGGGTGACCGGCCTGCGGTGCATACGAGGAGGACAGCAGGCGGCCGCGCAGGCCGTCGTAGTCCATGCGCTGCACATTCGGCAGCCGGGCCATGCCACGCAGGCCCTCGCCAAACCAGGCGCGCATGGTGTCATCGTCCTGGTAGCGCTCGGCGACGTCGGTGTAATCGGTGCCGAACTCCAGCAGCAGCTGCTCATAGCCGATCAGGAACGGCGAGGCATCGAGCAGGCGCGAGTTCCAGAACACCAGGGCCATGCCTTCGGGCTGAAGGATGCGCGCCCATTCGCGGCGCACCGCGGTGGTGTCGAACCAGTGGAAGGCCTGCGCTGCGGCAACGAGGCCAATGCTGTTGTCGGCCAGGCCGGTGGCCTCGGCGGTGCCGTCGGCGACCTTCAGGCGCAGATAGTCCGGCGCGAGCAACTGCTCGGCGGCCGCGCGCATGGCCGCGTTCGGTTCCACCGCGATGACCGGGTGGCCGGCGGCCAGGAACAGCCGGGTGGAAATGCCGGTGCCGGCGCCGATATCGGCGACCAGGGTTTCGGTGGGCACACCGATGTCCTGGTGCAGCCAGTCCAGCAAGGCCGGGGGATAGTCGGGACGGTAGCGGACGTAGTCGGCAACCCGACTGCTGAAGCGTTCGGTCGAATCCGAGCGGCTCATGTGCACCTCACGATTGGGTAGCGGCAAACCAGGCCAGTCCGCCGAAGAACAACAGCACCACTACCAGGGCGAGCAGGCTGCCGATCACCACGATCCAGCCCAGGATCAGGCCGGCCAGCGCCATGCCGTCGCCTTCCAGTTCCAGCGGCCGGCGGCGGATCTCGGCACGGGCCAGGTGGCCGGTGATGATCGCCGCGATGCTGCCGATGAGGGGCAGGGCGGTCCAGCCGAGGATGCCCATGATCAGGCTGACCACGGCCATGGCACTCGTTTGTCGGGGCGGAAGGCTCATGCAGGTCCTGGTCGCGGTGGGAGGGTTCGATGATAGGGCCAGCGGCGGGTTTATCCCATCAGGACCTGGCCACCATCGACATTCAAGGTATGCCCGGTGATCCAGCCCGCCAGCGGCGAGCACAGGAACAGCGCGGCGTTGGCGATGGCCGCCGGCTCGCCGAAGCGGCCGAACGGAATCTTCGCCAGGGTGTTTCGATACAGCTCCGGGTCCTGCTCGCGTCGGCGCGCCCACAGGCCATCCTCGAACTCGATCGAGCCCGCGGCGATGGCGTTGACGCGGATGCGCTGCGGCGCCAGGGCCAGGGCCTGCGAGGTGGTGTAGTGCATCAGCGCGGCCTTGGCCGCCGCATACGGCGCGCCACCCGGGCGCGGCTGCCGGGCGGCGATCGAGGCCAGGTTGAGAATGCAGGCATCGCTGGACTGCTGCAGCCAGGGCAGGGCGAGCCGCGAGGCGCGCACGGCCGACATCAGATCGACGTTCAAACTGGCTTCCCAGCCCGCCTCATCGTCGGTCATGCCGTACCCGGTCGCGTTGTTGACCAGCACGTCGATGCCGCCGAGGGCTTGGGCGGCATCGGCCAGCCAGCGGCCGATGTCGTCCAGCCGGGAGAGGTCGGCACTGGCCGTATGCACGGCCAGGTCGAGCGCCCCGGCATCCGCACGCAGCGCGGCCAGACCGGCCTCGCCGCGTGCGCAGACCGAGACGCGGGCGCCTGCCGAAGCAAACGCCAGCGCCATCGCGCGCCCGATGCCCTTGCTGCCCCCGGCGATCAGCACCCGGCGCCCGGTGAACTCCAGGCGCGGGCCGGCCGGCAGGTGGGGCGCCGGATCCATCACAGGTCGAACTTGATGCCCTGGGCCAGCGGCAGCGAGTCGGAGTAGTTGATGGTGTTGGTCTGGCGGCGCATGTAGACCTTCCAGGCGTCCGAGCCGGACTCACGACCACCGCCGGTGTCCTTTTCGCCACCGAACGCACCGCCGATCTCCGCACCCGAGGTGCCGATGTTGACGTTGGCGATGCCGCAGTCCGACCCCGCTGCCGAGAGGAAGCGCTCGGCGGTCTTCAGGTTGGTGGTGAAGATCGAGGACGACAGGCCCTGCGGCACGCCGTTCTGCATGTCGATCGCTTCGTCCAGCGTGCTGTACTTCATCACGTACAGGATCGGGGCGAAGGTCTCGTGCTGGACGACCTCGTCGCTGTTCTTCAGGCCGGTGACGATGGCCGGCAACACGAAGTTGCCCGCGCGGTCGATGCGGGTGCCGCCGGTCTGCACGGTGCCGCCGCTGGCCTTGGCCTTCTCGATCGAGGCCAGGAACTGCTCCACCGCGCCTTCGCTGTTGAGCGGTCCCATCAGGTTGGCCGGGTCGGTCGGATCGCCGATCTTGCCTTCGACCTGCTTGTACGCCTTGATCAGCGTGGCCAGCACGTCGTCATGGATGGATTCGTGCACGATCAGGCGGCGCGTGGTGGTGCAGCGCTGGCCGGCGGTACCGACGGCGCCGAACACGATGCCCGGGACCGCCAGCTTCAGGTCGGCGGTTTCATCCAGGATGATCGCGTTGTTGCCACCCAGCTCCAGCAGGCAGCGGCCGAGTCGATGCGCGACCTTCTCGGCGACCTGGCGGCCGACCTGGGTCGAGCCGGTGAAGCTGATCAGCGGCACGCGCTTGTCGGCCACCATCTTCTGCGACAGCTCGGTGCCGGCATCGTTGATCAGGAAGAACAGGTCCGGGAACCCGCCCTCGCGCAGCGCTTCATTGCAGATGCGCATGGAGGCGATCGCGGTCAGCGGGGTCTTGTTGGACGGCTTCCACAGGCAGATATCGCCGCAGATCGTGGCCAGGAAGGAGTTCCAGGCCCACACCGCGACCGGGAAGTTGAACGCACTGATGATGCCGACCAGGCCCAGCGGCTGGTACTGCTCGTACATCCGGTGGCCCGGGCGTTCGGAATGCATGGTGTAGCCATAGAGCATGCGGCTCTGGCCCACGGCGAAGTCGGCGATGTCGATCATCTCCTGCACTTCGCCATCGCCTTCGGGCTTGCTCTTGCCCATTTCCAGCGCGACCAGCGAGCCCAGGGCATCCTTGTTGGCGCGCAGGGCGTTACCGCACAGGCGCACGGCTTCGCCGCGGCGCGGGGCCGGGGTGGTGCGCCAGACCTTGAAGGCCTCCTGGGCGCGGGCCACGATGGTTTCGTAGTCGGCGTCGGTGGTGGCGTAGACCTGGGCGATGGCTTCGCCCGTGGTCGGGTTCACCGGGGTGATCACACCGGCATCGGTGGCCGTGGACCACTCGCCGTTGCCAAGGTAGGTGCCAGCGTTGGTCGCGTCGAGGCCGAGGGCCTTGAGCAGGTCAGAGGACATGCAAACTCCTGTTGCGTTGCGTTTGTAAGGCGCTGGCCGCTGGCAGGGTGGGGGGCGGCAAGCTGAACCCCGAATGGTAACAGAGGGGCGCAATGCCTCATCTGGCGGTGCAGCGGCAGTGGCGCCTCCATTGCCCGGCGTATGGCGGTCGTCGCACAGACTCCCTTCGCCCCGCCCGGGTGCTCAGCGCTTCGGCTGGCAGGCAGGCGCCGCGTGCGAGGCCGGGTGGCTGCAGGCGATGGCGCGGGTAAACACCTCGCCGCGTCCGGACAAACCGGTGGCCAGGCGCATCACCAGATCGTGCGTCCGCACGCCCGACAAGAGCACCAGGGCCATCGCTGCGCCAAGCACGGCGGCGGCGATGGCAGGCAGTGGCGTCCTGGCGGTGTCATCCCGCGCCTGCAGGGCCATGGCGCTGACGGCGATGCCCAACAGCCATCCGCTGACGACCTCCGACACCGAGTGGGCGTTCAATGGCAGCCGTGAGTAAGCGATTGCGGCGGCGAGCAGTGCACCGAGCACCGCGCCGGCGAGCGGCCACCGCACCCTCCCCTGGAGCTTCAGGTAGAAGACGGCCGGATACACCGCCGCCGTCATCGTTGCGTGGCCGCTGAATCCGGTGAAATCCAGGCGCGCCCAGCCGATGCCCCACCCCAGGAACGCCAGTTTAGAGGCGAGGGACAGCCCGCCGACAACGATCAGTCCGGCCGCCCATCGCATGCGCAGCGCACGGTTCGCCCGGGCACCGAAGAGGATCAGCACCCCGCTCAACGGCAGCAACCAGCGGCTGTCGCCCAGTTGGGACAGCAGGACCCACAGGGAATGCATTTACGTCACTCATCGCGGGGGCACAGGAGCATAGGGCAGTCGCCGCTGTCGGGGATGAGTGGCGGGTAACGGGGCACTCGTGGAGCGTGCGTCGCGGGTGATTGGAAGGAAGGCGCGGTTTGCCTGTATCCTTTACGCCCTTCGTGGCCCCGTAGCTCAGCTGGATAGAGCGTCCCCCTCCTAAGGGGAAGGTCGCCCGTTCGAATCGGGCCGGGGTCACCAATCACCGTCGTGGCGCATCCGCGCCCCAGCTCATGGCCCCTGCGGAGCTACCGGGTCCCGGGCCCTTCAGGTGAGCAAGGCTGTGATCGAAAGAGCGCCCCGGTCATGAGTGCGCCCCCCTGATCCCGATGATCATTCCCGGCGCTGCTTTTGCAAGGCCTCGCTGGCACTCTTCTCCGCGAACGGTATGTATTCCTTCGAGAATGCCCTCAACTGCTCCAGCCCGGCGGGTACCCCGACCATGCCTGGCCGCTGGGCATACGCCTTGATGAAGGCGCAGCTATCGGGAAGCATCGAGGAGAGCAGCTCGCTGTCTGCAATGCTTGGGTCCCACATCGTGCCGTTCTCGGACATGGGAAGGATGAAGCTCATCTCACCGGTGTAACCGCCAAAACTGTTCTTGGCGTTCACCGTGCCACAGGCCACTTCGCCGTCGAACATGGGAAAGATCTCGGTAACCACGATCTTGGCGGAGTCAGGGTCCTTCAGGTGCTCCTTGAGCCTGGCTTCCACCTTGGCGATATTCCTTTCCTGATCCGATGGGCCGCAACCGGTAACCGTCAGCATCATCGCAATCACTAGCCCGCAGCTCTTCATCGCCATTCTTCCCTGAAATATGGCGCGAATGGTAGCTGAGCCGATGGTGCATTTACACCTTCCCCGGCCGCTCATAATCCCCAGGTGTCGCCCCATGCTCCGCCTCCGGCATGTCCTTCTCCTTCCACCGGGCGTCATCGTCCCTCAGCTTGTCCGGCGTGTGGCTCTTCTGCTGGTCGTCTTCTTTCGTAGCCGGTGCTCGCGGCGTCGTAGTCATGACATGTCCTCGTTGATCAGTGATCCAGCGTCTGTTTGCCGGCCGTGCCGTGCTGGCCGAAGTTCGGCTGGGTAATCCCGTCGTCCTCGCGCACGCCGTCCGGCTCACCTTCACCGGCGTTGCCGCCCTTGCCGTGGCCGTGCTGGTTGCAGCCCTCGTTTTCGGTCTTCAGGTGCGCCGCATCCGGATCTTTCGCGTCCTTGTCGTCCTTCGGCCGCTTGGCCGCGACGAACGGCGAGATGGGATCACTGGCCGGGAAGGTCTCTTCCAGCGCTTCGTCGTGGTTCTCGGAGGTGCGCTTCCTGTCGACCTTGCCTTCCGCCGGCGGCAGGTTGTGGGTGGCGTGGGCGTCTTCGGCGGAGGCGGGCGGTGACTTGTCGTGCTGCATGGTGTAGCTCCTGCGCGAACGGGTAGGGCGGTTATGCCTCGACGCTGGTCCTGCGGCTGTTACGAAGGAGCGGGGGGGCCGTGAAGGGCGGGTGCTCCCACCGGTTCACCTCTGACTTCCTATCGTCCAGACCTCGCCACACGGAGGCTGCCGCGATGCATGAGATGTTCGAGTTGGGGATGGAGTGGTGGGAGTTCGTGGTCCGCGCGGTCGCGGTATATGTCGTGGTCCTGCTGCTGACCAGGATGAGTGGCAAGCGCTCGATGGGGCAGTCCACGCCCTTCGATATCCTGGTGATCGTGCTGCTGGGCACGGCGGTGCAGAACTCGCTGATCGGTGAGGACACCTCGCTGCCCGGGGGGCTCATCCTGGCCGCGACCCTGATCGGGTTGAACTGGTTCGTCGGGTTCGTCGGGGCGCGCAGCAAGCGCCTCAACCAGATCGTGGAGGGCGTGCCGGTGGTGCTGGCGCGGCACGGCACGATCTACTGGGACCAGGTGAAGCGCTGCAATGTCAGCCCGGCCGACCTGGAGGTGGCGATGCGCGTCAATGGCTGCGAAGGCTTCGGACAGGTCGAGCTGGCGGTGCTGGAAACCTCCGGCGAGATTACCGTGAACAAGAGTCGCTCCGAGGGAGGTGACTGAGCGAGCGCGTTCGTCCGCCAGTTTCGCCGTCGCTGGATGTTGACGGTACGCCGCGTAGCGTCGGGCGCATTCCCACAACCGGAACACGCGCGATGTACATGACACCGTACAGTGAAATGATTGCCACATTCGATGATGTGATCGCCCAGGTGCCGGATCCGACCCCGGACCCGGTGCCGCCCGCGCCGCCGGTTGAAGAACCGGGCCGTGGCGACCCACCTGCACAGGACCCTCCGCAGGAGATTCCGCCGGAGGGTGATCCCGCGCCGGCGTCGCCGCCACAGGAACTGCCGCCGGATCCAGAGACGCCTTCGGCGCGCTCGGTGGAGTGAGCGACGGGCCGGGCACGGGCCGCGCCTGCGGAATGAATGATTCAGTCCTCACGCACTGCGGAGCGCCATGCGTTCCGGTCCTGCTGCGCGACGCATTCACCCGGGTAGACACCCCGCACACGGTGCGGTCACGACGCTGCCACGCCGTACCACGTACCAAAGGGTTACTTGGATAACGGAGTTTGCTATGCGCGCACTGACTTACCACGGGAGCAAAGATGTCCGGGTCGACACCGTGCCGGACCCCGCGCTGGCCGCATCGGACGACATCATCCTGCGTGTGACCGCTACCGCCATCTGCGGCTCGGATCTGCACCTTTACCACGGCAAGATTCCTGACCTGCACACAGGCGACGTGCTGGGCCATGAGTTCATGGGCGTGGTGGAGGAGGTCGGCGCAGGCGTGATGGATCTACGCCCGGGCGACCGCGTGGTGATTCCATTCGTGATCGCGTGCGGCGAGTGCTTCCACTGCCGCTTGACCGAATTTGCCGCCTGCGAATCCACCAACACGGGCAAAGGGGCCGCGCTGAACCAGAAAGGCATCCGTCCGCCTGCAGCACTTTTCGGCTACAGCCACCTCTATGGTGGCGTGGCAGGAGGGCAGGCGGAGTTCGTGCGCGTGCCGAAGGCCAACGTCGGGCCGCTGCGCATTCCCGATGCGCTGTCCGATGAGCAGGTGCTGTTCCTGTCCGACATCCTGCCGACCGGTTATCAGGCCGCGATCAATGCCGGGGTGAAGCCCGGCTCCACGGTGGCCATCTTCGGTGCCGGTCCGGTCGGGCTGATGAGCGCGGCGTGCTGCCGCCTGCTGGGGGCGGAGACGATCTTCATGGTCGATCATCTGCCGTATCGCCTGGCCTTCGCGCAGCAGACCTACGGCGTGACCCCGATCGATTTCACCCAGGTGGAGGATCCGGCGGAATACATCATCACCCAGACCAACGGACGCGGCGTGGACGCCACGATCGAGGCGGTGGGTTTCGAAGCGGAGGGCAGCGCGCTGGAATCGGCGCTGACCACGCTCAAGGTGGAAGGCAGCAGTGGTGTGGCGATCCGGCAGTGCATCGCAGCCACCCGTCGCGGGGGCACGGTGAGCATTCCCGGCGTGTATGCCGGCTTCATCCATGGTTTCCTGCTCGGCGATGCGTTCGACAAGGGCCTCACCTTCAAGATGGGCCAGACCCATGTGCAGAAGCTGATGCCGGAGCTGCTCGACCACATCGGCGAAGGCCGCTTGGACCCGGGCGTGATCGTGACGCATCGCCTGTCGCTCGAAGACGCAGTGCGTGGCTATGAAATCTTCGACCGCAAAGAGGAGGATTGCCGCAAGGTGATCCTGACGCCTTGACATGAGTGCCGTGGCTCCCGTTGCAGTGCCGGCCGCTCCGCAGCCGGTGACCGAGACCGATGACCTGCAGGCGCAGGCCCGCGCGTGGATCGAACATCAACCCTCGTTGCCGCGCCCCGGCAGCGGGAACACGCTGTTGCGCTGGCAGGCGCTGGCCCATATAGCGGCACGTGATCTGTGCCTGGCCAAGGTGCTCGAAGCGCATTACGACGCACAGGCGATCCTGGAAGAACTGGGCGCCACCGCTCCCGACCGGGATCGGCTGGGGGCGGTTTGGGCGGCCGAGGGGCCAGCGGCAACCCTGCGCTTTGATCGGGCCAGCGGCACCCTCTCCGGTGACAAACCCTGGTGCTCCGGCGCCGGCTGGGTCGACCACGCATTGGTGACGGTGCGCGATGACGGGCGCTCGCGCCTGTTCCTGGCCCCGGTGCGCCGTGCCAGTGTGAGTTTCCTGCCGCAGACCTGGCAGGCGACGGGGATGGGGCGGGTGCCGAGTGGAACCGCGCGCTTCGATCAGGTGCCGGCCATCGAGGTCGGCGCGGCAGATGCCTACCTGCAGCGCCCCGGGTTCTGGCACGGCGGCGCAGGCATTGCCGCCTGCTGGTTCGGTGGCGCCAGCGCCTTGGCCGAGCCGCTGCTGCACAACGCGCGGGCCGACGAGCCGGGCACGGTGGCCGGCCTGCTGGGCGAGATCGATCTGGCGCTGTCGCCGTGCGCCTCACTGCTGCGCGAGCTGGCCGCGCTGATCGATGCACAGCCCGAGCTGCCTCACCAGAAGGAAATCGTGCGGGCGCGCAGCGCGGTGGAACGGGCTGCCACCCTGACCCTGGACCGGGTGGGGAGGGCACTGGGTCCCGGGCCGATGTGCATGGATCCGGCCCATGCGCGACGCTGGTCCGACCTGACCGTCTTCATCCGCCAGAGTCACGCTGACCGCGACTGGCAGCATCTCGGCAATCTGATGCACCGGGAGGGGCGTGCGTGGACGCTGTGAATCGTCAGATCGCAGGCGGCGGCGTGACGGAAGCGCAATGGTCGGCATCGCCTTGGTTGCAGACGCTGCCCGTTGGGTCGCCTGCGGCGTTGTTCGGCGATGCGCGGCGGCTGGTAGTGGTATCGCCGCATCCCGATGATGAAGTGCTGGCCTGCGGCGGGCTGATGGCGCTTGCCCAGCAGCAGGGCCTGCGAATCGTGGTGGTGTCGGTGACCGATGGCGAGGCCTGCTACCCCGATCACCCCGCGTGGACGCCGGAGAGGCTGCGCGCGGCCCGCGCCGCCGAACTGGACGAGGCGCTTCGTTGCCTGGGTCTGGCGGGTGCCGAGCGGCTCTCCTGGCACATCGACGACGGCGCGGTGACGGCCAGCGAAACGTGGATTGCCGAGCAGCTGGCAGACGTGCTGCAGGCCGATGATCTGGTGCTGGCGCCGTGGCGCTTCGACGGACATCCGGACCACGAAGCGGTCGCCCGCGCGTGTGTGCAGGCCTGCGCCAAGGGGGGCGCGGCAGTGAAGGAATATCCCGTCTGGGGGTGGCATTGGCTGGACCCGCAGGTGGCGCCGACGGCCTGGGTGCCGGCCACGCGCTATGTGCTGGATGACGCGATCGTGGCGCGCAAGCGCGAGGCCATCCGGCAGTTCGTGACCCAGACCGGTGCGGTGCAGGGGCTGGACTGCGATCCCATCCTGCCTGCCGCGGTGCTGCAGCGTTTCGAACGGAATTACGAGGTACTGATCGGATGAGCGATGTCGCCTATTTCAACGCGCTGTACCAGGAAGAGGATCCCTTCCAGTACCGCACCCGCTGGTACGAGCGCCGCAAGCGCGCGCTCACGTTGGCGAGCCTGCCGCGCGCGCGGTTTTCCCGGGGCTGGGAGCTGGGCTGCTCCAACGGGGTCCTGACGGCGGCCCTGGCCGAGCGCTGCGGCCAGCTGCTCGCCACCGACCTGAGCGAAGGCGCGGTCGCCGCGGCGCGGGTGATGACGCGGGGCCATGCGCACGTCACCCTCGAACAGGCACGACACCCGCAGTCATGGCCGGCCGGCAAGTTCGATCTGATCGTGCTCGGTGAGATGGGCTACTACCTGACCCCGGAAGACATGCAGCAGACCGCCGCGCAGGTGGTCACCTCGCTGGCGCCGCAGGGTGTGGTGGTCGCTTGCCATTGGCGCGTGCCGTTCGAACAGGCGCGGTGCAGCGCGGCGTTCGTGCACGCGCAGTTGGATGCCTGCCTGCCTCGCCTGTTTTCCTATCGTGACGAGGACATGCTGCTGGAGGGCTGGTCTGCCGATACCACGTCCGTCGCCGAGCGCGAGGGCCTGCGATGATTGCCGTCACCCTTCCCGCGCACAACGAAGAACAACTGATCGCTGCCTGCCTGCAGTCGCTGCAGGTAGCCGCCCTGCATCCGGCCCTGCGCGACGAGCCGGTGGTCATCGTGGTGGCGCTGGATCGCTGTACCGATGCGACAGGCTGGATCTGCCAGCGCATGGGAGTGGAGGTGGTCAGCGTGGAGGCGGGCTGCGTCGGCGTCGCCCGCGCGGCGGCCAGCGAGCGGGCGTTGGCGCTTGGCGCCCGCTGGATTGGCTGCACGGATGCGGACAGCGTGGTGCCGCCGGATTGGCTTGCGCGGCAACTTCGCTGCGGCGCGAGTGCGTTCTGCGGCGTGGTGGCGGTGGGCGACTGGCTGGACTATCCGCAGGCCGTGCGCGAGCAGTTCCTGCAGGGTGAGCATGCGGTGGACGGTCATCCGCACGTGCACGGCGCCAACATGGGCTTCAGCGCGGCGGCATATCGGCAATCAGGCGGCTTCGCGCCACTGGCGACCGGTGAGGACGTCGCGCTGATCCAGACCATGCTGGGGGCGGGCATGCGGGTCGCGCGCCTGGCCAGACCGCGGGTGATGACCAGCGCCCGCCGGCAGGCGCGTGCGCCGCATGGCTTCAGCGACTTCCTGCGTCGGCTGGAGCAGCGCGTTGCGCTGGCGACGGATGAGGTGATGGGCGACGTCGCGCCGACGTCGTTGCTGGCGCGCTGATGGAGCCGATCGACCTGCTCGGTTGGGCGGCGACCGCCGTGTTGATCGCCACGCTGTGGCGGCAGATATGGAAGCAGTGGACGGCCGACGACGCGCAGGCGGTATCGACGTGGTTGTTCGTCGGCCAGATCACTGCGTCGGTGCTGTTCATCGCGTACAGCGCGGCCACCGGATCGATCGTGTTCGTGGTGACCAATTCGCTGATCCTGCTCACTGCGGTGGCCGGGCAATGCCTGTCATGGATCAAGCGGAAAAGGGCAGGGAAGTAACACCCATTTCGCACGCCGACGACGCGCCGTGCACATCGATCACGCAGTGCGTTGAGCTCGCTGAACACTTGTATTTCAGTGTCACGCCGACTTCATGGCCGATGCGGAAAAGTCGACTCACCCCGACAACAACTCACGGGCCAAACCGGACCAACAGGAGTACATCGCAGTGAATACCGAATCGAAGACCGCGCATAACTTGAACGACCTGATCGAAATCGCCCGCGATGGCCAGGAGTTCTACACCGAGGCCGCAGGCAAGGTCGAAGATGCCGAGTTGGCGGCGCTCTTCACCCGTATTGCCGGTGTCAAGAATGAGATCGTCCGCTCGCTGAGCGCCACCGTTGTCGCCGCAGGCGGCAAGCCGGCCGACCATGGCACCTTCGTTGGTTCCATGCAGCAGTTCTACGGCAAGGTGCGCGCCACCCTGGGCGACAAGCAGTACGGCTACGTGGCCGAGCTGGAAGAATCCGAGGATCGCCTGCTGAAGGCGTTCAAGGACACCCTGACCGACGCCGACACCTCGCCGGCCGCGCGTCAGGAAGTACAGCGCCTGCTGCCGCAGGTGCAGGAATGCCATGCGGTGATGCGCGACCGCAAGCACGCCATGAAGCACTGAGTTCCAGTCGCTTCCTGAAGCGTTACCAGAACAGCCCCGGCACTGCCGGGGCTGTTCGTTTGTGCCCGGCGACCCTGGCGTTGGCCAGGGCCCGCACGGCGCCGAACGGTGGTGCGGGAATTGGTGCATACTCGGGACAAAGAGCCGCTTGGATTTGTCATGGAACACATGCGTTGGCTGACGCTTCGTCTCAGCAACAATCAATCCATCGGCCCTAAGGTGCTGATGGACCTGTGGGCCAACGCGTGCGAGACCAATCAGTCCTCGGTGACCCGCGAAACGCTGCCCGGGAAATCGACCTCGTACGCGCTGCATGCACCGACGTCGCTGGCCTATCCCAAGCGCGCGGAGCTGCGCATGCGCAAGCTGCTGGAAGAAGCCGGTTACACCTTCACCCTCGGCTCGCTGGCCGACCGCCCGGCACCGCAGCCGGTGCGCTTCCGCTGACGCCGTTCAACGGCGTCGCCGCATTCATCCCTGCGGCCCGCGGCCGCCACCGCGCGTTCAGTCGACCGGATCGGCAGCCACGCTGCGGACCATGATCCGCACCGGCATTCCGGCGTCATGCGGCACGGACTCCAACGGGACCCAGCCCAACCGGCGATACAGACCGCCATCATCGGCTTCGGTCTGCAGGTAGATATCGCGGACGCCGAGCGCCCGGCCGCGCACCACCAGTTCAGCGATGACCTTCTCGGCCAAGCCGCGCCCGCGGTGCGCCGGATCGACATACACGCCGCCCAGCCAATGCAGGCGTTCGGGCCGTTCGGTGCGTTCATGGAACTTGAGCTGCGCGGCGGCGACGGGAACCTCACCGTCCAGCGCGATCAGCAGCAGCGGCAGCTCGTCGTCCTGCAGGAAGACCTCCAGCCGTTGCTGCTCATCCAACAGCGCCATTCCGGGAACATGGTGTCCCCATTCCTGGAAGTACCACCCGGCCACGAGGGGCAGCAGGTCGGGGCGATCACTCAGCGGAACGATGGTGCAGGCCACGGTAAACGCTCCATGTTGTACGGGTCGGCCGCCATGGTACGCGCAAGCGCGGCTTGCGGTGCCCTTTGCGCTGCGCGCAGACTATCGGCATGCCTGCCAGCGCCTGCCACCTGCGGTGTTACGGAACGTCCAGTGACGTGGACCGGCACGACTTTGCGCAATGGGTGCTGCCGCTGCGCGGAGACCTGGACGTTGAAGTCGATGCGTTTGGCGGCCGCCTGGATGTGCTGCAGGGGGCCTTCGTGGCGCCCGGCGAGGGACATGCGCAGACCGGCGATGGCGACCACCTGATGCTGATCGTCGACTGCCCGGCCGGGGTGATCGATGACGATACGCTCGACCACCTGCGCCGCCAGCGCTGGCTGGCCCTGCCCAAGGGGGTGCGGCAGCGCCTCACGGGTGCGGCAGAGCACGCCAACCACGATCTGCTGGCCGTGCTGTTGCAGCAGTACGCGCCCGCCGGCAGCGCAGCGCGGCTGCATGCGCTGTGCACCCGGCTGACGGCCCATCCTGGCGCGGACTGGAACGTGGCCCGCATGGCGGCGCTGGTCGGAATCAGCGGCAGCCGCCTGCACGCGGCCTTCGTGCAGGAGTTCGGGGTACCTCCACAGGCCTGGCTCAGTGCCTGCCGGCTGCGCTGGGCCAAGCATCGACTGCTCACCAGCACCGACAGCATCGCCACGATCGCACTGGATGCCGGGTATTCCGAGCACAGTGCGCTGACCCGTGCCCTGCGCCGGGAAACCGGGCTGACCCCGCAGGCGTTCCGGCGGCAGTAGCCTCGGTCAAGACGCCGCCGCCCGCGGCTCCTACACTGCGCGGCCAATGCACAAGCGCGAGCCACAATGAAACGATCGATGGGCGTGGGCATCGCCAATGGCATTGCCGCCGGCGCGCTGTGGGGCGTGGTGTTCCTGGCCCCGGCGATGCTGCACAGCTTCAACGCCGTGCAGCTCTCGGCCGGCCGTTACCTGGTCTATGGCCTGATCGCCGTGGTACTGCTGGCACCGCGCTGGCGGCAGCTCAAGGACCGGCTCGGCTGGCCTGAGTGGCGGGGCCTGTTGTGGCTGAGTCTGGCCGGCAACCTGGTCTATTTCCTGCTGCTGGCCAACGCGGTGCAGTGGGCCGGTGGTGCCGCCGCTTCGCTGATCGTCGGGTTGATTCCGGTGGTGGTGACCCTGGCCGGCGTGCGCGAGGAAGGCGCCGTGCCGTTGCGACGCCTGGCCCCTGCGCTGCTGCTGTGCCTGCTCGGCGTGGCGCTGGTGGGTTATGAGGCCTTGATGGCCGAACACGCCGAGGGCTCGGCCGGGCGAAGGCTGCTGGGGCTGCTGTGCGCGGTCGGTGCTTTGTTGTCCTGGGCGGTGTATTCGATCGGCAACAGCCGGTGGCTGGCGCGCCGGCCGGACCTGTCCGGGCACGACTGGTCGCTGCTGACCGGCATCACCACCGGCGGGCTCGCCCTGGTGCTGGTGCCCAGCGCGTTCCTGACCAGCGCGACGGTGCATCCCCCCGGCGAGTGGCTGAACTTCTGGCTGATCAGCGCAGGCGTTGCCGTGGTCGCCTCGGTGCTCGGCAACGCGTGCTGGAACCGCGCCAGCCGCAACCTGCCGCTGACCCTGACCGGGCAGATGATCGTGTTCGAAACCCTGTTCGCGCTGCTCTATGGCTTTGCCTGGCAGCAGCGCTGGCCGACGCTGATGGAGACGGTGGCGATCATCTGCCTGGTGTCCGGTGTGCTGATGTGCGCGCATGCGCATCGGCCGCCCGCGGCGGTGGCCGAGCACGTTGGCTAGGGCAGCCGTTGTGCCGCTTGGATGGTGTCATTCGCAACTTGTTGGCCGACGATCAGTGCAGATGACGTGCGGCGATCTTTTGCGATGCAGCACTTGACAAGCAGGGCGGCGGCGTAGTTTTCTTGGCCCATGGTCATCACCGTCGCCCACGCCTACCTGCTCGTTCCCGCCTCCGCGGGCGGCCAGGCCGTGTCGACCGGTACCACCATCATTACCGCCACCACCACTCGCCCGGTGCGGCCCGTCGTCTTCGCGTAATTTCCGAAAACCACGGCCCCGCACCCAGATCAGGTGGCGGGGGAGACTCTCGAACCTGATATGACGCGGGGCCTCCCATCGAGGTCAGCATGCCTACTGTCGCCGCTTCCGCTCCACCTTCCGCCCTGCCTGCCGTCTCCGTCGCGTCGCGGGCCGGCGTGGCCACCGTGGTCCACAAGTTCGGCGGCACCTCGGTCGCCGATGCCGAACGCTATCGCCACGTGGCGCAGCTGCTGCTGGCGCGCGACGAGGCGATGCAGGTCACCGTGGTCTCGGCGATGAAGGGCGTCACCGATGCGCTGATCGCGGTGGCGACGTTGGCGGCCGAAGAGGGCTCGGCCTGGCGCGAGCAGTGGCATGCGCTGCGTGCGCGCCATCGCGGCGCGGCGGTGGCCCTGCTCGGTGAGCACGCCGGCGCGACCGTGGAGTGGCTGGACCAGCGCTTCGACGCGTTGGCCGAGGTGCTGGGCGCGCTGGCGGTGATCGGTGGCTTGCCCACCGAGGTGCTGGACCGCGTGCAGGGCATGGGCGAGGTGTATTCGGCCCAGCTGCTCGGGAAATACCTGCAGACGCTGGGCGAAGACTGCGCGGTGCTGGATGCGCGCGATGTGCTGGTGATCGAACGCGGTGAGCTGGGCGTGGATGTGGACTGGGTGCGCAGCGCCGAACGCCTGGCCCAGTGGCGCCTGCACCACCCGCAGGTGCGCATCGTGGCGACCGGGTTCGTCGCCCGCGACCGCCAGGACCGCATCACCACGCTCGGCCGCAACGGCAGCGACTATTCCGGTGCGATCTTCGCCGCGCTGTTCAACGCCGATGAGCTGCATATCTGGACGGATGTGGACGGCGTGCTATCGGCCGATCCGCGGGTGGTGCCGGAGGCGGTCCAGCTGGAAGCGCTGAGTTACGACGAGGCCTGCGAACTGGCGTACTTCGGTGCAAAGGTGGTGCACCCGCAGACGATGTCCCCGGCGATCGAGCGTGGCCTGCCGATCATCATCCGCAACACGTTCCATCCGGATCATCCGGGGACGCGCATCACCGCCGATCGCACTGTTTCCGGCCCCATCAAGGGGCTGACCCTGAGCCCGGACCTGGCCGTGCTCAATCTGGAAGGCACCGGTCTGATCGGCGTGCCGGGCACGGCCGAGCGCGTGTTCGCGGCGTTGCGCAATGCGCATGTGTCGGTGGTGATGATCTCGCAGGGCTCCTCCGAACATTCGATCTGCTGCGTGGTGAAACAGGCCGAGGCCGTGCGTGCGCGCGAGTCGCTGTTGCAGGCCTTCGCCCACGAGTTGAGCCTGGGCCAGGTGCAGCGCGTGCAGCTCACCGACAACGTCAGCGTGCTGGCCGCGGTGGGCGATGGCATGGCCGGGCAGCCCGGCGTGGCCGCGCGCCTGTTCGAATCGCTGGGCCGCGCACAGGTGAACATCCTGGCGATCGCGCAGGGCTCCTCCGAGCGGAACATCTCCGTGGCGGTGGACAGCCGCCACGCGACCAAAGCGCTGCGTGCGGCGCATGCCGGCTTCTGGCTGTCGCCGCAGACGTTCTCGGTCGGTGTGATCGGCCCGGGCAACGTCGGTGCGGCGCTGCTGGATCAGCTGCAGGCGGCGCAGGGGCAGTTGCTCGGCCGCGCCAATGTGGATGTGCGCCTGCGCGCGGTGGCCTCGCGCACGCGGATGGTGCTGGACGAGCGCGGCCTGAAAGGCGACTGGCGCGCGGCGCTGTCCGGTCCTGCGCAGCCGAGCGATCTGGACGCATTCACCGAACACCTGCTCTCCGCCCACCTGCCGCACGCGCTGATCATCGACTGCAGCGGCAGTGCCGACGTGGCCGACCGCTATGCCGGCTGGCTGGCGGCGGGCATCCACGTGGTCACCCCGAACAAGCAGGCCGGTGCCGGTCCGCTGGAGCGCTATCACGCGATCCGCGAGGCGGCCGCCGGCAGCGGCGCGCGCTTCCGTTACGAGGCCACGGTGGGTGCCGGCCTGCCGGTGATCACCACGCTGCGCGACCTGGTCGATACCGGCGATGAAGTGCTGGCGATCGACGGCATCTTCTCCGGCACGCTGGCGTGGCTGTTCAACAAGTACGATGGCCAGGTGGCCTTCTCCGAGCTGGTCAGCCAGGCGCGGGGCATGGGCTATACCGAGCCGGACCCGCGTGATGATCTGTCCGGCGTGGATGTGGCGCGCAAGCTGGTGATCCTGGCGCGTGAGGCGGGCCGTGAGCTCAGCCTGGAGCAGGTGCACGTGGAGAGTCTGGTGCCTGAAACACTGCGCCAGGCCAGCGTGGACGATTTCATGGCCGGCCTGCCGCAGATCGATGCGGTGTTCGCCGAGCGCCTGGCAGTCGCCAAAGCGGACGGCGCGGTGCTGCGCTATGTGGCGCGCCTGACGCCGGACGGCGCTGAAGTCGGCCTGGTCGCACTGCCGGCGGGGCATGCCTTCGCCAACCTGCGCCTGACCGACAATGTGGTGCAGTTCACCACGCGCCGCTACTGCGACAACCCGCTGGTGGTGCAGGGCCCGGGGGCAGGGCCGGAGGTCACCGCCGCCGGCGTGTTCGCCGATGTGCTGCGCGTGGCGGTGGGCGAAGGAGCACGCCTGTGAGTGACGGCAGCATCGTTGAAGCACGTGCGTTCGCGCCGGCCTCGGTCGGCAATGTGGGGGTGGGATTCGACATCCTCGGCCACGCCATCGAGGGCGTCGGCGATACCGTGACGGTGCGGCGGATCGCGGAGCCGGTGGTACGCATCCACGCGATCCGCGGCACCACCGTGGATCTGCCGCGGGTCGCCGAGGACAACACCGCCGGCGCCGCGTTGATCGCGCTGCGCGCCGCGCTGGATCTGCCGTTTGGATTCGAGCTGGAGATCGACAAGGGCATCGCGCTGGGCTCGGGGATGGGCGGGTCGGCGGCCTCGTGCGTGGCGGCGCTGGTCGCGGCCAATGCGCTGTTGCCGCAGCCGTTGTCGCGTGAGGCGCTGTATCCGTTCGCCTTGACCGGCGAGGCGGTGGCCAGTGGTGGCCGCCATGGCGACAACCTCGGCCCGATGCTGCTGGGTGGCGTGGTCCTGAGTACCGCCGATCGCCTCGTGCCGGTGCCGGTCCCGGCCGCGTGGCACAGCCTGCTGGTGCATCCGGATGCGGTGCTGGAGACGCGTCGCGCACGCGCCGCGCTGCAGGGGCATTACGCCCTGGGCGAATTTGTTGCGCAGAGCGCGAACCTGGCGCTGGTGCTCAGTGGCTGCTACACCGGCGATGCCTCGCTGGTCCGCGCGGGCCTGCGTGACGTACTGATCGAACCGCGTCGGGCCGGTCTGATCACCGGGTTTGCCGCCGCGCGCGATGCGGCACTGGATGCCGGGGCGATGGGTGCCAGCATCTCCGGCGCGGGGCCGAGCGTGTTTGCCTGGTTCGAGCAGCGTGATGCTGCGCTTGCCGCGCAGGGCGCGGTCCAGCAGGCGTTCGCGGACGCAGGCTTCGCGAGTCAAGGCTGGGTGTCGCCCCTGAATGCCCCCGCCGCGCGCCTGCTGTGACGCTTCCACTCTTTCTACGTTGGGATATCCGATGAAGTTTGTTTCCACGCGTCACGCTGCACCCGCCGCTTCGCTCAGCCAGGGGCTTGCCGCCGGCCTCGCCCCGGACGGCGGCCTGTATGTTCCCGACCATCGCCCGCAGCTGCAGAGCTGGTCAGCGCAGGGTTCCTTCGCACAGACCGCCGCGGCGGTGCTGGCCCCATATTTCCATGACGATGCCCTGGAGAAAGCGCTGCCTGACCTGTGCGGGCAGGCCTTCGATTTCGAGGCGCCGCTGCGTCCACTGGCGACGGCCGATGACCATGTCCTCGAGCTCTTCCATGGCCCGACGGCGGCGTTCAAGGATTTCGGTGCGCGCTTCCTGGCCGCATGCCTGGCCCGATTGCAGCAGGGGCGCGAACGACCGCTGACGATCGTGGTCGCCACCTCGGGTGATACCGGGGCGGCTGTCGCGGCCGCCTTCCACCGCCAGCCCGGGATCCGCGTGGTGGTGCTGTACCCGGATGGCCGGGTCTCGCCGCGGCAGGCGCATCAGCTGGGCTGCTTCGGCGACAACATCCAGACGCTGCGGGTGGCGGGTTCCTTCGACGATTGCCAGGCGATGGTGAAGCAGGCGCTGGGCGATCGCGGGCTGCAGGAGCAGGTGCCGTTGAGCTCGGCCAACAGCATCAGCCTGGGCCGCTGGCTGCCGCAGATGAGTTACTACGCGCATGCGGCGCTGGTGCACCAGGCGCAGACCGGCCACGTGCTGAACCTGGTGATTCCCACCGGCAACCTCGGCAATGCGATGGCGGCGATCCTGGCGCGCGCGATGGGCCTGCCACTGGGGCAGATCGCGTTGGCCACCAATGCCAACGATGTGCTGCCGCGTTACTTCCACGGCGAGGCCTACCAGGCGCGGGCCAGCGTGGCGACGATCGCCAATGCGATGGACGTGGGCGCGCCGAGCAACTTCGAGCGGCTGCGCTGGCTGTACAACGAAGATGATATGGCGCTCGGGGCCGCGTTCACTGCCGAGGCGGTGGATGATGCGGCGATCCGCGAACTGATCCGCCGCCACCATGACCTGCATGGCGAAGTCTTCTGTCCACACACGGCAACCGCAGTGGCGCGTCTGGAGCATCTGCGGGCCGCGGGCGTGCAGGGACATTGGGCGGTCGCGGCGACGGCGCATCCGGCCAAGTTCGAGTCGGTGGTGGAGCCGCTGATCGGGAAGCCGCTGGAGGTGCCGCCGGCACTGGCCGCCTTGCTGGAGCGGCCCGCGACGGCCGAGGCATGTGCGCCGGAGTATGGCGCGCTGCGCGAGGTGCTGTTGCGCGGGTGAGGCGGTTGACGCGCGGAAGCCGGAGCAGCCGGGCAGCGCCCGGCACGCCTAGTAGGATTCGTCGGCCGAGAGCTTCTGCAGGCCGGCTTCGTCCAGGATCTCGACGGTGTTCAGATGGGGCAGGGCGATCAGGCCCTGCTGGCGCAGCTTGGTGAAGGTGCGGCTGACCGTTTCCATGGTCAGGCCAAGATGGTCGGCGATGTCGCCACGGCCCATCGGCAGCGTCACGCGCAGGCCGGGTTCACCGAGCAGTGCTTCGCGCGCGGCCAGGCGCAGCAGGAAATCGGCGACTTTCTCGGCCGGCTGCAGTCGGCCCAGCGCCATCGCGGCGTCCTGGGCGGCATCCAGCTCCTGGCAGGCGCGCTGCAGCAGCTTGCGTTCCAGGTGCGGGAAGCGCGAGCGCAGGTCCTTCATCTGCGGCAGGGCCACGCGGCAGACGCGGCTGTCGGCGATTGCTTCGATATCGTAACGGTGATGATCGCTGCCGCTCAGTCCCAGGAAATCGCCAGGCAGCACGAAGCCGCTGATCTGGCGCCGACCGTCGGCCAGCGTGCGGACCAGGCGCAGCGCACCGGCCGTAATCGTATAGACATGTTGGCGCGGCTCACCGGCACGGGCCAGCGTGGAGCCCAGCGGCAGTGCCAGGGAGACGGTGACCCGTTCCAGCGCCTGCACTTCATCCGGCGACAGCGCCGAGCAGACCGCCAGGTGCCGCACCGAGCAATGCAGGCAGTCGCGCAGGGGCGAGCAGCCGGGGGCGGCGGGGTCTTCAACAGCGGAAAGCGCGGTACCGGGGTGAGGCCGGGTCATGTCAGGTCAGCAAGCGGGGCCTGCCCATGATACTTCATGCCGCCCTTGGCCCGGCTCCCGGCGCCCGGATGCGGCTCGTTGCGCCGGCTGCGGCTAGAATATGCCGCTCGCTCATCCCCCGTTTCCGCAGGAGTCCCGCAAGTGATCAAGCCCCGTACGCCGCCCGGCATCATGGAATTGCTGCCGCGTGAGCAGATCGCGTTCCAGCGCATGCTGGACGTCATCCGCCGCAACTACGAGCGGTTCGGGTTCCTGCCGGTGGAGACGCCGGTGTTCGAGCTGTCCGATGTGCTGCTGACCAAGTCCGGCGGCGAGACCGAGCGCCAGGTGTATTTCGTGCAGTCCACCGGTGCGCTGGCCAACGCCGCTGAAGCGGAAGAGAAAGCGCTGCCGGAACTGGCCCTGCGCTTCGACCTGACCGTGCCGCTGGCACGCTATGTCGCCGAGCACGAACACGACCTGACCTTCCCGTTCCGCCGCTACCAGATGCAGCGCGTGTACCGTGGCGAGCGCGCCCAGCGCGGTCGCTTCCGCGAGTTCTACCAGTGCGACATCGATGTGATCGGCAAGGACACGCTGAGCACCCGCTATGACGCGGAAGTGCTGGCGGTCATCCATGCGGTGTTCGCTGAACTGCGCATCGGCGAATTCTCGGTGCAGCTCAACAACCGCAAGTTGATGCGCGGCTTCTTCGAAAGCCTGGGCGTGGCCGATGGCGAGCGCCAGCTGGCCGTGCTGCGCGAAGTGGACAAGCTGGACAAGCGCGGCGCCGATTACGTGCGCGAGACGCTGGTGGGCGAGGGCTTTGCGATTCCGGCCGAACAGGTCGAGCGCATCCTGGCGTTCGTGGCCGTGCGCTCGAGCAGCCATGCCGATGCGCTGGCACAGCTGGATGCGCTGCTGGTTGATGGCGCCGCCAGCGAAACGCTCACGCAGGGCGTGGCCGAACTGCGCGAAGTGCTGCAGCTGGTCAAGGCACTGGGGGTGCCGGAAACCGCGTACTGCCTGAACTTCTCCATCGCGCGCGGCCTGGATTACTACACCGGCACCGTCTACGAGACCACGCTGACCGACCACCCGCAGATCGGCTCGATCTGCTCGGGCGGCCGTTACGAAGACCTGGCCAGCCACTACAGCAAGTCCAAGCTGCCGGGCGTGGGCATTTCCATCGGCCTGACCCGCCTGTTCTGGCAGCTGCGCGAAGCCGGCCTGATCGCCGGTATCGAGGACAGCAGCGTGCACGCGCTGGTGGCCCTGATGGACGACAACGGCCTGCCCGAGTCGCTGGATATCGCCCGTCGCCTGCGCGTCGGCGGCATCAATGCCGAAGTGCAGATGGAGCCGAAGAAGATCGGCAAGCAGTTCCAGTACGCGGCCAAGGCGGGCATCCGCTTCGTCGTGCTGGCCGGTGAGGACGAGCTGGCGCGTGGCGTGGTCGCGGTCAAGGACCTGCTGCGCGAGCAGCAGTTCGAGGTCGCCCGCGACGAGCTGGCCAGCGCGCTGCAGGTCGAGCTGGAGCAGGCCAAGGCGATGGCATGAAGCAGGCCGCCGCAGGGGCGCTGATGCTGCTCCTGCTCGCCGGCTGCCAGAGTGACCCGCAGCTGCGCAGCAAGCGGATCGGCCCCGGGCATTACCGGTTGACCGTCGACCGCTGCCACATGGTTGACCAGCAGCTGTTGGAGCACGACCTGCGCGAGCTGGCCAGCAGCGTGTGCCCCAACGGCGCAGGCCCCCTGGAGGCCTTGGAGCAGCTTCCCAGCCGCCAGGGCAGCCTGTTGGGCGAATGCCTCGGCAGCGGCGCCCTGCGCGCCGAGGTCCGCTGCCGGTAGGTGCCGACCGCGGGTCGGCACGCTTCCTTGGAGACCCGGAACAACGCCCGCCCACGCGGGCGTTGTTCGTTTCCGGACCCTGAACACTCCCGGTCCGCTCACTGCAGCGGTTTGACCGTGCCCCCTTGCTTGGGCTAATGTAATAGCACGCTATTACATTGATACGATGAAACTACGTCCGATCCCCCGTGAAAAAGATGCCCAGGCCGATCTGGCCTCGCTGGCGCGCGCCTTTGCTGCCCTCTCCGATCCCGGGGCGGTGACCGCGTTCCTGCGCGACCTGTGCACGCCGGCCGAGCTGGAGGCGCTGTCCGACCGCTGGAAGGTCGTGCCGCTGCTGCAGCAGGGCGTGCCGTATCGCGAGATCCATGAGTTGACCGGGGTCAGCGTGACCACCACCGGGCGCGTGGCGCGCTCGCTGGACCACGGCCACGGCGGTTACGCCGCCGCCATCGCCGCCACGCCGACCTCCCCCGAATCCGAGTAGAGACCTCCCCCATGAGTGCAACCCAGACCGCCCCGGCACGTGACCGGCTGCGTATCGCCATCCAGAAGAACGGGCGGCTGGCCGAGCCTGCGCGCAGCCTGCTGACCGCCTGCGGGCTGAGCTGGCGGCAGAGCCGCGACAAGCTGTTCTGCTACGGCGAATCGCTGCCGGTGGACCTGCTGCTGGTCCGCGATGACGACATTCCCGGCCTGATCGCCGATGGCGTGTGCGATTTCGGCATCGTCGGTCGCAATGAGCTGGACGAGCAGGGCGCTGCGCGCCGCCGGATCGGCCTGCCGGACGCCTACCAGGCGATGCGCGGGCTGAACTTCGGCCAGTGCCGCTTGATGCTGGCGGTGCCGGAGGAGTGGGAATGGACGGGCGTGGAGCAGCTGGCCGGCAAGCGCATCGCCACCAGCTACCCCGCGATCCTGGCCGACTGGCTGGCCGAGCGCGGCGTGGATGCGCAGGTGGTCGAACTGTCCGGCTCGGTCGAGATCGCCCCGCGGCTGGGCACCGCCGATCTGATCTGCGATCTGGTCTCCAGCGGCGCCACCCTGGCCGCCAACCAGCTCAAGCCGGTCGAAACCCTGCTGGAAAGCGAGGCGGTGCTGGCCGGTCCGGTACGCACGCCCGATGATGCCCGCGCCGGCCTGATGGCCATGCTGCTGCGTCGCCTCGACGGCGTGGTGAAGGTGCAGGACAGCAAGCTGCTGATGTTCCGCGCCGCGCTGGACCGCGTCTCCGAGCTGACCCGCCTGCTGCCCGATGCCGATCCGCTGGTGCAGCTGCCCGATGACGGCGGCCACCTGCGTTTGCAGACGATGTGCCACGGTGCGTTGACCTGGCAGCGGTTGGAGGATCTGGAGCGCGCGGGCGCGCAGGGCTTGATGGTGTTGAGTGTGGAGCGGTCGCTGGCATGAATCGTTTGACGTGGTCCCAATTGGATGCCGGCGCCCGGGCGCAGGCGCTGCAGCGCCCGGTCCAGGCCGTGGCGGCGCGTACCCGTGAGTCCGTCGCGACCTTGATCGCGGCCGTGCGCGACGGCGGCGATGCCGCGCTGCGCGAGATCACCCTGCGCTTCGACGGGGTGGCACCGGAGAGCTTCGAGGTCAGCAAGGCGGAGTTCGCCGCCGCCGAGCAGGCCGTCTCCGCCGAACTGCGCCAGGCGATGATCGATGCGGCCGCGCGCATCCGTACCTTCCACCAGGCCGGCATGAGCCAGGGCTATGCGGTCGAGACCGCGCCCGGCGTGCGTTGCGAGCGTGTGGTGCGCCCGATCGGTCGGGTGGGGCTGTATGTGCCGGCCGGCAGCGCGCCGTTGCCGTCGACCGCGTTGATGCTGGGCGTGCCCGCACAGCTGGCCGGCTGCCGGGAAGTCGTGCTGTGCACGCCGCCGCGCAAGGACGGCAGTGCCGATCCTGCGGTGCTGGTGGCCGCGCGCCTGACCGGCGTGCACCGCGTGTTCAAACTGGGCGGCGCGCAGGCGATCGCGGCGATGGCGTACGGGACCGACAGCATCCCGGCCTGCGACAAGCTGTATGGCCCGGGCAACAGCTACGTGACCGAAGCCAAGCAGCAGGTGGCCCAGGACGGCGCCGCAGCGATCGACATGCCGGCCGGCCCGTCGGAAGTGCTGGTCATTGCCGACGCCGGCGCCAATCCCGCGTTCGTCGCGGCCGATCTGCTCTCGCAGGCCGAGCACGGTCCGGACTCGCAGGTGCTGTTGCTGACCGACGACGCCGGGATGGTCGACCGGGTTGAAGCTGAGGTTGAAGCGCAACTGGCGCAGCTGTCGCGCGCGGAGATCGCCGCGCAGGCGCTGGCGTCCTCGCGCCTGATCCTGGTCGATGCGCTGGAGGATGCGTTCGCGATCAGCAACCGGTATGCGCCGGAACATCTGATCCTGGCGCTGCGCGATCCGCGCGCGTGGCTGGAGAAGGTGGAAGCGGCCGGCTCGGTATTCCTCGGCGACTACACCCCCGAAGCGTTGGGCGATTACTGCAGCGGCACCAACCACGTGCTGCCGACCGCGGGCGCCGCGCGCGCCTACAGCGGCGTCAGCGTGGCCAGTTTCCAGAACCTGATCAGCGTGCAGTCGGCCACCGCCGCGGGCATCGCCGCGATCGGCGAGTGCGCCCGCGTGCTGGCGCGCGCCGAAGGCCTGGATGCGCACGAGAATGCCGTGACCCTGCGCATGGAGGCGGCGGCATGAGCACCGGCTCCCTTCTGTCGCTGGTCCGCGAGGATCTGCAGGCGTTCACCGGGTACTCCTCGGCGCGCAGCAGCGCGCTGGTCGGCGATGTCTGGCTCAACGCCAACGAATCGGCCTGGGCCAATCCGGCTGACGTCACCGGTGGCGCGCGCCGCTACCCCGATCCGCAGCCGGCCGCCCTGCGTGATCGGCTGGCCGAGCTCTATGGCTGCGCGCCGGAGCAGCTGCTGATCGGCCGTGGCAGTGACGAGGCCATCGACCTGCTGGTGCGCGCGCTGTGCGCGCCGGGCCGGGATGCCGTGGTAACCACGCCGCCGGTGTTCGGCATGTACGCCGTCTGCGCCCGCCTGCAGAACGCGCCGGTGATCGAGGTGCCGCTGGTCGAGCGGGGCGATGCGCTCGCCGCCGATATCGATGCCGTGATCGCCGCTGCGCTGGCCGGCAACGCCAAGCTGGTGTTCCTGTGCTCGCCGTCCAATCCCGCTGGCAGCGTGATCACGCTGGCCGAGATCGAGCGCGTGGCCACCGCATTGCAGGGCAGGGCGCTGGTCGTGGTGGACGAGGCCTACGGTGAGTATGCGGAGCAGGCCTCCGCCAGCACGCTGCTGGGCCGTTACGAGAACATCGCCGTGCTGCGGACGTTGTCCAAGGCGCATGCGCTGGCCGCCGCCCGCATCGGCAGCCTGATCGCCGATGCCGCCCTGATCCAGGTGCTGCGCCGGTGCCAGGCCCCGTATCCCGTGCCCGCACCCTGCGCGGAGCTCGCGTTGGCGGGCCTTGGCCCCGAGAACCTTGCGGTGACCAGCCAGCGCATCGCACAGATCAAGGCCGAACGCGCGCGGCTGCAGGCCGGCCTTGCCACGCTGCCCGGCGTGCTGCGCGTCTATCCCTCGCAGGGCAACTACCTGCTGGCCCGCTTCGCCGACGCACAGGGCGCGTTCGACGCGCTGCTCGCGGCCGGTGTGGTCGTGCGCGACCAGCGTGCCGCGCCGCAGCTGGGCGATGCGCTGCGCATCACCCTCGGCAACCCGGAACAGAACGACCGCGTACTCGCTGCCCTGACGGCCCGGAGGGCTGCCGCATGACCCCGATTCTGTTCGTCGACCGCGACGGCACCCTGATCGAAGAGCCCGCCGATTTCCAGATCGACGCCTACGAGAAGCTGCGCTTCGTGCGCGATGTGATCCCGGCGATGCTCAAGCTGCGCGATGCCGGCTACCAGTTCGTGATCGTCAGCAACCAGGACGGCCTGGGGACCGAGGGCTATCCGCAGGCCAGCTTCGACGGCCCCAACGACCTGATGCTGCAGATCTTCGCCAGCCAGGGCATTACCTTCCGTGACGTGCTGATCGACGGCACCTGGCCGCAGGACAACGCGCCGACCCGCAAGCCGGGCATCGGCCTGATGCTGCCGTACCTGCAGGACCGCAGCATCGACTGGGCGCGCTCGGCGATGGTGGGCGACCGCCTGACCGACATCCAGTTCGCCGAAAACATGAAGATTCGTGGCTTCCAGCTACGCACTGAACAGTTCGGCGGCGACTGGGACTGGACCTCGATCGCGCACGAGCTGGCCGATGCGCCGCGTCGGGCCACCGTACAGCGCAACACCAAGGAAACCAGGATCCGGGTCGAGGTCGATCTGGATCGCACCGCCGAACCGCAGACCCACACCGGGCTGCCGTTCTTCGATCACATGCTGGAGCAGATCGGCAAGCACGGCGGCTTCGCGCTGAGCGTGCAGGCCGAGGGCGACCTGCACATCGATGAGCACCACACGATTGAAGACACCGGCCTGGCGCTGGGCCAGGCCCTGCGCGAGGCGCTCGGCGACAAGCGCGGCATCGGCCGTTACGGCTTCACGCTGCCGATGGATGAAACCCTGGCCAGCGCCGCACTGGATTTCAGCGGCCGCCCGTATTTCGTGTTCGAAGGCGAGTTCAAGCGCGAGCGCGTGGGCGACATGCCGACCGAGCTGGTGCCGCACTTCTTTCGCTCGCTGTGCGATGCGGCGGGCTTGAACCTGCACCTGAGCGTGCGCGGCGACAATGACCATCACAAGGTCGAAGCCTGCTTCAAGGCACTGGCGCGTGCGCTGCGCCAGGCCCTGCCACGCCAGGGCACCGCGCTGCCGAGCACCAAGGGGGCGCTGTGACCGAGGTTGCGCTGATCGATGCGGGCGGCGCCAACCTCGGTTCGGTCCGCTATGCGCTGGAGCGGCTGGGCGTGCAGGTGCGGCTGGTCCGCGATGCGCAGGGCCTGGAGGGCGTCTCGCGGGTGATCCTGCCCGGCGTCGGCGCGGCCCCGCACGGCATGGCACGCCTGCATGCACAGGGTCTGGTCCAGCCGCTGCGCGACCTGCAGGTGCCGCTGCTCGGCATCTGCCTGGGCATGCAGCTGCTGTTCGATGGTTCTGAAGAAGGCCATGTCGAATGCCTCGGCCTGTTGCCCGGGGTCGTGCGCCACCTGCGCCCTGCAACCGGCATCCGCGTGCCGCACATGGGCTGGAACCGGCTGCTGCCGCTGCGTGAGTCGCCGTTGCTGGCCGGCGTGCCGGCACGGGCCAGCGCGTACTTCGTCCACAGCTACGCCGCGCCGCTGGGCGAAGACACCGTGGCCGCCTGCGATCACGGCGGGCTGTTCGCGGCCGTCGTGCAGCGCGGCCGGCACAGTGGTGCCCAGTTCCACCCGGAGCGCTCGGCCGACACCGGCGCGCGCATCCTGCGCAATTTCATCGAGAACGAACCGACATGAGTTTCATCGTCTATCCCGCCCTGGATATCCGCGAAGGCCGCGTGGTGCGCCTGCTGCAGGGCGACTACGCGCAGCAGACCACCTACGGCGATGACCCGCTGCCGCGGGCGCAGGCGTTTGCCGCGGCGGGCGCGGGCTGGATGCATCTGGTGGATCTGGATGCAGCCCGTGCGGGCGGTTACACCCTGGCACCGCTGCTCTCCTCGATCGCGGCGCAGACCGGCCTGCAGGTGCAGACCGGCGGCGGCGTGCGTTCGCGCGATGACGTTGCGCGCATCCTCGATGCCGGTGCTACCCGCGTGGTGGTCGGCTCGGTAGCGGTCCGCGAGCCGGACACGGTGATTGGCTGGCTGCGCGAATTTGGCCCTGAACGGCTCACCATCGCGCTCGACGCGCGCCAGGCCGAGGATGGTCGCTGGCTGCTGCCTGTGCATGGCTGGACCGAGACCGCCGAGGACACCCTGGACGTACTGGCGCAGCGCTACGCCGAGGCCGGCATGCGACACCTGCTGTGCACGGATATCGCCCGCGACGGCATGCTTTCGGGGCCGAACATCGATCTGTACCAGCACTTGGCGTGCCTGCTGCCGGGCGTGGCGGTACAGGCCTCCGGCGGCGTGCGTGATGCCGACGACGTGGCCCAGGCCAAGGCCGTCGGCTGCGGCGGCGCGATCCTCGGCAAGGCGCTGCTGGAAGGGCGCATGACCCTGGAAGGAGCGCTGGCATGCTGAGCCGCCGCCTGATCCCTTGCCTGGACGTGCGCGATGGTCGCGTGATCAAGGGCGTGCGTTTCCGCGACCACGTGGACATGGGCGACATCGCCGAGCTGGCGATGCGCTATCGCGACCAGGGCGCGGACGAACTCGTGTTCTATGACATCGGCGCCAGTCCGGAGGGGCGCGCCGTGGACGTGGCCTGGATCGAGCGCATCGCGCGCCTGATCGACATCCCGTTCTGCGTGGCTGGCGGCATCAGCGATGTCGAGACCGCGCGGCGCGTGCTGCACGCCGGCGCCGACAAGATTTCGATCAACTCCCCGGCGCTGGGCCGGCCGGAGCTCATTGAAGAACTGGCCGATGCGTTCGGCGTGCAGTGCGTGGTCGTCGGCATCGATTCGGTGCGCGAACCGGATGGCGAATGGCGGGTGCGCCGCTTCAGTGGCGACCCGGACAAGACCCAGGCAGTGGCGGTGCGCACCCTGGACTGGCTGGTGGAGGCACAGCGCCGGGGTGCCGGCGAGATCGTGCTGAACTGCATGGACAGCGATGGCGTCCGCCGCGGCTACGACGTGGCCCAGCTGCGTCAGGCGCGCGCGCTGTGCCAGGTGCCGTTGATCGCCTCCGGTGGCGCCGGCGAGATGCAGCACTTCGCCGATGTGTTCGACCAGGCCGACGTCGATGGCGCGCTTGCTGCCAGTGTCTTCCACAGCGGGGCCATCGCCATTCCCGCGCTCAAGCAGTTCCTGCGCGAGCAGCAGATCGAGGTTCGAGATGTCTATTGAAGTAGATTCCATTGACGTGCGCCCGTCGCGCGCTGCGCTGGCGCAACTGGACTGGGGCAAGGGCGATGGCCTGCTGCCGGTGGTGGTGCAGGATACGGACACGCTGCGCGTGCTGATGCTCGGCTACGCCAACGCGGCTTCGCTGGAGCAGACCCTGGCCACCGGCCACATGACCTTCTACAGCCGCAGCAAGCAGCGGCTGTGGACCAAGGGCGAGTCCTCCGGCAATGTGCTCGCGGTGACGGCCGTGCGGATCGACTGCGACAACGACACCCTGCTGGTCAGTGCGCGCCCGGCCGGGCCGACCTGCCACACCGGCAGCGAAAGCTGCTTCCCGCAGGCGCCGGGCAACTTCCTGGGCCGGCTGGATACCGTGGTGCGCGAACGTGAGCAGCAGCGCCCGGCCGGCAGTTACACCACGTCGTTGTTCGAGGGCGACATCCGCCGCGTCGCGCAGAAGGTGGGCGAGGAAGGCGTCGAAACCGCGCTGGCCGGGGTCGTCCAGGACGATGACGCGCTGCTGGGTGAGTCGGCCGATCTGCTGTTCCATCTGACCGTGCTGCTGCGTGCGCGTGGCCTCTCGCTGGACGACGCCGTGGCAGTGCTGGCGGCGCGCCACGCGGGGTAAGCCCGGGCGGCACATCGTTTAACGTCGGTGAAACGCGGTGCAGGCGATGATGTGCGGCTCTACAATTCCCACCCCCGATCGGACCGCCCTCGATGACCCGTACTGCCGCCTGGCTGGCTTGCCTGCTGTTGATGACTTCGCCTGCCTGGGCTGCCGGCACGACGATTACCGGCAAGGTCTATCAGGAGCGCGACGGCAAGCCGGGGCGCGGGCCGACCGATCCTGGCCTGGCCGGTGTGCAGGTGTCCAACGGCGAAACGATCGTGCGCACCGCCGCCGATGGCAGCTACAGCCTGCCGGTACGCGAGGGCCAGACCGTGTTCGTGATCAAGCCGGACGAGTACCGCTTCCCGGCCGCCGCCAATGGGCTGCCCTCGTACTGGCGCCACTACGCGCCGCAGGGCTCGCCGAAGCTGAAATACGACGGCATCCACGCCACCGGCGGCGCGACCCGCAACTGGGATTTCGCGCTGGAACCGGCCAAGGGCACGGACGCGGCGCGCAACGGCTTCGAGATGCTGGTCTTCACCGATTCGCAGACCGCCAGCCGCCAGGACATCGGCTACTACCAGCGCGCCATCGTCGATCCGATCATCGGCAAGCATCCGGCGCGGCTGGGCACCACCCTGGGCGATATCGTCAATGACGATCTGAGCCTCTACCCGGACATCAACAAGGTCACCGCGCAGCTGCAGGTGCCGTGGTTCCACGTGCCGGGCAACCACGACCTGGACATGGATGCCGGCAGCGACGCGCATTCGCTGGACAGCTGGCGCGCCGTGTACGGCCCGGATACCTACGCGGTGGAAGAGGGCGGGGCGAGCTTCGTCTTCCTCGATGACGTGGTCTACGACCCCAAGGCCAAGCCGAGCTATGTCGGCGGCCTGCGCGCGGACCAGTTCACCTTCCTCGGCAACTATCTGAAGGGCCTGCCGCGCGATCGGCTGGTCGTGCTCGGCATGCACATCCCACTGTTCGATGCGGCGCCGGGCCGCGAGACGTTCCGCCATCCCGACCGCGCAAAGCTGTTCGCGCTGCTCAAGGACTTCCCGAACGTGCTGGTGCTCAGCGGCCACAGCCACACCCAGCAGCACTACTACCACGGTGCCGCCGAAGGCTGGCAGGGCAGCAGGCCGCTGCACGAGTACAACGTGGGCGCGGCCTGCGGGGCGTTCTGGTCGGGCGTGAAGGACAGCAACGGCATCCCCGATGCCACCATGAGCGATGGCACCCCGAACGGCTATGCGGTGCTCTCGGTCAAGCCCGGTGGTGACTATGGCCTGCGCTATTACGTGGCGCGCGCACCCGACGATTACCAGATCGCCCTGCACGCGCCGAAGGTGCTGCGCCAGGGCGCGTACCCGGCCTGGGGCGTGTACGCCAACGTTTTCATGGGCCAGGCCGATTCGCTGGTGGAGTACCGCGTGGACGACGGCGCCTGGCAGCCGATGAAGCGCGTCGACCAGCCGGATCCGCGCCTGCTGCAGGAAAATGTCGCCGACGATACCGCCGAGCGCCTGCGTGGTTTCGACCGCTCGCCGGAAGCCGCGCCGTCGCCGCACCTGTGGCGCGGCGCGCTGCCCACCCACCTTGCCGTGGGGGAGCACAAGGTGGAAGTGCGTGCAGTGCAGGGCGATGGCCCGACCGCGACGGCCAGCACCAGCTACCGCCTGCAGACCGCCAAGCCCTGATCGCGCCGCGGTTGTTTCAGTACGGCGCTGTATGGCAGGTGTGGCTTTGCATTCCCCCGGCGATGCCTGAGAATCGCCGGGATTCAATCGATTCAACCAAGGCAAGCGAGTGAGCGCAGCGGTACCGGTTCCGGCTCAACCTGAGGTGTCGCGGACGGCGGCCCCGCGGGATTCCCACTCTGACACGCTGATCGTGGCCGATGTCGGCGGCACGTTCGCCCGCGTCGCGCTGGCCAGCGTGTGCGCGGGCGCTGCGCCACGGCTGAGCGGCCTGCGGCGTTATGCCTGCGCTGATCACCCCGGCCTCGCCGCGATCCTGGCCGACTTCATCGCCAGCCTGCCCGCAGCGCCGGACAGTGCCGTTGTCGCGATCGCCGGGCTGCTGGACGGCGATCATCTGGTCAACACCAATCTGCCGTGGCCGGTGTCGGTCGCGCAGACCCGTCACGATTCGGGGCTGGTGTCGCTGGCGCTGATCAACGATTTCGAAGCGGTCGCCTATGCGATCCCGCACGTGGCGCCGGAATCCATGGTGGCCCTCAATGGCGAACCCGGCGTGGGCCCGCGATGGCCCGCGCTGGTGCTGGGCCCGGGCACTGGACTGGGCGCGGCGCTGCGTTTCGAGGGCGGCGGGCGTCCGGTGCTGGCCAGCGAAGCCGGCCACGCCGCATTGAACGCCTGCAATCCGCTGGAACTGGAGGTGCTCTCGCGCCTGCTGCAGCGCTGGGAGCACGTGGACAACGAGCGCGTGCTGTCCGGGGGCGGCCTGATGAACCTGTATCCCTGCCTGTGCGAAATCCGTGGCGTCACGCCGCACTGGACCAGCACCGAAGCCCTGATCGCGGCCGCGCACGAGGGAGTGGATCCGGTGGCGGTGGAGACGCTGGAGGTGTTCTGCGCCTGGCTGGGCAGTCTGGCCGGCGATCTGGCCACCACGTTCGGCGCGCGCTCGGTCTATCTGGCCGGCGGCATCTCCACCCGCGTGGACCGCTTCCTGCGCGATGGCCGCTTCCGCGAGCGCTTCCTGGCCAAGGGCGTGATGCAGGACGTGCTGCGCCAGGTGCCGATCTGGCGCGTGGATCACGGCGAACTCGGGGTGCTCGGCGCGGCGGTCTGGCATGCGGAGCATCGCTGTATCGTCGCGTAGTTCTTCCATTGTCCGATAACTGGAGACGTACCCATGACTGACCGCAGGCGATTTCTCCAGGCCAGTGCCCTGGCGGCGGGCGCGCTCGCGCTGCCGACGCTGCAGGCACGCACCGCCACCGGCGCGCGCGTCGTGTCCACCTGGGATTTCGGCGTGGGGGCCAACCAGGTGGCCTGGAAAACCCTGTCGGCCGGCGGTTCCGCGCTTGATGCGGTGGAAGCCGGCGCACGTTGGGCCGAGAGCGACCTGTGCAACCCCACGGTCGGGCGCTGTGGCAATCCGGATCGCGATGGGGTGCTGAGCCTGGACGCCAGCATCATGGACGGCGATGGCCGCTGCGGTTCGGTGGCGGCGCTGAGCGATATCGCGCATCCGGTTTCGGTGGCGCGGCGGGTGATGGAGCAGACCCCGCACGTGATGCTGGTGGGCGAGGGCGCCCAGCAGTTCGCCGTGCAGCAGGGTTTCGAACGCAGGAAGCTGCTCACCCCGGAAGCCGAGAAGGCGTGGCGTGAGTGGCTCAAGACCGCGCAGTACACCCCCGAGATCAATGCCGAGCGACGCAGCCGCCCCGGCGACAGCAGCAACCACGACACGCTGGGCATGCTCGCCATCGATGCCCAAGGGCGTATGGCCGGTGCCTGCACCACGAGTGGCATGGCGTGGAAGATGCACGGCCGCGTCGGCGACAGCCCCATCATCGGTGCGGGCCTGTACGTGGACAATGAGGTGGGCGCGGCGACCGCCTCGGGCGTCGGTGAGGAAATGATCCGCAATGCCGCCTCGTTCCTGGTGGTCGAGCTGATGCGCCAGGGCCGATCACCGGCCGAGGCCTGCCGCGAGGCGATCGCGCGGGTGGTGCGCAAGCGGCCTGAGGCAAGCAAGACCCTGCAGGTGTGCTTCCTCGCGTTGAACAAGCACGGTGAGGTCGGCGCCTATGCGCTGCACCGCGGCTTCGTCTACGCAGTCTGCGACAAGGACCGGCAGGACGATCTGCGCGATTCCGCCTCGGTCTACACGAGCGAGCAGACGTGAGCGCGCGGCGGCGGGTGCTGGAAATCGCCTCGAATTCGGTGGCCTCCGCATTGGCCGCCCAGCAGGGTGGCGCGGACCGGATCGAGCTGTTCGACAACCTGGCCGAAGGCGGTACCACGCCGTCGCAGGGCAGTATCGCGGTCGCCCGTGACCGCCTGCAGCTTCCGTTGTTCGTGCTGATCCGGCCGCGTCCCGGCGATTTTATTTACACCGGGCTGGAGACCGAGATCATGCTGCGCGATATCGCGCACTGCCGTGCGCTCGGCTGCGATGGTGTGGTGATCGGTGCCCTGGATGCCGACGGTGGCATCGACATGGCGTTGTGCCGTGAACTGGTGGCCGCGGCAGGCCCGCTCGGCATCACCTTCCACCGTGCCTTCGACGCCGCACGTGATCTGCCGGCGGCGCTGGAGCAGATCGTGACGCTGGGCTGCCAGCGCATCCTGAGTTCGGGCGGGCAGGCCAGTGCCCTGGCCGGTGCGGATGTCCTGGGTGGGCTGGTCGCGCAGGCCGGTGACCGGATTTCGCTGATGGCCGGCGCGGGCATCACTGCGGCCAACGTCATGGAGGTGGCCGACCGCAGTGGGTGCGTTGAACTGCACGCCTCCGCGAAGACGACGCAGCCGTCGGCAATGCGTCACCACAATCCCGCGTTGATCGGGTTGTCGCCGGACTGGAGCGTCACCGACACGGCGCAGGTCAGTGCACTGCGCGCGGCGCTTGATAATAGTGATAATAGGGACGGAGGTAGTTAATCCGTGACGCATGGCCGCAATTAACTACCTCCGTCCCTGTTAAGAAAAGCGCCGTTAAAGAAAACGGCAGCCGCCTGTAAAAGCGCAGCTGCCGTGGAGGACCGTTGCCCCGCCCGGAGGCGGGGCGGGTGGTGCTTAGAACTTCCAGTTCACGCCGAAGTACAGCTGGCGGCCGGCGTAGATGTTGGACAGCAGGCGGGCTTCGCTGTCACCGCCGATGTAGCTCCGCAGCTCGGACTTGGTGGCGTTCAGCACCGAGGCGGTGACCGTCCAGTCCGGGGTGATGTTGTACGCCACGTTGAGGTCGAGCTGGTCGTAGGGCTTGGTGTAAGTGGTCAGGCCGTTGTTCAGGCCGCCCACCACTTCGCCACGGCGGTTGTACGAGGCGCGGGCCAGGATCGTGTCGTTCTCGTAGAAGATCGTGACGTTGGCCTGGTTCTTGGCGCTGCCCACCAGCGGCGACGCGCCGATTTCTTCGCCATCCAGCACGATCGAGGCGAGGTTGGTGTCGTTGTAGGTGTAGTTGGCCTGTACGCCGAAGCCCATGTCGAAGGTGTACTGACCGTACACTTCCACGCCCTGCGAAACGCCATCACGACCGTTGGCTTCCGTGGCGTACTTCTGCACGGTGACCGTCTGGCCGCCGACCGTCATCTGCTGGTCGCGCACCACCGGCACCGTGAAGTTGTCCACGTTCTTGCGGAACAGCGCCACGCCCGCAGCGGAGCCCGGCTTGAAGTACCACTCCACGCCGAGGTCGAACTGGATGGCTTCGAACGGTTCCAGGTTCTTGTTGCTGCCGGAACCGTACCAGCCCGGGGTGTCAGTACCGCCGGCGACGCGGCGGTCGTTGCTGTATTCCTCGCTGATGTAGTTCAGGCCGCCCGGGTAGGCGATGCTGGTATAGCCCGGACGTGCGATGACCTTCGACGCTGCACCGCGCAGCACCAGGCTGTCGGTGATGTCCCAGGCGATGTTGAAGCTCGGCAGGAAGTCGGTGTACGTCTTGTCGAGCGAGCTGAGCGTGTAGACCTTGTCGCGGACCTGGTTGTCCGGCAGGCGCACGAAGCCGCCCTGGCAGCGCAGGGTCGGATCCGCGGCCGGATCATCGCAGCTCATCGGCGAGCCGTTGGCGTTGTCGACAAAGTAATCGTTGAAGCGCTCGACCGAATCGCTGGACTGGGCGAACTGCTCGGTGCGCACCACGCGCACGCCGACGTTGCCGCGCAGGCGTTCGGTACGGAAGTTGGCCTGGAAGTAGCCGGAGTAGATCTTCTCGTTCACGTCGTAGACGAAGTCTTCTTCGGTACGGTTGTGCGAGCCGCCGTAGGTCTGGTTGAGGTAATTGATGTAGGCCGGGTAGTTGATGCCCGGGAACACGTTGGCGTTGAAGCCACCCGCGATGTTGCTGATCGGGTTGGACAGGAAGAAGCCCGGCTGCGCATCGCCGGCGGTCGAATCGCAGCCGGCCTGGTAACGGTTGTTGTCGTAGTCGGCCGGGTCCAGGCCCTGGCACACCCAGTAGGTGTTGCCGGTGTTGCGGTGGACCTTGCCGTCACGGTACTTGGTGCCGAACTGGATCGAGTCCAGCCAGCCGGTCTCGAACAGCTTGGTGAAGTCGGCCTGGAAGTAGTTCTGTTCGACTTCGGTCTGCATCCACGACGAGTCGGTCGAGCCGGTGTCGACTTCGGCGATGCCGGCCATCAGCTGCTGCTGCAGGTCCGGCGAGAACTGCACCGACGGCGTGCCGGTCAGGTCCCATGCGGTGTACTGATTGCCCGACAGGTAGTCCGCACCGACCTTGCGGCGCGGCTTGGCCGACATGCGGAAGTTCATCGACGGGCCACCTTCGGACCACGTACGGCCACCGGTGAAGGACGCCTTCCACAGCGGGCTGATGTCCCATTCGACGGACAGGTCGGCGGTCTGCGAAAGCGCCTTCTCCTTGCTGTAGCCACCGGTCAGCTGCGGGGTGGGGAGGGTGCAATCGTCCGGTCCCCAGCCGCCCGGCGCCAGGCCGGCCGCTGCTGCCTGTTCCTCGCTGCAGATGTAGGCCTTGCCCGGCAGCTTCTCGAACTGTGCGCCGGTCACGATGCTGCCGCTGGGATCGAAGTCGAGCCCGTTGAGCAGCCGCCCGCCGGCCCAGTTACCGTCGCCGTTGTAGCGGGCCATGCTCCACTCCGGCACCTTGAGCATGTTCTGGGTGTAATCCCCCTGCAGCTCAAAGCGGAAGTAGTTGGCGGTCAGGGTCAGGTTGTCCAGCGGCTTGAACTGGAAGGTCAGCTGGCCGCCCTTGCGCTCGCGCTTCTCTTCCTTCACGGCGAAATTCACCGAGGTCGGCATAAAGAAGTCGCTGTAGTTGCCGCCGGTCTGGTTGTTGAAACCGGACTGCCCCCACCAGTAGTGGATGCCATCCTGCGGCAGCGCATTGCCGTTGGCATCACGCGCGTCGCCGGCGCCATACCACTGATAGTCCTCGGTGCTGGCTTCCATGGTGCGGCTGGTGCGCTTCTGCTGCGTCACGCCCACCAACACACCGAAGCGTTCGTCCTTGCTGTGCCAGGAGTAGAGCGCCGAGGCCTGCGGATCGATGTCGTGGCTGGTGTCCGACGAGGTGCCTTCCAGGTTCACGTACCCGGAGTTGGCTTCCATATCGAGCGGACGGCGGGTGTGCAGGATCACCGTGCCGCCGATGCCGCCTTCGTCGATGCGCGCTTCCGGCGATTTGAACAGTTCCGCGCTGGACAGCATGTTCGACGGCAGCAGCGTGTAGTTGAACGAACGCGACGCCTCGTTGTTGGTTTCCGAGGTGGCGACGTAATTGCCGTTCAACTGGGTGAGGGTCAGGTCGGGCGCTAGGCCGCGCACGCTGACGCTCTTGCCTTCACCGCCGCTGCGCGTGATCACCACGCCGGGCACGCGCTGCAGCGCGTCGGCAACGTTCTTGTCGGGGAACTTGCCCACGTCCTCGGCGGTGATCACTTCGACCACGGCGTTGGCGTCGCGCTTCTGCTGCAGGCTCTTTTCGATGGCGTAGCGGTAGCCGGTGACGGTCACGCTGTCGAGCGTGGTTGCCTCAGGGGTCCCGGTCGCGGCCGGGGTCGCTTGTTGCGCGAACGCGCTGGCGGGCACGACGGCCGCGGCCAAGGCGCTTGCGATGGCCGCGGACAACGTAACGCGGCGGTGCATGCGTGACATCTTCATTCCACTCTCTCCCTCTCCTGGATTGAAACGGTGGCGATACGAATTCTTTGAATCGATCTAATGTTTGAAGCCCATTTTCCAGAGCGTCGAGTTGCCTGGCGCGTCCCGCATGCATCGCGTGGGGCAGTCCCCCGGCTCCCCACTTCCGGCAATCGTGACCGTTTTAAGTTGGATCGATCTAAACGATTGGCGGGGGATTTTTAGCACGACCGCGCGGGCGAAGCATGCTGCTCCGCAATATGGATTTCCGGGGCGCTTTCGCTTGGCGAGCGCCCGATCCCCGGCGGCACAGGCCGGACCGCCCCAGCCCTGCGGGTGGGCCGCTGACCATGAATCGGAGTTCTCACCCCGGTTGGCCCAGGGAGAGTGCACAACGCCATCGGCAGTGAATGGCCGCCCCAGGCAGGCTCATGTTGCAGCGCAGAATGCATCGCCTGAAATTCCCGTGCTTTACTTAAATCGATCTAAATTCACCGGGGTGTGGATTGGGTCGCCCAGTCCAGGGGAACCCGCGGCGCCCACCGCCAGAGGTTCGCGCTGCCGCCACGTCCGCCAAGGAGTCCGTGTCCGTGACCCGTTTTTCCAACCGTCCTTCCGTTGTTCCCGCCGCCCATGCCGTCCCGGCCCGCCGCCGCCCGCTGGCCGGCCTGGCCTGCCTGCTGGCGCTGAGCTGTGCGCCGCTGTTGCTGCAGGCCGCGCCCGCTGAACTGGAGCGTGAGGTCAACACCTTCATCGGCAGCAAGGACGATGGCAATACGTTCCCGGGCGCCTCGGCGCCGTTCGGCCTGATCCAGGTCAGCCCGATCGGCGAGCACTACGCCGGCTGGCGCTATGACGATCCCAAGATCCGCGGCTTCGGCCACTCCTTCCTGTCCGGCGCGGGCTGCTGGGAGCAGGGCGGCCAGGTCTCGGTCCTGCCGGTGACCGGCAGCATCGGCCCGGGCGGTGACTTCAACACCGACGACGCCAAGAGCTTCGACCACAAGCGCTACGCTTCCGGCTATACGCACGACGGCGAAGTGGGGCAGGCCGGCTACTACAAGGTGCGCCTGACCAATTACGGCGGCATCGATGCCGAGGCTACCGCGCGCACCCGCGCCGCGGCCGAGCGCTACACCTTCGCCGCCGATGCGACGACCGGCCATGTGCTGGTCAACCTTGGCCAGGCCAACGAGCGCCATTCGGTGATTGGCAGCGTGGTCGACGTGGTCGGCGACCGTGCCGTGGAAGGCAAGCTGGTCACCAAGAGCTTCTGCGGTGGGCATCAGTACACCACCTGGTTCCGCATCGAGTTCGATCGCCCGTTCAAGGCGTTCGGTACCTGGGGCGAGGGCGGCGGCCTGCCGGGCGCACGCCATGGCATGGAGGGCGAACTCAAGCCCAGCGGTGCCTGGCTCAGCTTCGACCTGGCCAAGGGCCGCGCCGTGACCGCGGTCAGCGCGATCTCGCACGTGGATGCCGAAGGCGCGCGTGCCAACCTGCGCAGCGATGGCATGCAGGGCGAGCGCCTGCTCGGCTTCGACCAGATGCGCCAGCTGGCGCAGCAGCAGTGGCGCAGGGAACTGGCGGCGGTGCGCGTACAGGGCGGCAGCAACGATGACCGCACCGTGCTGTACACCGCGCTGTACCACGCGCTGCTGCAGCCGCTGACCGGCAGCGATGCCGACGGCCGCTACCGTGGCTACGACGACGCCATCCATCGTGCCGAAGGCTGGACCTACTACGAGTACTTCTCGCTGTGGGATACCTACCGCGCACAGAACCAGTGGCTGGCGCTGACCAAGCCGGAGGTCGCGCGCGATATTGGCCGGACCCTGCTGGCCATCGAAGCGCAGGGCGGCTGGCTGCCGCGTTGGGGCTATGCCAACTTCGAAACCAACATCATGACGGGTGATCCGGTCACGCCGTTCCTGGTGGACCTGTGGCGCTTCGGCGCGCTCGCCGGCCGAGAAGGCGAGGCTTACACCGCGCTGCGCAAGAACGCGTTCGAGGTGCCGCCGATGAACTCCCGTCATGCGGGCCGTTCGGGCAACCCGAGCTACCTGGCCAACGGCTACGTGCAGTACGACCGCGCGTTCCCCTCCAAGGGCATGGACGTGGATCCGCACCACGGTGGCTCGGCGACGCTGGAATACGCGCTGGCCGACTGCGCGCTGGCACAGATGGCCGATGGCCTCGGGCATGCCGCCGATGCCGGCGTGCTGCGCGAGCGCGGCCGCAACTGGCACAAGGTGTGGGACCCGTCGGTGCGGGACGAGGAGGGCGACTTCAACGGTTTCCCGCGTCCGCGCATGGAAGATGGCGCGTGGTACCTGCCCGCCGACGGCAAGTACATCCCGCGCTCGCACCATGGTTTCCATGAAGGCACCGCGTGGCAGTACCAGTGGCTGGCGCAGCAGGACGTGCCCGGCCTGGTCCAGGCCATGCACGGTCGTGAGCAGGCGGCCCGCCGTCTGGATACGTTCTTCGCCTATGACGCACTCCTGAAGTCGCCGCTGACCGCCGCGCGCAAGGAATGGGTGGTCGGGCCCTACAGCTATTACAACCAGTACCGCTACAACCCGAACAACGAGCCGGACCTGCACGCGCCGTGGATGTACACGCTGATCGGCCAGCCGTGGAAGACCGCGACCGTGGTGCGCGCCGCGCAACAGTTGTTCACCAACGCGCCCAACGGCGTGACCGGCAATGATGACCTGGGCACGATGTCGGCCTGGTACCTGTTCAGTGCGCTCGGCCTGTATCCGGCGGTGCCGGGCAGCGGCGAGTTCCTGCTGCATACGCCGCGCTTTGCCCGTGCCGAGATCGATCTGGGCCAGGGCAAGACGTTGACCCTGAAAGCCCCGGGCGCCGATGGCCGACAGCTGCAGTATGTCCAGAACGTCCAGGTCGACGGCCGCGCGCATGCGCCGGTGTGGCTGGACTGGGCGCAGCTGCAGCGCGGTGGCACCATCGCCTTCGCGCTGGGCAGCACCGCCCCGGAGAACGGCTGGGGCACGCAGGCCGAGGCGCTGCCGGCCTCGTTCTGCGCCACCCCCGGCGCAGTGCTGGAATGAGCGGCGCACCCGCCTGCGCCGAGGTCGTCCCCCCGGGGCTGACCGCCGGCACGGGCGCGGACCGCTGGCCAATGCGATCGTTTAGGCTTGCACCTTGCTTGAGGAACCCGACGACCCGATGAAAGACAAGGCCACCCCCGCCGGCAAAGGCACGCGCGCGGTCACCGTGACCGACATCGCCGAAGCGATCGGCGTGTCGCGCGCGACCGTGTCGCTGGTGCTGCGTGGCAGTCCCCTGGTGAACGTCGACACCCGTGCCAAGGTGGAGGCCGAACTGCGGCGCCAGCGCTACGTGTACAACCGCGGCGCGGCCAACCTGCGTCGGCGCACGTCCTCGAGCGTGGCCCTGGTCATCAACGACCTGTCCAACCCGTTCTTCGCCGAATTCGCCTCCGGGGTGGACGAAGCGCTGGGCGGCAAGGGCTTCGTGACCCTGCTCGGCAGCACCGGTGAATCTCCGGAACGGCAGCAGGCCGTGCTGACCACCTTGATGGAGCACATGCCGGCCGGGCTGATCCTGTCGCCTGCCGAAGGCAGCGATACCGGGCAGCTGCGGCAGGTGCTCGGCCATGCCAACGTGCTGTTGTTCAACCGCGAACTCCCCGGCGCAGAGTGGGACTTCCTGACCCTGGACAACCAGCAGGGTGCCTACCTGGCCACCCGCCATCTGATCGAACAGGGCCACCGCCGCATCGCGTTCTATGGCGGCCATGCGGTGTCCAGTTCGTGCCATCAGCGTCGTACCGGGTATGCGCAGGCGCTGGTCGAGGCGGGCATGCCGGTGCAGCCGGCGTGGCTGATCGAAACCTCGCCCAGTCGCCTGGATGCGGCCGCGCGGACCGGCGAGCTGTTCGCGCTCGGTGACGTGCCGACCGCGGCGGTCTGCTACAACGACAGCGTCGCACTGGGCCTGATGCTGGGCCTGGCCTCGCGCGGCGTGCAGCCGGGCCGCGACTTCGCGGTGACCGGTTTCGATGACATTTCCGAGGCCTCGGTGGCATCGCCGCCGCTGACCACGCTGACCGTCAACCCGCGCGAGCGCGGGCGGCAGGCAGCCGAACTGCTGTTGCTGCGTCTGGACCATCCCGACGCTGCGCCGGCCCGTACCGTTGCACCGGTCCAGCTCCGCGTTCGCGAGAGCAGTGGCGCGATGACCGTCTGATGGTTCCCCCAATCACCTGCTCGCGCACTGAGGCGCGTACCTGAATGCCCATCTCTCCTACGCCCCGCCTCCCATCCTCATCCTCCGCTGCGCCCGTGGTGAACACGCGTGTCGCGCTGGCCGTGGCGACCACCATCTTCTTCATGTGGGGCTTCCTCACCTGCCTCAACGACATCCTGATCCCGCATCTGAAGGCGGTGTTCGAACTGAACTACGCCCGCGCGATGCTGGTGCAGTTCACCTTCTTCGGTGCGTACTTCCTGATGTCGCTCCCCGCCGGCCGGCTGGTCGCGCATCTGGGCTACAAGAAGGGCATCGTCGCCGGCCTGGCGATTGCCGCGGTCGGTGCGCTGGGCTTCTGGCCGGCCGCCGAACTGCGCGTGTATGAAGCCTTCCTGGGCGCCCTGTTCGTGCTGGCCACCGGCATCACCGTGCTGCAGGTCGCGGCCAACCCGTACGTGGCGCTGCTTGGCCCGGAGCAGACGGCCTCCAGCCGCCTGACCCTGGCCCAGGCGCTGAACTCGCTGGGTACCGCGATCGCGCCGATCTTCGGCGGGCTGCTGATCCTGGGCAACACGGTCAAGAGTGCCGACGAGATCGGCGCGCTGCCGGCCGCCGAGCAGATCGCTTACCGCGTGCAGGAAGCGCAGTCCGTGCAGGGCCCGTACGTGGGCCTGGCCGTGGCGCTGTTCCTGCTGGCGGTGTTCGTCTATCTGTTCCGCCTGCCGGCGCTGACGGAGACCACCGAGCAGGCCGATACCAGCAAGCACACCCTGATGGATGCGCTGCGCCATCGCCACGTGCTGTTCGGCGTGCTGGCGATCTTCTTCTACGTGGGTGCGGAAGTGTCGATCGGCAGCTTCCTGGTCAACTACCTGTCGCTGCCCAACATCGGCGGCTTCACCGAGAAGGAAGCCACCCATTACGTCTCGGCGTACTGGACGCTGGCGATGATCGGTCGTTTCGCCGGCTCGGCGATCATGACCCGGTTCTCGCCGCGCGTGCTGCTCACCCTGTTCGCGGGCATGAATGTCGCACTGCTGGCGCTGACCATGCTCAGCCAGGGGCAGGTCGCGTTGTATTCGATCGTGGCGGTGGGTCTGTTCAATTCCATCATGTTCCCGACCATCTTCGCGCTGAGCATCGAACGCCTGGGCACGCTGACCAACAAGGCCTCCAGCCTGCTGATCATGGCCATCGTCGGTGGCGCGGTGGTGCCGTACCTGCAGGGCCTGCTGGCCGACAGCATCGGGCTGCATGAGTCCTTCATCCTGCCGCTGCTCTGCTACGGCTACATCATCTTCTACGGCCTGTCCGGTTCGCGCCCGGCCGTCGGATTCCGCCAGGGAGCTTGAGGCCACGATGTCCAAGATTGTTTGTTTCGGCGAGATTTTGATCGATCTACTTGCCCAACCGCCGGCCACCCCGGACACCCCGCGTGCCTTCCTGCAGTACGCCGGTGGCGCACCGGCCAACGTCGCGGTAGCGGCCGCAAGGCTCGGTGCGGATACCCATTTCGCCGGCATGCTCGGCCAGGACATGTTCGGCGACTTCCTTGCCGAGAGCCTGGCCAGTGCCGGCGTGGCGACCGACTGCATCGTGCGCACCGACGCGGCCAAGACCGCGCTGGCGTTCGTCGCGCTGGATGCCAGCGGCGAGCGTAGCTTCAGTTTCTACCGCCCGCCGGCGGCCGACCTGCTGTTCCGCAGCGCGCACTTCCACCCGAACTGCTTCGACGGTACGCGCAGCTTCCACGTGTGCTCCAACAGCCTGACCGAGGCGGAGATCGCCGATGCCACGCTGGAGGGCATGCGTCGCGCCCGCCAGGCCGGTGCGATGGTCAGCCTCGATCTCAACCTGCGCCCGGCGCTGTGGCCGACCGGTGTCGACCCGCTGCCGCGGCTGTGGGAAGCGCTGTCGCTGGCCGACCTGGTCAAGCTCTCGCGTGAGGAACTGGAGTACCTGGCGGCCTTGGTGCCCGGCGGTGATGCCGCGGTGGTCGAGCGCCTGCTCGCCGCGCAGGCCCAGGCGGTGGTGATCACCGACGGCGCCGCACCGATCCGCTGGCATACCCGCCACGCCCACGGCGTGCTCACCGGCTTCCGCGTCACCACGGTCGATTCGACCGCGGCCGGCGATGCCTTCGTCGGCGGTCTGCTGTTCGGGATCGGCGAGCGCGGCGGTGACGGCGCCGGTTTCGCCGCGTTCTGCCAGGACCCCGCGGGGTTGGTGGAGGCGATCCGCTTCGGTGCGGCCGTCGGTGCATTGGCCGTGACCCGCAAGGGCGCTTTCGCCGCGATGCCCAGCCTCCATGAAGTCCAGCAACTGCTGCAGCAACAACAGGATGACGCCGCATGACCACGCCGGTTCCGCCGACCCCCGACTTCCGCTCGCCCGCGTTCCTGCGCGGCCACATCGCGCAGACGATGGCGTTCTACCAGCCGCATGAAATCGACCCTAACGGCGGCTTCTTCCATTACTACCGTGACGATGGCAGCGTGTATGACGCCAGCCACCGTCATCTGGTCAGCAGCACCCGCTTCGTGTTCAACCATGCGATGGCTTACCGCGAATTCGGCAAGCCCGAGGACCTGGCGGCGGTCGAGCATGGTCTGCGCTACCTGCGCGAGGTGCATCGCAACCCGGCGAGCGGCGGTTATGCATGGACGCTGCGCGATGGCGTGGTCGAAGATGCGACCAACCACTGCTATGGCGTGGCCTTCGTGCTGCTGGCCTACAGCTGCGCGCTGAAGGCCGGGATCGGCGAAGCGCGGTCGTGGATGGACGAGACCTGGCAGCTGCTGGAAGCGCGCTTCTGGGAACCGGCGTTCGGCCTGTACAAGGACGAAGCCGACGCCGACTGGCACTTCAGCGACTACCGTGGCCAGAACGCCAACATGCATATGTGCGAGGCGATGCTGGCCGCGTTCGAGGCGAGCGGTGAGCAGCGCTATCTCGATCGCGCGCTGCTGCTGGCCGATCACATGACCCGTCGCCAGGCGGCGCAGGGCGATGGCCTGGTGTGGGAGCACTACGACACCCAGTGGCAGATCGACTGGGACTACAACCGCGACGACCCCAAGCACCTGTTCCGCCCGTGGGGCTTCCAGCCGGGCCACCAGACGGAGTGGGCCAAGCTGCTGCTGATCCTGGATCGCCACGTGCAGGCCGACTGGCTGGTACCGACGGCGCGGCATCTGTTCGATGTCGCGGTGGAACGCAGCTGGGACGCCGGGCGCGGCGGGCTGTATTACGGCTTCGCGCCGGATGGCAGCGTCTGCGATGACGACAAGTATTTCTGGGTGCAGGCCGAATCGCTGGCCACCGCCGCGCTGTTGGCCAAGCGCACCGGCGACGCCGTGTACTGGGACTGGTATGACAGGTTGTGGGGCTACGCCTGGCAGCACATGATCGATCATCGCCATGGCGCCTGGTATCGCATCCTGGATGCGGACAACCGCAAGTACAGCGACGAGAAGAGCCCGGCGGGCAAGACCGATTACCACACCATGGGCGCCTGCTACGAAGTGCTCAACGTGGTGCGTTGATCGTCGGATCGCCAGTGGGTGTCTGAACGTGCCGGCCGAGAGCCGGCCGGCATAAGCGGGTCAACAACGAGGCAGGCTGCCATGCGTCATTTCCGTGTCGTCCGTGCGGCCTGCTGGCTGCTGTTGCTGCTGGTGGGATCGTGGGTGCTGCCGGTGACGGCAGCGCCGCTGCAGGCCCAGTGGAGCTTCCGCCTGTTGCCCGGCGATGCCCAGCTGCGCGCCCATCCACAGTTGGCCGGCTGGCGCACCGCGCAGGTGCCTGGCGCGGTGCATACCGACCTGCTGGCACAGGGACAGATTCCCGATCCGTACGTTGGCGCCCCCGAGGCCGGGCTGCAGTGGATCGGCCTCGCCGACTGGGAATACCGTGCGCAGTTCGATGTGGATGCGGCGACGCTGGCGCGCGCACATGCCGAGCTGGCGTTTGAAGGCCTGGATACGTTCGCGACCGTCACCCTCAACGGCCAGCCGCTGCTGCAGGCGAACAACAGCCATCGCACCTGGCGTGCGCGGGTCGACGGCCGGTTGCGCGCCCGCGGTAATGAACTGCGCATCGTGCTGCGCTCGCCGATCCGCACGCTGCTGCAGGACGTGCAGGCGATGCCGCACAAGATCGCCGGCAACTATCCCTCGCCCTATGGCGATGAACCCAAAGACGCGATGGTCGGCAATTTCGTGCGCAAGCCGGGCTACCACTTCGGCTGGGACTGGGGCCCGCGTTACGTGACCGCCGGCATCTGGCGGCCGGTGCGGCTGGAGAGCTGGGACGCGCAGCGCTTGACCGCGGTGGCCGTGCAGACCCGTGCCCTGGATGCGGCCCGCGCGGACCTTGAGGTCGCGGTCGAGGTGGAGAGTGCGGCGGCGGGCACCGCCGCGGTGCAACTGGAGGTACTCGATCCGGACGGCAAGCGCGTGGCGCGCATCGACCGCAGGGCGATGCTGCAGGCGGGCGACAACCGCATCACGATCCCGGTGGCGCTGCAGAATCCGCGGCGCTGGTGGCCGGTCGGGCAGGGCGAGCAGGCGCGCTATACCGTGCGCGCCACCCTGGCACCGGGGACCGCCGATGCGCCCCGCATCGAGCAGCGCACCGGCCTGCGCACCGTCGAACTGCGGCGGGAGGCGGACCGCAACGGTGGCCAGGGCTTCGCGTTCGTGATCAACGGCGTGCCGATCTTCGCCAAGGGCGCCAACGTGATTCCGTTCGACATGTTCCCCGCGCGCGTGGACGAGGCGCGGATCCGGCGCGAGCTGACCGCGGCGCGCGATGCCAACATGAACATGCTGCGCAACTGGGGCGGTGGTTACTACGAAGACGATGTCTTCTTCGACATCGCCGACGAGCTGGGCCTGCTGGTGTGGCAGGACTTCATGTTCGGGGGCGGCATGCAGCCCGGCTACGATCCGGCGTTCCGCGCGAACGTGGTCGGCGAAGCGCGCGACAACGTGCGGCGCCTGCGCCATCACCCCAGCGTGGTGCTGTGGTGCGGCAACAACGAAGAAGAGACCGCGTGGAAGGACTGGGGCCACGGCCGTGACCTGACGGCGGCGGACCCCGTGTTCGCCGCGAAGGTCTGGCAGGGCTACGTGGACCTGTTCGGCAATGATCTGCGCCAGGTGGTGGCCGAGGAGGGACTGGGCGTGCCGTACTGGTCGAGCTCACCGGGCAACGACCTGGACGAAAAGGCCAACGATTCCACCCGCGGCGACAAGCACTACTGGCAGGTGTGGGGCAATCCGGCGCTGCCGGTGACCGCCTACCTGCGCGAAACGCCACGTTTCATGTCCGAGTACGGGCTGCAGGCCTGGCCGGTGCTGCGCACGCTGGACGGCGTCATTCCCGCCGCCGAACAGCAGGTCGACAGCCCGACGGTGCGTGCGCACCAGAAATTCATGGCGGGCGAGGGTAACCAGCGCCTGCTCAAGTACATCGAGGAGGAGTACGGCACGCCCCGTGATTTCCCGGCATTCGTGTACCTGAGCCAGGTGATGCAGGCCGACGGCATCCAGCTGGCCGCCCTGCATCACCGTGCCTCACGGCCGTACACGATGGGTTCGCTGTATTGGCAGCTCAACGATGTGTGGCCGGGTGCGTCGTGGTCGAGCATCGACTATGCCGGGCGCTGGAAGGCGCTGCATTTCCACGCAAGGCGCTTCTTCGCCGACCACGCGGTGGCGGCGCTGCGCGACGACGGCATGACCCGGGTGAGTCTGCTCAATGATCGCCAGCAGGGTCTGCAGGCGACATGGCGGCTGCGCGTGATCGATCGCGATGGCACGCTGCGCAGTGAACAGCGGCATACCGCGGCCCTGCCGCCGTTGTCCGCGTTGGAGGTAGGGCGATTTGCCGATGCCGACCTGTTGAAGGGGGCCGATCCGACCCGCACCGTGGCGGTGGTCGAACTGTTCGACCGCGGGAAACGGCTGTCGCAGCAGGTGGTGTATTTCGTGCCGGCCAAGGCCTTGGCGCTGTCACGGCCGGCCATCGACAGCGCATTGCGCGCCGACGGCGACGGCTATGTGTTGACGCTGCGCTCGCCCACGCTGGTGCGTGCGCTGTGGATCGCGTTCGATGGGCTGGATGCCACGCTCGACGACAACGCGCTGGACCTGGTGCCGGGCGAGACGGTGACGATCCGGCTGCGCGCGGATGCGGATATGGCTACGCTGCGCCGGACGTTGCGCCTGCAGTCCCTGGCAGACGTCATCCGGTAGAGCCACGCCATGCGTGGCTGGCACGGTGCCGGGATCGCGCGAACAGCATCCACGCATGGCGTGGATCTACCTCGTATCACGAACGTGCAGGCGCGCGGATCTACCCGGTTACAGCGTGATCTGCTGGAAATTCTCGACGCGGTCGTGGCCATGCGTGGCCTCACCACTGCGCGGCAGCGGGTAATCGTCCAGGCGGTCGATCAAACGTGTCTGCAGGCCGGCCTCGCGCGCAGCATCCAGCTCTTCCACCACATCGGACAGGAACAGGATCTGCCCGGCAGGCACGCCGATCGTCTCGACGATATGGCGGTAGCTGTCCGCCTCGCGCTTGCCGCCGACTTCGGTGTCGAACCAGCCCGAGACCAGCCCCGTCAGGTCGCCGGCCTCGCTGAAGCCGAAAAACAGCTTCTGCGACGGGACCGAACCGGAGGAATACACGTACAGCGGCTTGCCCTCGGCATGCCAGCCCTTCAGCACGGCGGCCACTTCCGGATAGAAGTGCGCCTTGTAGTCGCCGTTGCGGTAACCGGCTTCCCAGATCATGCCCTGCAGCGCCTTGAGCGCGGTGTGCTTGCGGTCCTGGTCGATCCAGCCCTGCAGCGTCTCCACGATCAGGCTGTCCTGGCAGGCGCCACCGATCTCGACCGCCACCGCGTCCAGCCAGCGGCGCACCTGCGGCTCCTGGCCATGCGCGGCGACGAATGCCGGCAGCGCCTTGCGCGCATACGGGAACAGCACGTTCTTGACGAACGAAATGCTGCTGGTGGTGCCCTCGATATCGGTGAGGATGACGGTCGGATGCGGCATGGATCAGTCGGCCTGGTGCTGTGCGGGGTGGTAACGCGGGAAGGTCTGGGCGATGTCGCTGCCGGTGAAATGGCCGACCCAGCCATCCGGCTCGGTGAAGAAGCGGATCGCCACGAAGCTCGGCTCCTCGCCCATGTCGAACCAATGGGTGATGCCATCGGGCACGGCGATCAGGTCGTTCTTGACGCACTCGATCTCGTAGACCTTGCCGTCCACATGCAGGGTGAACAGCCCGGAGCCGGCAACGAAGAAGCGGACCTCGTCTTCCTTGTGGAAGTGCTCGTCCAAGAACTTCTTGCGCAGCTCGGCGCGGTTCGGGTTGTCCGGTGCGATCGACGCGACGTCCACGCTCTTGAAGCCGTGCGTGGCAACCAGCCGGTCGATATCGACCTTGTACGCGGCGAAGACCTCGTCCTGGCTGGCACCCGGCGCGACCTCATGGGCGGCCTGCCAGCGCTCGAAGGTGACGCCGATCGGCTTGAGTTCGGCGGCGATCGCCTCGCCATCCCGGCTGTCGAACAGCGGGACATCCGGGGCGGTGTCATCAAATATGCGGAGTCGGCTCATGGCGGCGGCATCGAGGCGAAGAGGGGAAGGAAAGGGTACCAGTGCGGCGCCGGGGTGGGGGCGACGCACTGATGCCGACGCGCGGAATACAGATTCTCTTCAGGAATCTGAGCGCGATCCGCCGCGCAGCTTGCGCAGCTCCAGCTCACAGTGCAGCAGGAATTCGAAGGCTTCCATGTGGCGGCGCGCCTCGGCCATGGTGCGGCCCCACGCGTACAGGCCGTGGCCGTCGATCAGGTAGCCCCACAGCGGCTGGGTGTCGAGCAGGGCATCGACCTGGGCCGAGAGCACGTCCATGTCCTGGGTGTTGGCGAACACCGGCACATCGACCGCCATCTCGTGGGTGCTGTTGCCGTGGAAGGCCTTCAGCAGCTCGTAGCCTTCCAGCCGGATGTGGCCCTGCGGTGCATACAGGCGCGAGGCGATGGTCTGCACCCGCGAATGGGTGTGCAGCACGCAGCCGATCTCCGGGAAACGGCGGTACAGCTGGGTGTGCAGCAGGGTCTCGGCGGAGGGGCGCAGCGGGCGGCCGACGGCCTTGCCGTCGAAATCCACCACCATGATGTCGTCCTCCACCAGCCGGCCCTTGTCCTTGCCGGAGACGGTGATCGCGGCATGGCGGTCATCCAGCCGGTGGGAGAAGTTGCTGCTGGTGGCCGGGGTCCAGCCGGCGTGGGCCAGCTCGCGGACGTTGTCGATCAGCAGCTGGGCCAGTTCGCTCAGGCGCGCGGTGTCGTACGGGAAGGTGGGGGTGCTCATGGGGC